>FWPU01000215.1_pt1 | contig 185241 bp, 164 predicted proteins | sample 2228361 | NCBI WGS metagenome assembly FWPU01 (sample SAMEA103939777, study PRJEB20133) | metagenome | reverse complement strand
TCCTGTATCTTCAAAACCCTCTCCACCTTCTCCCTCAAACCCATGAAAACCTCCCCTGTGCAATTTCCCAAAAAAAAATTTTATGGAATTCAGATTTTAAAGCCCAAAAATCGGTCGCCTTAAATATAAATTAAAGCTAAATTCCCTGAGAATTAAGGAATGGGAAAAATAGAGGAAAACTTCGGGAATTAAATTTCTCTTTCTAACTCAATGAGCTTTTTGAGGTTCTTTCTCACCGATCTTTTGAATGGGTCCTGCTCGAGAGCTTTTTCATAGTAATCCTTAGCTTGTTTAATGAGCAGATTGGCAAAGCCTTCGTATAGCAAAGGTTGTTTTGGGAATAATTCTAACAGAATACTCATAAGATTGTTAGCCCTATCGTAAATTTTTAAATTGGCAAAATCCTCTGCATAGTTTATTAATCCACTCAGCTCGAGAGCTTTTCTTTGAATTTTTGCTTTTATGGCATTTCCGTAGTATTTTCTTGCAGAATCAATATCTCCTGAGGAAAGATAAGTATTTGCAAGAGAAATATAACATATGGCGGATTCAGGGTAAAGTTCGTAGCAAAGCTGAGCCAGCTCCAGCGCCTTATCATGCTTTCCGTCTAAGTATAGCTTTCTGACACTTTCTCCTATTTGAGGTGAAAAATCAGGATATATTTTTGAGTTATCAAATATTTTTTTGAGATTCTTTTTTATTTCCTTGGGATTTGTGAAAGCTCCTATAAATAATGTGCGAGTGAAATCGTTTAATGTTTTTATCCAATCCTTCTCCCATCCTTCTATTAAATTTTCCAATTCCTTGTTTAACCTGAGTTCTTCTGGAAAGTCCTTTTTACTCCTCGAAATCTTTATGTAATCCGAGAAGAAAATTATCGGACCATATTTATAATAAAAATTTAACCTTCCTTCTCCAAAATTATTTTTTAAAACTTCTGCCATGAAGGATCCCATTTTTTGATAAGGCTGGCCATATTTGGGATGGATTCCTTCCATTATTCTTCTCAATTCCTGGGGATTTTTATTAGTATAAACCTTATTGGCTATTTCATTAAAGAATCTAAATGCCTTTTCGAGTTCCTTTCTTTCTTTAGTAAATGCCTTTCCATTCTTTTCGTAATGACTTAAGCCATAATTAAAAACCCATGAAATTCCTGAGATGATAAACTCTTCTTCTGTTTTGCCAGTGTAAGGGGTTAGATTAAAGGGTTCATTGAGAAGTATTTGAATTATTCTAAAACCATAAAATGAAGGATTTATTCCCTCAAGATTGCATGCAAAGGAAACTGCAAGGTCATGCTTCGGTAGAAAGGCAAGAAAAGTTCTTGTTTCTTGCTGGGAGCCTGTGTGATAAACAATAAAATGTCCGTGTAGAGGCCGTACAAACCAGCCGTAGCCATAGTTGGTTAATTCTCCATTTTTGGTTACCATGGAGGTGAACATTTTATCCAGAGTTGATAAAGAAATGATTTTTCCAGTTTTTAAACCCTTCACAAACTTTAGAAGATCCAGGACAGTGGATCGAATTCCCCCGCTAGCGAAGCGACTACTCATGTCTACAAATTCAGAATTTTTTAAATTTCCTGCTTCCATAACATATCCTTTAACCCTGTTAGGTATAATCTCTTTTGAGGAATCCATAAAGGTGTTTTTCATCTGGAGAGGCTGCCAGATATTTTCTTTCATATATTTTTCGTAAGGCATTTTAGTAGCTCCCTCAATTACAGCGCCAAGGAGGTTGTATCCATAACTTGAATAATTGTAAGAGCTCCATGGCTCAGCCACCAGATCGAAATTTGCAAATATCTCAATTGCCTCTCTTGTATCCTTTGGGAACTTAATGTGGAGTTCATCATAGGATCTATAATGAGAGATTCCTCCTAAGTGCCCTAAAAGAGGATGGATGGTAACGGGAAAATTTTTCCTTGGGAAATATGGAACATATTTTTGAACCTCATCTTCAAGTTTTATTGTCCTTTTCTCAACAAGTTGAAGGATAGCAGTAGCTGTCATGGGTTTTGATATGGAGGCTATGCGGAAACAAGAAATATCTTTCATCGGAATTTTATTTTCCAGGTCAGAGTAGCCGAATCCTTTTGACCATGTAAAGTTGCCTTTCATAATTCCAATAGCAACCCCTGGAATCTTGTCCACTTCCATCTGAGCCTTTATGAAACTCTCCACTTCTTTTATTTTTTCAGTGAATTCTTGCTCAGAGCTGAGATTTAAGGAAAAACAGAGTATACAAATGATCAGAAGGGAATGCTTGATTTTCATTTTTACTCTCCTAAGATTATCTTTTTTATTTTAGAATTATTTTTCAGTAATAAGCTCTGAAATAGCTTTCTTTAGAGCTTTTCCACGAATATTTATATACCTGAGATTTCCATTACGATCCACAAGCCAGAGGGAAGGAATAGCATTTACACCATAGAGTTTTGCTGTTTCATCCTCCCAAACTTTTCCACTAAATGCGATATTCCAATTAATTCCAATACTTTCGAGGTATTTCATCATATCTTCTTTATTGCGGTCAAGGCTGATTCCAATAACATCAAATCCTTTATTTTTGAATTGTTCATAGCAGTTTTTAACATTGGGGATTTCAGCTCTACAAGGTCCACACCAGCTTGCCCAGAATTGGACAAGGATTACTTTCCCTCTTTGTTCTGAAAGGATAAATTTCTTTCCTGATATAGTTTTCACAGTGAAATCTTTGGCTGGTTTTCCTATCCCGAGATTTTCCTTTATTTCATTAAAGATTTTTTGAAATTTAGAGTTGTTTCTTATTAAATTAAAAGCTTCGTCCTCCAGTTCTTCTAATCCCACAAATCCTCTTTTTGCGGATTCCTCTAGCCATTCTATGGCTTTGTTCCCATTATTTAGTTTAAGATATGCGCGCACAATATCGAACGAATCCCATGGGGTTTTTTTCTGAGAGAGGTTCTCCTTTTTTAGAGCTGTCTCCAGAGCTTCTTCAAATCTTTCCATTTTCATAAGAATAATGAATTTGGCACTCAAAAGGTTTCTTGTCTCACCCAATTCCATTATTCCATTTTCTATTTGAGAGAGCGCTTCTGTTAGTTTTCCCTGATAGAAGAATTCCCTTGTCTTTTGTATTACCTCTTTTTCATCTGCAAGAACAAGTAGTGATAAGGTTATCGAAAACAAAATAACTAAAATGGATTTTTTCATTTGTCCCTCCTAAGATTTTTTTTATATGCTTCAAAAAAGAAAAGATGCCATAAACCGAAAAGTAGATCAATTATTCCAAAAAAAAGAAAAAGAGCTCTTACATTAAAAAAAATATAGTGAATGAACATAAAGAGAAAACCTGAAAATCTTGCAATTATTGCGCCTTTTACTATGCCTTGTTCTTGTTCTGGCTTTAAGGCAGCTTGGATGTAAAAAAATGGCAGTATAAAAAGGAGCAAGCCAGCAAATCTGAAATAAAGGACCTCCTGAGGATAAGGAACTCCGAAAAGGAGCACAGTGCTGGGAAAAAAGAATATAAGGAAGGATGTAAGCCAGTCCCAAGCAGACCCAGCCCAGAAACTTATTGATAGGATTTTTAATGTTTTTTCCATTTTGCCTCCAATCTTTTAGTTACAATTGTTCCATAGCTTCCTCTCGGAAGAGAAAATTCTATTTTAATTTTTCTTTTCCCTCTGTTGAGTTCATCTTCATCTTCTTCCAAAACTCTCAACCCCTCTGGAATGACCAAAGCCTTTCTCTGAAATGATCTGAAATATGCCTTTCTCAAAACTGTAGTTCTGAAAGAACTTCTTTTAAGTTGCTTCTCTTTTAGTAGTTCATTGTATATTTCCTGAATAGTGGAATCAAAGAATTCCATTTTATGAGAGGCAGTGGGAATCTTTAATTCTTTTAAATATGAAAATGTTTCTCTTTCCAATTTTTTCCAGAAGAAGTACCCACCTTCTACACCTTTAATCTCATAAATTTCTAAAATTTTAATTTTAATTAGCCTTCTCAAAATCTCATTCCAAAGATGAGATTGATAGGAAGAGTAAAGCATGGAAACCTCTTCTTTTGGTATCGTGTGAAGCGCTTTCAATAAGTTTTTCTTATCCTCCTTAAGAAGATTAAAAATCTTCTTTTCTAATTTTGTCTCAGCGATTTCCAGACATTTCTCCCATTTCTTCCAGTTTCTGAAAAGCTCCTCTCTCCTTCTCTTTTCATTTGATCTCATGTCAGGAGAAACAGAAGTTAAAAAAACCTGCAGAGCTCCATTCCATTGCTTCTTGAGTATTTTTTCTGCAAAGAAACCTCTTCTAAAATCATAACTTCTGAATCTTTGATCATCAAAGAAATTAGGAATTCCAAACTCCTTAACTTCATCAAGGTTCTCAAAAATTTCTTCGGTTTCTCTGATATTTCTTATTGTTACATTAAAGTTATTAGAAATTATTAAATCAGGACCCATCGGCCTTGAGGCGAAACCGATAAACTCGAGGGAGAAATTTTCTCCTTGCATACTGAAATCTTCTTTGCTCTTGATGGTTATGAACTGGGATGTTAAACCATGCCTATCCTTCTTCCCTCCATAAGATATGGAGGGAAGAGGAATTTTTAAAATTCTCGAGATATAATTAATAAGATCCGAAGTGTTCCATCCCTTTTTCCTCAACAAGTATATTTTGAAATCTCCTTCTTTCTCCAGTTGTAAATTAGCTCTCTCCTCTACAACAAAATCTTCATCTAAAGCCTTGATCACTCTAAAATTATATCATCTTTTAAGAAATTCAAAATTGTCTATGCTTTTACATTAATTTCACTCCCATACATTTTCAATAACTTCCAATCCGAGTCCTGGCTTATCCGAAAGAATAAGTTTTCCTTTAGAGTTAATAACACCTTTAAATGGGTCATTAACTATTAAAAGATTACCATCCAGATCCACATAATCAAACAAGGGAGAAATCGAGGCTCCTGCGGTAATTCCTGCAGAGGTCTCAATCATGCATCCTAACATGATCTTAAGGCTGAAAGCTCTTGCCATTGATACCATTCTCAATGCTTCTTGGATTCCACCACATTTCATCAATTTTATGTTTATTCCGTGAAAAGCATGGGCAATCTTAGGAATATCATATGAACTCATAAGGCTTTCATCTGCAAAAATAGGAATTTTTGATCTTTCTTTTAGCCATGCTTGTTCCTCTATCATTGAGGAAGGCAAAGGTTGTTCTATAAATTCTACACCCTTTTCAGCCATCCAGTTTATCATTTCCAGAGCAACTTCCTTTGATTTCCACCCTTCATTGGCATCAGTTCTTAAGGGTTTATCCGTCACCTCTCTTATCCCTTCTATTATTTTCTTGTCGTTTTTCGTGCCCACTTTTATTTTTAAAATTGGAAACTCTTCAGCCTCTTTAACTTTTTCCTGCATCACTTTAACATCATCAATTCCGATGGAAAAAGAAGTAAGAGGGGCTTTTTCCTTGTTCAAGCCAAAAAATCTATAGAGAGGAACATTCAGTTTTTTGCAAATCCAATCAAGTATAGCCATGTCAAGAGCTGCTTTTCCTGCATGTTCTCCAGGGGCAAGAGAGTCTAACTCTTTCCATCTTTCGTAATATTCCCAAAAGCTTTTTTCAAGAACGGATTTAGCTTTCTCAATGAAAGAAAGAGTTGATTCTGCACTCTCATTGTATCTTGGAATAGGGGCTGATTCTCCAAACCCTTCCACTCCATCCTTTTCTATCTTTACAAGAACATTTCTTCTTGTAGTCCAAGTTCCTCTTGACAGACCCCAGGCATGTTTAAGCTTGAGCTCGTATATCTGAGCTTTTACAATGGTTTTTCCTGAAGAAGATTCGGAGAGCTCTTTAAATACTTCCAAGGGGAAAATATGAGGTGAAAAAATTAATCCAGAGAAACCAATAAATTCTCTTCTTTTCATAATTACCTCCTGACTCAAAGAAAAATTATATATCCAAATACTACTTCTTCCAACAAGAAATTAATAGAAAGTTCCAAATTCAATGGTGTTGATATAAAAGAAGATTTGTAATAAACCATTGATTATGAAAGTAAATCTCGCATAGAAATATAAAGCATGGATGTCCGAAAGAATTTATTGAGCCCAACACGGATTTAATATATAATTAGGAACTAAAATCGGAGAAAAATAAAGGAGTCGCTCATGAGCTGCAAATACTTGGAAAACATTCGAAAAGTCTTAAATAACCCAAAGGAACTTGAAAATCTTTATCGTCTTGCGGTAAGGGAAAAAGAAGAAAAATTCTTCACAGAAGCCATCGAAACCCTTTATAAGGAAATACCCGATAATTCCCTCATTCAGTCATGGTATTATCGCCTTGTAGCAGAAACAACTTCGATTCCTTTGCGGTCGCAAATTCCATGGCTCTGGGCTGTGTTGACAGGAATTCCTCTTTGTATTCTATTCTGGTGGTTATCCGATTTCGAGAAATATTATGTCCATGGCTATCAGAATATGCCCTGGTTGATATTCATCTGGGCACCCCTGGTGGCTGTGGAATTAATCGTTTTTCTCACCCTTGCTGGCAAGCCTCACTATACAAGGCTTGCCTTGATTATAGGAGGACTTGTTCTCCTCATATCCTACATCTATTTTGCAGATGCTCTGATCCAAAGTGAAGCCTTCAAGAACCAGTATACAGTTCTGGCAGCCATCCACCTTATCCTGATAGCTTGGGCTGCTGTTGGCTTTTATACCCTTGCTGGTCAACATGATCCAGAAAGCCGGTTTGCTTATTATGTCAAATCCTTAGAAGCAGGGACAATGGCAGGGCTTTTCCTATTCACCCTGCTCATTTTCACCGTAATTACTTTTATTCTATTTAAAACTCTTGGACTTCATCTCTCTGATTCTTTAATCCGAAGGTTAATATCTGGAGGAGCAGGTTTTATCCCTAGCCTGGCAGTTGCTTCTGTCTACCATCCCATCCTTCCTATGAAAGACCAGATTCTTCGAGTTGATCTAAGCAAGTTGCTCGCCCTCATTTTGCGGTTATTTGTCCTACCCGCCATATTAGTCCTTGCTCTCTACATTAGCTTTACACCCTTCCGCTTTAAAGAACCCTTCTACAACCGAGAAGCCCTTATTGCGTTTAATGTTATGCTTTTCGCAGTAATCGCCCTGCTGTTGTGCATATTGCCGAGACAAGGAGAAATTCTCTCTTCCAAATCCATATTATGGCTTAAAAGGGGTGCAATGCTTATGAATATCCTCGCCGAACTTATAAGTCTTTATGCCCTATCCGCTATCATATTCCGTACCTTACAGGATGGCTTCACGCCAAACCGGATTTCAGTTATCGGCTGGAATTTTATCAACATAGCGTTGCTGGGTATTCTTCTATACCAACAGGGGAAAAATGGGATAGAGAACTGGGCTTTAGAGAGTCGGAAAGTTTTCGCCGGGGCTTCCTGTTTTTACATATTCTGGAGTTTAGCTCTTCTTCTAATTTTGCCTTGGCTCTTTTGAAAGAAATCCGCCAACTGACAATTTTGAAGACAAATATTGGATGGAGGTAAAAAGACAAAGTAAATTGAAAACATTTAAAAAGCTAATATATTGTTTTAATTTATATGGTTTTTTGTAAAATAGCTTTTTTATTGAAAATAAAAGCTCCTTTTGTTATTATTACCAACGAGGAGTAGGATATATGAGAAATAGAAGTTTTATTTTAATTTTGATTTTAGTCCCTGCAATTTTCTGGGGAGAAAGTATAAAACCTGTTCATACTTATTCTATAGTTGCCTATGACCCAGAGACTGGTCAACTTGGGGTGGCTGTTCAGTCCCACTGGTTTTCAGTAGGTCCTATTGTTCCATGGGTGGAGGCAGGAGTCGGAGCTGTAGCCACTCAATCTTTTGTGGACGTCTCTTACGGCCCCCTTGGTCTTGAGCTCATGCGAGCAGGTAAGAGTCCTGAAGAGGCTCTCTCTGCACTTTTAAGAGCTGACAAAAATGAATCCGTTAGACAGGTTGCCATGATTGATGCAAAGGGAAGGGTGGCAGTTCACACGGGAAAGAATTGTATTCCAGAGGCTGGACATTGTACTGGCAATTATTATTCATGTCAGGCTAATCTAATGCTCAAAGACACTGTCTGGAAAGCCATGGCATATGCTTTCGAGAATTCTAAGGGAGAACTTGTGGATAGGCTAATGGGTGCTCTTGAAGCAGCTGAGAAAGAAGGTGGGGACATCAGGGGAAAGCAATCCGCAGCCATAATTGTGGTAAAGGGCAAGGGTTCTGGAGTATGGTGGAAGGACAGGATTTATGATTTAAGAGTTGAAGATCATCCAGAGCCTCTAAAGGAGCTTAAAAGGCTTATAAAACTATCAAAGGCTTATAATCACATGAATGCGGGCGATGAATTTCTTGCACAGAACAAAATAGAGGAAGCCCTGAAAGAATACACAAAAGGGATGGAACTTTATCCTGATAATCCAGAAATGATATTCTGGCCTGCGGTAACTCTTGCTTCAACAGGAAGAGTGGAAGAGAGTTTGCCCCTTTTTAAAAAGGTTTTCTCCATGGATTATAACTGGGCAATCCTCCTGCCCAGACTTTCTCGGGTAGGGCAATTTCCGGACGATGAAGAGTTAATTAAGAAAATTCTTTCTTTGGCTCCAAAAAAGGATACAAATAAGAAGCAAAAATAAAAAGGCATTTTTGCTTTTTTAGCAGAGTTACGGAGAATAATGAGAGGTAAAAAACAAGATAAGAAAATTACTCTTGTGGTGCTTTCAGCAGGTATAGGAAAAAGATTCGGAGGTTTGAAACAGATAAAACCTGTAGGACCTTCTGGTGAGGTTCTTCTTGACTATTCCTTATACGCTGCTCTGAGAGCTGGGTTCTCTAAGGTTATTTTTGTGATAAGGAAGGAAATAGAAAAGGGTTTCAGAAAAGTTGTGGGTGAATATTGGGAAAAGAAAACAGAGGTTCACTACGCTTACCAGGAGCTCGATTCTTTTATTCCCAAGGTTCTCTTCTTTAATTCTAAGAGGGAGAAACCATGGGGAACAGCGCATGCTCTTCTCGTTTGCAGGGAGATGGTGGATGCCCCATTTTCTGTGATAAATGCGGATGATTTTTACGGGTTGGAGTCTTTCGAGCTTATAGCCTTAAACCTCTCAAATCTTGCAGAGGAAAATGAATATCTATCGATTGCTTACAAATTAAAGGATACTCTTTCTCCTCATGGTTATGTATCAAGAGCCATATGTAAAGTGGATGAAAACTCTTATCTTAAAGATATTAGAGAGATAAAAAAGATCCATAGGAAGGAAGATAAGATAATAGGCGATTTGGATGGAGAGGTATTTGAACTGGATGGAGAAGAATCTGTTTCTATGAATCTTTTCGGATTTACTCCCTCAATATTTTTTTATCTTGACTCCGGTTTTAAGGAGTTTCTTAAAGAAAAATCTTCTGAAAACGAGGAATTTGGACTTCCTGAGTTTTTAGACTCGCTTTTAAAAAGAGGAGTTGTAAGGATTAAGATAATTTCCACACCCTCAAGATGGTTCGGTATCACTCACCCTGATGACCTTGAGATTGTGAAAATTAAGATCTCAGAGCTAATAAAAGAAGGTAGGTATCCCGAGAAAATAAGAATCTGAGAGAATTCAGATTTCCCTTCCAGTTATGGAGATTTTTATTTCGCTCTTTTTTATATAGCAAGGCTCTATTATTTCCTTTAAAGGAGTATAAAGAATTAAATCCTCCTTTTCTCTTTGGACAACTATTCCGAGGGCAAGAGTTTCTCCATCTCTATTTAAAATCCCTACAAGAGTGTTAATTTCGAAATTCTCCTCAGGGCTTCTCAATTTCAATTCGTTCGCCTCATTAAAATATCTTCTAAACATCTCCTCCCTGTATTCTCTTCTTTTCTCCATTGATCTTTCCTTTGTCTCTTTTGGTGCCCTTAGGGTATATACATTGATCTTTTTCTCGAGAAGGGCATTTATAATATGCTCCATTTCCCCGTTTTTTTTGAAAGCAGTTACAAGAGTGGGTTTGAGAAGCTCAGCTTTTCTAACTTTTAGTTTTAATCCTTCAATTCCTGCTACAAGCCCAGTTGTATCCACGATAATAGCAAAAGGATTCTCCTTTTTAACTCTTTCAAATAAAACTTTAAGGGATCCGAGATAATTTTCCACATCCAGGGAGGGCGAGAGAATTCCCACAAATTCCATGTAATCAGGTCTTAAAGTATTCATTGGCTCCTCCTTTTTGGGAAGCAAAATAGCACCAATGGTTGTGGGAGGTCCTATCCAGGATTGACCTATATCTGCATCAATAATCGCAACTTTTTTCCCAATCTTTAAGAGGGAGGAGGCAACAAATTTAACAAAGGTGGTCTTTCCCGAACTTACTCCTCCAATAACCATGAATACTCCACCCCATTTTTCTATTATTTTTTGAAGATTTTGCCAGGAATAGGGAATTTTTATTTCTTCACCATCGATGAAATATTCTTCCATAACTGAGACTAAATAAAGTTTTCAATGAGTTTCACTTTTTTCAAAAAGGTGAGCAGATATAAGAATTGATAAGATGGAGAAGAAAACAACAGAAAAAACATCCAGAATCAAAGGGAAATAGGAAAATCCTGTTAGAATAGCCCTTAATCCGTCAACTCCATATGTAAGAGGGTCAATATAAGAAAAAGTTCTAACAATTCGAGGTAAATTTTGAAAAGGGAAGAGAGCTCCTGAAAGGAAGAAGAGAGGGAATACCAAAAAATTCATCACCAGACTGAAACCGTGGATATCTTTCATTTGGGAAGCGATGGCAAGACCGATAGCCACAAATGTGGCTGATAGAAAAGTCATAAATAAAATTGAGAGAACAAAGGGAATAAAACCTTTAATTCTGAAACCAATGAAAAGGGAAAGGAGAAGGATTGAAATTCCTTGAAAAAGAGCTGTGGATACACCACCAAAAATTCTTCCTAAGGCAATGGAGACTCTACTCACAGGAGCTACCATTATCTCTTTGAGAAATCCAAATTCCCTGTCCCACAAAACAGAGAGCCCAGCAAAAGTAGAAGTGAAGAGGATTGTCATCCCTATAACTCCTGGAACAAGAAAATTTATGTAATTTAAATCTGAAGAGATTCCAGGAATTACTGATCTGTTAAAACCGAAACCGAGAAAAAGAAGGAAAAGGAGAGGCATAGCCATTGTTCCTATAACACGAGACCTCGCCCTTAAAAATCTTTTCATCTCTCTAACCCAGAGAACATAAATAGCTGTTTTATTTATCATTGTCTCATAGCTCTTATTGTCCACTCCCTTTTTTCCCCTTGCTCTCCATCTCCCTCCCGGATCTTTCTTCCTGTAAAAAATAGAAATACATCTTCAAGGCTGGGTTTATGGAGATTTACTGAGTTAACCTTTAAACCATTCTTCTCTGCGAGATGGATCAAGGGAGGGATTTTTCTCTCTCCTAACTCCATGCTCATCCTTAATAATCCATCCTGGACTCTCAGAGATTTAATCCACTTCAGCTCCTTAATCTTCTCCAGAAAGGGATAAATTTCTCCTTCCACCTCTATGAAAACCACATCTCCACCTAACATATTTTTCAGATTGGATGGACTATCCATGGCAATTATCCTTCCGTGATCAATAATAGCAACTCTGTCACAAAGATAATCAGCCTCCTCCATATAGTGAGTGGTAAGGATCATTGTTATTCCATTTTCTTTGTTTAATTGCTTTATGTAATCCCATATCCTCCTCCTTGTCTGAGTGTCAAGACCAAGGGTGGGCTCATCAAGAAATAAAACCGTAGGTCTGTGGATTAGACCTCTTGCAATCTCGAGCCTTCTTTTCATTCCCCCTGAATATTTTTCCACAAGTATATCTGCTTTGTCTTCAAGCTCAACAATCTCGAGAACCTCTTTTATTCTCCTTTTCCTTTCCTCCTTTGGCATTCCATACATCATGGCATGAAAATCAAGATTCTCTCTTCCTGTCAGTTTAGTATCAAGGGTAGGATCCTGAAAGACTATTCCGATACTCTTTCTAACTTCGTCGCGATTTCTTTTAATGTCAAAACCAGCAACCTGAGCAATTCCTGAGGTGGGTTTTAAGAGTGTGCAAAGCATGTTTATTGTGGTTGTTTTTCCTGCTCCATTTGGGCCCAGTAACCCAAAAAGTTCTCCATAAGAAACATCAAAACTAAGAGAATCCACTGCAGTGAAACCATTAAATTTCTTTACTAACCCCTCTACCTTTATTGCATGCATAAGGATATTTATTATTTTAACCTTTTTTAAATACTCCTGCAATAAATCAGCTCTTACTTTATTGTGAGTGGTCTTTACAAATTTAGTTTTACTTACTGAATTTTTTCATATGCGCTTATGTCCAGGAATCCATGACCTGACAGATTGAACAGTATCACTTGTTTCTTTCCATCCTTCTTTGCTTTAATTGCCTCATCTATTACAGCTTTGATAGCGTGAGAAGACTCTGGCGCTGGTAAGATTCCCTCGGTTATGAGGAATAGGTGGGCTGCTTCAAACACCTCTTCTTGATTGTAAGCCTTAGCCTCTATTATTCCCATTTCTACGAGATGGGAAACAAGGGGTGCCATTCCATGATATCTTAAACCTCCCGCATGAATAGGAGGAGGAACAAAATCTTTTCCAAGAGTGTGCATGAACAAGAGGGGGGTTAAGCCTGCTGTATCTCCATGATCATACCTGAGTTCTCCCTTTGTTATTGATGGACACGCTTCAGGTTCTACTGCAATGAATCTGATCTTTTTTCCTTCTTTTAAATTTCTCCTTATAAAAGGAAAACTTAAACCAGCAAAGTTCGAGCCACCTCCCACACACCCCACAATAACATCAGGCTCCACACCGAAATCTTCTAGCTGTTTTTCTGCTTCAAGGCCGATCACACTTTGATGCATCAGAACACTGTCAAGAACTGAACCCAGGGAATATTTTGTATTTTCGATATTTACTGCGAGTTCGATCGCTTCAGATATTGCAATACCAAGACTTCCTGGATGATTTGGGTTTTGAAAATAAAATTTTCTTCCTGACTCCGTCAAATTACTTGGGCTATCCACCACTTCTGCGCCAAAAAGTTGCATGAGGATTCTCCTTCCTGGTTTTTGCCTATAGCTTGCTCTCACCATGAAAACCTTAATGTTTACCCCGAAGATCTTTCCAGCATGGGAAAGAGCAGAACCCCATTGTCCTGCTCCTGTTTCAGTGGTGAGAACTCTGATTCCCTCTTTTTTTGCAAGAAAAGCTTGAACTAAGGCGGTATTACTCTTGTGACTTCCTGTGGGTCCTACTCCTTCATATTTGTAAAATATCTCAGCAGGGGTCTCAAGAGCCTCTTTTAATCCCCTCGCATAAATTAAAGGAGTTGGTCTGTAAAGCTTGTAAACATTTAGAACATCTTCAGGTATAGGGACAAATTCTTCCATGGTGGTCTCATGTTCAATGAATCCTTTTGGGAAAATGATAGATAGGGCATCCGGTGATAATGGTTCTCCTGTAGCAGGATTTAGGGGTGGTTTGGGTAGAGAAGGAAGAGAAGGCTTTATGTTGTAAAAATATTTTGGTAAACAATCTATTATTCTATTTGAGAATCTTTTCATTTATAAACCTCCTGTCTGGATTTTTAATTTTTGGATTTAATATAATGAAGAGATGAAATTATATTAAGGTATGGGCGGGTTCACCCGCCCACCAGATAAGGGAAAGGGTATAAAGGAGAAAGGATGAGGCTTGGCAAATTAACAGTTTTAATTCCTCATCTTCCATAACAAAAGAAATCATATAAGTTTACTTAACACAATGGAATTATTAAGTCAAGGGAATGTATAATTAGCTGGAGTTTACTCAGTTTCCATCCCTTAATTCCATTAAAGCTAAACTCAGGGAAAAATTATACACATGCCACTCTGGTAAAAAAGCAAATTTATAAATGGAACTTTTTGCTCCGATTTTACTTAATTGGTCCGAGGATCTCCCTGGATATCACATATTTCTGAATTTCATTTGTCCCCTCATAAATCTGAAGAAGCTTGGCATCTCTCATGAATTTTTCCATGGGATAGTCCTTCATATACCCGTAACCACCGAATATTTGTAAAGCTTCCACTGTTACCTTCATTGCTACATCTGTGGCGTAAGCTTTAGCCATTGCCGCCTCTTTTGTAGCTTTTTCTCCTTTGTCCAGAAGCCATGCTGCATGATAAACAAGATGACGCGCAGCCTGAATCTCCGTTGCCATCTCCGTCAGCTTGAAAGCTATGTGCTGGAAAGAAGCTATTGGTTGACCGAATTGTTTCCTTATTTTTGAGTACTCGAGGGCTTGCTCATAAGCAGCTCTTGCCACTCCCACTCCTCCTGCTCCCACAGAAGGTCTTGCCTTATCAAGGGTCTTCATTGCTACCAAAAAACCCATTCCCTCTTTATAAAGAAGATTCTCTTCTGGAACAAACACATCGTCAAAATAGATTTCTGCAGTGTTGGAAGCTCTGTGTCCCATCTTCTTTTCCAGCTTTCCTACTTTGAATCCCTTTGAGTCTGCTGGGACTATGAAGGCTGTAATACCCCTTGGTCCTTTTGTAATGTCCACATTTGCAAATACAGTGACAATTGATGCCACTCCACCATTTGTAATGAAGCATTTGGAACCATTTATTATGTATCCTCCAGAGACCTTTTTTGCGGTGGTCTTTATTGCACCTGCGTCAGAACCAGCTTCTCTTTCGGTAAGAGCGAAAGCTGCAAATCTCATCTCTTTTGTGAAGGGAGTGAGAAATTTCTTCTTTTGTTCATCTGTTCCAAATAGAATGATGGGAGTAAGGGCGAGGGAATTTGCCATGATGGATGTATACATTCCAGCGCAACCCCAAGCAAGTTCTTCGCAAACTATTACTGTATCAAGAGTCCCTAAACCACCTCCCCCATATTCTGCAGGGATGGATGAACTGAGAAATCCTGCCTCAAAAGCTTTCTTCATTATATCCCATGGAAAGGACTCCTCTTCATCATACTTGGAAGCATTTGGTCTCATCTCTTTTTGAGCAAACTCCCTTGCGAGAGCCTGTAAAGCCAATTGCTCTTCTGTTAAGGAAAAATCCATGTTTTCCTCCTCACTATCTATATTGGAAATATAACTAATTATCACAAAACAAAAAATAATTCAAATTTTCAGGAAAACAAAATTCTCAAAAATTTGCTTTCTTTTTCCCACATGATAAGATTTATGACAAGGAGGTAAAAATGAAAGAATTGAGTCTAAGAGGAGTGAATGTAGTTAAGTTTGCTCTTTTCATGGCTGTTTTTTATCTAATAATCTCGTTTATTGTTTTCCTTCTGATATTCCTTGCGGGCGCTTTTATTTCCTCACCTGGAAAAGAAGCATTGCCCTTCGCAGGTCTTGGATTTGCCATGGTTATTGTTGGACCAATTATTTATGCGGTTTTTGGATTTATAGCATCCTTGATTGTAGGATTATTCCTTAATCTTTCCCTTTCAATTACAGGAGGTCTGCCGTTAAAATTTAAGGAGTGACTAACTTGAGATTTTTTCTGTTAAAGCTAATATGTGGGCTTCAACTGAAAATGGAAGATGAAAGAGGGAATATCCACCCTCGAGAAAGCTTATTATTCTTCCTTCAGAAAAATTTTTTGCCCATCTCACCACAAATTTAGTCATTTCAAAAAAGCAGGGATCAGAAACACGCATATTTCCAAGGGGATCTGAGATGTGAGAGTCAAAACCAGCTGAAATTAGAATAAATTTGGGTTTAAAAGACTCAACAGCTGGCTGAAGAATCTCTCTAAAAACACGGAGATAAATCTGATCATCAGAGTTAGCTCTTAACGGAACATTTAAAGTGAATCCCTCTCCTTTCCCGATTCCTCTTTCATCAGCTTTACCGGTCATGGGATAATGTGGGAACTGATGAATACTGAAATAGAAAACCGAGTCATCCTCTTCGAAAATATGCTGGGTTCCATTTCCATGATGAACATCCCAGTCAATAATCATAATCTTTTCAATACCATATTTTTTCTGAAGATATTTTGCAGTTATCGCCACATTGTTGAATATGCAGAATCCCATTCCCCTATCAAATTCCGCATGATGACCTGGAGGTCTTAATGCACAGAAAGCATTCCTGAGCTTACCTTCCATTATCATATCTCCTGCTGTTATTCCTGCTCCAGCTGCCATAAGCGCAACATGGAAGGATTCCCTTGAAACCACAGTGTCTGGATCAAGATTCCCTCCGCCCTTTTCGCAAATTTCTATTACCTTTTGGATGTATTTTTCAGAGTGGACATCTCTTATATGGTTTATCGAAGCTGGTTTTGGCTCAATAAACTCAAGATTTTTAAATTGTGGATTGTTTTTTAAATATCTAATTATTGATTTTAATCTTTCAGGGGATTCCGGATGTCCTGGCCCTGGATCGTGATGTAAAAAATGATCTGAATAAATTATAGCTGATTTCATCCTTTCCCTTTGTCCTCCTGAATCAGTATCCTCATTCCTTCCACTGCCACAGAAACGGCATTATCTACTCCTATTTTGAGGTTCTCCTCGCTGATCTCCTCTCTTTCATTGCGAAGGTTTATCACTCCTGTTACACTTCCTCCTCTCAGCCGAAAAACATTGCAAATTGTAAGCAAAGTGGCTGTTTCCATCTCATAATTCAGGCAATTTAATTTCTCCCACTCTTTTTTGCTACCCTGAAATCTCTTTATTACATATTTTGAAAAAGAATCATATCTTTCCTGCCCTGGATAAAAAGTATCAGTGGAAACAGTTATACCTACATGGTATGCTTTTTCTTTTCCTTTTCTCTCTTTACCCTCTTTAAACCCCAGAGTAATGGCGCTTTTGACAAGAGCATTTATTATCTCATAATTTGCTGAAGCAGGATATTCGATAGGTGCATAGTGAGTTGAGGCTCCATCAAGCCTTACCGAAGCGGATGTTATGATAACATCGCCAATTTCTATATAGGGTTGAATCGCTCCAGTTGTTCCAACTCTGATAAATGTATTCACCCCGAGAATGGCAAGCTCCTCCACAGCAATAGAGGTGGATGGACCACCAATACCTGTTGAAACCACAACCACTTTTTCTCCTTCTATTTCAGTGAGATAAGAACAAAATTCTCTTTTCCAGGCGAGCTTTTTGGATAAAGTTCTGAATTTATTGCTGATAGAATTCGAAATCAACTCGGATCTGAAGGGATCCCCTGGTAAAAGGACATATTTTGCTCCTTCTATTATCTCCTCGTCCATGTTAAGGTGATAAACTTTTTTACTCAAATTATCCTCCTTTTTTATTTTACATAACAGGAATTTTTGAGCAAGAAAAATGGAGGGAACTTTTTAAGATTTCATTCGTTTTCATTTTATGAAACATTTTAGAGGAGTTTAAAAATGAAGAAGATTCTTTATGCAATGATGTCAACAATTTTACTGATTTCAATCTCTTATTCCTCCAATACATTGAAAATTCATAGGATGACCAGCCCTCCTAAAATTGATGGAATTGTAGAGGAAAATCCTGAATGGACTGAGGCTTTGAAAATCGAGAAGTTTGTTCAGTTCACACCAAAGGAAAAGGGAACACCCTCTGAGAAGACAGTCTCCTTTATAGGATATGATAGTGAGAACCTTTACATAGCTTTTAAATGTTATGACTCAGAGCCCTCAAAGATAAGGGCGACTCTTACCCAGAGGGACCAGGTTTTCACAGACGATTGGATTATCATTTTCCTCGATACATTTAATGAAAAAAGAAGAGCATTTGCCTTCTTTGTAAATCCAATTGGAATACAGATGGATGGAATAAGGATAGAGGAAGGAGGAAACCAAAATACAGACACCTCATGGGATACAGTGTTTTATTCAAATGGAAGACTTACAAAAGAAGGCTATGAGATAGAAATAAGCATTCCTTTCAAAAGCATAAGATTTCCGAGCAGAAAAGAACATTGCTGGGGATTCTTAATGGGAAGAAATATAGCGAGGAAGTCAGAACTTATTTCATTCCCAGGATTTTCCAGGGATATTCCTTCTCTTCTTTCTCAATCAGCCCAATTAACGATAGAGGGAGAAATTGTAAGAGGGAGAAATATTGAAATAATGCCAGTCTTTACATCCATTAAAAGAACGGAAGAGAAGATAGATCCCGAAACAGGGATTAACTTCAAATATGGAATAAGTTCTAATATTATTCTTGATTTCACATTCAACCCGGATTTCAGCCATATTGAAGCTGATGCTCCACAGGTGGATGTCAATCAGAGATACGCTCTTTACTGGTCTGAAAAAAGACCTTTCTTTCTTGAGGGGTATGAAATTTTTAATCATCCCTCAATTGACATAGTTTACACAAGAAGAATTATTGATCCCCGTGCGGGAGTAAAAATAAGTGGAAAAGCCGGAAAATTCACAATTGGATATATGAGCGCTTTGGACAGCCATCCTACAGAATCTCTTTGGGAAATTACCGGAAGGGAGGGAAGCGGAGAAAACAAGGCTCTTTTTAATATTTTTCGTGCCAAAATGGATCTCTACAGCGAATCATATCTTGGTATAACTTTTACTGATAAGGAAATAGATGGCTCCTTCAATAGAGTAATTGGATTGGATGGTCAGTTAAAATTCAAAAGAAACTTTTACTTTGTTTATCAGACAGCTCTTTCCACCACATCTATTGAGGACGAAAAAAGCTATAATAAACCTGCTTATTATATAAACACTTTTTACAATTCAAGATATGTATCAGGTGGACTCTTTTACAAAGGAATTCATCCTGATTTTGAAGCTCTCTCTGGTTTTATAAATAGAAATGATTATCAGAATGGAGGAGGATGGCTTCAATTTTCCGTCTATCCTCAAAAGAAGTACATCAGCCAGATTTCTACTTTCATAAAATACCAGAAATATTATGATTATGAAATGAATTTCCCCATTGAGGATGCTTTTCTAACTCAGCTCGATTTCAGGATGGGAGATTTCAATAGGCTCAACTTTTATTTTGTAAACTCTATGGAGAAATATCAGGACATAGATTTTAGAAAGCAATATGGAGGCTTTGAACTTGCCGCCTATCTTTTGAGATGGCTGGATTTAGAAGGTGGAATTAGGACAGGAGAATCCATTTTGTATGACCCAGAAAACCCTTATCTTGGATGGAATTTTTCAGGATATCTTTGGATGCAATTCAAGCCTGTGGACAGATTTCGTTTTAGTATATCTTACCAGAGGTATAATTTCTGGAAGGAAAGGGGAGGAGAACTCCTCATCGATTACAATGTGCTGAGAGGAAGAACAGAATATCAGCTCCATAAAAACTTATCCTCAAGGCTCATAATTGATTATAATCATTATTACAAAAAGATTTACGGAAGCTTCCTTCTAAGCTGGATACTCAAACCAGGAATTGTATTTTTTGCAGGTTACGACTCCAACTACGAGAAAAGAGAGAGTATTTACAAGAAATCTTCAGGGAGCGTATTTTTAAAATTTTCTTACTGGTGGAGGATTTAAATTAATTGTGCTTTTGTTTATGCCTAAGCTATAAACACTCTATTCTTACCCAGCCTTTTTGCTTCATACAAGGCATTATCAGCCCTTTTAACTAAATCTTCCAGCGTGTCACCTTTTCTGAAAGATGATACTCCGAAACTTGCAGTAATTCTTAATGTTTCTTTAATCTCATCGAGATTTTTACCAAGATCATTTTCCACTATTTTTCTCAGCCTTTCAGCAACAATCTTTGCTTTATTAAGGGGTGTTTCTGGAAGAATTATTATAAATTCCTCCCCTCCATACCTTGCTACTGTATCCACATCACAATCTTTATAAACTTCGTTTTTCTTGCACCCTCTTAGATTGTCTTTTAAAAGAATAGCAAGCTTTTTAAGGACTTTATCGCCAAAAAGATGCCCGTAGGTATCATTTATCTCCTTAAAGTTGTCCAGATCAAGAATTGTTAGGGAAAGAGGTCTATCGTATCTATCAGCCCTTGCTATTTCTGTATTTAATTTATGATAGAAGTATCTGTAATTAAAGACCCCTGTGAGAGAATCCGTTACGGAACTCTTTTCAAGTTCATTTATTATATTAGCATTTTTGATTGCCACGGCTATCTGGGAACATAAAAGAGAGAGAATTTTTTCATCATCCTTTCCAAAAGCGTTCTCTATTCGACTCTCTATGGTAAGAACTCCGAGAAGCTCATCTCTATAGATAATGGGGAGGGCTATTTCTGATTTTACTCCAGGGAGTCCAGAAGGAATATAATAATCACATTTGCTTATATCTCCTATGTTTAAAATCTTACCTTGCTCAGCGCATTTCCCTGATACTCCTTTACCCATTGGAATTCTAAATCCTATATTCTTTTTCGGGAAAACAGTGACAGCTTTTATTACAAGATCCGAACCCTCCTTTAGCATTATAGCACATGTATCGTATTTCAGAGTTCTTTTAACACTGTTCACCACAAACTGTAGCAATTTCTCCAGCTCCACTATGGAGTTAATTCTAACCCCTATTATGTGAGCGAGTCTGAGCTGGGTGTGGAGATAAGCTCTACTGATGTATGTGGCAAGCTGATTGCTCAAAATTTTCAAAACTTTTACATCCTCTTCAGTAAAAGCATTCTTCTCTTTACTTTCTATGTTCAAAACACCGATAAGGTGTTCTCTGTAAAAGATGGGAACAGCAAGCTCTGATCTAATCTTTTTGTCAAAGGGGATGTAATTTTCAAACTTAGAGACATCCTTAACAAGGATTTCTTTCCTCTTTTTCGCGCATGTTCCTGTCACACCTTTTCCTATCGGAATCTCTTTTCCCATTATGGAAGTGGGATAGTTTGTGGCAGCTCTTACCACAAGTTTGTCTCCCTCTCTAAAAAGTATTGTGCAGTTCGAATAATTGAAATTTTTACTTATTAGCTTTACGCAAATCTTGAGTAGACGCTGTAATTCAAGTTCATTACCCAGTTTGGAGGCAATTTTATAAATTAAATCCACCCTGGGTAAATAAGCGATATTCCTTCTCTCTTCTCTTTCTTTCACCATTTTATCATTATTTTCTAAAATCATTATATTTTCAAGTTTTTCTTGAGAAAAATTTCTTGTTGTGATAATCTTATTCAATGAAAAGATCACGCCTTTATAATATTTTTAAAAGAATGAATGCAAAAATGGTGGTTTTTTTTGGGTGGGAGCTTCCTGTGGAATTCAGTGGAATAATCTCAGAACATCTTGCAGTGAGAGAGGGTGTGGGAATATTTGATGTGAGTCACATGGGAGAGATAAGGATAAGGGGGAAGGATTCTTTGAAATTCCTTCAATTAATAACCTCCAACGATGCCTCTAAACTTGTTTCTGGAAAAGTTCAATACACATCCCTCACCACTCCAAAAGGAACACCTGTGGATGATTTGCTTGTTTATAGAATCGATGAAAATGAGTTCTTTTTAGTGGTTAATGCTTCCAACACCGAAAAAGACTTTAAATGGATATTGGATCATTCAAAAGGATTTGATGTGGAAGTAATAAATGAAAGCGATGAATGGACACAACTGGCTATACAGGGACCCTTCTCCTTTAATGTGGTCTCTCCTTTCTGCGATTTTGATCTTTCAGAACTTAAGTATTACTGGTTCAGAGAAGCAAAATTCCTTGACACCGAAGTTATAATATCTCGCACAGGATACACAGGAGAGGATGGCTTTGAAATATATTTTAAAGGAGAAGAATCTCTTGCTGAAAAAATTTACAGGAGTATAATGGAAGCTGGCAAAGAATACGGAATCCTTCCCTGTGGTTTGGGTGCGAGAAACACCCTAAGGCTTGAGGCAAAAATGTGTCTTTATGGAAATGATATAGATGAGGAAACAACCCTCCTCGAGGCGGATCTTGGCTGGATTGTAAATTTTGATAAAGGTGATTTCATCGGAAGGTCAGCTCTATTAGAACAGAAAAATAAAGGAATAAAAAGAAAACTAATGGGATTTGAAGTTCTTGATAGAGCACCAGCGAGAGAGCATGCCCCCATATTTATAAATGGAGTGGAACTTTCCTATGTGAGAAGCGGAAGTTATGCTCCTTATCTAAAAAAGAACATCGGATTAGCTTATTTCCCTATTGAATACTCCAATATAGGGGCAGATTTTGAGATAAGAATAAGAGATAGGTTTGTAAGGGCTAAAATTGTGGAAACGCCTTTTTACAAGAAAAAAAAAGAAAAAAAATAGTTATAGGAGGATTGTATGTATCCGCAGGATTTTTATTTTTCAAAAGAACATGAATGGGTAAAAGTAGAGGGAGAGAAAGGAATTGTAGGAATAACGGATTATGCCCAGAAATCCCTTGGAGATATTGTTTATGTTGAGCTTCCACCTGTTGGAAAAATTGTAAAATTTATGGAAACCGCGGGAACTATCGAATCAGTGAAAGCTGCTTCTGACATTTTCTCGCCTGTTAGCGGAGAGGTTATAGAAATAAATGAAAATTTAAAGGATTCCCCTGAGCTTATTAACAAAGAACCTCACAGTGGAGGATGGCTATTTGTTGTGAAACTTTTTGATAAAACAGAACTCAAAAAACTGATGAATGCCTCAGAGTATGAAAAGTATGTAGAAAGGCTTGAAAAATGAAAAGTATATACTTTCCTTCCTCTGATAAAGATATAAATTCGATGCTCTCAGAGCTGGGAGTCTTGGATGAGGAAGAGCTTTTTGTCTCCATGCCTGAGGAATTTAAAATCAAAAAACCTCTTGACCTCCCTCCTCCTATGGATGAGATTTCCCTGTTTAATTATTTCAGTGAAATAGCCTCAAAAAATAGAACGGATTTGATCCCCTTCATAGGCGCTGGGGCTTATCCTCATTACATACCCTCACTGGTGGATTATCTCTCTTCGAGGGGTGAATTCTTAACCCCGTATACCCCATATCAACCAGAGCTTAGCCAGGGAAATCTCCAAATCATATTTGAATATCAGACTCTGATGTGTTCTTTAACAGGGATGGAAGTTTCGAATGCTTCTCTCTATGATGGAGCAACTGCCACAGCAGAATCAGCCTTGATGGCTTGGAGGATTAAAAAGGGAGAAAAGATCCTTGTCTCCTCCGCAGTTCATCCTTTCTGGAGGGATACTTTAAGAACATATCTCAAAAATTTTAAAATCGAAATTATAGAAATACCTTTCCAGAACGATGGAAAAACGGATCTGAAAAAAGCCAAAGAGATGGTGGATGAAAAGACCTTCGCTATCATAGTTCAATCTCCCAACTTTTTTGGAATTATAGAGGAACTTAAAGAGATTTCAAAATTTTCAAAAGAAAAAAATATTTTATTCCTTGTCGGGATCTCAGAGCCTCTATCTCTAGGCCTTTTTAAACCACCTGGCGAATTTGATGCTGACATTGTTTTTGGAGAGGCTCAATCATTTGGATTACCTCTTGCATGGGGCGGTCCTTATCTCGGATTTATAGCCTCCAAAATGGAGTATGTAAGACAGATGCCAGGGAGAATAGTTGGAGAAACTGTGGACAAAAATGGAAAGAGAGGATTTGTCCTGACTTTATCCACAAGAGAACAACACATAAGAAGAGAGAAAGCCACATCAAATATTTGTACAAATCAGGCTTGGTGTGCTCTAAGAGCTACAATTTATCTTGAGACTCTCGGAAGAAAAGGTTTAATGAGACTCGCTAAATTGAACTTTCTGAGAGCTTCTTATGCAAGAAAGAGAATGGAGAGGCTAAATGGCTTGAAAATCAAATTCAGTTCCACTCATTTTAATGAATTTTTGGTGGAATTTGAGAGACCTTTCGAAAAAATAAAAGAGAAATTGGAAAAAGAGGGATATATAGCTGGTTTATCTTTATCGGAATTTTACAAGGAACTTGAGAACAATTATTTGTTCTGTTTCACTGAGATTCACACAAAAGAGATGATAGATAGATTCATTGAGAAAATGGGAGAGCTATTATGAAAGCGAAATTTCTTGCTTACGAAGAACCACTTATTTTTGAAATAAGCGAGGAAGGGAAATCAGCTTTTAATGTGCCTGAAGATGATTTGCCTGAGGAAAAACTCTCTGAGGAGCTGATAAGAAAAGACATACCTGATTTTCCAGAAGTTTCGGAAACTGAAATAACAAGGCATTTTACAAGGCTTTCTCAGCTGAATTATTGTGTGGACAAAGGTCTTTATCCCCTCGGTTCCTGCACCATGAAATATAACCCTAAGATAAATGAAAGGATCTCCAATCTTGAGGGATTCACAAATGCGCATCCCCTTTCCCCTGAAAAGTTTGTTCAAGGTTCTCTTAAGATAATATACACCCTTGAAAAATGTCTATCTGAAATAACAGGTATGGATAGGTTCACTCTCGCTCCTCTTGCTGGTGCCCATGGGGAGCTCACGGGAATGCTTGTTATAAAAGCTTATCATATGAGCAGAGGCGAGGAGAGAGAGAAAGTTTTAATTCCGGACTCCGCTCACGGAACCAACCCTTCTTCAGCTCATCTTTCAGGATGGGTAGTGGAAGAAGTTCCTTCCAACTCTTATGGAACAGTGGACATAGAGAAGCTTAAAGGAAAAGTGGATGATTCTGTAGCTGCTTTAATGCTTACAAATCCCAATACCCTCGGCATTTTTGAAAAGGATATAAAATTAATCTCTGAGATTCTTCATGAAAAAGGGGCACTTCTATATATGGATGGTGCTAATCTGAATGCTCTTGTAGGGATGGCCAGGGCGGGAGATATGGGAGTGGATGTGATTCATACAAATCTTCACAAAACATTTTCTACTCCTCATGGCGGAGGAGGGCCTGGCTCAGGTCCTGTAGGAGTAAAGGAATTTCTTGAACCTTTTCTTCCTATCCCAAGAGTGGAGAAGACGGACGAAAAATACTTTTTAAACTGGAATAAACCTAAGTCTATAGGAAGAATATGCGGATTTTATGGCAACTTCCTTGTACTCGTGAAGGCTCTTGCCTACATTCTATCTCTGGGATACGAAGGTTTAAAAGAAACAGCAAAAAGGGCTGTTTTAAATGCAAATTATTTAAGGAAAAAGCTTGAAGGAATTTACCATATCCCATACAAATCTCCTACCCTTCATGAATTTGTGCTTTCGGACAAGGGTTTTCAGGAAATGAATATAACCACCCTGGATATTGCTAAGAGGCTTATTGACTATGGATTTCACCCACCTACCATCTATTTTCCCCTAATAGTTCATGGAGCTTTGATGATCGAACCTACAGAAACAGAGGGAAAAAGAGAACTCGATCTTTTCGTATCCGCTATGCTGGAAATTGCCAGAGAAGCAAAGGAAAATCCTGAAGTTTTAAAGAATGCTCCTCACATCACTCCCACTGGTCGCCTTGATGAAGTTTTGGCTGCAAAGAAACTTGTGTTAAGATGGAAGAGAGGATGAATATACAGGATATAATTTTCAAACTCGAGAGGTTCTGGGCTGACAGAGGATTTTACATAGCTGCTCCCTATGATTTGGAAGTAGGTGCAGGGACAATGAGTCCTGATACATTTTTTAGGGTCCTTGACCCCAGACCCTGGTATGTGGCATATCTTCAGCCTTCCCGAAGACCAGCTGACGGAAGATATGGAGATAATCCACAAAGGGTTGAAAAACATCATCAATTTCAGGTTATTGCAAAGCCTGCTCCTGATGATATTCAGAATATTTATCTTGAAAGTCTTAAAGCCCTTGGGATAGATCTCACAGAGCATGATATAAGGTTTGACGAGGACAATTGGGAATCTCCCACAATAGGAGCCTGGGGGGTGGGATGGCAGGTTCTGCTGGATGGGCTTGAGATAACCCAGTTTACATATTTTCAGCAAGCAGGAGGGATGGAACTTCCGCAGATTCCTGTGGAGATCACTTATGGAATCGAAAGAATCGCAATGTTTCTTCAAGGTGTGGAAACTATTTTTGATCTTGATTGGGGGGGAGGTATTAAGTATCGGGATATAAGATTTAGAAGCGAAAGAGAGTTTTCAATTTATAATTTTAAAAAGGCGGATATTGAACTTCTTTTCTCTCTTTTCAATTTTTATGAAAAAGAGGCTCAAAGATTGATAGAGGAAAATCTCCTTACTCCTTGTTATGATTACTGTCTTAAATGCTCTCATATTTTTAATATTCTCGATGCAAGAGGAGCAATTTCTGTGACAGAAAGAGTGGGAATGATTTTGAGAATAAGGAACATGGTTATTGAAGTTGCAAAGAAATTTGTTTCAGAGTTGGGAAATGGCTGATTTTCTTCTTGAAATAGGAACAGAGGATATGCCCTTCCATCATGTGAGGGATGCCCTTCCTCCACTTTCCTCAGCTATAAGAAAGATTCTTGAGGAAAGCAAGATAAGCTTTGAAGAAATAAAAGAAATAGGAACTTTGAGAAGGCTTGCCATTTATGTTAAAAATATTGCTCTCGAGGAGATCCCCGAAGAGGAAGTTATAATTGGTCCTCCTCTTCAGATTGCCCTGAATAAGGAAGGGAAACCAACAGAAGCTCTTCTTGGATTTCTAAAAGCAAAAAATGCAAATTTGAATGATATTGAATATTTGGATACTGATAAGGGAACATACGTATGTATAAAGAAAATAAAAGAAGCAAAGAGCACTGAAGAAATTTTTCAGGAGAAGCTACCAGATGCAATTCTTTCTCTTTGCTTTCCTAAGACCATCAGATGGGGAGGAACAATAAGATTTGCAAGACCCATAAGAAATCTGTTGTGCCTTCTCGATGGCAAGATAGTAAATTTTAGTCTGGGGAACATCTCTTCCTCCAATTTCACCTTCGGGCATAGAATATGGGGCAAAGATAAAATCCAAATCTCTCTGCCAGAAGAATATCTTCCCAAACTGAGGGAGAACTATGTGGTAGTAGAGCCTGAGGAAAGGAAAAACATTATACTGAGGGAGATGGAAAAAATTGAGGAGAGAGTATCAGGAAAAGCCGAATATGATAGAGAAACATTGGATTACTGGGTCTATAGTGTGGAGTTTCCTTATATATTTCTTGGCACTTTTAACGAGGAACACTTATCTCTTCCCCAAGAGATTATTGGTTATGTAATTGGTAAAAGCCAAAAATTCTTTCCTATTTTAAGTGAAGAAGGAAATTATTTGCCATTTTTTATAGGGATTGCTGATTCAGCAGATGATTTGAAGGGATATATTTTAAAAGGTGCCGAAAGGGTTATAAATGCCAGGTTAATAGACGCAAGATTTTTCTGGGAAAAAGACAGAGAGACCCCTTTTGAAGCAAGGTGGCAGGATCTATCCAAGTTAATATATCATGAGAAACTTGGAACATATCTTGATAAATCTCAGAGAATTACAGCTCTTGCGGAGCATTTGGCAGAAAAAGTTTTTATACAAGATAAGGACTCCATAAGAATGGCTTCTCAGTACTGTAAAGTTGATCTTGTTACAGAAATGGTAAAAGAGTTTCCTGCTCTTCAGGGAATAATGGGAGGAATTTATTTAAAAGAGGAGGGTTACCCTGAAAGTGTATGGAGAGCAGTTTATGAACATTACAAGCCCTTGAGCCTGGATGATCATCCTCCTTCCACTATAGAGGGTGCGATTATTTCAATTTGCGATAAACTTGATCATGTTGTAGGAGCTTTTGTAGCGGGAATTGAATTCTCAGGCTCAAGCGATCCTTTCGCTCTCAGGAAGGCTGGACTCGGTCTTTGCAAGACCATCCTTTATCATAAAATGTCTATATCCATTAATGATCTGGTTGAAGCCTCAATTAAAAACTTCATGGATATTTTCACTGAGGATCCTATAACTCTTAAAGAGAAAGTATTGAGTTTTCTTGACGAGAGATTAGAGTTTATTTTCCAAGATTGGATGAAGTACAGACTTGATCTGGTAAGAGCTGTCTTTGCTTCAGGAGCTGAGAATATACATCATCTTTACTTAAAATTGAAAGCAATCGATGCCATAAAAGAGACTCCTCTTCTAAAAGCTCTTGTCTTCGCTCACAAAAGAATAAAAAACATAATCGCAGGACAGCCTTTTGCAGTTATTAACCAATCCCTTTTCACTCAAAAGCAAGAGAGGGAGCTCTGGGAGATATACAAGGAGTTCGAGAGGGATGCAGAAAGATTTTACAAAGATGAGAATTTTGAGGCAATCCTTGAGCTTATCCTTCAAATAGAACCTTTTGTGAATAAATTCTTTGACAATGTTCTTGTGATGGTGGAGGATATGGAGGTAAGAAAGAATAGATTAGCTCTTCTTTCTGCGATAAATTCTCTGATTCTAATTCTTGCCGACTTCTCCCAGATTATCTCTTCATAAATTCTATTCAAGAAGCATTCTGTTTTTCTCTGATCTACTCTCCCCTACGGATGTAATTCTTATAGCGGGCAAATCAGAAACAGGGCATTTAAATTCGCATATTCCACATCCAATACACTCCAAAGGATCCACCACAGGAGCTTTAACAGATTTTAAACCCTCCTTTGTAGGAGTTTCCACCACCACCATCTTTATTGCTTTCGGTGAGGTGGGACAAACCTCTTCGCATACAATGCAGGAGATACCGAAAGAGTAAGGCAAACATCTTGTCCTATCTACAAAGGCTGTCCCTATTCTTGTTCTCTTTTTCTCCTCCTGCGATATTTTTCTTATCGCATCTGTGGGACAGATCTGAGAGCAAAGATAACAATTAAATTCGCAGTATCCTATTCTTGGTATTAGAACTGGTGTCCAGAAGCCCTCAATTCCTGCTTCTGAGAGAGCTGGGTGGAGAGCATTTGTGGGACATATCTTAATGCATTCTCCACAACGAACACACTTCTTCAGAAACTCGCTCTCCTCTATCGAACCAGGAGGTCTTATAAGAGAAGGTTTTGCTCTTTTTTTATTTGCAGATGTATAAAAAAGGGGGAAGGTAAAAATTGAAACCACAGTAGTGGTTATTAACTTTCTTCTTGAAAGGTTAAAATTCTTTTTATTTTCTTGATTCAGAGAGAAGGGAAATTTTATTTCTGAGAAGGGACATTTGTAAGCACAGTTAAAACAGTAAAAACATTCAGTTGGTCTCCATTCCTCCTGGGGAAAAGGGTTAGCCCCTGAAGGGCAAACCATATTACATAAATTGCAATCACTACACTTCTTTTTTTCTATTTTCAATTTCAAGCTTGTGAAAGGGCTCAAAACACCAAGAAGAGCGCCGAGGGGGCATAAGCTCCTACACCAAAACCTTTCAGAGAGAAGATTTAAAAGGAGAATTCCTATAAATATAACTCCTATAAGAATTCCTTGAGAGGAGAGCCTCTCAAAATAAAAATTTTGAATTGCATTGGAAAGAAATTCTCCGGTTTTCTGAAGAAAACTCAGAGATGAGCCAGCGATTGAGTAGGAAAACCATGAGATAATATAACCTCCTGCGGGAAGGAAGGAGGTGGTGAAGGATCTAAAAAGAAGAGAGAAGGGATCAAAAATTCCAATTAAATTAACCGAAAAAATGGAAAATATAAGAAAAAAAAATAAAATATAATACTTCCACCAAACTTTTTCATCTGGCTTTAATTCAGGCTTGTAAATTTTAAATCTTTTAAATAAAAAGGAGATAAAATGGGTGACAGAGCCCATAGGACAGAACCACCCGCAGAAGAACTTTCCGAATAATAAAGTTCCAAATATAACAAACAAAGAAAGAAGGAGGGATGTTCTTATGGAGTGAGAGGAAAGAAAGACGCTGAGTAGCACAAGAGGATCAACCCTGAAAAAGAGATCCAGAGGGAAGGTTATCTCATCTTTGCCTGGGTAAACTGTAAATAATATAAGAGCTAAAAAAAACAGAAAAAAAAGAGTTTGAGAAAAAATTCTTAAATAAACTAAAATTTTATATTTATCAAACTTTTCTCTTTTCAATTCTCAACCTCGATAGCTCCGCTTCTCCTGAGCCTCTTTTTTTAGCTATTAAAAGAAAGGGTAATTCTTCATAGTTTCTTCCGAAAAGAGAGGCGCCAAAAGAATCTACAGCAACAAAATCTTGTCCAGCCACAATTGTTTTTTTCAAAATAACATCTCCAGGGCTACCTCCAGTGGGTCCATTTCTTATCATCATTCTCCACGCATCGAGAACAGTGAGCGCTGGTCTGAAAAAGTCTGAAAAATCATTAACAGCTTCATGTATTCTTTGATGAAGTCTATTCCTCTCCCCTCCCACAGCTCCAAGCCAGTTTTTCATTCCCAGAGTAAGGATGGAAAGGGAATGGCTCTTAGCTACAGGGAGATTAATTAATTTATCAGCCTCAAGAAATTGGGGAAGAACATCCCACTCTTTAATCCATTCTCCTCCTATCTTTACTCTTTTTGCCAATTTAGGGTTCGGCAAAAGAAGCTCGGCTTTTGTTTCTTTTAAAGCATCGGCAATGCCTGAGTTTTTGTAGCATCTTCTCGGGTCATTAACAGAGTTATCCATAACTATGACTTTCTTAGCTCCAGCTTCCATGCACATTTCCACAACAGCTCTTACCACCTCAGGATTTGTGTTCGCTCCCAGTTCAGCTTTTCTATCCCATCCTATATTTGGTTTTACTAACACTACATCCCCTCTTGATACAAATCTCTTAATTCCTCCTAGAATCTCAATGGCTGTCTTAGTTCCCAGGTAAGGAGATTCTGACTCTACAACAGCAAGAGCAGGGTAAGAAGTGTTGGAGAGGAGATTCTTTGAGTAAGGGAAAATTGAAGTGAAAGCTAATAATTTTATAAATTCTCTTCTATCCATCTCTCTTCAAGATATAAATACGATAATCTACATAGAAGGTTTACCAAAAGAATTTATATACCCCACAATTCCATTTAAAATCCCTTCTGCTAAATTTTTTCTGAAATTTTCTAAAGAGAGTCTTTCACAATCCATTGTGTGGGAGAGGAATCCTACTTCAATTAGAATAGAAGGCATCTCTGCACCTATTAAAACATAAAGGGGTGCCTCTTTGACTCCAAGACTTTTTACATTTGCTTCTTTTTTAAGATTTACCTCTATAAATTTTGCAAAGTTTACAGATTCCTCCTTTTTAGTATTCAAAAGTATCTTTTTAATTAAAGATTCCAGCTCACCTATGGTCTTTGAAGAAACAGCATTTTCAGAGGCTGCGATTTCTATAGCATGAGGATCCTTTGTAAAATTCAAGGTGTAGACCTCAAGCCCTGAAACATTTCTGTTTCTGGTGGCATTAGCATGAATGGATATGAATAGGTCAGCTCTTTCTGAATTCGCTATAGCAGTTCTTACTTCCAGAGGGACAAAAACATCCCTGTCTCTTGTAAGAATAACCTTTAAATCTGAATATCTTTCCAAGAGCATCTTCAATTTTAAAGCAATATCGAGAACAATGTCTTTTTCACAGATTCCGTTAATGCCTATTGCTCCTGGGTCCTCTCCTCCATGTCCAGGGTCTATAACTACCTTTTTCACTCCAAGCCCCAACTGTCGGGCTATTGTAAATTCGGTGTCTTTCACAACTGGAGGTGGTTTTGGAGACGGTTTTCTTTCTCCGTATATGTCCACAACTATTCTAAAAGGACTGAAAAGTGTGAAGGTTCTATACCGAACAACCTCTGCAAACTCAAGCACAACCCTCGCTGTTTTTAATGTGAATTGACCTACTCTGATCTCCTTTATATACCCCTTTGAAACCGGAATTGAGGGTGGAAGGTTATAAATTTTTGCATTTTTAATATCAAAATAAATTCTAACTCTCTCAGGTTCTATCAATTTTTTTTCGGTGAAGTTTACAGGTCTATCAACATCAATAACAACTCTTGTATAGTCAGAGCTTGAATAATATCTTATATTATGAACTTTCGCTCTTTCTTGAGTTGAAGCAAAGATGGTAGAAGTGATAATAAAAAGAAAGGTAAGAAATTTCTTCATTTCCAAAAATTAATATAACAGAAAATAAGCAATTGTTAAAGGGAAAAATTATAGATGAAGATTAAAATGGAAAGGGGAACATTATCCATGCAAAAGCTATGGAGCCTAAAACCATTATTAGAAAAAGTGTTATCCCATATTTTATTCTTTCCTTTCCCTCCTTTCTTAACAAGGAAAGAACCAAAGAGGTAAAAAATGCATATAAAATCATGGAAAAGAGATGGCTTCTTAAAATCATTTCTTCCTTCCTTTTGATATATCATAAGCGTTCAAAGCAACAAGATAATTGAGAAGCCCAGCGCCGGCTATATAGGCGGTTCCAAATTCAGTGGTAACTTTTAAAAGATCGCCGTCACCAGCATTTAGAAGCTTTGAGGTGAAATAAAATAGACCATTGCCCAAATCAGCTAACCAGGCAATAATATTCAAAAGCATAGCATCCGGTTTAAAGAATCTTCCACCCATATAGATTCCCAGAAGAAACATGCACAAAATAGAGAAGAAGAAAACAATACCTCTCCAGTATCTTTTCAAAATAATATGACCCATTCCAGGTATTAACCAGCTTACAATAAAAATAACATAACTCTTCATATTCCTATGATATTTGATTTGACCTGAGCTGTCAACACTGACTGTGCTCTTTCTTTTATGTAAGGAAAAATAAAAAGGGGTTTTAGCCCCTCTCCCTTGAAATTTGACTCCTTTATCTGTGGGAGCTAATATCTATGAAGTATGAACCAGAGCCAGCGTATGATTTCACTCTGATTTTGTATGTTCCTGTGGAGTGGGGGGATAAGTGACAGTCTCCTGTCTTGTTAATCCTTCTGATTTTGCCACAAGAGTTCCTGATGGATTGTAGAGATAAAGGTCAAAATCAGGATTTGAGCTGGATGACCAATTGAGCATTATTAATGTTCTGCTACAGGAAAAACTGTTACTGCATTTGCTGAAGCTTTTGGAGAAACGATGATGTATTTTTTGGAGTGCAGAATCCCCTGTGGCACCAAGGCTCATGTTTATAGTAGATTTATAAGTGATACACCAGTCCACAGGAGCTATTATGTTGGAAGGGGAACCCGAACCTAAAGAATTTAATACTCTTAGCCCAACCAAAGCTGCTCCATGAGCACTCGTTCTGTAGGAGGAGTTTTCTTCTCCAGTTCGAGCGATAATGCCCTGAAACATGTGTACCATCTCCATTGTCATCGTAAGGTGTGGCTCTAATATTCACATAGTCCTTCCGTACGATCATCTTCCCACTATCAAGATCAACTTGACCTGTATGTATTCCGGTATCAATAACTGCAACACACATCATTTTTTGAATATTTGCTCTCAGAGCCATCCATATTTCCTGCAAAATCTTTCCTCGCTTTTGTAGCTCCGTGGAGTTCGAGACTGTTTTCATAAAAGTAGTAACTTCGGGGTCTGGTTCAATTTGTTGAACGAATGGAAGATTCTTCAACTCATCAATTTGAAGTTTTTTCATTTTTATTTTTCCGGATAAGGATTTTACATTGTCATAGATGTGCTTGATCTTGAAATCTCCAGGGCTCCTCTCCAGGTCGTGGTCAACTCTTTGTGATCTAACCCTTGGAAATCCTCCTCAAAAAGAACTATAATATCGAATGCCTCGGATGCATGAACTGTTGTAAGCTGAGTCTGGAGATTGCCGAAAACCCTATCCTTGTTAGCGTCGAAGTGCCTATCCTTCCGGGAAAACCCGATCATAGAAATCCCCAGAAAGAAAAGGAAAACAATCCCAATGCCAGCCAATACTTTTCGGTTAAGAAACCCATCCGTTAACCTCCGAATTAATATGCAAAATTCATGCCAGATTTTTGAAAAATAGTATTCCCTTAAACCCCTTTAAATAAACGAAAATTAAATACCCATCCCTTTCGAATTTTAAAATATTCAAATTTTTGAACATTCTTCAATTTTTGTTCTCTTGCTCCCTTTTAATGATTATTGAAACATTCATTTGAAAAAAGTAAAATTTTATTTCAGAGAGAAAAATGGAAGCTATAAACACAATTAAAAACTGTATTGTTTCGAGATACCCTATTATCTATATTACCTCCTGGGAAGAGGGTAGAGTCGAAAAAATACTTGAATCAATTACAGCTTCCTACATTCCTAACAGAGAATTCTTTGTCTGGAGTGTTTCTTCTGGAGTGAGGAGCAAGAACGAAAAAATCGATGAAACAAAAGATCCTTTGAAAGCGTTGGAGTTTGCAATTCTCTATGATAAACCTGCTGTTTTTGTATTTAAGGATCTCCATCCCTTTATAAATCAAAGACCTGATGTAGCCAGAGCCCTAAGGGATGCATATCAAGGATTAAAAAATACAACTAAATTTATTTTTCTCATTTCACCTTTTGCCTTTCTTCCTCAGGAACTAAAGAAAGAAATAGAGATTATAGATTTCCCTTTGCCAAATTATGGCGAACTCGAAAATCTTGTAAATCAGGTCCTATCATCCTCTTCCAGCAAAGGAATCCCCGTTAATTTAAGCGAAGAGGAGAAAAAAAGTATTGTTCTCGCCCTTCAAGGATTGACTTTCGATGAGTCATACAGAGCTTTGATAAAAACTTTTCAGGGCAAAAACTCCATATCTTCTGATGTGGTGGAAGAACTGCACTTAGAGAAAAAACAGATAATTCTCAAAGAGTTCGTTCTTGAATATGTCCATGAAAAATTGAGTATCGATGAGATTGGCGGTCTTGAAAACCTTAAGGATTGGCTTAAAAAGAGACGGAAAGCCTTTACCCCTGAAGCGAGAAAGTATGGATTGGATCAGCCCAAGGGGCTTCTTATAATGGGTGTTAGCGGATGTGGCAAAAGCATTTCTGTAAAAGCGGTGGCATCTTTCTGGTCCCTTCCCCTTTTTCGTCTTGATATGAATCTGGTCTATTCCGGGATCGCAGGACCACCAGAGGAGGCATTTGCTCGTGCCTTGAAAACCATGGACTCTCTTGCTCCAGCAGTGCTGTGGATTGACGAGATTGAGAGTGGAATAAATGATAAGGTTTCTGAAGGTGCCACAGGAAGAATTTTGGGTTATTTTCTAACATGGATGCAGGAACATAGTTCACCAGTATTTGTTGCTGCCACCGCCAACAGAATAGATCTTCTACCAGCAGAAATGCTGAGAAGGGGAAGGTTTGATCAGATATTCTTTGTTGATCTACCAATTGAGAAGGAGAGAGAAGAGATCTTCCGAATCCATCTTTCAAAAAGGAATGTTAATCCTGATGATTTCAATATATCTCAACTTGCGAAAATTACAAAGGGTTGGTCAGGAGCAGAGATTGAACAAGCAATAATCTCTGCCATGTATGAAGCTTTTAATGAAGGGAGATCCCTGTGTGAGGATGACCTTTTCAGGATATTTTCAAGGAGTGTCCCCCTTTCCACCACCATGTATGAGCAGATTAAGAAAATCAGAGAATGGGCTCATAAAAGAGCGGTAAGAGCCTCGGAAGTTCCTCTCACCCCTGAGATATGAACTATTTACATTAAATTAAAAATATGTTCTAAGATTAGATTAGGAGGTTTAAATGAAAAATTTGAAAGATGAGGAAATTAGAAAAGAGCTTATCGCCAGAAGTGAAGAATTCAGAAGGCTTTATGAACTTCATCAAGAATATGAAAAGAAGCTGAAAGAATTGCAATCGAAGCCTTATTTAACAGAGGAGGAAATATTGGAAGAGAAAAGATTGAAAAAGGAAAAGCTTGCTTTGAAGGACAAAATGCAAGTTTTCGTAAATAAATTCAGGTCAGGAATAGAAGAAAATGCCAATAACTAAGGAAGGTCTTCCTTTTATTGCTGTTCCTTCTTTATTGAGTATAATACTTTTCTATTTTTCTAAAATTGCTTTTGGAATAATATTTCTCTTGCTCGCATTATTTATGGCTTATTTTTTCCGCGACCCAAGAAGAGAAATCATTTATAAAGAAAATCAAGTGTTCTCTCCTGCTGATGGCAAAATAATTGAAATGGGAGAGAAGGAAGATGAGATTTTTCCTGGAGAGAAGTTATTTAAGATTTCCATTTTCATGTCTCCTCTCAATGTGCATATAAACAGGGCTCCTATGAATGGAAAAGTGGAGAGGATCATTTACAGGCCAGGAGCTTTTAAACCAGCATACAAAAAGGATTCTAACAGGAATGAGCAGAACATAATTTTAATTGGAACAAAAAATGGACAAGTTATGATGAAACAGATTGCAGGGATCTTAGCAAGAAGGATTGTTTGCAAAATCCGTGAAAATCAGGAATTAAAAGCAGGAGAAAAAATAGGTTTGATTATCTTTGGCTCAAGGGTAGAGCTCTTCTTTAAAAAAAGGTTTTCTTTACTTGTAAGAGAAGGAGATAAGGTATCGGGTGGAAAAACAGTTATCGGAGAGTTCCATGATTAGAAGAAAAAAAAGGCTCAAGAGAAGGCCTCCTGTTAAAAGAAGACTGCTCACCCTTGAAATTTTCCCCAGTCTTTTTTCTCTTCTTAACGCCTTTTTTGGCTTTCTCAGTTTAGTAGAGACAATGAAAGGGAGGTTCAGAACAGCAGCAATATTAATAATTCTATCCTGGCTTATGGACATCTTGGACGGATTTGTAGCTCGTTCTTTGAAAGCATGCTCTACCATAGGAATTCAGCTCGATTCCCTATCTGATTCAATTTCCTTTGGCCTTGCGCCATCTTTTCTCATATATTCAATATATCTTAAGAATATTCCTCAGGGCTGGATAGTACCCTTTATTTTCTTTATCTCCGGAGTAATTAGATTGGCAAGATACAATGTTCTCGCTATGACCGAGCAAGGGAAAACATCTTATTTCATCGGCCTTCCCATTCCCGCATCCGCTGTATTTCTTGCTGGCTTAGTTCTTCTGCTCCGGAATGAACCATCGGGAGTGGTTTTTTACGGGTTTGTCAATTTTCTTCTCCTTACCCTTTCATTGCTGATGGTTTCAAGGATCAAATATCCTAATTCAAAATATTTCCAAATAATGAAAAAAAGAAATCTATTTTTTGCTCTTATACTATCAATGGTAATCGCCATTGCTTATGTTGCTCCTCATTTTGTTATCCTATCCGTTATCATCCCTTATATCCTTTTCCCTTTATTTGTTATTATTCAAAAGAAGATTGAGAGAAAAACATTGGAGAAGGAGGTCCCAGCTGAGCAATCCTATTAACATTGCCATAATAGGCGCTAAGAGTCTAAAAGGAAGAGAGATAAAAGAAATGCTTGAAAGAAGTAGTGTGTCTATTAAAAAGATCTCTTTCTATGATCCATCTGTGGAATCAGAATGGAGCCTTCTTACAGATTTCAGAGGGGAGCCCTATGTGGTTAAGTATCCTGATGATGAAATTATTAAAGCAGCAAATGTTATCATAATCGCCTCAGGTGGGGATTTGGGAAGAGAATTCGCCTTTAAGGCGAAAGAGAATGGAATTTTCTCCATAGACCTTTCCAGCACTTTTAGCGAATTTGAGAATATACCCCTGATTGTGGATGGAATAAATCATGAACTTATAGAAAAAAATTTTCTTATAGCGAATCCTCATCCAGTGAGTATAATGCTTTCTCATATAATTAATCAATTAATGGAGAAGTATAATATTAAAGAATTCTCATCTCTTGCATTTCAACCAGTTTCTGAATATCAAGAGGAAGGCATGGAGGAATTTATAAATCAGACAGTAGCAATCCTGAATGCCACATCTATCCCTAAAAAAGTCTTTAAGGAACAGAGAGCCTTTAATCTTATTCCTGAAGATGAAAAAATAGAAAGGAAAATCACTAAAGAAATTGCGAGAATTGTTAAATTCAAGCCTTCAAGTATCACTCTAATAAAAGCCCCAGTATTTCATTGTTTTGCAGTCATAACGTTTCTTTCCTTGGATTCAGAACCTTCTCTAAAAGAAATAGAAATATTATTCAAGAAAAATAATAAATTCAAAATAGTTCCCTCCTTAAGCAGTCAATATCCAACTCCGACATCTGTGGCAGGAAGAGAAGGCATATTTATAAAGGTTATAAAAAATCCAGATTTTCCATCGAGATACTCCATCTGGTCTGTGGCAGACAATTTAAGATCAGGTTTTGTAAATAATGCTATTAAAATTCTTCAGAGAATCGCTTTGATGTCATGAAAGAATTTTTTAAACTATGTGGCCTTTTATTCACTTACTGGAGGAGAATACTCCTGGCTTTTATATCCATGATAATGGTTTCATTATTTACGTCAATTTCAGCCCTTCTCATTCAGCCTGTTGTTGATCATCTCTTTATTCAAAAAGGTCCGGGCAAAATCCTTCCTGTAATTTCATGGTATTTTTTACTTGAGTTACTCTCCATAAAAAAAGAAAGCTATTATATTTATGTCCCTATTCTTATAGTTATAGTTTTTTTCTTCAAATTCATATTCAGATATATTTCTTCTTACAACATGAATGTGGTGGGTATCCTTGTTTCAAAGGATTTGAGAGACAGACTTTATTCTAGCATAATACACCAATCCGCAGGCTTCTTCTCAAGCAGGCCTACAGGAGAGTTAATCTCCAGAGTTACAAATGATATTGATAAAATTCAATTTGCTCTTTCAGAAACTGTGGGAGATTTGATCAGAGAATCTTTCACTCTATTGGGGTTGCTAATAGTGATTTTCTATCAGGACTTAGTTCTTGCTTTCTTCTCTTTACTACTTCTGCCCTTTTCTTTAATCCCCATTGTGTCTTTAAGCAAGAAGATGAAAAAGCAGGGGTTGGAGGGGCAGAGAAAGATGTCAGAGATATCGAATGTGTTGATGGAGACCATATCAGGAAACTTTATAGTAAAAGCTTTCAATAGAGAGAAAAAAGAAGTGATGAAATTCCAGGAAAAGACAGAAGGATATATGAATGCCAGCAGGAAAATTGCAAAAATTGTTAATTTTGCTTCGCCTTTCATGGAGTTCTTAGGTGGTGTTGCAGCTGCGTTTATAATTTATTTCGGAACTTACAGGATAAACAAAGGAATAATATCTGCTGGTCAGTTCACCACCTTTCTCTCCTCCCTGATATTAATGTACACACCAATAAAAATTCTTAGTAAGGTCAACTTTAACATACAACAGGCAATTGTTGGCCTGGAAAGATTTCAAGAAATATTGAGTGTTGAGCCAGAAATAAAGAACAAAGGAGGAGCAAAACCTTTTCCTCCTTTCAAAGGCGAGGTGGAGTTCAGGAATGTTTCCTTCGGATACAAGGATGGCACAGATATTCTAAAAAATATAAGCTTTATTGTAAAACCAGGAGATATGGTGGCAATAGTTGGGCTAAGTGGAGCAGGAAAAACCACCCTTATAAACCTTCTGATGAGATTTTACGATGTTAAGGAAGGAGCCATACTGATTGATGGGATGGATATAAGAGATGGAACCGTAGAGTCTCTTAGAGCACAAATAGGACTTGTTCCTCAGGATATAGTTCTCTTTAATGATACCGCAAGAAACAACATAGCTTACGGTGTCAACGGAGTAAGCGAAGAGAAGGTTCTCGAAGCTTCAAGAATAAGTATGTGTCATGAGTTTATAATGAGATTGCCCAAAGGCTATGACAGTGTGGTAGGAGAAAGAGGACAGCTTCTTTCCATAGGGCAGAGGCAGAGAATAGCTATAGCAAGAGCGATTATAAAAGATCCACCAATATTGATAATGGACGAGGCAACTTCACAACTGGATTCTGAATCCGAAAGAGCAATACAGGTTGCCATGGAGAATTTAACTTTAAATAGAACCATGATTGTGATAGCTCATCGTCTATCCACAGTGAGAAGAGCTAATAAGATATTAGTATTGGATAAAGGGAGAATTGTAGAATCGGGGACCCATAATGAACTTTTAAAGAAGAGAGGACTTTATGCCCATCTTTACGCTTTACAGTTTCCAGATATAAAGGAGTAGAAATGCTCAGAAGTATGACAGGTTTTGTTCAGGGAAGATTTGCTAACAAAGATATAACAATATTTTTAACCCTTAAGAGCTACAATAGCAAAAACCTTGATACTTATGTAAAAATAAATATACCTCATATAGAGATTGAAAGGAAAGTGATAAAGCACATTCGTGAACACATAAAGAGAGGAAGGGTAGAATGTTTCATGAGTATTTCCCTTTTAAAGAATAATCAGATAGAGATAATTTTGAATAGACCTATTCTGATAAGAATCGTCGAGGAACTTAAAAGCCTGACAAAGGATTTCAACCCATTTTTTGTAAATCTGACAGAAATTCCAGGCTCTTTTTTCATCAACTCCTCTTTTCTTCACCAAGAGACCATTAATTTTATAGAAAAATCCTTAATAAAAGCTTTAAAGAAATTGGTTAAAGAGAGAGAAAGAGAGGGAAGGGAGATAGAAAAAGAAATAAAAAGAATGCTCAGATCTGTGGAAAAATTCACCGAAAAAATAGAGAGGAGGAAATCGTATCAGATTTATAAAATAAAGAAAATTATTAAAAGAGATATGAAAATGATAGGTGGTATTAAAAAAAATGAAGGATTGAAAGAAGAAGAGCTTTTCACAACTCTCAGGAAAGCCGATATATCGGAAGAACTTTCAAGAATAAAGATACATATGGATGAAATTAAAAGAACTATTTTAAGAAATGAGCCTGTGGGAAAAAAGATCGAATTTCTCTGTCTTGAAATTCAGAGGGAAGCAACATCTATCCTATCCAAAAGCGAAGACGATAAAATTTCTTCTTTTTGTGTTCAAATTAAAGATTATATTGAGAAAATAAAAGAGCAAATAAGAAATATTGAATAAAGGAGATACAAGAATGAAAAATCTTGTCTTTATACTTACAGGACCTTCGGGTGTTGGAAAATCAACGCTCATTAAACTCCTTCTAAATTCATTGCCCGAGATATATTTTTCTGTTTCACACACAACGAGACCCCAGCGACCGAACGAGGAGAACGGTGTAGACTACTACTTTGTAAAAGAGGATGAGTTTGACGCTCTGATCAAAAAGGATAAATTTATTGAATGGGCTGAGGTTCATGGTCACTTATACGGGACATCTTATTCTGAAGTGGAAAAAGCCATGAGCCAAGGAAAAGACCTGATACTGGATCTGGATGTTCAAGGTGCAAGTGCTTTGAAAAGGAAAATAACTGATTCCATAACAATTTTTCTTCTCCCACCATCATGGGAAGCATTGAAGGAAAGGCTTTCTTTTAGGGAAAGCGATAGAGATATAATTGAAAAAAGGCTTAAAAGAGCAAAAGAGGAGCTAAAGGAATGGAAAAATTTTGATTATATTATAATAAATGATAATTTAAAAAAGGCGGTCACAGAATTGAGCTCCATAATATTAGCTGAAAGGGCAAAGAAAAAAAGAAGAGAAGAGATAATCAAAGAAATTATTTCGCAGATAGAAGAATGAAAGTTTTACTTGGAATCTCATCTTCTATTGCAGCTTTTAAATCCTTAGAAATTATAAGGGGACTTCAAAGGCAGGGAATCGAAGTCCAGTGCATAATGACTAGAAATGCTTTGAACCTTATATCTCCTTTAACCTTTGAAGTTTTATCAGGGAAAAAAGTAATTTCCGATATCTTTGAAAGCAGAGAACCAGGAGAAATACCCCATATTGAGGTGGCAAGAACAGCCGATCTTTTAGTGGTTGCTCCAGCAACTGCGAACATAATAGCTAAATTTGCAAATGGTATTGCCGATGATGCCCTTTCCACAATTTTTCTTTCTATAAAATGTCCTGTTCTGATTGCTCCAGCAATGCATACCCAAATGTATATTCATCCTGCTACACAAAAAAATATTGCCACTCTGATTTCCATGGGGGTGCAATTCATAGGACCTTACGAAGGGGAGCTGGCATCGGGAGAAATTGGAGTGGGAAGAATGGCAGAGCCGGAGGATATAGTGAATAGAACTCTGAGAATGCTTAAGGAAAAGTCTTTAAAAAATAGAGAATTCATTGTAACAGCTGGGCCTACATATGAAAAAATTGACCCAGTCAGAATCATTACAAATCGTTCCTCAGGGAAGATGGGTTATGCCATTGCTGAGGAAATTCTTTCAAGGGGTGGGAGGGTTATTCTGATTACAGGACCCACCTCTCTTAGAACACCAGAGGGAGCGATAGTAATAAATGTGGAAAACACTGAAGAAATGAAGGAAAAGGTGCTGGAAAATCTTGATAAAACAGAGGTCTTAGTGATGGCTGGAGCTCCTGCAGATTTTAGACCGAAGGTTATGTATTCTGAAAAAGTTAAAAAAGAAAGTCTCGAAAAAATTGAACTGGAAAGGACACCCGACATTCTTGAAGAGGTCAAAAAAAGGAAAGGGGAAATATTAATAGTTGGATTTTCAGCAGAAACTTCTAATGTGGAGGAGAATGCGAAAAGGAAAATGTTATCAAAGGGGATGGACATAGTAGTTGCAAATGATGTCTCATCCAAGGAGATCGGTTTCAGCTCAGACTATAATGAAGTTACAATTTTGGATAAAGAAGGTAATGTTTTAAAAACAGGGAGGAAAAAGAAAAGTGAAATCGCTTCCATAATTGTAGACCAAATAGAAAAAAGATTGAGTCCATTAAATGAATGAAGTTCTTACTGAGTGGTTAATATACCTCAAGGAACTCGGATTAGAAGGTTTTTTCATGGAAAATTCTTATGATAAATTAGAGCGGCTTGAAAAAATAAAAGAAAGGGTTTTTAACTGCAAGATATGCAAGTTGTGGGAAGGGAAAAGAAACTATGTATTTGGAGAGGGAAATCCTGAAGCTGAGATTATGTTTGTGGGAGAAGCTCCGGGAGCAGAAGAGGATGCTCAAGGAAGACCCTTTGTGGGTGAGGCAGGACAACTTTTGACCAAGATCATAGAGGCTATGGGCTTAAAAAGAGAGGATGTTTATATTGGAAATATAGTTAAGTGCAGACCTCCTCAAAACAGAACTCCCACAAGAGAAGAAATCGAAGCATGCAAAGTATATATTTTTGAACAGATAGAAATAATAAGACCCAAGGTAATTGTTGCTCTTGGCTCCACCCCTCTCATTACCTTATATGGGAAAAAAATTTCTATCACGGAATCGAGGGGAAAATGGTTTGAATGGAGAGGAATTCCAGTAATGCCTACATACCATCCTTCCTATCTTTTGAGGAACCCTTCTAACAAAGATATAAAAAGACAAGTGTGGAAGGATATGAAAGAGTGCCTGAAAAGAATCGGAAAAGAAGGGTAAGCAGAGAGCTAATGAAAGCGGGTGAATTTTTAAAGAACAAGGCTTTAAAGCCTCTTAGGATTACCCAGAAACTTGACACCTCGATTTTTCAGAATTATACTTAAAAATGATTTATACAGCCTTTTCAGGAGGATTAATAAATGTTAATAATATCTTTAGACTATTTCTATTTTACCCCCCATTTAAAATTCCTCTCTAAAAGAGGAATGCCCAGAGTTTTTTTTCATTCAATTTAAGAAAAAAAATTGATTGAGGTGGTGTAAAATGAGTAAATTATCTTCTCAAAAAACAAAAAGGGTATCTACTAAAAAAAGGACTGATAATAACAATATCCAAGAATTTGTAGAGAAGAGCATAAAAAAACAGAATGGCTTACTCATACCGATTCTTCAGGAAATTCAGGCTCATTATCGTTATCTTCCTGAAGCTGCTCTGAGAGAAGTTGCAAAGAAGCTCAGAATTCCTTTAAGGGATGTCTACGGAGTCGCCACATTTTATAGAGCCTTCGCTCTTACTCCGAGAGGGGAGCATGTGGTAACAGTCTGTCTTGGAACAGCATGTCATGTTAGAGGTGGAGCTAACATTGTCAACACTCTTTCCACAGATCTTGGAATTTTACCAGGTCAGACCACTTCTGATAAGAAATTCACCCTTGAAACAGTTAACTGTCTTGGTTGTTGTGCCATTGGTCCTATTGTGGTGGTAGATGGAGAATATCATGGTGAGATGAATTCTCAGAAAGCGAGAAAACTCATAGAAAAACTTGGAAAGGAGGGAATACATGGATAGGTTACGATCATCAAAAGCGCTGGAGGAGTTGAGAAGAAAAATCGTAGAAGGAAGAGAGCAAAATAAAAAAATTATGATCTCTGTTTCCTCAGGCACATGCGGACAAGCATGTGGTTCTCTCAGACTTCTTGAAGCTTTAAGGAAGGCTTCCAAAGGAAAGGAAGATAAGATAGAGATTAGGGAGACAGGATGTCATGGATTTTGCAGCGCTGAGCCGAATGTGATTGTATTTCCTCAAGAGATATTCTACAAAAATCTTCTACCAGAGAATGCTGAGGCAATTATCTCTTCTGTTTTAAAGGGCGAGATATTGGAGGAGTTTACATATGAAGAGGATGGGAAGAGATTTTATCATTTGAAAGAGATCCCCTTTTACAAAGATCAGAAAAGGCTCCTCTTAAATGACAACCCTTTTATAGAACCGACCAGTATTGAAGATTACATTGCTCTTGGCGGATACTCCTCTCTTTCGAAAGCTCTTTCCATGGAACCAGATGCAATTATAGAGGAGGTAAAAAAATCTGAACTGAGAGGAAGAGGTGGAGCAGGGTTTCCTACTGGAAGAAAGTGGGAGATAGTGAAGGCACAGAGGAGCGATGTGAAATATGTTATATGTAATGCAGATGAAGGGGATCCAGGAGCTTACATGGACAGGAGCCTTCTTGAAGGAAATCCTCATCTTGTAATAGAGGGAATGATTATAGGAGGCTATGCGATCGGAGCTTTGGAAGGATGGATTTATGTCAGGGATGAGTATCCTCTTGCTGTAAAGAATGTAAGCAAGGCGATTGAAGATGCAAGAAAATTAGGCTTGCTTGGCAAAAATATTCTGGGTTCGAAATTCAGTTTTGACATAAAGATAGCAAGGGGAGCAGGAGCTTTTGTATGCGGAGAGGAAACAGCTCTCATTGCCTCTATCGAGGGAAAAAGAGGGATACCGAGACAGCGTCCTCCTTATCCTGCCCAGAAAGGTCTTTTTGGAAAGCCCACAAATATTAACAATGTGGAAACATGGGCGAATGTAACGAGGATAGTAAGTAAGGGAGCGCACTGGTATTCCCAGATAGGAACTGAGAATTCCAAGGGGACTAAGATATTTTCTCTTGTAGGAAAAGTAAAGAACACAGGATTGGTAGAAGTTCCTATGGGTATGAGCATAGAGGAGCTAGTAGACAAAATTGGAGGTGGTGCAGAGAATGGAAAAAGGATAAAAGCTATTCAGATTGGAGGACCTTCTGGTGGATGCATACCCTCTGAGCTTTTCCATTTACCGATTGATTATGAATCCTTAACATCTGCTGGAGCTATTATGGGCTCAGGAGGAATGATTGTGATGGATGAGGATACCTGTATGGTGGATGTAGCAAGGTATTTTACCAACTTCCTCCAGGATGAATCCTGTGGAAAGTGTGTTTCTTGTAGAGAAGGAACTCAAAGAATGTTTGAGATTCTAACAGAGATAACAGAAGGCAGAGGGAGTGAAGAACATTTGGAACTGTTAGAGGAATTAGGAAATATTGTTAAGGAGGCTTCCCTTTGTGGACTTGGACAGACTGCCTCAAATCCAGTTCTTTCTACTCTCAGATATTATCGTCATGAATATAAGGCTCATATAAAGGAAAAAAGATGCCCTGCCCTTGTATGCAAAAATCTTGTTCATTATTATATACTTCCTGAAAAGTGCGTGGGATGCCTTCTCTGTCTGAAGGCCTGTCCTTCTGGAGCTATAACAGGGGAATTGAAGAAGGTTCATATCATCGATGATGAAAAATGCATAAGATGCGGAATTTGTATTGATGTGTGCCCTGAAAAGGTGAGGGCTGTAATTAAATATTCTGGAGAAAGGACAGGAAAGGAGGTTAAAAATGGCTAAAGTTAGAATCGATGGTATAGAATTTGATTCGCCAGAGCACTGGACTATCTTAGAAACAGCAAAATTCCTTGGTCTTGAAATTCCCACCCTTTGCTACTACGAGGGTCTCACTCCTTGGGGAGGTTGTAGGCTATGTCTAGTAGAGATTGGCTCTGATAACAACACAAAACTGGTCACCTCATGCACTTATCCCGTAGAAGAGGGGCTTGTGGTTAAAACTTCCACGCCTCGGGTTCTCAGGGCAAGGAAAATGATGCTGGAATTGATGATTGCCCAATGCCCTACATCTAAAGTGCTTCAGGATATGGCAGCAAAAATGGGAGTGGACAAGGTAAGATTCAAGCCCAAATGGGAAAACTGTATATACTGCGGTCTTTGTGTAAGAATATGCGAGGAACAGATGATGGCATCAGCCATAGGTTTCGTGAACAGAGGTAACAAGCTCAAAATCACCACTCCATTTGATATAACTTCCGAAGATTGTAGAAGATGTGGAGGTTGCATATATATTTGTCCAGCCTGTTCATTGAGATGTGAGGGAGCAAACGCAGATTCTGCCATATGTGCTCGCTGTGAAAATGCCCTTCAGCCAACCTGTGTTGAGGTATACAATAATTTCACTTGCTGGATGGGTCTTAAAGGTGATTGCGGAACATGTGTGCAAGAGAACCAAAAATGAAAATAAACAAAATGAGCTGTTTTTTTAAAATTTTAAACTATAAATGAAAGGAGGTTTTATAAAATGAGTTTTACTAAAATAAATGCTACCGCTGCTACTTTAACAAAGAATCGAACAGAGGATTCGGTTGTCCCTATAAGCGGAATGTGTGCCACCTGCGTGGATGGTTGTATTGGTATGTGCGAGATAGGAAAATCCGCTTACAGAGGAGCTGAGGCAATCTATCCCCAGCCCTTCGGTATAATCACAGCAGCAGGAGAGAAAGACTATCCTGTAGATCTTTCTCATTTCACAATCATGGGTTCAGCAGTTGGCGCTCATGGAATTGAGGCGGATTCTGATAAGGCGATATTCCCTAATGTAAACCTGGAGAGAAGGATTGGAAGAGACAAGGGAATTAAGTTAAGACTACCCATTGTTCTTGGAGGATTGGGTTCCACAGCAATTGCAAAAAACAACTGGGAAGGAATAGCTGGTGGAGCCGCTATTACAGGAATAATGTGCACAGTAGGTGAGAATATATGCGGTATGGATCCCCAATCTGTTATAGAAAATGGAAGAGTTAAACATTCTCCTGAGATGGAGAGGAGAATAAGGCTTTACAGAGAATGGCAACAGGATGGATACGGAACAATAGTAGTTCAGGCGAACGTGGAGGATACGAGGCTGGGTGTTCATGAGTATGTGATTGAAAAGTTAGGAGTAGAAGCTGTTGAGCTCAAATGGGGACAGGGAGCAAAGGATATAGGAGGAGAGGTCAAAATAAAAGATCTTAAAATGGCTCAGATGCTGAAAGATAGAGGATATGTGGTTCTTCCCGACCCTCATGACCCAGAAGTGATAAAAGCTTTTGAAAGAAAAGTATTTCATGAATTTGAAAGGCACTCCAGAGTGGGTATGGTTGATGAAGAGTCTTTTTGCAAGAGAGTGGAAGAGCTTAGGAAGGTTGGAGCAAAGTATGTATTCTTGAAAACTGGTGCTTACAGATCCCAAGATCTGGCGAGAGCAGTAAAATATTCATCAGAGGCTCAAATCGACCTTTTAACAGTAGATGGTGCAGGTGGTGGAACCGGAATGAGCCCATGGAGAATGATGAATGAGTGGGGTGTTCCTCCCATTGAGCTTTGGTCTCTTCTTTACCAGTATCTTGATAGACTTGCTAAAAAAGGAAAGTATATTCCTGATGTGGCAGTGGCAAGTGGAATAATTCTTGAGGATCAGATATTTAAAGCGCTCGCTATTGGAGCTCCATACTTCAAACTTGTATGCATGGCAAGGGGACCAGTAGCAGCAGCAATGGTGGGGAAGAATATAGGGAGAATGATCGAGGAAGGACAGAGCCCAGTCTATGTAACTCGATTTGGAAATAGCAAAGAGGAGGTATTCGTAACTGCCCCAGATTTAAAGAAGAGATACGGAGATAGATTCGAACAGATACCCACTGGAGCAATGGGGCTTTACACCTATATGAAAAGAATTGAGCAAGGCCTCAAACAGCTTATGGCTGGAAATAGAAAGTTCTCCCTGGATTATATAAGTAGAGATGATATAGCGGCTTTAACAAGGGAGGCAGCGGAAATTAGCGGTATTACTTATGTAATGGAAGCTGATAAGGAAGAGGCTGAAAAAATTCTTAATAGCTGAAGAATTATCTGAGAATTTTTGCATTGGTAATTTGAGAATATTTGAGAAGGAGCCCGTAGGGGCTCCTTCTTGTTTTAAAATATGACAGAGAAACTTTATTGGAAAGAACCGTATTCAAGGGAATTTAGCGCAAGGATTTTAAAAAAAGAGAAAGGGGAAGAAGGGTTTAGAATAATTCTTAATAAAACTTTGTTTTATCCAACATCAGGAGGACAACTCTGTGATAAGGGCTGGATAAACAATATTGAAGTTCTTGAGGTTTTTGAGGAGGGGGACTCCATAATACATGTTCTAAAAGTCGAGCCTGAAGGAGAGATAATTTCTGGAAAAATTGATTGGGAGAGAAGATTTGAGAATATGCAGCAACATACTGGTCAGCATATTCTCTCGCAAGCTTTTTGGAAGGTTTTCAAAGCGGAGACTCTTTCATCAAATCTTGGAGAGGAAGCTTCGGTAATAGAATTGAGTTTGGACAGAATGGACTGGAAAGAAGTGCATGAGGTGGAGTCTTACGCGAACAAAATTGTTTATGAAAACAGAGAAGTTATTTCCCATTTTGTAAAGGGTGAGGAATGGAGGAAGTTTGCTCTCAGAAAGCCTCCTCCAAAAGATGAGGAAATAAGGATAGTGGAAATAAAAGATTTTGATTTTTCAGCATGTGGAGGCACTCATCTTGCTAGGACAGGTGAGGTCGGTTTAATTAAAATAACGGGCTGGGAAAAAATTAGAAATAATATAAGAGTGGAATTTTTATGCGGACTGAGGGCTTTTAAAGACTTCCAAATGAAACATAGAATATTCAAAGAGCTCTCTCAATGTCTCACAGTTGGTGTGGAGGAGCTGAAAGATTCGGTTTTGAGAATAAAGGAAGAACTGATAAGGGAGAGGAAGAAAGTCTCAAAAATTGAAGAAGTCTTGCTGGAGTTCGAAATAAAAGAACTTCTTAATTCTCAGCATGGAATAATTGTTGAGAAGACTTTTCAGGGAATGGAAATAAAAAATTTGAGAAAGCTTTCCTCCAGAATTGTGGAGAGAAGAGATTGTTTTGTCATACTGGGGAACATGGCAGAAAAAGCAAATATTTTGGTAGCAAGATCAGAGAATCTCAAATTGGACCTGAGAGAGATATGGAAATCGATCGAGAAAAAAGGAAATGTAAAGGGTGGAGGGAATGAAAGTTTTATCCAGCTCGCAGTTGATACAGAGCTATTAGAATTTTCTATGGAAGAAATCAAATCCGAAATATTGAAAAGAATAGAAAATTTATCTTCAAAATAAGAGAATAAAATTAGCAAGAAGCTTTGGATTAAAATCAGTTCCTGATTTAATATCCATTAAACTTACAGCATCGTCATGAGCAAGGTTTGCTCTGTAAGGTCTTTCGGTCCTCAGAGCATCGTAGAAGTCAGAAATTGTAATAAGTTGAGAGAAAAAAGATGGATTTCCATTGTATTTTTTTTGAGGATAACCACTGCCATCAAATTTTACATGATGCTCATAAGCAGAAAGCACCGCTTGAGAGGGAATAGAAGGAATCTTCATGAGTAATTTTGCACCCTCTACAGGATGTTTTTTTACCTCTTCCCATTCCTCTTTATTTAGAATTCCTATTTTAATAAGAATTTCCTTCGGAACGAACATTTTACCAATATCATGAAGCAGCCCAGCAATTCCAACATTTGTAAGAGCTTCCTCCTCCAAACCGAGGGACTCCGCTTGTGCAAGGCTGAGAATGCTTACATTTATGGAGTGAGTATAAAGATACTCCTCATGGCTTTTAAAAGGAAGAAGGAGCAAAAGAGGAGAGCCACACTCTCTCAGACCCTTTATGAATCTCAAAACCATTTCTTTTAAATTCCCCACTGCTGCTTCTTTCGAGGATTTTACCTTATCAAATATCTCCTTTAGCTCTTCCATTTCATTTACAAACGAAGGGATCGATTTCTCAAGATCCATCATTTTCTTCTTTGAAGGTATTTCATGTTCTTCGCTTAAGGAAAGTTTGCCTATTTTGATATGAGAAGTGGAATGAATTTCCGTCCCACCCTTTCTAAAAGGTTTTGCGAATTCACTTATAAATTGTGTGAATTCTTTTATTTCCACTCCTGGAAGGAAATTGACAGAGTTTAAATTCTTTGTTTTGAATTTTTCTGCGATGTTGGAAATGATCATACCTTTTCTCCACAAAGGTTCATCCTCAATAAAAAGCCTTTCATCGATAACCGATATCCTCAGGGATTGTTTATTTATAAGAATTTCCCTTAAAAGATCAAAACTCTTCTCAATTGTTTTAAGTGTAATGGGATGCTCTATGGAATAAAGATTCATGTTTGTAACAGCGCTTGAAAAACTGTATAAAAAATCCTCTATTTTATTTTTTAACTCCTGAGTTATCATGAAGAAATCCTCCTACTCAATCTGTATGCGAACTCGTATATTTCTTTGTCCCTGGATTTTAATCCTTTCTGAATCAGATCCCCTATCTCATCAAAAGGATAACCTCCCAGAGATCTGTAAACTTCCCTCCTTAGCAATTTTGTTCTGTTTGGATAAAAAATGCTTCCCTTCAGAAACTTTTTGATCACTGAAACAGAACTTCTTTCTCCTATATCTCCAAGCGCCCTTATCAGAGATATTATCCATGGAACATTTTCCTTCTTTAATTTAATCTCTTTCAAAGTGTTATTAAGATAAGGGACAAGAGAAGTAAGCCTCAGGGAGGTAACGAGATTTAAAACTTGTAATTTGAGATCAAAATCAGGATTCTCAATTAATTTTAAAACTAACTCATCCGTATTCTCATATCCCAGATGAGCAAGAGTCTTGATGGCCTCTATTTTAACTTTGTGATGGGGATGGTCAACACAGGGGATAACTTCCTTCGTAAGCTCCTTATTCCCCGAATTTCTTATTATCATCAGCATATTCCTGACCACATACCACTTATCGGATTTGAGATAGGAGATAGCAACTTCAGATGCTCCTCCAAGTTCACTAATTATATCGATAAGAACTCTTCTTGTGTATTTGTCTTCCTCCTCCATTAATGTATTCATTAGGAGATGAACTGCTTTGTTTCCCATAAATTGGAATATAGATTTTATTTCTTCTATTTTTTCCCTTCCCCAAACTTCTTTTAAATCTTCTATTAGCAATTTTATTATTTTCTCATTTTTTATGGATTCAAGAGCATTTTTGAAAAGAGTATTCTTCCATTCCTCCTTTTTAGGCTCCTCAAGAGCAGAGATTATCAATTTAGCTTTGCCAAATTGAGCTGTTTGAATGTAAAAAACAAAATAATCAAGAAGTCTTTCAACTACCAGCGAGGCCTCCTCTTTGTCCAGATCCCACTCAAGGGCTTCAAGATTAACTTTGAAAAAGTTTTCATTCATTCTCTCCTCTGAAATCTCCTTCCAGGCTTCCTCTCTTAGCTCAGGAAAAGGAGTGGGGAGAGCGATTCTCTCCATTATTTCTTTTATAATGTTTTCGTAGTCTTCCTGCAAAAATATAGGGCAATCATCCACATAAAAAGAATTTTTAAGAAAACCTTCTATTCTCTCTCTATCTTTTCTAAATATTAAAGAATAGAAGAGCTGAAGTTCGCTCTTTTCAATCCCTTTTTCCTTTAGCACCTTTATAACTTCTATTAGAATACGCTTAGGAATATTGGAAGCTATTCTTTTGACAATAACAGGGTTTCTATAGCTGAGAGATTTTAGCCATAAGGCGCATTCATCGATGGATGGGGAGCTCAGCATAGAATACAAAAATTTATATATGCGGGAAGCTTTTTCATCAGGAGTTTCTATTAGAGCTGACTCGATTCCATTTATAATCTCTCTGATTTCATGTGGATCTTTAATAGATTTTGCTAAATTTTCAATTTTTTCTACTATGGTTGGATCTATTATTTGAAAGCCTTGTTGAAGAAATAAATACTTAAGAATTTCGTCCCTTTCGCTCTTCTCCTTCTCTGAGATGCTCTTTATCTTCTCTTCCTCTTTAATCTCTGCAAGCTGAAGATCTAAGAAAATCACGCTTATCCCTTTCAACCTCTCTGATTCCATAATTGCCCTTAAGCTTTTCTCTTTTTTCTCGGGTGATTCTGAGATCCACTTGAAAAATTTTTTTATATCCTCTTCCTCTACTTCATTACTAAATTGGATAGCAAGGATCTCGTGATTTCTCAATATTGAATGGAATTCCTGAAAAGCAGGGTTGTCAAGTTTTATAATTTCTTCTTCCCACTGGAACCCATCGCTCCTTAAGCCTAAGGTAATGGGGGACTCTTTGAGAGTAGTTTTCAAAAAGGAATAGAAGCTCTGAATCCTCGAGAGAGAGAGGGGGTGAGAGTCGGGATAAATTAAAAGGGATTTTCTGGCAATATTAGCTTCTTTTATTATTTTTTCGACTAAATCCTTTGTTAACTCCAATGCTTATCTTCCTTTATTAGCTCATTTTTATTTATATAATACAATAAGGTAAGTCCGAATTCAAAATTTTTTTAACTCAACATTTGCCTTTGTTAATTCCTTGTTCTAAACTATTCTTTATGAAAGTGATAACTGATACAATTGATATTTCCACTGAAGGATTTAATGATATAAAGGATATAACACCAGAGGTGAAGCGGAAAGTTAAAGAGGCAAGCTTAAGGGAAGGAATTGTCACGCTTTTTGTTCCGGGTTCAACTGGAGCAATAACTACCATAGAATTTGAACCTAACCTGTGTAGAGATATGAAGGAAATTCTTGAAAAGCTTATCCCCTCAAGCATTTCTTATCATCACGAGAAAACATGGGGCGATGACAATGGTTTTTCCCACATAAGAGCTTCTCTAATAGGTCCTTCTTTAACAGTGCCTTTATCAAATGGTAGCCTCACTCTTGGCACATGGCAACAGATAGTTTTTATAGACTTTGACACTCATCCAAGAAGAAGGAGGATCATTATAAAAATCATTGGAGAGTAAAGATGAAGGAAAATGAGCTAATAGAAGACCTTAGAAAAAGAAGAGAGAACCTTTTTGCCCATCCCACACCTCTCGAGAAATTGAAAAATCTTTCCTCATTAACAGGAGTTGAAATATACATGAAAAGAGAGGATCTAATAGGATTCGGGTTTGGGGGCAACAAAATAAGGAAAATGGAGTATCTTATTGTGGATGTAAAACATAAAGGAGCAGATACCATGCTTACATGGGGCGGTATTCAATCAAACTGGTGCAGGGCTATGAGCTCTGTATGCAGGGTATATGGAATAGAGCCTAATCTAATTCTTTTTAAGAGGGAGAATCTTCCTGAGGAGATGGATGGCAATTTTTATCTTGAAAGACTTTTAGGAGCAAAAATCAGGTTTGTGGAAGGAAGCGGGAAAAAGTTGGTGAGAATGGAAGATATAAAAGATGTTATAGAAGAAGAGATTTTTTCTCTCCAGAAAAAGGGCAGGAGAACATATCTGGCACCCATAGGCGCCTCTTATCCTGAGGGCTCCATGGAGGTTTCCTGGGGTGGAATTGCATATCTTGATTGTTTTTTTGAATTGATGGCCCAAAGCGCGGATTGTAATTTTGAGCCTGATTGGATTGTGCTGGCAACTGGTTCAGGTGGGACACAAGCAGGCTTAATAGTAGGTTCGAAATTGGCTAATTCCAGAACAAAAGTGCTCGGGATAAGTGTTTCTGAGAAAAAGGAGGAATTTAAAGAGATGATTAGTAATATTGTTAAGAATATAGAAAATTACATTCAGGTGGATTTAAATTTAAAAGACGAAGAGATAATTATAAATGACGAGTATTTGGGGGAAGGGTATGGCATTTTAACAAAGGAGGTAGCCAGATCTTTAATAACAATAGCTGAGGTGGATGGGGTATTTCTTGACCCTGTTTATACTGGAAAAGCAATGCATGGAATGTTGGATCTTATAGGGAAAGGATTTATAAAAAAGGGCGAAAAAGTGGTATTTATTCACACAGGAGGACTTCCTGCACTATTTCCATATAGAGGAAGTATTGAAAGATTTTTATAATTCAAAGAGAGTTACATTCCCACCATTTCTCTGAGAAATCGAGATGGTCTTGTAGGATTAGCGCGGAAATTGTCTCGATGAAGAGCATATGTGATGAACAATCTCTCCAGGGCTCTTGTCATGGCAACATAACATAATCTTCTCTCTTCTTCAATTGCTTCAGATGAAGTGAGAGCTCTCGAATATGGGAATTCCCCTTCCACCATTCCAGCAAGAAAAACCACAGGAAATTCGAGACCTTTTGAAGAATGCACTGTAAGGAGTTTCACTCCCTCTTCTTCCCTCATTATTCCAGATTCTGTAAGAACTTTTATATATTTTAAAAAGGAGGAAATTGTGGGTTCTTTGCTTCTTTCTTCAAAGTCTCTTGCCATTTCAAGAAACTCGTTTATATTTTCCATTTTTATAAAACTTGACTCATCCCCTTTGCTCTGAAGGAATTCCATTAAACCAAGTTTTTCTATCCCTATTCTCAAAGCCTTTGAGGGCAGGATACTTTCTGCATTTTTATTTAGCTCAGTTATAACTTCTAAAAGCCCCATCAGTTCCTCATGGTGTTTTAATGCCCTCAGTTCCTCAATTATTTTCCCTTTCTTACCTCTCTTGAAAATCTCTTTTCCCTCTGTTTCTGTAAGCAATGGTCTCGGATATTTCAAAATTGCTCTGAGACTCTCCTCCTTCTCAGGGAAGAGAACACAGTTTAGAAAGTTTATCAAACCATTGATTTCTTCTCTTCTGTAGAAGCTTTTTCCCCACAGAAAGGAGAAAGGGATGCCAGCTGAAGAAAGGCTCTCCTCGATTATTCTGCTCCTGAAATTTGCTCTGAAAAGAATAGCAATGTCGCTGAAGCTTTTTCCTTCGTATTCTTTTAAAGATTTTATTTTCTTTGCAATGAAAGAGGCTTCCTCTTTTGGGGTAAGAAAAGAGTAAATAGAGAAGAAGCCTTTTCCGTAATCTTTGTCAGTCCAGAATACTTTTTCTAATCTATCCCTATTAACTCTAATGAGGTTCATGGCTGGAACAAGAATTTCAGGTGGTAATCTGAAGGTCTTGGTGAGATAGAAGAGGATGAAATCAGGAAAGTAAAGATCATATCTTCTAATAAAATCAGGGTTTGTACCCCTCCATTGATAGATACACTGGTCATCATCCCCGGTAACGAAGAAATAGTTTTTATCAGAAAGGAGAAGTTTTACAATTTCCATTTGTATTCTATTAAAGTCCTGATACTCATCTATGAGGATATGTTTGAAATTGTTTTTATACTTTTCTCTTACATCCTTGTGTCTCCTTAGAAGTTTCCAGGTGAGAATTAAAACATCGGTGTAGTCTATGAAGCCTTCTTTTCTCATTTTTTTTATGTAAGAGCTTATAATTTTTGTAAAAATTTCCCTCTCATTTTTAGATAGATATTTTGGACCAAAAGTTCTTCCCCGCTCTATGAGCTCATCCGCTTCTTTGGGAGTAATGTGCCACATATCTTTTTCTTTTAGAACATCCCTTAATATTTTCCTTTGATGTTCCTTTGAGACTATTCTCAATTCGCCTTTAATGCTCAGTCTTTCGCTATAAGATTGAAGAATCAAAAAACACTGATAGTGAAAATTCCCTATCCATAAATCCTTAACTTTATCTTTCAAAGCCTTCTGAATTTTTTCTTCCATCTCTTTCCACGATTTTACAGTAAATGTAGAAACAAAAATGTTCGATGGATCCACCCCTTTTACTTTTACTAAGTAGGCGACTCTTGCGCATAAAGTATGAGTTTTACCTGTTCCTGCACCTCCTATGAGTAAAATCTTTTTCTCCTCCGATTTCACTGCTTTCAATTGTTCCTCTGTAAGGGTAAATTCCGATATTTTTTGAGGGATTCTTACCATCTCCACTAAAACGATTTCCTCGCCCTTTTCTTCAAAAAGAGCGTTTAAAAATGCCTTGCAGTTACTGAATCTCTCAATGGGTTTTTTTGAAAGAGCCTTTTTTAGTGAATTAGTAATATTACTGGGATGCGCTTTAAGGAGTCCCCAATTTGGATCTGCTTTTTTAATCCTTTTTCTTATGGTATCGAGATTTGCGCCGAAAAAAGGATTGATCCCTGTGAGAAGCTCAAAGACTATCACTGCGAGGGACCATTGATCAGAGAAAGGAGAAAATTTCCCATTCCAGCATTCTGGCGCCATATAGGGAGGGGTTCCAGCTATGCTCTGAGAAATTTCGCCCTCCAGGAATTTAGCCAGACCAAAATCCATGAGTTTTACTCTTCCGCCCTCGCAAATCATTATATTCTCGGGTTTTATGTCTCTATGAACTATTCCCTTTGAATGGGCATAATCCAAGGCGTCGCAAATCGGAGAGATTATTCTGAAAAGGAGAGCTAAATTTGCAGGGGCATTTTCTTCTATAAACTTTCTTAGAGTAACTCCTTTTATGAACTCAGTCACAAGTATCAATTTACCTTCCAGCATTTCAGTAGTATAATATCGAATAATAGCGGGATGTTCCAAGGAATAGAGGGTTTTTATTTCTTTCAACAGAGATGTAATGGAAGTTCCAGGAGATGTTCGAAAAACTTTCAGCGCAAATTCTTCATTTATTATTGTATCTTCTGCCAGGTAAACATCTCCAAATCTACCCCCACCAAGATAAGATTTTATCCTGTATTTTCCAAATCTGGATGGGATCATTCCTTGATTGAAATAATCATTCTGAACCTTTATTTATTCTTTCTTGAAAGAGAATGGGAATGCAGATAGATGAAAAATCTTCTCCTGATAAACAAGTGCCTTCCCAAGGATACCCTTCTCTTTAAATCTCCATTCATTTCCGAGGCCTATGCCAGCAAACTTTTTAAATCTTTTTACAGAGATAAGAGATGAAAAGAACTTCTCTCCCATTTTAAGATTAAATGAACCCGGAGCGGATGAGTCCTCAAGAGCATCAATAGCGTAGCTAATGAGAAGCTTCTTCATGAATTTTTTGAAAAGCTCAGGATTAAGAAATATATCAGCACATAAAATTTTTTTATTTGTAAGAGCGAGAAATCCAACTTGATCCTTTTCAGGCGTATAGTTGGAAAAATGAGAAATTTCATCGCTTAGCTGTTCAAATGTATCATGCATGGACCTGGTGTTAGAATGGGTTTTTAAGGTTGTCTGCTTTCTGCTTATCTCTTTCCATATACTTTGCTGATCCACCTCGAATCCTCTTCCCCTTGATAAATTCTGAAGGAGAGAAGTGGATGTTATAGCTCTTAATGTGGGATAAGCTATTGTAGAGCCAGAAAGGAAATTTTTATTACCTGACCATCTTCCTTCCTCAACACAACTGACAGGAACAACTTTCTCAGTTCTTCCTGGAAGAAGAAAAGAGGTGACAAATATCCTGTGCTGGAGTGCTCCTAAAAGTTCCTCTCCTTCTAAACCAAAAAAGTTTGAGTCTGTAAAATTCTTTATATTCACCTGTCCCACTTGTGGGATGTGTAGCTCCTCCACCTGAATTGCGCCTGCGGATTGAGCTTCATCCAGAACTATTGTGTTCCCGTTATCGAAAGATTTTCCAAAAACAGGGAGGATCATTAGATTAGAAATTATGCTCGGTTCCCCTATATTATAGTTTCTGAGTGTATAATTAATTTCTTTCATACTTTTATCCTAACCCTCTTTTAGTTTTATTGTCAATGATCCTTTACTCATTAAAAATCCAAAACAGAGAAAATATGTAAAATGAACCTCCACGGGTAGGCAATAATTGCTCAATTTTATGATGAATTATTAGCCTTTTTGATTGCATATCTCAATCTCTATTTCTCGAAACCCAAATCTTTTAATGAAGTTTAACATTCTGTAGTTGATTATCCAATCTATTTTTTAATGCTATGCCAAGCTGGACTGTCAGCCAGCCATAAAAAATCCACATGATTTTCTTTACCAACTCTGTGCATTTCTATATGACTTTCTGCTATAGCGATAGGTTTGCTTCCTCCCAAATTCTAAAAATTGCATTCAACAATCATTATAAGCTTTTTTCTCTTGTAAACACCAAATCAGAGTCAAAGATTTCGAGTTTTCCATTTTTAACCCTTACTGCAATCAATATAGGTTTTATTTGAGGGTAAATGGTATTGAGGAATGAGTTTACATAATCTTCAAAATTTTCAGAACCTATTTCTTTAAACTTAACCATTCTCTTCCCACTTACAGCTATATTTGTATTTATTATACTCTTTTTCACTTTCTGGTTTTCGAAAAACTAAGATATGCTCATGCCCTATAAGATAAAATTCGTATTCTTTAGCATGCCATCTTTCTCTTGTTGTCTTCATGTTCCACTGAAGTTTAACGATGCCCTCTTTAAGAATAAAACCTGTTTCTCAAAATACCATTTTAACTCTAAAAGCAATATGGATATAGTGTTTATGTTTGCTCGCATCTCCAATCAAAATAGCGGAGATTTTTCCAGGTTTTTAAGACTCTAAAAGATTCTAATGCTACTCTCTTCATCTCTTTCAAATACTTTTCAAATGGCAATTGGGACAGATCATCTTTGTTCTTTTTGTCTTTTGTATATTTTATTATGAGTACATAAGGAGGATGAGTTGCGATGAGATCGATACTCTCTTTCTCAATTTTATCCAGGTTTCTTGCGTCTTCCCAATAAGTCTTTTTAATAGGCTCTTTAAATTTTGAGAAAAGAGAATTGCAAGAAAAATTGAGATGATCTCTTGCAACCATTACAGCTTCAGGAATTGATACCCACACCGATGGCATTTCTTTCCAATAACTTCGCCTCGACTAAAGTGGTGCCACTACCCATCATCTGATCTTGAAACCCTGTCTTCTTTTTGGGTATATTTTTAAATAAGATTTCTCGGTATATATGGAGACCAATTTCCCCTATAATTTCCTTTATGAGTCGCCCAATCTCCTCTGTCTGGAAACTCCGCAAGGTCTTTCTTTCCAAGGTGTAATCAGAAGGTCCAAAAGATTTTATATTTCAATTTTCTGAAATTTTATTTCTACACCATTAATTAGAACGGATTTTTTATTTATTCTAAGTGATCATTATGGGTTATCTCTTTCATGTTATTGCATTTTTCATTTGTTTGCTTTTCTATTGTAGAAATGCTCAAAAGAATTGTCAAATGCGAATTTTTTTATTTCAAAGAAATCTTAAAAATACTTCGTTGGAGAGGAGCAATTTTTCTTTTTTTATTTTTAGCCTTTCGCCTTCTTCCACTATCATGTCCTCATCTTTAAGAGTTTTGATAACCTCTCCATAAATTTTTTGAATATCCACATTAAATCTTTTATTGAAATCTTGAATGTTTATTCCCTCAATAAGTCTCAGCCCAAGAATAATGGCTTCCTTCGCTATTTCATTTTTATCAAGAACCATGACCTCTTTGCTTGCTTCCTTCTTTTCTTCTGTTTTGGAGAGCCATATATCCATATCAGAAACATTGCACCATCTTTTCCCCACAAGGTTCGAACAGGCGGAGGGGCCAAGGCCAAGAAAAGGCATGTAATTCCAGTATTTGAGATTGTGAACACATCTTTTCCCTTTCTTTGCAAAATTGGAAATTTCATAATGGGAAAAGCTTAGGAATTCAAGACCCTTTTTAAGCTCAAAATATTCCTTTGAAATGAAATCATTCTCTGGAATTCCATATTTTTTTACTACTTCTTCAAAAGGGAGACCTTCATAGCTCTCAAGAATATAAATAGATATGTGATCTGGCATCATAATTTTGATATTTTCTAATATTTTTTTGGGGTTATCCCTTCTTTCCCCTGGCAAGCCTAAAATCAGATCCAAATTAATGTTTTCAAAATTCTCCTCTCTACACTTAAAGAAAAAGTCTATTGCCTGTGCAGGGTTATAGTCTCTCCCCAGAATTTCGAGAGAATTTTTGTCAAAAGATTGAATACCTATACTTATTCTATTAACCCCCGCCTCTTTCCAGCCCTTTAAAATTTCCCTCTCTTTTACATCAGGGTTCACTTCCATAGTGAATTCAGAGAGTTGGAGATTAAAGAATTTTCTTGCGTGTTCCAAAATTATAATTACATCTTCGGGATATAAAAGGGAGGGTGTCCCACCACCAATGTATAGAGTATCAAAACCCAAAGAGAGCTCAGAGTAAATAGACATTTCATCTATTAAGCCTTTAATCCATCTTTTCAAAGATTCCCTTTTACTAGGGATGCTATAAAAATGGCAGTATAAACATTTCTTCTTGCAAAAAGGAAAGTGAATGTAAAGTCCAGCTTTTTCTTCCATTCGTAAATTCTTATGCCAAATGGTTTATTATGCTTTAATTTTGCCTCTATGATCTTTATATCTTTTTGATGGAAGCAGAAGGAACTCTACTTTATTTTATCAAGTTTTTCCTTTGCTTCTTTTTTGAGCTCCTTTGTTTCAGGGATCCACCTTGGATCAGGCTCCATCTCTATAATTTCTTTAAGCTCTCTTCTGGCTTCTTCTTTCATTTTCTTTGCAAGATAAGTATCTGCGAGATAAATTTTTGTTAATGCATTGGTTGGGCATATTTCCTTTGCTTTTAGAAGGTATTCAAGACTTTTGTCTTTTGAACCTCCAGTTATACCAGGAAGCTTATAAAACATTCTACCAAGAAGCCTGTATGGCCCACCGCCTTCAATTTTTGGATCAAGTTTAAGAGTTATGTTCATTTCTTCCTTAATGTCATCCACTAAAAAAAGACTTTTCATCACACCTCTTGCTTCACCGTAGACACCATATAGAACACCGAGCCAGAAATGACCTTCAGGCTTATTAGGTTCAAGGGAAACAGCTTTTTTCGCAATTTCGATACCGTTTTGGAATATAGCCACTTTCTGTTTTTCAGGCGATCTCTGACCTATAAAATAAATTGTCCTGGCAAGTTTCCAGTGGGCTTCGTAATTCTTGGGGGCTGCCTTTATCGCTTCTTCATAATACTTTTCTGCCTCCTTTGCCTTGTTGATGTCCTCTCTCAAAGCATATAGCTCATCTCCCCTGGAGATAAGCTCCTCAACATCTGTGGAATAGATAAAAGAAGAGAGTATCAAACCACCTAAATATAGAATCAGTAATTTTTTCATTTCTCTCCTCCAAAGCAAAATTTTAAAATTCCCAACTCAGTTTAGCTCAAAATTATTCTACACATTTTTTCGGGAAAATCAAACTTATTCTTTTAGATGGAATCGATATTAGGAGAATAATCTTCTATATTTTTTTGAATTATATTGAACTGTAAACTGATTTTTGTTTTCTAGCTATTAGATCCGGCTCGTAGACCAATTGTTTTGCAGCCTCAATGGCTGGTTTCTCAAGAATAGGATGGTCTGATCTTATAACCATTATTTCCTCAACCCTTCCATATATATCCGGGGAGGCTTTGAGAATCACTTGCCTGCTAATACGAGATATTATGGCGATCTCAGGATAGACAGGCTCAACTTTCTTAATTAGCATAGGTGGCTTGTGAATATAGAAGGGTTTTATATTTTCAATGGTAGCGATATCTTGTGGTTTGGTAATCTGTGGATCTTCTCCTGGAATACTGAATGGAAATCCATGGGGAGAACTATCCGGAAGTCTCCAAAGAGAACCGATGCCAGGAGCTCCTTCATCTTATGGAGTTATCTTTTCCCCTTTACAATCGTGTCAAGGATCTGTGCAAAAAATCCCCTTTCTGTGCTTATTTTGCCTCCTCTTTTTACTGTTCTCGTCTCACTGTCAAGAAGAAGACCACCAGGAGGGATATAAACTCAAATATTTGATGGTTCAACTTTTATTATTTTGGGGCAACTCCTGTTTCCCTGTTAATGGAATAATTATAAGGGAGCCAATCCTCAGAGCATGAAGAAGGATGACAAGAAATATGAGCAATCCCTTTAAATAGGACCCATTTTCCCTATCAATGGTTAAAACCATATTTCTCATTTTCCTTGGTTTTTTAAATCTTTCGCCGAAGAACTATACTAATTAGTGTTCCTGGAATTTCATAAATTTCTATTCGAAAATCTTCCTCTTCGTAATGCATAAAAAAATTTGAATTTATTTTGAAATAATTTATAGTAAAAAAAGAGGGAGGTAAAAATGCCCAAGATAAAATTTAGTATTTTGATTCTTTTAACTCTCACTTTGAGTGTTTTTGCTGAAGAAATAGGGTTAATGAGAGGGCTTTTGAACCCTTCGCGCCTCGCCATTTATGAAGAGAAAATCTTTGTTTCTGATTCTTGCAAAATAAAGATTTATTCAAAGAAGGATTTAACTCTTGTTAGGGAAATTGGACGGAAGGGAGAAGGACCGGGGGAGTTTGATAACGATCCTCGAATTGTGCCTCTTAGGGATTTCATATTCGCTCAAACAATTAAGAAAATTTCATGGTTTAGCAGAGATGGAATCTTATTAAAGGAGGCTAAATTGCCTTTTATTGCTTTAAAGGTTATGCCCGTAAAAGAAAATATTGTGGTATTAAAACAGGAAATGGAAGGGTCGGAAATTTCTTTTTTTATCAATCTTTGCAATCTTGATTTAAAGCAAATTAAGAATATCTCAAAAATTAAATTTCAATTTATTCCTCAAAAGGTTAATCCTTTTAGAGCGGTTATAAATTTCGATATTAGCGAAGGAAGAATAATAGCGGGGAACGCAGATCAAGGCGAGTTCAGGATATTTGATGAAAAAGGATACGAGTTAAAAGTCATTAAAGGGGAATTTCCCAGAGTTAAAGTGGGCAATGAATTTAAAAATAAGATGCTAAAGCGATTCAAAGAAGCTAATCTTCCCGTAGATATAAAGATTGAATTTCCTGAGGAGTTTCCTTATTTTCAGACCTTCTGGGCAGAGAATGGAAGAATCTATGTTCAAACATTTAAATGGGAAAAAGAGAAGATTCTTTTTATCCTGATAGACATGAATGGCAAGGAGATAAAAAGGACTTTTTTGCCTGAAGCGGAAATCTATACAATTAAAGACAACTTCTACTACTGGCTTGAGCTTAACGAGAATGAGGAATATGTTCTCCACAGGCAGAAGTTCTGAACATTCAACTACTTAAGATTTAAAAATTTATTTAATTTTTCTCAGTTCAATTCTTTAATTCACAGGAAATAAGAGGTTATTCTGTCATGAGCTTATGATATAAAGATAATTGCCCATCCCCTAAGGGAGAGCTTTCAAAATTTTTAGAAAGCCAAATCCCCGATTTTTGACGAAAACTCAGGAGACCCGAGATTAATTCTTTAATCTTGCATTTTTTTAATTAATTTTTTAAAATTCAAAGGGTATCGATGAAGGTTGTAATTGTAGGAGCAGGACCAGCCGGGCTTTTTTCAGCTTATATTTTGAAAGGCAAGAGTGATATTACCATAATTGACAAAGGTCCTTACATTGAAGAGCGGTTGAATGAGTCTGAAAATGTGATATACGGAGTGGGAGGAGCAGGACTCTTCTCAGATGGCAAGTTAAACTTTTCTCCTGAGATTGGCAATAATCTCGGAGATGTATTCTCTTCTTCTGAGCTTTCCTCTTTGCTCAGGGAGGTAGAGGAAATATTTGAAAGCTTTGGAATAAAAGTGAAGGAGCTTAACACAGAAAAAATTAAATACCTCGAAACTAAAGCTGCCCAATCTGGAATGAGATTTATTCCTATAAGACAGGCGCATGTGGGTTCGGATAATCTCCCCTCCTTTATCATGAGTTTTGTTAAAGAACTTGAAAAGAATGGCGTAAAATTTATATGCAATAAGGAGATCTCAGAGGTAGAGGATGGAAAAGTTATCGCCTCTGATGGAGAAGCTTTTCATTATGATAGATTGATTCTTGCTCCCGGGAGAAGCGGAGCAAGATGGCTAGAGAATGTAGTGAAAAAGCTGGGGATAAAATTTATCTACAACCCTATTGACATTGGGGTTAGAGTCGAAGTCCCTTCTCTCCTCATGGAGGAGATCTGCAATATAAACTGGGATCCTAAAGTGCACATTAGAACGCCCACATACGATGATTTTATAAGAACTTTCTGCGTGTCTCCCTACGGTTTTGTGGTTAAAGAGAGCCACGACGATTTCTGTCTTGTAAACGGACATTCTCTAAAAGGGAAAAAATCAGAGAATACTAATTTTGCGTTTCTAATAAAGGTATCTTTAACAGAGCCTCTTGAAAACACAAATCTTTATGGAGAAAGCATAGCTCTCCAGACAACCACCATTGGCGGAGGAAAACCAATCCTTCAAAGATTAGGAGATCTGATTTGTGGTCAAAGGAGCACCTGGTGTAGAATTGAAAGAAGTCATGTGAAACCCACCCTTAAAGATGTAACTCCAGGTGATATCTCCATGGCTATTCCATACAGGTTTGTAAAGGACATTATAGAGGGGCTTGATATTCTTGATAAGTTGATACCAGGAGTAGCTGATAATAGCACTCTTCTTTATGCTACAGAAATCAAATTTCATGGTCTAAAGATTCTCACTGATAAATTTATGAGAACTTCTGTAACAAAGATTTATGTTGCGGGAGATGGAGCTGGAGTGAGCAGAGGTATTGTGGGAGCTTCTGTTTCAGGAATTATTGCTGGGAAAGGAATTCTCCATGAACTCTAAAAAATTTATAAATAAAGGGAGGAATTAAAATGGAAAAAGTTGGGACAGGGGTATTTCTCTATTTTGGAATTACTGGTTTTCTTTCTTTTGTTTTTCTATTGCTTACAATAATTTACTGGGCTAAGAAAGTGGCTCTTATCGAGGAGCCTCTAAAAAACGGTAGCAAATGGAAGCTTATGGGTTATATTTTCCTTTTTGTGGGAGCAATGTTTCTTTGCGGAGTAATATGGGAACCAGGAGCTCTTATATCAAAAACTCCTCATTTTGAATTGGCAATTCCTATTGTTTTTTTCGCCAAAGCTTTTTTCTTTTTAGGCTGGCTTTCCCTTCTTATAGGAGAAATTAAAGCTTATAAATTCTTCCTTTCAAAAAAAGGATAATTCCTCTTTATAATTAATTTTTAAAAGTTTCCCTAACTTATTTTCCTTCTGCATTGCATCATTTAGATTAGAAGGACGGATCTAAAGAACTCATATAGAAAGTTCCGTCACGGATATTTTACCATTTTAAAAAGCATTTAATTTTGTTCTCACAATATATGTTTCAAAGGCATTTTATATGATCTATCGGGATGAGAAATTAATATTTTAGGATAAATCATATTATAATTTATAGAGGCTGTTAACATGGGGTTCAAGTTCAAAAAATATATAATCGCTTTGTTTGTCCTGCAAATATGCCAATTTGTATTTTCTGAGAATCCACAAATTTTGAAGAGTTCCGAAAATCCCATTTATAGGGCTCTTTATCTAAAGTTAAAAAAGATCTGGCCTTGGGAGAGGAAGCCCCCGCTCATTATCTATTTGCTTCTGTAAATGGGATTGAGGTCAACAGTAAAAATATTTTAGTCTTTGATTCTAAAAATGGAAATGTTAGATTTTATGACCTTAAATAAAATTTTCTACAGCGCATTTTACTTTTTGCTGGTTTATTTTGAGATAGAAGGAAGGAAAGGAAATCTATTTTATGATCATCCTTACAATTCTCATGTATATTTTGCAAATATCCAAGAAAATATTCTTGTCTTAATAAATTCTATGAAGTATGAGTTAATTTTATTTTCAAAGGATGGGAATGTTTTATCTAAGATTGTAAATGACGAAAAACCTCTAACGCTTACAAAAGAAGAGGATTTCCAAACATTTGCATAAATATGCAACCTTTACTGGGACAAGACCTTATTGCCACAATCTTTTATCCGATGAAAAGGGAAGAATATATTTGGAGAGAGTTAAGTCAGTTAGAGACCATCCATAAGTATAAAATTTATTATTACTCTAAGATAAATTCTTATCCTGTAAATATACTTTCTTATACTCCTTCTATTAAATTTGAATATCAAGAAGAAAAGACAATTGTATAGACCTGGTCGAAGACCTTCTTTTTTACCTGATGAAGGTTAAACCAATTAAGAAAAATTATGGTGCAGGAGAAATTTCTCTGGCAATTTAACATATCCTAATAGATTCTTTTGATAGAAATATGGAATTTGATCTTGAACTTGGCGATGCTTTGCTTAAAAAATAAAAGGAATAATCAAATTAGAAACTGGGATTGGGGATATAAATATTGAAAATATGATAAAAGGAGAGATACATGGAGAGACTGGTATCGGGGATATTTTTTTGGTCTGTTGCTACTTGAAAAATAAGGGAAATCGATCTTGAAACAGGAATAGGGAGCATATCCTTAAAACTGCTAAAGGAGGACTTTGCCCTTGTTTTAGCCGGCACAGGAATCGGGAAGAAAAACATTCAATATAAATTCTCATTAGAACGAAAAAGTAGAGAAACTCTATTTATTAAATTGAATACTGGAATCGGTTCAATAAATTTATCAGAGAAGAAGGATTAGAAGTGTAAAAAATCAATCTTGGTAATCTATTCGATTATCTTTATGACTTAGTATTTCCAATGCATGGTTTAAATGAAAAAAGTTATAAAAATTATGAAAAAGAGAGAGTAAAATTGTCTAAAATAGAAGAAATTTCAAGGAAAAGTGAGTGCATATTTTGAATTTCAAATAATATAAAGAAGCTTTGAACTGGATATAAATTCTTGCTTTTCTAATAAGAAATCCTGTCTGTGAAAAAACAGAGGAAAAGAAACTTAAAGTTGATGAAGGAAAGAGATTTAATAAATTAAGTGTCGAGTTCGAGAAGAAATGCGAGCTTGCACTTTACTATGGTCAATGGTGTTTGCCCTCTTCGGCTTCACAGGATTAACTTTATTATAGCTTTCCCTACAAAAATTTGACAAAATCGCGCCAATTGATAAAAAATATATATGGTAAGAAAAACATTATTCGCAATAATTTTTTTATTATTTTTATTAAATTCTGGTATTCAAGCTTCTGAAAAAGAGGGAATACTTCCTGTAAATATTTTATGGTCAATTCCTTTTGTCTCTTTGCTCCTCTCCATTTCTTTCATCCCCCTTATCAACAAGAAGTGGTGGGACAGAAATTATCCCATCGTAGCGATCATTCTTGGTTTAATTGTTGCTTTTTACTACTTAAATTTCAACCCGCAAAGATTTATGCACTCCATGCTTGAATACTTCAGTTTTATATCCCTTATAGGAAGTTTGTTTGTTGTCTCTGGTGGTATACTCATTAAATCCACAAGAAGAGGAACACCTTTTGTAAATGTTGCTATTCTTTCAATTGGTGCAATAATTTCAAACATATTCGGGACAACTGGTGCATCCATGCTCCTCATAAGACCTTACATTCGCTTGAACAAATACAGGTTCAAGCCTTATCATCTAGTTTTTTTTATATTTGTAGTGTCTAACATTGGTGGCTGTCTTACTCCTATTGGAGATCCGCCTCTCTTTCTTGGTTATTTAAAAGGAATTCCATTTCTCTGGTTTTTAAAGAATCTTTTTCCTTTATGGTTATTCGAAACTTGTATTGTTATTGGAATATTCTTTTTGATCGATTATTTCAATTTTAGAAAACTAAAACCAGAAAAGTTTCCAAAAGTGAAACCCCATCTTGAAATAAAGGGATTCAGAAATATGATTTTTATTTTCTTCATCCTTCTTGCTGTCTTTATAAAAACTCCTTTAAGAGAAATAATTATTATTCTCTCTGCCATAGCATCCTGGATATTCACTGATAAGAAAATTCACAAAGAGAACGAATTCAATTTCCACCCTATTCAAGAGGTAGCTATTCTCTTTCTTGGAATTTTCAGCACCATGACCCCAGCTCTGGATTGGCTTGAGCTTAATGCAAAAGTTCTCGGAATTACATCTCCTTTAATATTTTTCTGGAGTACTGGAATTTTTTCCTCCTTTCTCGATAACGCTCCAACATTTCTTAGTTTTCTATCCACTGCCATTGGTGTTACGGGATTGGAGGTTCAAAAGCTTCTTATTCATAAGCCGATTTTTATAAAAGCTATCTCTTCCTCAGCTGTTTTCTTTGGAGCAAACACTTATATTGGGAATGGTCCTAATTTTATGGTGAAATCCATTGCTGAACACTCTCACTTGAAAGCTCCCCATTTTCTCGAGTATATTTACAAATACTCTCTCCCTATTCTTGTTCCCACTTTTATCCTTATATCCATTCTTTTCTTTTAAAGATATTCAACCTCTAAGAATTATCCTCGCATCTACAACAAGAGAACCTTCGCCCTTTTTAAGAACAATCAGGGGATTTATATCAAGCTCTTCTATCTCAGGAAAATCCAAGACAAGCTGGGATAGTCTCATAAGGCATTCCTCCACAGCTTCAATATCTGAGGGAGGCTCTCCTCTATAACCTTCTATGATTTTGAATCCTTTTATCTCCCTTATCATTTTCTTCGCAGCAAGTTCTCTTAGAGGCGCTATTCTGAAGGAAACATCCTTCATGGCTTCCACATAAACTCCTCCTATTCCAAACATAATAACCGGACCGAAGAGCTGATCTCGCTTCATTCCAATTATTGTTTCTTTTCCTCCCTTAATCATCTTCTGAACAAGAACACCCCAGATATTGGCATCAGGTCGATTAACTTTAACTCTATCCATTATCTCATTGTAGGCTCGAGTCAAATGCTTCTCATCCTCTATATTCAATTTAACTCCTTCCACATCCACTTTGTGGATAATATCTGGTGAGACTATCTTTAAAACCAGAGGAAATCCAATTTTTTTCGCAACATCAATACACTCCTCAAGACTCTTTGCAAAAAAAGAGGGAGGAAGTGGGAATCCGTATGCCCTTAAAATTTCATAAGACTCTGGCTCAGGAAGAAAACTCCTCTTTTCTGATTTTGCTTTAGTAATAATTTCCCTTGTTTTTTCCTTATCAACATCTTCATATTTTTTGATCTCGGTAAGGGGTCTTCTTATCCACCATCCGTATTCGCAAAGCTTAGCTAAAACCTTTGCTGCAACCTCAGGAAAAAGATAATTGGGGATGCCTGCTTCCTCAAGAATCTTGGAGGCTTTTTCTATATCCTCAGTTCCCATAAAGCTAACGGTCACAGGTTTCCCATATCTTGGAACAGTATCCCTTATGGTTTTGGCTATTGCCTCAAGATCTGTAAATACAGTAGGAGTGCATATTATTACTGCTCCATCTACAGAAGTATCTTCCAGAACATATTTTATCGCTGCTTCGTACCTATCCTCCTTTGCATCTCCTATTACATCCACTGGATTCTCCACAGAAGCTGTTGGAGGAAGAACTTTTGATAGCCTCTCTTTTGTCTTATTTTCAAGATTTGAAAGAACCGCGCCGCTCTTTACAATTGCATCAGTGGCAACAATTCCAGGACCTCCTGCATTGGTAATTATTGCCACTCTGTTCGATCTTGTGGCTGGCTGGGAGGAAAAGGCAATTCCACAATCGAATAATTCCTCGAGACTATCCACTCTTATAACTCCAGCTTGCATAAAAAAAGCATTGTAAATTTCATCAGAGCCAGCAAGCGCACCTGTATGGGAGGAGGCTGCTCTTGCACCTGCAAGGGTTCTGCCCGATTTTATGACAAGAATAGGCTTTTTCTCTGATATCTCTCTTGAAAGCTCCATGAACTCTTGTGGGTTTACAAGATCTTCAAGATAGAAAAGAATCACTTTTGTCCTTTCATCATCTTTCAGGGCAAGGAGGAGATCGTTTTCGTTGACATCAGCTTTGTTGCCCACAGATATGAATTTTGAAAGTAAGATATCCCTCTTTCTGGCATATTCAAGAGCTGCTACACCAAAAGCTCCGCTCTGGGATATAAAGGCTATATTCCCTGCCTTAGGAACAAAGGGACGAGCAAAAGTAGCGTTAAGAGATATCTCAGGATCTGTGTTTATAATTCCTACACAATTGGGGCCTATAACTGAAATATTATACTTCTTTGCCACCTCTATAAGCTCTTTCTCAAGTTTTAAACCTTCCTCACCTATCTCTTTAAATCCAGCAGTTATAACCACCACACCTTTTACCTTTTTCTCCCCGCACTCTGCTACTACTTTGCTAACAATAGTATTGGGGACAATGAGGATAGCTAGATCTACTTCATCTGGAATGTCAAGAATGGATGAGTATGCTCTCACCCCCAGGATACTCTTGGATTTTGGATTCACGGGATAAACTATTCCTTTATAACCGCTCAGAAGTATATTCCTGAAGACCGCCATTCCCACGCTGTCTGGACGGGATGAGGCACCTATCACTGCTACGGATTTTGGTGAAACTATGGATTTCAAATTTGTTGAATCCATTTTTCTCTCCTTCAAATCAAATTTTTAAAAAAAGATAATATAAAAACAAAATCCTACCATCTTAAAACCACTGCCCCCCATGTGAACCCGGCTCCAAATGCATTCATAAGAATGAGGTCTCCTTTTTTAAGTCTTCCTTCTCTGTTGAGGTCATCTAAGGCTATTGGAATGGTTGCAGCAGACATATTCCCATATTTGTCAATGTTTATATAAACCTTTGAAGGAGATATCTTCGCCCTCTCAGCTGTGGCTTCAATGATTCTAATATTTGCTTGATGGGGGATGAAATACTTAATATCTTCTCCTGAAATCCCAGCTCTTTTCAGAGCTTTTATCGCTGAGTCCACCATATTTTTGACTGCGTACTTGAAGACATCGTTCCCCTTCATATGAATGGAGTGAAGTTTTTTTGAAACAGTCTCTACAGTAGCTGGCATTCTTGAGCCTCCGGCAGGCTGATAAAGAAGCTCTGCAAGAGCACCATCCGCTGACCAATAGCTGGAAACAATTCCAGATTCATCGTTACTTTCTGAAAGAATTACCACCCCTGCGCCATCGCCGAATAGAACGCAGGTATTTCTATCCTCCCAATTTACTACTTTTGTAAGAGCTTCGGCGCCCGCAAGTAATATTCTTTTACAGACTTTGTTCTTAATCAATGCCTCAGAGATTATCAATCCGTATATAAAGCCAGTGCATGCAGCAGAAATATCAAAAGCAGGAATTCCATTAATGCCCAGAGATTTCTGAACCCAACAAGCTGTGGAAGGAAAGAGAGTATCAGGAGTCGCAGTAGCAACAATTATTCCATCTATTTCCGAGGGTTTGAGTCCGGACATTTCAATAGCCTTATGCGTAGCCTTAACCACAAGATCGGATGTCGCTTCTTTATCATCTGCAATTCTTCTTTCCCTTATGCCTGTTCTTGTTCTGATCCATTCGTCCGAGGTATCCACCATCGTTTCCAGATCAAAGTTTGTTAAGACTTTCTTAGGTAAATAAGAGCCAGTAGCTATAATTTTTACTTTTGCCATTTAATACTCCATAGAATGTAAATTTTATATCAATTTTTGAATGGAGGCAAAATTTATTCTGACAGCCTCAAAATGGAACCATTTTTTCGAGCCCTCACCATGGAGGCTTTCATAGCTAAAAATCCAAGAAAGATATAGAGAGCGCTCAGAATAAAAGCTTTGAGTAAAGTATTTGTTAATCCTGAATTAAAACCATAATAGAATCTGAAATCATCGAGGTAATACGTTAAAGGGAAAATAAGAGCAATGGATTTAACTGATTTTGGAAGTTCACTAACCGGATAATAAATTCCTGAGATCAGCATGAGAATAGTTGCAAGAGACCAGGCTGTTATCTCAGCCCTCTGCCCGAAAAGCATTACCAGCACACAGACAAGAAGACCTATTATCAAACCATTAATCCCAAGGCCAAAAAAGAAAACAAAGGTGGGAAGAAAACCTGGCAAATAAAAGGGAAATAGTAAAATAGCACAAATATATAGAACAACAAAACATATTGTTCCTCTTATTAAACCCACGATCCAGGGTCCGAGAATATACTCATAAATTCCAGTAGGTGCAAGAAATGTCTGCTTAAGGCTCTTGCCCCATATGTCATAAAGAAGAGCATAGGCAACGTCCAGCTGAATCACCTGAAGAACTCCCATGGCAATTGCACCTGAAAGAACAAAACCGAGTTCCTGGGGATTAAACTGGAAATACTTCGCCATAAGCCCTATGGATACCACTCCTATAACTGGCCAGAACAAAAGCTCAGCAAAGCCAAAACCATTTCTTATGCTGAAAACCCAGCTTCTGTATGCTAAAGCTATTGTTCTATTTAACCAGTTCAAGGAAAACCTCCTCAAGATTCTTGGCTTTAACCTGAGCCTTTAGATCATCAATTGTTCCCAGTGCCACTATTTTCCCTTTGTTAATAAATGCTATCCTCTCGCACATAGTCTCTGCTTCGTGCATGTAATGAGTAGTGAGAATAATTGTTATCTCTTTTTCTCTGTGGAGAGTTCTTATGAAATTTCTTATTCTGTAAGCAATATCAGGATCAAGACCCACTGTGGGCTCATCGAGAAAGAGTATTTCAGGGTCGTTAAGAAGGCTCTTTGCAAGGGAAAGTTTTTGCTTTGTCCCTGTGGAAAGCTCATCAAACCTTTTCTTTCTGAACTCTTCGAGCCCAAACCATTCTATACAATCTTCAATTTTCTTCTTCAGGTAATTTCTTTTCAAACCATAGAGCATGCCATAAAAATAAAGAATCTCCTCCACAGTGAAAGACCAAGGAAAATTAGGGTTTCCTGAACTCATGTTCAATCTGTTTCTTATATTTTCATGATCTCGGAAAATATCCTTTCCAAGTATTCTTACAGATCCCTCATCAGGAAACAAAAGAGTGGAGAGAATATTTAAGAGGGTGGTCTTTCCGGCTCCGTTGGGACCAAGAACTCCGAATAGCTCTCCCTTTTTTATCTCAAGAGAAACGTTGTCCAGGGCTTTTGTCCTTTTTCTTTTAAGAACTCCTCTGTAGAATGTCTTGGACACATTCTTAACATTTATGGCAAAATTGTTTGCGGTCATTTTCTCCCCTCCAGCAACTTTCTAAGGAAGATAAGCCTGCATGAATTCTCCAGAAGAAGGGTATGAAAATAGGCTTCTTCAAGGGACTCTCCTACAGCGAATGTGCCGTGAGCCTCTACAACAACTATCTTTGAGTGGGAAAGAAAAATAGGTGCTTTTTCTGTAACCTCATCAGAAGAGACCTTTTTCCTTGCCTTAATCACAGAAATCTCACCCAGAATTATTCTCGCTTCCTCATCAAATGGGATTATTTTTTCATCCGCAACAGAAAGCAAAATGGTGAAAGGCGGATGGGAATGTATGATGGCTCTGGCAGAAGTTTTTTGATAAATGGATTGATGAGTGGGATGCTCCATGGAGGCTTTGCTATAAAAACCATTCAGCTCTATCTGGACTATATCCTCCTTCTTAAGCTCTGAAAGAACAGCTCCGTGTCTTGTTATAAAGATTTTGTCATCCTCTCTAATACTCATATTCCCTCCATGGGCTATTATCAAACCTTTATTTTCCAGTTCCCTTCCGATTTTTTTGAAATGGTTGAATTTCATTATAGTTTTATAATACAATTTTGTTTGATTGTCAATACTTTATTTAATTTTAAAATTTGTTTCAACAAATGATTAAATATGTTGATTGAAAAATGAAGATTATTGAGCTGTTGCCCAAAAAAGAATCAAGAATTGTAAAAGGATGCCCCTGGATCTGGAAAGGTGAGATAAAAACCCCCTTAAATGAGCTAAAACCTGCAGAAATAGTTAAAGTTTATGATTCCAAAGGGAGATTTTTGGGAATAGGGTATGCGAATCCTCACTCTTTAATAACGATAAGACTCCTTAGCTATCAGGATGTGGAAATCACACAAGAATTCATCCAAGAAAAAGTAGAAAAAGCTTTTAGACTAAGGAAGGCTCTTTATCCAGATGAAGAATGCTTTAGAGTTGTTTTTTCAGAGAGTGACTTTCTACCAGGTCTTATTGTGGACAAATTTTGTAAAATGGTGGTTTTTCAGATAACCACAGCGGGAATGGAAGCCATGCGAGAATGGGTTCTGAAAGCCCTTGAAAATGCGCTAAGTCCTGAGATAATTGTTGAACGTTCCGACTCTCCCATAAGGAGAAAAGAAAGGCTTGAGCCTGTCAAAAGGATTGTAAAAGGAGAAGTCCGTGACGGAATTTCTGTGAAGATTAATGATATAAATTTTCTTATCCACCCTCTCGAGGGACAGAAAACAGGTTTTTTTCTTGATCAGAGGGAGAATTACCTTTTGCTAAAAGGAATTTCCAGCGGGAAGAGAATCCTCGATGCATTTTGCAACAATGGGGCGTTCGGCTTGCATGCTTTAAGATTTGGTGCAAGGGAAGTGGTCTTTCTTGACTCCTCTGAGAAAGCTCTTCATTTTACAAGAAAGAATCTTGCTTTAAACAGCATAATGGATAACTATTCCATTATGGAGGCAGATGCTTTGAAGGAATTGAAAAAAATGGAGCAAAGGAGTGAAAGGTTTGATTTGATAATACTTGACCCACCAGCCTTTATAAAAGATAGAAAAAAACTAAAGGAAGGAATGAAAGGATACAAAGAAATTAATTTGAGAGCGATGAAAATGCTTAATAACAATGGTTTTCTTATCACAAGTTCCTGTTCTCATCTTCTTTCAAAGGAAAACTTCATAAAAATTCTTGAAGAATCAGCTTTTGACTCAAGGAGAATTATAAAGATCATTGAATTTAGAACGCAACCAAGAGATCATCCTTTCCTTCTCGGGCTACCTGAGTCCAATTACTTAAAATGTGCTTTGATTCAGGTAATTTATAGATGATTTAAAAATTAAAAAGATAAGGCAGGCGATTTTCCATCAAATGCTTTCTAATAGTTGAGCCTTAGATAGCATTACATAAGTTTGAAAATCTTTCTTCTGCGCTTTAAAAATTTAAAATAATACTTTTGCAAAACTTTATTTTTCAATATTTTTTTGGTATAATTTTGTCTAATTCAGGTATTTAATGAAGGAAGAAGGAAAAGAACAACAATTAAACAACGAGACAAACGAATATACAGCTGATTCGATAAGGGTTCTCAAGGGACTCGAAGGAGTCCGAATGAGACCCGCAATGTACATAGGCTCTACTGGTTCTTCTGGGCTTCATCATCTTGTTTATGAATTGGTGGACAACAGTATTGATGAGGCTTTAGCAGGATACTGCTCCCAGATCCATGTAATCATCCATACGGATAATTCAGTAACTGTTATAGATAATGGAAGGGGAATCCCTGTGGATATTATCGAAGAAGAGAATAAACCCGCTGTAGAAATTGTGCTTACCACACTTCATTCAGGTGGCAAATTTGATAAAAAGAGCTATAAGGTATCTGGAGGGCTTCACGGAGTTGGGGTATCTGTTGTGAATGCTCTTTCCCAAAGGCTTGAGTTGGAGGTTTGGAGGGGAGGAGGAGTTTGGGTTCAGACCTATGAGAGAGGGAACCCTGCAACCCCTCTTAGAAAGATAGGCAAAACCAATAAAACTGGAACAAAGATAACCTTCTGGCCTGATCCTGAAATTTTTGAGGAAATTGAGTTTAATCATGAGTATCTTTCTCATAGATTCAGAGAGCTTTCTTTTCTGAATGGTGGTATTAAAATTGTTCTGGAAGATCAGCGTTCAGGAAAAAAATACGAGTTTCAACATGAGGGAGGAATAAATTCTTTTGTTGAGTATTTGAACAGGAATAAACCAGTTGTTCACGAAAAGCCAATTTACATCTATGGTGAAAAAGAGGATATACAGGTGGAAATTTCCCTTCAGTATACCATGGGTTATAGTGAGACAATTTATTCCTTTGTAAACAGCATTAACACTGTTGAAGGCGGAACCCATCTTGTGGGCTTTAAATCAGGTCTTACAAGGGCTATTAACAGCTACGCAACCTCGAATAACCTTCTCAAAGATATTAAAAATCTTGAGGGAGAGGATGTAAGAGAGGGGCTCTGTGCTATAATAAGCCTAAAAATGATGGACCCTCAATTCGAAGGGCAAACAAAAACAAAGTTGGGAAATTCTGAAGTGAAGGGCATAGTAGAGACTCTTGTCAATTCTAAGCTCAGCGAATATCTTGATGAGAATCCCTCCATATCCAAGAAAATTTTCGCAAAAATAATCGAAGCTGCAAGAGCGAGAGAAGCTGCAAAAAAAGCCAAAGAGCTTTCAAGGAAAAAGAGCAGTTTTGAAGCTTCTTCCTTGCCAGGAAAACTTGCTGATTGCCAGGAAAAGGATTCTAAAAAAGCAGAGATTTTCATTGTGGAGGGTGAGTCAGCTGGTGGCTCTGCAAAACAGGGAAGGGATAGAAGCTTTCAAGCTATTCTCCCCATAAAAGGTAAAATTCTAAATGTAGAAAAAGCGAGATGGGATAAAATACTTACCAACGAAGAGATAAGAGTTATAATACAAGCACTTGGAACAGGAATAGGGAAGGAGGATTTTAACATAGAAAAGCTGAGGTATCACAAGGTAATAATAATGACGGATGCCGATGTGGACGGTTCTCACATAAGAACCCTTCTCATGACATTCTTCTATAGACAGATGAAAGAGCTCATTGAGAAAGGTCATCTTTACATTGCCTTACCGCCTCTCTACAAAGTAAAGTCAAAGAGCGAGGAACTATATCTTACAAATGAAAAGGAGATGGAGGAATATCTTATAAAAAGGGCTGGTAAGGAATGTAAAATCAAGATAAAAGAGGGAAAGATTATAGAAGGGAATGAGTTAAAAGCCATGCTGAGAGCGCTTACCTCAAAGAAAAACTATCTTCAAATCCTCGAAAGAAGAGGCTTTCTCTACTCCTTTCTTTCAGAATTTATGAAACTGGAAGAGTCTGATTTCTCAAATTTTGACAAGATGACCCAGATGTTAAAAATCCTTGAAGAAAAGGGTTTTGCAGGAGAATTGAAAGAGGATGAAGAACATGGGATATATGAGATTGAGATTTCTTATGTTATGAACGGCTCATTAAAAAGAGTTATTATTGACTGGGATTTCATATTCTCTCCTGAAATAAAAAATTTAAAAGAGCTTGAAAGACATTTACTTCCCTTTAAAAACCCACCTTATATCTTGATGTTAGAAAAGGAGAGTATCTCTATAAATTCTGATATTGAGCTTTTAGAGACAATCCTTGAAAAAATGAAAAAAGGCCTTACAATCCAGCGCTATAAAGGTCTTGGAGAGATGAATCCCCAACAACTATGGGAGACAACCATGAATCCACAAACAAGGGTTCTGAAGAAAGTAACCATTCAGGATGCCTACGAAGCTGATCAAATTTTTTCCCTTTTGATGGGAGACGAGGTGGAGCCGAGAAAGGAGTTCATAGAGAAAAATGCTCTTGAAGCTAAAAACCTTGATATATAAAAAACAAATTTCGAAAAATTTCAGTTATTGGATATTTTTAAAAATTAATTTGAGGAATTTGTAAGAAATGGAAGAACGAGGGGAAAGATATGTTCCAGTAAGCCTCGAAGAGGAGATGAAAAGATCTTATCTCGATTACGCCATGAGCGTAATCATTGGCAGAGCTTTGCCAGATGCCTACGACGGCCTCAAGCCTGTTCACAGAAGGATTCTCTGGGCAATGTGGGAATCGAATTCCACCTGGGATAAGCCCTTTAAAAAATCAGCGAGAATAGTGGGAGATGTCATAGGTAAATATCATCCGCACGGAGACGCTGCTGTTTATGACGCCCTTGTAAGAATGGCTCAGGAATTCACTATGAGATATCCCCTAATAGATGGACAGGGGAATTTCGGATCAGTGGACGGAGATCCACCTGCTGCTATGAGATATACAGAGGTGAGAATCGAAAAACTCGCAGGAGAACTACTCCAAGAACTTGAAAAGAGCACCGTCCCTTTTATTCCAAATTATGATAATACCCTAAAAGAACCTCTTTACCTGCCAGCAAAATTCCCTGCTCTCTTTGTTAATGGCTCTGCAGGAATTGCGGTGGGTATGGCGACCAACATTCCACCCCATAACTTTAACGAAGTAATAGATGCTCTTGTTTATCTAATAGATAAACCAGACGCAGATGTAGAAGAGTTGATGAATTTCATAAAAGGCCCAGATTTCCCCACAGGAGCTTACATAATCGGAAAAAAAGGGATTAAAGAGGCTTATAAAACTGGGAAAGGCTTGATTACAATAAGAGCAAAAGCGTTCATAGAAAAAACAAGGTCGGGGAAAGAAAATATTGTTATTTCTGAAATTCCCTATCAAGTGAGCAAAGCTAAGATAATTGAGAAGATAGGAGAGCTTATGAGGGGGAAAGGGCTGGAAGGGGTTTCAGAGGTCAGAGATGAGTCGGACAGAGATGGAATAAGAGTTGTTCTTGAACTTAAAAAGGACTGTGTTCCCCAAGTAATTTTGAATTACCTTTACAAACACACAGCGCTTCAAACTACTTTTGGAATAATTTTCCTTGCAGTTACAGATAATCAACCAAAACTGTTCAATCTTTCCGGGCTTCTACAGCATTTTCTTCTGAGAAGAAAAGAAATTGTAAAAAGAAGGCTAGCTTTTGATAAAGAGAAGGCAGAGGCAAGAGTTCATATTCTTCAGGGACTTATTATATGCATAAGTAATATTGAAAAAGTTGTAGAAATAATAAAGAAATCGAAGAATACAGAAGAAGCTTCTCAATCCTTAATCAAAAATTTTAATCTTACTAAAGTTCAGGCTCAGGCAATACTTGAAATGCAATTGAGCAGACTTACAAATCTTGAGAGAGAAAAAATAGTGAAAGAAGAAGAAGATTTAAGAAAAGAGATAGAAAGAATAAGAAAAATACTCGAGGATGAAAGATTGGTTATGAATTTAATAAAGGAAGAGCTTTTGAAATTAAAAGAAATATATGGAGATGAAAGAAGAACAGAAATCCTTGAGCACGAAGATAAGGAGATAAGACTGGAGGACACTATACCTGAGGAGGACTACGTAATAATTTACACATCTTCAGGTTATGTCAAGAGAACCCCCCTTTCAGCTTACAGATACCAGGGAAGAGGCGGTAAGGGTAAGATAGGTATGAAAATAAAGGAAGAGGATGAGGTGGCAGAGATCTTCATTGCTTCCTCCCATTCCTATTTGCTTCTCTTAACGGACAAGGGAAGACTTTACTGGCTAAGAGTTCTGGATATACCTGATGTGGGAACAGCGGGTAAGGGTAAACATATCTCTAACCTTGTAAAATTGAGGGAGGATGAGAATATCAAATCTGTTGTTTCCGTAAGAGACCTCCAGTCCGAGGAGTCCTTCCTTCTAATGATTACAAAGAAAGGCTTTATAAAAAAGACACATACATCCTATTTTAAAAACCCGCGTTCCACAGGCACAACAGCGATAAGCATTGATAAAAATGATTCTCTTCTTTCATGCATTAAAACTGATGGCAAAATGGACATAATTGTGGGAACTGCCAACGGAATTGTTCTGAGATTCAGTGAGAAAGATGTAAGGGATATGGGCAGGAATGCTCGAGGAGTAAGAAGTATGAGATTGAGAGGAGGAGATGAAATAATAGGTATGGAAGCTGTTTCCGAAGAACACAAATATTTATTTACTGTTACAGAAAGAGGCTATGGGAAAAAGACCCCTGTTGAAGAATATAGAGTTCAGAGAAGGGGAGGGATGGGAATTAAGAATTTAAAAGTTACCCAGAAAACAGGGAAAGCGTGTGGCTTGACATCTATTTCTGATTATGATGATATAATTATTGCCACCAACAATGGTAAAGTTATTAAGATTAAAACAGAAGAAATTAGGGCGATGGGGAGATACACACAAGGAGTCAAGCTTATTTCCCTTGAGGAGGGGGATAAGGTGGCTTCTTTCACTGCCATCAGCAGTCAATCTTAGTCAAATACCCTTTTCTCTAATAAAAATCACTTTTTTGGCTTCATAAGAGTTCTTTCATACTTAAATTGTTAAAGGGCTCTGCCCTTTGCAAAATTTAGGTTTTGGTCATGAATAAAAAATAAAAGAGGAGGAGATATGGAAGTCAAAACAATTAAGGATCTTTTTTACAAAACCACGCATGAATTTAATAAAGAGAACCACATTATGTTCAAGAAGGGCGGAAAATATCAAAACATTTCCACAAAAGAAATGCATGACACCGTAAAATTCATAACCCTTGGTCTCCTTGCCCTTGGATTAAAGAATTCAGCTAAAGTTTCTCTTCTCTCAGAAACAAGATACGAGTGGGTATTCTCTGATCTAAGTATAATAATTGCTGGAGGAGTGACAGTTCCGGTTTATCCTACCCTTATTCCTGAACAGATAAAATTCATTATAGAAAACTCTGATAGTGTGATGGTGATTTTTTCAGATCTCCACCAGTGGAAAAAACTTGAGTCCATTAAGGGTTCTCTTCCGAATGTAAAGCATTACATCACATTCCTTGAAGAGGCTCCATCTGAAGAGGTTATCCCCCTGAAAAAACTTATAGAGATAGGTAAAGATTACGAAAGAGAGAATCCTGAGCTTTTTGAACAGAAGCTTAAGGAAGGAAATGAAATGGATCTGATCACTATAATTTATACTTCTGGAACCACAGGAATTCCGAAAGGAGTTATGCTTTGCAACAGGAATCTTAACAGCAATGTCACCGCTATCAAAGACATTCTAAATCTCAGTGAGAAAGATACTACCCTTTCATTCCTTCCTTTAGCCCATGTTCTTGAAAGAATGGTCACCTACGCATATCTTTATTTCGGATGTAGTGTAGGGTATGCAGAGAGCCTTGACACAGTGGGAGAGAATCTCCTCGAAATCAAGCCTACCATTGTGGTAGCAGTTCCAAGGTTTTTTGAGAAAATATACTCGAGAGTCATGGACAATGTTCTCACCAGTTCACCTTTAAGGCAGAAAATCTTTTACTGGGCATTGAAAGTGGGAAAGGAATACGGAGAAAGAATCTTAAAAAAAGAGAATATTCCTTTGGGTTTGAAAATTAAAAGAGCCATAGCAGACAAGCTTGTCTATTCAAAACTCAGAGCAAAAACCGGCGGTAGAATACGATTTTTCGTTTCTGGTGGTGCCCCCCTTTCAAAAGAGATAGCGGAATTCTTTTTTGCACTTGGAATAAAGATCCTTGAAGGTTATGGTCTAACTGAAACTTCCCCAGTTGTTTCCGTGAACACAGAAGAAAAACTCAGATTTGGAAGTGTGGGTCCAATCCTTCCAGGGGTAGAGGTTAAAATTGCAGATGATGGTGAGATCCTTGTCAGAGGACCAAATGTAATGATGGGTTATTACAAAAATGAGGCAGAGACAAGAGAAGTTATAAAAGATGGATGGTTCCACACAGGAGATATTGGAAAAATTGACGAAGACGGCTTTCTTTATATTACTGACAGAAAGAAAGAGCTCCTTGTGACCTCTGGGGGCAAAAATATTGCGCCTCAGCCTATTGAGAACCTGATAAAAACATCTCCTTATGTAAATCAGGTGGTATGTATAGGAGACAGGAGGAAGTATGTCTCCGCTCTTATTGTTCCCAATTGGGAAAAGCTAGAGGAGCATGCTAAAAATTCCGGGATCGTTTATTCCACAAGAAGCGAACTCACAAAAAACGAGGAAATTCTCAATTTCATGTTTAATGAGATTGAAAGGGTCACGCCTAACCTGGCACCTTTTGAAAAGATTAAGAAAATCGCCCTCCTTGAAAATGAGTTCACCATAGAAGGCGGAGAGATAACCCCTACTCTTAAGGTGAAAAGAAGGGTTATAGACAAGAAGTATAAAGATACAATTGATGAGCTATATAGGGAATAAAATCAGATTTTTAAAGGAGTTTCTGAATCAAATATAAAATATTGAAAGACAATCTATCTTTTTACACTTATTTTCTCTTTTAATTCTACTCAAAAATTGATATACTAATTTAGATGTATGCAGTCTTGGTGAGGAAAGATATTGCAGAAAGGGCAAAAAATTCTCTCTTATTTGATGCAGAGAAAACCGTGGGAGAAAATAGGATATTACTTTTGTGGAGTGTATGAAGGGAAATGAAAAGGGAATACTCATTTTAGAGGACGGAACTTTTTTTGAAGGGGAGGTAATAGGAGCTAAAAAGAGTGTTTCTGGAGAAGTGGTTTTTAACACAGGAATGGTGGGGTATCCTGAGTGTCTTACTGATCCGAGTTATTACGGACAAATTCTTATCTTTACATATCCTCTAATCGGAAATTACGGTATCCCATCAGAGGAAAATTTAGAATCTGAGAGGATTCAGGTCAAGGCTCTTATAACAAGCTCTATTTGTGATAATCCAAATCACTGGTCTCAGAGGAAAACCCTTTCGCAGTGGCTCGAGGAGGAGAAAATACCCTGTCTCACTGGAATACCCACAAGAACTTTGACAAAACTTCTACGAGAAAAAGGGACCATGTTAGGGAAAATCATAGTGAATGGAGAAGATATACCATTTTACGACCCTAACAAGGAAAATGTAGTAAAAAATGTTTCTTGTGAAAAATTTTATGAAATCGGAAATAAGGGAAAAAGAGTGGTCTTGATTGACTGCGGAGTGAAGAGAAGCATACTAAGAGAACTTGTGAAGAGAGGTTTAAGAGTCGTTGTTGTTCCGTGGGATTATGATTTTACTGGGATGGATTATAGTGGGGTGGTGATTTCCAACGGACCCGGGGATCCTAAAATGTGCACCAAAACAATAGAGTTAATTAGAAAAAACATGGAAATGGTAATTCCCATTCTTGGCATATGTCTTGGTCATCAACTCCTTGCTCTTTCCGCTGGAATGAATACATACAAGATGAGATACGGACATAGATCCCAGAATCAGCCATGTATTGATCTTAGAAGTCGCAGATGCTATATAACGAGTCAGAATCATGGCTTTGCAGTGGAAGGTAATTTAAAAGAGGGATGGGATATATGGTTTTTAAACGCAAATGATGGAACAGTGGAAGGGCTTTTTCACAAAAATAAACCCTTCTTCTCAGTCCAATTTCATCCAGAGGGTTCTCCAGGACCAAAAGACACGGATTTTGTATTTGATGAGTTCCTGGAGCTTTTAAATAGAAGAGGGTAAACCATGAAAGTTATGGTATTAGGAAGTGGCGCATTGAAGATCGGAGAAGCAGGTGAATTTGACTACTCAGGTTCCCAAGCTCTAAAAGCCTTGAAAGAAGAGGAGATAGAGACAATTCTTGTAAATCCTAACATTGCCACTGTCCAGACAGATCCCTCTCTTGCAAGCAGGGTTTATTTTCTCCCTGTGAGAAAAGATTTTGTGGAAAAGATAATAAAAAAAGAAAGACCAGAGGGGATATTGCTCGGATTCGGAGGCCAAACCGCCCTGAACTGTGGGATTGCTCTTGAAAATGTCCTTAGAAAGTATTCCGTAAAAGTTCTGGGAACCCCTTTAAAAACCATAAAGGAGACAGAGGATAGGGAGCTCTTTGTAAACAAACTCAAAGAGATAGGAGTTAAAACTCCCAGAAGCTTGGCAGTTAAAAACATTAAAGATGGTCACAAAGCAGCAAAGGAAATTGGCTTTCCAGTTATGCTGAGAGTCTCTTATGAGCTGGGTGGCAGAGGTGCTGGAGTGGCAAGAAGCATTGAGGAGCTTGAGTTCATGCTGAGAAGGGCACTCTCATTTTCAAAAAAAATTCTGATAGAGGAATATCTGTATGGTTGGAAGGAATTAGAGTATGAGGTAATGAGAGATTCAAAAGATAATTGCATAATAATCTGCAACATGGAGAATATAGATCCCATGGGGCTTCACACAGGTGAGAGCGCTGTGGTAGCTCCATCTCAGACCCTCACAAACTTTGAGTATCATGAGCTAAGACGAATTAGCATAGAGGTAGTTAAGCATCTTGGTATTGTGGGAGAGTGTAATATTCAATTTGCTATTTCTCCTGAAAGATGGGATTACAGAGTTATTGAAGTGAATGCGAGGCTTTCAAGGTCTTCAGCCCTTGCATCCAAAGCCACAGGCTATCCCATAGCTTATGTTTCTGCAAAAATTGCTCTAGGAAAGTCTCTTTCAGAACTTAAAAATTCTGTTACAAATGCCACTACAGCCTGTTTTGAGCCATCTCTGGATTATCTGGTAGTTAAAATTCCAAGATGGGATTTCCAGAAATTCAGAAAAGTGGAAAGAAGAATAGGTTCTGAGATGAAAAGTGTGGGAGAGGTGATGGGGATAGGAAGAAATTTTGAAGAAGCATTTCAAAAGGCAATCAGAATGCTTGAAATCGGAGCAGATGGACTGGTTTCAGACCTCGAGCCTGTAGATTTGAAAGAAGATTTTTTCTCGGACAAAAGATTTTTCGCCATAGCAAAAGCATTTAAGTTAGGTTATTCTATTGAAAAAATTCACGAGATAACGAGAATTGACCAATGGTTTTTGAATAAAATTAAAGGCATTGTGGAGTATGAGAATTTCATTGTCCATTCAAAGCTTACAAAAGGTATACTCCTCAAAGCTAAAATGCTCGGATTCTCTGATGCTCAAATTGCAAAACTTAAAGGTAAGAAAGAAGGGGAAATAAGGGCTCTAAGGGAAAAATTTGGTGTAATCCCCTATGTGAAACAGATTGACACTCTCTCTGCCGAGTATCCTGCGCAGACTAATTATCTTTATCTCACTTACCATGAGAAATTTGATGATATTGATTTTAATGAGAAAGGTATAATTATTATTGGCTCAGGACCTTACAGAATTGGTTCCTCTGTAGAGTTCGACTGGTGTGCTGTGAACTGTGTAAAAACATTATCAAAAGTTGGAAAGAGAACCATAATGATAAATTCTAACCCAGAAACTGTTTCTACAGATTATGACATTTGCGATACATTGTATTTTGAAGAATTGACCCTTGAAAGGATCCTCGATATTTGCGAGAAAGAGAAACCCGAAGGAATAATTGTCTCCATGGGAGGCCAGACTCCCAACAATCTCGCTCTCCCTCTTCACAGGAAAGGCATTAAAATTTTAGGAACTGAACCAGGAAAAATAAACATGGCTGAGGACAGAAATAAATTTTCCTCACTGCTCGATAAATTAGGGGTAGAGCAACCTCTGTGGAAAGAGCTCAAATCTATTGAATCTGTCAGGGAATTTTCCAATACCATAGGATATCCGGTTTTGATACGTCCAAGCTTTGTTCTTAGTGGTTCTTCCATGTCTGTCGCCTTTAATGAGAAGGAGCTGGAAAATTACCTCAAAAAGGCAAGAACTTTTTCCTCAGCTGGTTCAGTGGTTATAAGCAAATTCATTGAAGGAGCTAAGGAAATCGAGTTTGATGGTGTTGCCAAGGATGGAGAAATTCTTTGTTATGCAGTTGGTGAACATATTGAGAATGCTGGCGTTCATTCAGGGGACGCCACAATTATCCTTCCTGCACAGAGGATTCATGTTCAGACCTTTAGAGAAGCGAGGTTGATAGCGAAGAAAATAGCAAAATCTCTTAAAATTACAGGACCTTTTAACATCCAGTTCATTGCAAAGGACGGAAAAATAAAAGTGATAGAGCTTAATCTAAGGGCATCCAGAACTTTCCCCTTTGTTTCTAAAACCTATGGAATTAACTTCATCGAAATAGCAACAAGAGCAATGATAGAAGATAAAATAGAAAAAATTGAAAAATCTCTCTTCGATAAAGATTATATCTGTATTAAAGCTCCTCAATTCTCTTTCTCGAGGCTGAAAAAGGCTGATCCGGTTCTTTCTGTTGAGATGGTTTCCACAGGAGAGGTAGCATGTTTTGGTAAAAGTATTCATGAAGCTTTTTTGAAAGCAATAATTTCAACTGGTTTTGAAGTTCCTAAGAAAGCTGTTTTGATTTCTATAAAAGGAGATGAAAATAGATTTCGCTCCATTGAATGGATAAAGAAGCTCAAAAAAATGAACTTTAAAATTTATGCTACAGAGCACACATCTGAATTTCTCAAAAATAACGGAATTAAAAATACCCTTCTTTACAAGATTCACGAAGGAAAAGAGCCCAATGTAAAAACATATATCATTTCGAAAAAAATAGATCTTGTGATCAATGTTCCTTTCTCTTACGACAAACTTGAATTTGATGATTCATATGAAATAAGAAGAATGGCTGTGGACCTTTCCATACCTCTCATCACAAATATTCAGCTCGCTCGACTTTTAATCGAATCCATAGAGGAGAAACCTAAGCTGGAAGCAAAAGCCTGGAATGAGTATCTTGGGAAGTGATGCTATCGAAGAGGCTCTCTTTTTGAGCCCATTTAAACCCTTCCTGATCTTAAATCATTATAAGCTTCTATATCTACTTTATTTAAATGATAAATAGACATGAGAATCTAATTGTGCTCAAAGTTTGTAGTAATAGCATGCTCTCTCATTCAGCATCCAGAAAATAGGAATATTTAAGGCATCGGAAAAATGTTAGCAAAATATGACTCTATTGTAGTTACTTACACTTCGGAAAAGATGTGGATGAATCCTCAAGATAAATTATTTTGTGTGGCGCATCACCTTCATTTTTATCTATGTAAGAAAAAAGAATCTTTCCGGTTCTACGTTCAATCAATATCATATTGGGGCGGAGCTTAGGAATCCAGAAATCATACTCTCTTCCTTCTATACTTATTCTTCTAATAATATCTGAAGAAGATTCGTTAATAAATATAACTAAAATTGAGGAACTGGTTTTAAAAACAGATGTTGTTATTGGAAAATCATAGAGTGAAAAGGAAACCCCAGATTTTTCCAGAGCCTTTTTAAGAAGATGAATCAAAGGTTCCTCCTCCCTTGCCAACTCTACAGGAAGAGGCTCATTCCAGATATTTCCTTCAAAAGATAAGGGCTTTGAGCTCTTTTTGATCCATTCAATTTCTCCTCTGTCAAAACTCACAAATCTCAGATATCCATCCTTTCCCCATCCTGTTTCCTCTCTAATAGAAACTGGTATGCCATGGTCGAAAATTCCGAGTTTTTTTAGAGATTCTGGCAATCTTCCATACGAATCTCCTGTCACCGCTCCTGTAAAAAGCAATTTCACTCCTGATACCGCAGATTTAAGTAAAGCATCACATGCTGATTCATGAAGTATTTCTGGATTAGAGATTATGATCAATCGGGCATTCTTTATTCTTTCAAAGGAAAGCCTGTGCTCAGATATGAGGCAGGGAATAACTCCAAAATAATCGGAGAGAACCTTTACCACTCTTTTCACAGATTCAATGGCAAGAGGTCTATGGGAAAATATTCTTGAGTGAGGTATTATTACAAAAACCTCTGGTTGTTCGTAATCCTCAAGATAAGGCTCAATTTTTTTGAGAAAGGAGGAGAATTTCTCCAGAACATCAAGCTCAGGTTTGGCTGTTCCATCCGGTCTAAAAATTCCTATGACAGCTTCATTGTCAATAGGTTGATATGGATTTATATTCCATATCCACTGCACAGCTCCAGCAGATCTTGAAGCAAATGCATAGGCTAATTTCCTTTCGAGAAGTTTTGCTGAATCTTCAGCGGTTCTCCAGAGATTTCCATCCATGTCCTCGAGTCTCATTATTCCAGTTTCCTGAACAAGGTTCGGTTTCTCAGGAACCTTTGCCATCAAACCATCCCATAGAAGGTCAGAATTATTCCACCAGGTATGAACACATGTGTAATCCACGGAATCCCAGTGGAATTGAGGAGAGGGACGGAAAGTTGTGCCTCCCTCATCTTGCCCAACGGTCACAAGGGAATCAGGAGAAACTTTCTTTATAATTTCTCTCAACCTGTTTGCCCAACCTGAAAAAACATCCTGAGAGAATAGATGAAAATCCATGACCTTTCTGAACTTTTTATCCTCTATGGATGGGGAATAGTGGAACTCATTTTTTTGGGGAAGAGATAAAGGAGAGAGGGAGTCTCTCCAGAGAATGGAAAGAAGGGCGGGCTCACATCCATGCCTTTTGCATACCCAATTTCTCCATGCATCTTTTTCAAACTCATCGTAAAAGGGTCTATTTTCCCATAAATATTCGAAAGGTGCATAAGAAGGCTCATTTATTAAATCATAATGAATCCACCCACAATTCTTAAAATGTTCTACAATTAATGTAATGAATGCTCTTTGCCATTCTATTGCTGATGGGTCAAGATAGGGGTTCTGAGACCATGAAGGAGGAGGAAGAAAAGAGAAAAATGTAAAACAAACAATTATTTTGTGTTTAGCAGCTGTAAGGACAAAGGCTTCAAGAGATCTTAAAAAGTTTTCGTCAATAGCTCCTGAATCAAGCATAGCTCTTGTCCATCCTGTCCAGATACCAGTTCTAACAAAATTGACCCCAGCTCTTTCCATCCTTTCAAAATCTCTATTCCACAGAAAAGGATTCGGTTCAAAAGCAAATTTTCTGTGAACATCTGATGCCATGTATGTTGTTCCTATCAAAGGAAAAACTTTTCCGTCCTTTATTATCCAGTCTCTGGATACAGTTAACCGCGGAGAGCGGGAGAGAACTTCTTTATCCTTTACCCAGAATCCTGAATATGAGACCGAGGGATTGAAGGGTGATTCTGGCAGAGAAACTTCTATTTTATAAAAACCAGGTTTTATTTCCACCTTCGATCTGAATATTAGAGAGCCTGTCTTAAAATGTTTGCTACCCCTCAGCTCTATTTTGCCTGAAAAAATTTTATGACCTTTTTCATTCTTTACTATTAGATTCGCTTCCTCGGGAATTTTTTTGTTCTCTTTAATTTTAGGCATTCTTATAGAAACTCTTATACTCAGATTTTCACCTTTTTCAATACAGGCTGGCGTAGGAATTACTTTTATTTCTGATGCTCCTTCCAATGCTCTTCCCACAAGTTTTTTAATTACCTTAGAGTCAGGCATTACATCTGCAGTCCAGAATATCCATCTTCCCCCAGCTGAATTTCCTAACAATCTATCTATCTCTATCAAGGGTGAGAATCTCGGAATCCCTGATGAATCAACAATGTGAACAAGAGGTCTTAGCAAACCTTCCCTTGGTCCTGAAGAACCATCTTCTTTTTCAAGCTCTTTTCTTGTAGAAAATCTGACCACAAGTTCAAATATTCTGGAAGGCACGGGTAATTTGACTCTTTCCCAACCATTTTCCTCCACATTTAAAATAGAAAATCTCCCGGCTGGATTTAGGTCAAAAGCTTCTGCAGGACCAACAAGGAGTTCTCTTGCCCATGTAGGCTGTCTTACGGAAAGAATCCATCTATTTTTGTTTTCATTGGATTCCATTAGAACAGGCTGATGGAAAGGAGCGCCCCCCAGATTGATAAAATTTCCACCCTTACCGAGAAAATCTCTTATAGAATCCCAAGCTTGGACAGGAAATGCACTACCGTAAGGTAGAATAAAGAGATCAAAATTACTCCTTTTAAGGGAGTGATTTAAATCCTTTATTGAAGAAAGAAATTGAACCTCAAAACCTTCGAGAACTTTGTCAATAGTCTCATAAGATAATGACTCTGAATCCACTGTAGGAAACCCTTGCGCTCTAAAAACTGCGATTCTGTAGGGGCTTTTGATTTCTTTTGAAAAAGCTTCAATGGATAAAATCAAAACAAAAATAGAATAGATTGCAAATTTGAAAAAACTAATAACTCTAAAAAATTTGAGTCAATACATCTTCAATACCCAAATAAGATTTTCTCCATTTCTCTTTCACTACTTATGAGAAACGGGGAGCCAAAACTGTGAATAGGTCTATTCTTTAAAAGGAAAACAGCTCTTTTTGTTATGTATTCGAAGTTCTCTCTAAAGGAATGACTCAAATTTTGAGAATAAATTCTTTTGATCATATTTATCTGTTCATTTATGGGATCAATTTTTGAAGCTGTTTCCTCTTTTGCAGAAACTTTTTGTTTCTCTTTTCCTGTTATCATATCCAGTATGTTTACTCCTATCTCTCTCTTTTTGGTAGCGGGAAGAAGAAGAGCAGGAATCTTTCTGCATCCAGATTCATAAATTTCATTGCTTTCCACAATCCATCCAAGATTTATAACATTTAATCCCGAAGAAACAAACTCGGAAAGTCTCTGGAGGAAGGGCGCGATTACCTCTTTAAGGCTATAGTCCAGTTCATTAAACCTATTAAGAACAAAATAAACTTTAAATTCCCAGACGCTCTCCTTCAATTTCTCAACAATCTCCTCTCTGAGCGCTTCTTCAGCCTCTTTGATTAAATTATCTATGTTCTTAAATGTCTCATCGTAAACATCCTCAATTTTCTGAAGTATTTCTGTGAAGAGCTTAACATAGTCAATATCCCACTTTTTCAGGTTCCTGTAAAGGGGAGAGGAAGGCGAAAATAATACCCTCAGTCTTCTTAAAATCTGAGCCCTCACTATCTCCACAGCAGCAAAATTTGCAGCTGGAAGAGTAGGAGTAAAAATAAGAATGCCAGAGTTGGAAAAGGGAAGAAAATCGAGCACTCTACTATCAAGACCAGCTTTGAGATCAAGAATTATAAAATTAGCATCAAGGGTATTGATTTCTTTTATGAGCATCTTTTTTTTATTTTCATCGAAGTGAACAAACTCATCCATAGAACCAAAAGGAGAAGCTACGAAGCCAAAATTTTTATATTGACCCTGAGGGTCAAATTTGCTATCAAGAGAGTGAATGCAATCCTTTAGTGGAATATTTTTTTTGAAAAAATGGTATAGGTCATATTTTATAGGCATATCAATGCTATTTCTTATACTGGATGTTCCAAAATCGAGATCAATTAGCACTGTTTTCCCATGCTGAGAAAGATTTAGAGCAAAATTCACTGCAAAAGTGGTCTTTCCTACCCCTCCTTTCCCTGAAGAAATAGAGATTATTCTTTTCATGAAAGGAATATTATATCATACAACAAAAAATTGTTTTAAAACAAATTAAATTTTTTTACTTTTAATTTTTTAAAATATTTAATCTTAATTTTTATTTAAGGTATTATAGTAGCGCGGTAAGATGGCAAGGCATGAATATAAGAGCGACAAGCTTCCTTTCTGTAAGAACCAGTGTTCTTTTGTGATTATGTTTTTTAGATTCCATGGATTTTTTCTAATAATAAAAGAAAGAAGGAACATGCTTTCTCACAGAGTAGGCAGACTTGATAAATATACTATCTTGGATATTTATTGCATCCTTTATCCATTCTCTTTCCTCAGGAGAGAAAGGGGCTTTGTTTGCTTAACCCAAAAGAAACCTTGCAAGATGAGCAGTTTTCCTTCTTTTGAAAAGGAGCTGCGGCATGCAGTGAGCATTTTTGAGTTTAGCAAAGGCTTGCTCGCTTTTGGAAGTTGTTTTACCAGCAAGGAGGAGAAGCACGTAACCTCTTTACCCCGAGAAGAATTAAGGGATAAAAATGACATAACGCCCTTGTTAGCATCAAAAATAGATAAAAAAAGAAAGGGGTAGGGGTAAAGGTGATATACCTCCTTATCCCTCCCTCTTTTCCATAATTAAAGATAAATAATTAAAAGGAGGTAAATATGGATAATAAGTTAACAGAAGCATTGCGAGAAAGGTTGGAGCCTGAGGATTACAAGAAATTATCGGCAATAAAAATTTCAAAAGTTCATGAATATCTTTTTGATTTCTGCCAACTTTGTAATCCTCAAAAAATCTTTATTTGTAGTGACACCCCTGAGGAAAAGGCATACATTCGTAAGATGGCTAAGGAAGTAGGAGAAGAAAAACCTCTTTCTATTAAAGGTCATACCTATCACTTTGACGGAATAAATGACCAAGGAAGGGACCGGGGGGTTACAAAATTTCTGGTTCCGAAGGGAGATTTTTTGAGCCCGACCCTAAACCAGATTGAGCGAGAAGAGGGGCTAAGAGAGGTAAGAGATTTACTTAAAGATTCCATGAAGGGAAGAACGATGATTCTGCGTTTCCTGACCCTGGGCCCGGGGAACTCTTCCTTTAACATCCTCTGTATGGAATGCACGGATTCCTGGTATGTAGCCCATTCTGTAGACCTCTTATATAGGGATGGATATGAAGAATTTGTTAAAGCAAAGGATGAGACTGAGTTCTTTGTAACTTTGCACTCTGCAGGAAGGCTCGATGAAAATATGGTGAGCATTGATTATGCTAAGAAGAGAATCTATATAGACTACACTGAAAATGTCGTTTACAGTGTAAATACTCAATATGCAGGGAACTCTGTCGGTTTTAAAAAGCTTGCGCTTCGTCTTGCCATTCGTAAAGCCCATAGAGAGGGGTGGCTCGCTGAACATTTTATGATATTAGGTGTAAAAGGTCCTAATAATAGAAAATCCTATATTGCTGGAGCCTTTCCGAGCGGTTGCGGGAAGACCTCAACAGGCATGCTTCCGGGAGAGACGATTTTGGCTGATGACCTTGCTTATGTTAAAAATATTGAGGGTATATGTAAAGCAGTGAATGTAGAAAAAGGCATATTTGGAATTATTCAGGATGTTAACCCTGAAGATGACCCTTTGATTTATAAGGTTCTTACAAGTCCTGGAGAAATTATTTTTTCTAATGTTTTAGTAAAAGATGGAAAACCATACTGGTTGGGGATGGGTTCTGAACTTCCAAAGGAAGGAATAAATTATTCGGGAGAATGGTTTGAAGGGAAGACCGATGAAAAAGGGGAAAAGATTCTCCCATCCCATAAAAATGCACGATATACAGTTTCATTAAAAGCCCTTGAGAATTGCGACCCCGAACTCGATAATCCTCAAGGTGTGGAATTGAGTGGGATAATGTTCGGTGGAAGGGATTATAGAGGATATGTTCCTGTTCAGCAAGGATATGACTGGGCACACGGAATAATAGCCTACGGAGCATCTTTGGAAACAGAAACCACCTTCGCAATTGTGGGAGAGGAGGGAAAATATGAAATAAATGTAATGAGCATCCAGGATTTTCTTTCCATAAGTTTGGGAGTGTATATAAAAAATTATCTGGATTTCGGCAAAAAATTAAAAAGGGTTCCGCTTGTCTTTGGGGTTAACTATTTCCTGAGGGATTTGAAAACCGGTGAATTTTTGAATCACAGGAGAGACAAACATGTATGGGTAAAATGGATGGAATTGAGGATACATAGAGATGTGGATGCAGTAGAAACACCTACAGGTCTCATTCCAAAATACAAAGACCTTCAGCTCCTGTTCAAAGATGTTTTAGAAAAGGAATACAGGGAGGAAGATTATATAAAACAATTCACTATAAGGGTGCCTGAAAATTTGATGAAGATTGAGAGGGTTGAGAGATTTTATCGTGAGAATGTCTCTGATGCTCCTGATGAGCTCTTCCATGTACTTTATGCACAAAGGGAACGCCTCTTAAAAGCAAGAGAAAGGGTTGGAGATTATATAAGCCCATTTGCTCTGGAAAAAGGATGAGAAAAAATACTTTGATTTTGATGCTATGAAAATGTAGTGGGCAAGTTTTCCCAAGATTCTATTCGCCTTTTGAAGATGCTCTTTTTACTCCAAAGTTTATTTTCAAAAGAAAAAAAAAGACTCTTTTTAGATCCTAATTCCTTGGTCCTGAAATCTCTCTGGTTAGATCAATTTTTTTTCCCTAAGTTATACCTTCATTCCTCTTTTCTTACTCCGTAAATTGATGAGCTAAGCCAGAAGCTCTCCTATCTTTCCCCTCAGTTTAACCATGTTAAGTCCCTTGTGTATCCTCTTCGATATTTCCTTCTCGCCCTCTTCCAAATGCTAACTCCTCATAATCCTCTGATAAAGTGTCTTCGCTTCCTCATATAACTTCTTCACTTTCCTTTCTCTCTCATCCTTCACTCTCTCTTTAGCTTCAAATGAGCCAAGAATGATAGGGGAGGAGTAAAGAAGGTTGATAGATAAGCATCTCTAAGGATATTTTATCATTTTCAGGGACATTTAATTTTGATCTAACCAGATATATTTCAAAGACATTTTATTTATAAGATCTAATGCAAACACTAAACTTTTATAATTTTTTAGTGTATAATTTTTTCTTAATTTTTATTTTAGGTGTTATAGGAGGTTATAAATGAAAAAAGTTGACCTATCTTTATCCAATCTCAAGGAGCTATTTCCAGACGATTTTACTGAGGAACAGATTTCTCATGCTCAAACACTCTTTTTAAAAGAGCTTGCGCTCTCTCTTCACAAATTTTACAGAGGGAAAGTAGCTACAATTCCAAAAGCTGGGGTTTATGGATTTAACTGGTTCAACATCTGGTATACCCCAGGGGTTTCAAAAATCTCCACCACAATAAGAGATTTTCATGATCTTTCCTTTGAGCTTACCAACAGAGGTAATCTGGTCGCTGTGGTTTCAGATTCTTCCCGTGTTCTTGGCGACGGTGACGTTTCTCCTTCAGGCGGACTTGGCGTTATGGAGGGCAAGGCATTCCTAATGAAATATCTTGGTGGAATCGATGCTGTTGCTCTTTGTATTAATAGTTTTAATGAAAGGGGCGTGCATTGCCCTGACAAAATTATCGACTTTGTAAGAATGCTGGAACCAAGTTTCGGAGCTGTTAATTTAGAGGACATTTCCCAACCTCAATGCTACAGGGTTCTGGACACACTCAGAGAGATATGCGAGATACCAGTCTGGCATGATGATGCCCAGGGAACAGGGTGTGTCACTCTTGCAGGGTTAATAAATGCTCTCAAAATTGTAGAAAAGGATTTGGATAAAGTGAGGATTGTATTGTATGGAGCTGGAGCATCGAACACCACAATAGCAAGGCTTATTATTAAGGCGGGTGGAGACCCTGAAAAAATGATTCTCTTTGATACAAAAGGCGCTCTCCATAAGGACAGAATAGACATAAAAGAGGACAAAGCTTTTTACAGAAAATGGGAGCTTTGCGAGCAAACTAATCCAGATAAGATAACGGATATTGAGGAGGCGCTGAAAGATGCAGATGTAATAATAGGCATGAGCAAGCCGGGTCCAAATACCATTAAGAAAGAATGGATAAAAAAGATGGCTAAAAAAGCGATTGTTTTCGCATGTGCAAACCCTGTTCCTGAGATATATCCTTATGCTGCGAAAGAAGCAGGAGCTTACATTGTAGCCACAGGAAGAGGAGATTTTCCGAATCAGATTAACAATTCCCTCGGTTTCCCTGGAATTCTTAAGGGAGCTCTCCTTGTAAGGGCAAGGAAAATAACTGATGAGATGGCAATCGTTGCTGCTTATTCTCTCGCAAAGTTTGCGGAGAAAAAAGGAATACACCCGGACTATATAATACCCACCATGGATGAAACCGAGGTCTTTGCTGAGGAAGCTGCTGATGTAGCTACAGAGGCAATAAGGAATGGAGTTGCAAGAATAAGATTGGGTTGGGATGAGGTTTACCACAGAGCACTTCAGGATATTAAGGATGCAAGAGAAATTGCAAAGCTTCTCATGGAGAAGCAATTTATTAAGAAACCCCCTATCGAGTTGATAGAGGAATCGCTTAAAAAAGCTATTGAAGCTGTAAAGTAAAATTAAAGACTAAAAGACAAAATATACTTTTAAAAGGTTAATCCGTTGTGGAATTAAAATGTCAGTTGTATTTTTTCTCCCTTTAAGGTCAAAGGAACCTTTTGAGATTGAGGAATCTTTAAAAGAGATTCTACGGTTAACCAAATTTTCCGAGAACATTTCGAAGGGAGATTTCGTAGCTATAAAGATGCATTTTGGAGAGGAAGGAAATAAAGGTTATGTGAAGCCTAACTTTGCAAGAGTAATATCAGAAGAGATAAAAAAAACAGGTGGAAAACCTTTCTTCACAGACACAAACACGCTTTACAAAGGAAGAAGATCAAACGCCATTGACCACTTAATTTTAGCTTACGAACATGGATTTACTCCTGACTACCTCGAAGCGCCCTTGATAATTGCTGATGGATTGCTCGGCAATGCGGAAGTCAAAATCAAAATAGATGGTAAGCATTTCAAAGAAGTTCCTATAGCAAGGGAGCTCGCTTTCAGCGATGCTATTGTTTCTATTAACCATTTTACAGGGCATATCGTAACCCTTTTCGGTGGCTGTCTTAAAAATCTTGGAATGGGAGGGGCATCAAGGGCGGGAAAACTCCTTCAACATTCATCTGTCAAACCAAAAGTAAAAGAGAAAAGATGCACGGGATGTGAAATTTGCGTTTTCTGGTGTCCCACTCAAAGCATAAGTATTTCAAATGAAAAGGCAATTATAAATTATGAGACATGCTCTGGTTGCGGGCAGTGCCTTTGTATTTGTAAGTTTGATGCTATTTATTTTAACTGGGAAGAATCAGCGGAGGTGGTTCAAGAAATGATGGTAGAGCATGCACTGGGAGTTTTAAAGGGCAAAAAATCTTTTCACATAACCTTTCTAAATCACATAACTTTGGATTGCGATTGTATGGCAAAGGATGAACCACCAATAGTTGAAGACATTGGAATTCTGGCGAGTAGTGATCCTGTGGCTATTGACAAAGCTTCTCTTGATTTGGTTGAAGAGAGAATAGGAAAGAGCTTCAGTGCTCATACACAAAGAGAACAACTTACAGCGAATCAGATTGAATATGCAGAAAAACTTGGGCTGGGTAGTTCAAACTATGAACTAAAAATATTAACCATCTTTGTTCACCAATAGGGGGGCATCATGAAAATAAAACATTCGCTCTTTGGAGCCATTATTTTTATTCCTTTATTCATTTTTTGCCAGGAAAACCCTTCTATTCTTGAAATACTTAAAATTAAGCCCTCCCATCTCTCCTTGGACTATGTAAATAATAAAAAACAGTTCCATCTTTTCCCTCTTCTCACTGAACAGAGACACTCCAAAACATGGAATCTGAGTTCAGTTATTCAGGAAAATACCCTTGAGGGACTCAGAATGCTATTTGAAGTTGATAAGGATATAAAAAAGAAAATAGAAGAACTGACAGAGAACACCTCTATTCTTGAGCAAGCTGTAAATGCTGTTGAGAAAGCCATTAAGGAGAGAAGAAAGATTTATTTTTATGGGTGCGGCGCCACAGGCAGGCTGGCAAAACAGATGGAAAGCTCCTTCTGGAGACCATTCTGGAGAGAAATTAAAAAATACCCTTTTATGGAAAAACTTAAATCTGTTGTCTCGGAAGATATAGAGAACATGTTGATAGGAGAGATGACAGGAGGGGACAGAGCCCTGATAAGCTCTCTTGAGGGATTTGAGGATCTTCAATTAATTGGTAAGCTTCAATTAATGGATAGAGGAATAAATAAAGGCGATGTTGTATTTTGTGTAACAGAAGGTGGCGAGACATCATCAGTTATTGGAACAATTCTCCATGCTCTCAGTCAGTATGAAGAAAAGGAGAGAGGAGAGATTTCAAGGAAAAATCTCTATTTCGTTTACAATAATCCTGATGAAATTTTAAAAAATTTTGAAAGAAGTAGAAAGGTGATTGACAACCCAGGTATTACAAAAATTAACCTTACCACTGGTCCTCAGGCGATAACAGGCTCTACAAGAATGCAAGCTACCACAATAGAAACTTTTGTTCTCGGTGTGATTCTTGAAGAGGGAATTTTCAGATTTTTAAAAAATTATCTTGAACCCCATGAGCTTGAGAAAATTGGTTTTTTTGAAAATATAACCCTCAAAGAAAGACTTTTATCCTTTAAAAATTTCAAGCTCTCTCTTGAAAATGAAATTGATTCCATAGCAAAGTTAACCGAACTTGAGGCTGAAACTTACAGAAAAAATAGGTTTTCAACTTACTTTGCAAAAAAAGCATTAATAACAGTTTTTATCGATAGCACAGAGAGAAGCCCTACATTCAGGCTCTATCCCCTTGACACAATTAAAGAAAAGGAAAGAAAATGCTGGATTCAAGTATGGACAGAGGCGAAAGATATAAAAGATGCCTGGAGAGCTTTTCTGGGAAGGGATTTCAGAGGTCTTGAGGAAGACTTTTACAGAAAACCCTTTGAAACCGAGATAGAGGATTCATATCTTAAAGCCTCAGCTCTAAAAAGTTTAAAAAACGCTGGAAATGACCAGGAATTACTTTACGACTTCTCTTTTTCTGAAGAGAATGTATCAAGAAGAGGACCTTCAAAAGGAGACCTTTTAGTTATGGTTTTGGTTGAGGATGAGATAAAAGAGTTGATGAATAATAACAGTGCATGTAAAAAATTGGCAATTCTTTTCAAAGAAAAAGGCGGAAGGATGGGTATTATAAGTATTGGAAAGGAGAAAAAAGGAAATATGGAGAATTTGATCAGAAATTCCGGTTTATCTCAGGAATGCACTCTTATCCATATATCCTCTCCAGACTTTCCTGATCCCATCAACCTCAGGAAACAAATAGTTTTTAAAATGCTTCTCAATGCTCACTCTACAGGAGTGATGGCAAAACTGGGTAGAGTTGTGGGAAACACTATGACAAATGTGAGCCCGAGCAATCTAAAACTGATAGGAAGAGCCACCTTTCTTATAATGAGCCATGTTAATGACACTTTATCCCAGAAAGAATGGATAGAGAAATATGGTAAAAATGAGCCCATAAAATTCCATGAGGCTAATGCCATTCTGTTTGACGCTATAGAATATGTGAACTCTAAAAATGTTGGTCAAACTGCTGAGGTAGCCCTCTCGATTATTCGAATCCTTGAAGCTTTGAGAACCAAAAACTTTATAAGCTGGGATTCCACATTAAGTATTCTTCAAAGGGAAACCCTCGAAAATTATTTGCTGAGGCTAAACCCTGCGATGAGAGTCAAATCCCGATGATATTGGGTGAAATAACCTAAAAGAAATCCTCTTTTTAAAAAGTTAGAGGAGCCAATCTCATTGATAACAGAATAAACAGTTCTTTTAATCTCAGCTATTTGCTCTTAAATGAAATTTCTAATTGGCATAATTTTTGATAAGATATTACTTATGGAGAGAAGAGACTTTATAAAGAATTTATTCGCTGGCACTCTATTCCTTTGGGTGAGTGGAATATTTTACCTTCTTTATTCCTATTTGAGCTTCGCAAGAAAAGGAAAAGAACTCTTTCCAAGAGCAAAGCTCAATGCTAAGAACCTCTCCCTGGCAAAGCCAGCCCTTGTTAAACTCGGAGACGAACATATCTGGGTTATTGAAACAAACGAAAATATTTTTTCTGCCGTATCTGCGATATGCACTCATAAAAGATGTATAATAGAGTGGGATAAGGAAAAAAGGAGATTCATCTGTCCATGCCACAAGGGTTTGTTTGATAAAGATGGGAATCCCATATTTGGTCCTCCAACGAAACCCCTTAAAAGATTTAATGTTATGAAAAAAGGAGAAGAAATAATTGTCTCTATTTAAAAAAGCTGTTGAATGGCTTGAAGAGAGGGTAAACTTAACAGAAATTTTCTCGTTTTTCTCTGCTTTTGGACTTTACTATGGAGAATTGGATACAAGAGATTCCATTAATGAGGCAATTAAAAAAGCAAAGAAGCAGGAGCTTCCGCCATATGGAAATTGGCCTCACATAATTGGAATTTTAATATTTCTTATATTTATTTTTGAAATTTTAACTGGAATGCTTCTTGCTTTTTATTATCAGCCCACTTTTTTTTCCGCTTATGAAAGCACAAGAGAAATAATTAGAGACATAAAATTTGGCTGGCTTATATTTAACATCCACAGGTGGGGAGCTCATGCTTTGATCTTCCTCTTGCTCTTAAGAATTGTAAGATTCTTCTATCATCAGGTATGGAAAAAACCAAGAGAGCTTTTTTGGATAATTGGGGTGGCAATTTTGGTCACTGGAATGGGCTCCTTTATCACAGGCGCTCTTCTTCCCTATGATCAAGGTTCGTACTGGTCAACTGTTAGAAATCTTGAAATAATTGAAAAGATCCCCCTTGTTAGCATTCTTTTCAATTTCCTCATAGGAGGCTATCTGATGGATGAGGGCTCATTAATAAGGTTTTATTTCCTCCATATTGTGGCATTTCCTCTTCTTCTCTGGGTTCTTTTCTATTTACATTTTTCCACAGTTAGAAGAGTTGGACTATCTGAAACTGAATGGAAGAAAGGGGATAGAGTGACCTTCTACCCTTCTCATCTTTTTTCCCTCCTAACAGCAACTTTCATTATCATCTTTTTCCTTGTCTCCCTTTCTGTGCTTTTTCCCTTTCAACTTCTGGGAAAAGCTGAGTCTCTCCAAACACCTTCTGGAATAGGACCATCCTGGTTTCTTCTACCATTAATCCCTATTATTGAATACACTCCGTGGGGTCTCGGAGGATTTTTGATTTTGTTGATTTTACTTTTTCTCTTTATTTTCCCCTTCATAGGTGAAAAAATTTTTAGGAATAGAATCCTTCTTGGGATTTCCACTTTTCTCTTTTTGACTATATATTTAATTCTTTTTTATTGGGGTTTAAAAATAAAATGAATGTTCTTGCAATGGTTTTAAGTGTATACCTTTGCGGGATATGTCATCCTGATACAGCAACAGTTTTTGAGAGGAGTGTTCACAAAATCGAGGGAATTCAATGCCACTCCTGCCATGGTGGTAACCCTTCCTCTCTTGACGAGAAAATAGCCCATTCCACTGATTTCAGAAAGATCCCAAGAAACTCCATTCCTGAGCATTGTGGAAGCTGTCATTCGGATCCTCTCATGATGTTGCCTTACGGTATTGGCTCTAATCAACTGCACCTTTATCTTTCATCCACACATGGAAAGGATTACAAAAAATCCTTGAAAAAGCCTATATGCACTGATTGTCACGGAGTCCACGATATAAAAAAGAGTAAAGAACCTGATAGCCATACAAACCCTTTGAATATAATTAAAATATGTGGGAAATGTCACTCAGGAAAAGGGAGTCCAGTTGAGGAATATATTTACTCTTATCACTACGAAGTATGGAAGGAAAAAGGAAACGCTCCTGTGTGCACCACATGTCATGACTCCCACCTCACCATAAAATTTAGATCCTTTGATGTTGACAAATTGTGCGGAAGATGTCATGGGAGCAGTAGGGAAAGTTTCATGGAGGGAACTCATGGGACAGCATTTCTCCTCAAGGGGAAACCTTCCTGCACTGACTGCCACAATTCTCACTCGATAAAAAAGAGTGAAAAACTTTTGTTTTCGGACTCTTGTAAAAAATGCCATTCAGAAGACTCGAGAGAATACAAATTGGGAAAGAAGATCGCTATAATGCTTGAAAATACAAGAGATGAAATAATGAGGACAGAAAAAATTCTCGGCGAAGCAGAGAAAATTCCTATTTCAATCGAAGACTACAGGGCAAGAATTGAGGAGGCAGAATCTTATTTCACAGAAGCTTTAACTGTTACCCATTCCCTGTCTCTCGAGAAATGCGAAGAGATTCTCGGGAAAGCAAGATTTATTGCAAAAGAAACCGAAGGCGAAATCCACCAAAAGATAAGAAATCTAAAGTGGAGGAAGTTCGGACTTTTTGTTTTGTGGTTTTATCTATTCCTTACCATTTTCATAATTATAAGATACAAAAAATGGCTAATAAAGAGAAAAAGTGAAAAGTAAAAATATAACTCTCCAGAATCTTGGACTTGTAGTCGGAATAATAATAGCCATCACCATAATTTTTTTGCTTATATCCATAGAGATCACCTCTCAGCCACAGTTCTGCGGTTTCTGCCATGTTATGAAGCCATATGTAAGGTCATGGCAAACCTCCACTCATAAAAATGTGGCATGCGTGGAATGTCATATTCCACCCGGAATAACCTCGGAATTTAGAAAAAAGTTCGAAGCTCTATCCATGGTAACAAAATACATAACAGGAACCTACGGAACAAACCCATGGACTGAAATTGAAGATAGTAGTTGTCTTAGATGTCACGAAAAGAGACTCCTTCAGGGAAAAGAACTTTTCAAAACTATTTTATTTGATCATGCTCCTCACCTCCTTGAACTGAGAAGAGGAGAACAACTGAAATGCACGAGCTGTCATTCTCAGATTGTTCAGGGGACACACATTTCTGTAACCACTTTCACTTGTTACATATGCCACTTCAAGAATCAAGAACCTGGAAAAGGAAATGCGCGATGCACGCTGTGCCATGAAATTCCTGAGAAGATGATAAAAAGGGCAGGGGTGAATTTTGACCATAGCGAGGTTAAAAGGTTTGGAATGGATTGCATACACTGTCACAGAGATGTAGTGAGAGGAAATGGAGAGGTTTTCGAAGAAAGATGCCTTACATGCCACAGCGAACCGCAAAGACTTGAAGAATTCGAAAACAGAGAATTTTTACACAGAATTCATGTTACAGAGCGCAAGGTGGAATGCATCGATTGCCACAGAGAGATCGAACACAAATCCGGAGAAATCCTGGAGAGAGTTAACATTGGATGCCAAACATGCCATAAAGGGGGTCATTCCCTCCAAAAAGAACTCTACATGGGAATCGGAGGAAGGGGATTAGATCCTCAGCCAGATTTTATGTATTTAGCTGGAACAAGATGTGATGGATGCCATTTTCTGCCTCCAGGTGAAGGTGAGGAGACAATGGAAGCTAACGAAATCAGTTGTATGAAATGTCATGGTTTCAGATTTAAAAAAATTTATCATCAGTGGAAAGAGGGGACGGAAAATAGATTAGGAGAATTGAAAACAGAATTTGAGAAATATAAAAATTTAATTGACAAATCAACAAGGGAAAACATTCTTCACAATATTAATCTTGTGGAAAAGGGAAAAGGAATACATAACATAAGATATTCCACCCGCCTTCTCACCCGCTCATACTCTATGCTCTTAGATGATTTAGAGGTGAAAAAAATCAAATCAGAATATAATAAAGTTTTAAAAGAAATTCCTTTTGAAAACCCTTGTTTCCACTGCCATGTCGGAGTGGAGATAAAAGAAACAGTTACTTCTTATAAAAATTTCTCCCACAGGCTTCATGTAATGGATAAAATGATAAATTGTGAATCATGCCATCCTAAACATAGAGGAGAACCTCTAAAACACAAGCTAATTTTCAAAGAAAATGGTTGCACAAAATGTCATCACTCTCAGAAAAGGGAGTGTGAAGAGTGTCATAAAAAATATCCATCTGTTCAGTTCGAAGGGAAAATTTTTGACCATCATCTCCATGTAAAAGAGATGGAACTTACTTGCAAAAAATGTCATCTTTTCGAATCCACTGGGAGAACCGTCCTTTCAGTATCAGTCTGCAAGGAATGCCACTAACCATGCTTTGGTTTTTATCCTAAAGGGGAAAGAGAAGATATCTTCATGGCTGTTTGACCTGATAAGTTTTTTATGATATTTAGATTTTGAAAGGAGGATTAGAGAAAATGGATGGCAAGAAGTGGAGCAGAAGAGAATTCCTTATTGCAAGTGGAGCAGGTGTGATAGGTATGGGTTTGTTTGAAAACTCTTTTCATAAAAAAGATTTAGATTTGAAGGAGAAAACAGTTGTCTTCCTTGTTAAAACCAGTGATAGAAAAGAAGGGGTAAGGAAATCCATTGAGAAATTAGGAATCAACCCCTTCAAGAATAAGGATGTGCTTATAAAACCGAATTTTAACACATCGGATCCCACGCCAGGTTCTACCCATAATGACACCCTGAAGGAAATAATGGCTGTCATAAAAGATATGGGTGGAAGAAAAATAAAAATTGGAGAAAGATCAGGTCCAGAACCGACAGAACAAGTATTGAGAAAAAAGAATATCCATGAACTGGCTAAAGAATTTGATGCGGAAGTGATAAATTTTGATGAACTAAGGGAAGACGAATATGAAAAGATTATTCCTCCTGATTCCCATTGGAAAGATGGTTTTCTTGTGCCAAGACCTTTGCTGGAAGCAGAATGTATTGTTTCTACATGTTGTATAAAAACCCATCAATTTGGAGGAATATTCACCATCTCCTTGAAAAATTCTGTAGGGATTATCCCAAGAAAAGGGCGTCCCTACATGCGAGAGCTCCATTCATCCCCTCACATGAGGAAAATGATAGCAGAGATAAATTACGCCTATAAACCTTCCCTGATTATAGTGGACGGAATCGATGTGTTTGTGGACGGAGGTCCCATGCAAGGAGAAAGGAGAAAGGCAAATGTTTTCCTATCAGGGACTGACAGAATTGCCGTTGATGCAGTTAGTGTGGTTATTCTTAAACAAATCGGAAGCAACAAAGATATTATGGGAAGAAAAATTTTTGAACAGGAACAGATAGCGAGGGCTACGGAACTCGGAATCGGGATTAAAGACCCATCTCAAATCATAATAAAAGGTTATGACTCTGAAAGCACACAGTATGCTACAAAAATTTCAAAAATTTTAAAGGAAGAATCTGTCTAAAACATTTAAATTTAAATTTTCGTAATAAAAAATAAGGGAGGAGTTATGAGAAAATTTTTATACTTAATATTTCTGTTTCTCTTTTCATTCTCTTTCGCAGCAGAAGAGGCAAGAGTTTTGAGATTCCCAGCAATTTATAAGAATCAAGTGGTTTTCACTTATGCGGGTGACCTTTACACAGTTCCTTTATCAGGTGGCACAGCTAGGAAACTTACATCCCATGTAGGATATGAATTTTTTGCGAGATTTTCTCCGGATGGAAAATTCATAGCTTTTACTGGAGAGTATGATGGGAATCGTGAAGTTTACATCATCCCCTCAGAAGGAGGAATTCCCAAAAGATTGACCTATACCCCTGTTTTAAGAAGAGATGATATTTCAGATAGAATGGGTCCTAACAATATTGTGATGGGTTGGACACCTGATGGCAAGAATATAATTTTTCGCTCAAGAATGCGGGAATGGAATGATTTTAATGGACAACTTTACCTAGTTCCAAAAGAAGGAGGATTGCCGGTTCAGTTACCTTTACCAAGAGGAGGTTTTTGTTCTTTTTCCTATGATGGGAAAAAATTGGCATATAACAGGATTTTCAGGGAATTTAGAACATGGAAAAGATACAGGGGCGGTATGGCTGATGATGTATGGATTTACGACTTCCAGACAAAAAAAATCAAAAATATAACCAACAATCCTGCTCTTGATATTATTCCTATGTGGTCAGGAGAAAACATTTATTTTCTTTCTGATAGGGACGAGAAAAGCAGAATGAATCTGTATGTTTACAATCTGAAAACAGAAAAAGTAAGAAAGCTAACGGATTTTGATGATTATGACATAAAATTCCCATCATTAGGACCTGATGCGATTGTTTTTGAGAAGGGAGGATATATATATAGTTTTGACCTTAAAACTGAGAAGACATCCAAGATTCCTATTTACATTGCGGATGATCAAATAACAGGAAGAGAGGAGATAGTTAAAGTCTCAGAAAAAATTAATTACTTCGATATTTCTCCTGATGGAAAAAGAGCATTGTTTGGAGCGAGGGGAGAAGTGTTCACTGTGCCTGCAAAACATGGAAATACAAGAAATCTCACAAATTCCTCCGGTATTCATGAGAGAGAACCTCACTGGTCTCCTGATGGTAAGTGGATCGCCTTTATTTCTGATAAAACGGGAAGAGATGAAATTTATATAATGCCTCAGGATGGATCTGAAGAACCTATTCAGATAACAAAGAATGGGGATACTTATAAATATGAAATTGTATGGTCACCTGACAGTAAAAAGATAATGTGGTCTGATAGGAAATTCAGACTTAATTATGTTGATATTGAAACAAAAAAGGTGGTAGAAGTGGCAAAAGCTTCCACCTGGGAAATCCGTTCATATTCCTGGTCCCCTGATAGTAACTGGATCGCTTACTCAAAACCTGAGCTGGTAGGCATGACAAAAATTTATCTTTACTCCCTTTTGAAAAAAGAGACTTATGAGGTAACAGATGGATGGTATAATTCTTACTCTCCTGTTTTCAGTTCTGACGGAAAGTTCCTTTTCTTCGTTTCAGACAGGGACTTTAACCCTGTTTACAGCAGGACAGAATTTAATCATGCCTATCTATCCATGGCAAGGATTTATCTTGTTACTCTAACACCTGAAGAGAAATCGCCATTTGAACCTAAGAGTGATGAGGTGGAAATAGCAGAGAAAAAAGAGGATGTTCAAATGGAAAAACCACAAGCCAGAAAAGAAGATGTGAAGAAAAAGCCAGAAAAGTCAAAGGCAATAAAAGTTGAGCCAGAAGGTATAAAAAACAGAATTGTGGCTCTGCCCATTGAGGTTGCCAATTACTGGAATCTTTCATCTGTGGACGATAAGCTATATTACATGAAAAGAGACTATATAGACAGAAGAGCTGTATTGAAATTCTATGATTTGAAAAAGCAAGAAGAAAAGGAGCTTGGTAATATAAATGGATATGTTATATCCCATGACCAGAAAAAGATGTTGGTTTCTCAGAACAGAACTTTTGCCATTATAGATCTACCCTCAGCACCCTTAAGGATGGAAGAGAAACTCGATCTCTCTAATATGGAAATGAAGCTTGATAGGAAGGCTGAATGGGCTCAGATCTTTGAGGAATGCTGGAGACAAATGAAGGATTTCTTTTACGATCCTAACATGCATGGAGTGGATTGGGAAAAAATAAAAAAGCAGTATGAGCCTTTAGCTAAGGCAGTGAATCACAGGGCAGATCTAACATATGTGATTGGAGAAATGATAGGAGAATTGAATGCAGGACACACTTATGTAGGAGGCGGGGATCTACCTCAGGTTAAAAGGATTAATGTGGGTATGCTCGGTGTCCAGTTAGAGAGAGACGAAACAGGATATTACAGAATAAAGAAGATACTGAAAGGGGAGAACTGGAATAAATCCTTAAGGTCACCTCTTACAGAACCCGGGCTAAATGTGGAAGAGGGAGATTACATAATCGCTGTTAATGGTAAATCATCAAATCAGATGCAAAACATTTACGAAGCTCTTGTTAATACAGCAGGAAAACAAGTTACATTAAGAATTAACAACAAACCTTCAGAATCAGGTGCAAGAGATATAGTGGTGGTTCCGATAGAAAACGAAAACAACCTTTACTATTACAACTGGGTCCAAAAGAATATAGAAAAAGTCGAGAAAGCAACTAATGGGAAAGTTGGATACATTCACATACCTGATATGGGAGTGAGGGGTTTAAATGAATTTGTTAAGCATTTCTATCCTCAGCTGAGAAAGAAAGCCTTGATAGTGGATGTAAGAGGGAATGGAGGGGGTAATGTTTCTCCAATGATAATTGAAAGACTCGCAAGAGAGGTGGCTATGGTGGATATAGCGAGAGGTTCTGTTCCTCAACCTGATCCATCAGCACTTTTGATGGGGCCAAAAATTTGCATTATAGATGAATTCTCTGCCTCGGATGGAGATATATTCCCTTATAGATTTAGAAAATATAATCTCGGAAAATTGATTGGAAAGAGAACATGGGGCGGAGTGATAGGAATAAGAGGGACTCTTCCTCTTACTGATGGTGGCTACCTCAATAAACCTGAATTTGCCACATACGGACTCGAGGGCAAGTGGATAATAGAAGGTCAAGGAGTGGAACCAGATATTTGGGTAGATAATGACCCTGCAAAGGAATTTGAAGGTATAGATGAGCAATTGAACAAGGCAATTGAGATTATCCTTGAAGAGTTAAAGACAAAAGAGAAAACTCTTCCACAAGTTCCACCCTATCCCAAAAAATAGGCTAAAAATGAAGAAAAGTTTTATTTTTGTAGCATTATCCATGATCACTTTCATATTGTGGGCAGAGGAAAGGGATTTATTGTTGAGAAGAATAGCAGAGAATATTTCTGAGGAGAATATCGAAAGAACCATAAGAACTCTTCAGGGTTTTGGAACAAGGAACACGCTTTCAGAGAAGAACTCAGAAGCCTTTGGAATAGGAGCTGCTAAGAAATGGATTTTTAACGAGTTTTCTCGAATAGAAAGGTTGAAAGTTTTCTACGATAGCTATTATCTTCCAAAGCAGGGAAGAAGAATTGCAAAGGATACCGAACTTCACAACATAATCGCTGTAAAGGAAGGAAAATCAGAGAAAGAGAGGATAATCATATTAAATGCTCATTATGATTCCATCTCAGTGTCTAAGGATGGAAGATTTCACTACGAGGATTGGAATATTCCAGCTCCTGGAGCAAATGATGACGCCTCGGGCGTGGCTGCAATAATAGAAATAGCAAGGGTTCTCAGCAATTTTGAAACAGAAGCCTCTATTCATTTCATTGCCTTTGCGGGCGAAGAACAGGGACTTGTGGGAAGCACTCTTTATGCGAGAAAAATGAAAAATTTGGATAAGAATCTTGAAGCAGTGATAACCCTTGACATGATTTCCAATATAAAGGGTGGGAATGGATTTTTTGAATCGGGAAAGGTCAGAGTATTCTCAGATGATCCCAATGATTCTCCATCAAGAGAACTTGCCAGGTATGTTAAGAGGATTTCCGAGCAGATCATACCTTTTATGGATGTAAACCTGATTTTTAGAGCGGATAGATTTGGAAGAGGAGGAGATCACACTCCCTTTGTTCTGGAAGGATTTCCTGGAATAAGATTCACAGAGGCAAGAGAAAACTACTCCCTTCAGCACAGCCCAAATGATACTCTGGAAAATCTCTCTGTTCAGTATTGTGCGAATGTGGCAAGAATTGTTGCGGTTTCTCTTTTCTCCCTTGCTTCGGCTCCGTCATCCCCTGAAATTTACGATGAGAACAAAAATCCAATGATAGGAAGAGGTAAAGGATATGACGCTCAACTGAGGTGGAAGTTTGAAGGCAATCTGGAAAAAATATCGGAATTCAGAGTATACATGCGAGATACAAAAGCTCCTTTCTGGGAAAAAAGTTTTTCTGCGGGAAAAAGTATGGAATTTGTTTTAAAAGATGTCTCCATTGATAACTGGACTTTCGGGGTCTCTGCTGTGGGAAAGAACGGGTTTGAAAGCCTTATTTCCATTTACAGAATGCCTGCAAGAAGAAAGGCAGAGTTTGTTTTTAGAGAATTGAAATAACCGAAGATTTAGTTGATCTTATCTTCCAGCAACCTTTTTTCTCCCTCTATTTTTTTGATATTTGTGATATCCTGAGTTACCTCAAGACAGCCGAGATATTCACCATTTCTACGCAATGCAAAATAACGAATATAGACGAGCCTTCCTCTGTAATTAAGCCAGAAATCAGCTGAATCTCTTTTGTTATTTTTAAAGTCCTTCAGGATCTCCTCCACTCTGTCTAAGCTCTGTTGTGGATGACACAGCTGAACCTTCCTGCCTATAATTGCTTTTGTTCTGGTAAAAATTCTTTCTTTGCTCTGACTAAAATATCTAACTGTATCCTCCTTATCTACAAAGGTTATATCCACTGGCAAAGTATCAAGGATTGTCTCCAGCTCTTCTTTAGAAAAACTCCCGCTTTCTAGGACAATTCTACCTTCTTCTCCAGTTTCATGGACTTTCATTATTGTCTCCTCAATAGGCTCCTTAGCGTATCCTGGCGTGAAGCAACAATATCCTAACTCATCAAACTGCTCTTTTATTTCTTCCCATTCCTTTTCAGTAATTACCTTTAATGCAGTGGGGAAAAGTATGTTATTTTCTTTGTAGAAGTGACTCTGAAGCATATTGCTCAAAGATATAGCTATGGATTCCAATTCTTTGATAAACACTTGATAATCCATGCTTTCTCGTTCGTCTAAAATTCTGTAAAGCTTTTTCTTAATCTCCCTTATTTCATTATGCTCTGCCCACATGATAGCTGGAGGCTGTGTGATGCCGTGTTTTTCAAGATACGGAAAAAGAACATTCTCTTCTCGCACATAGTGGCTCTCGGATTCTTTAAAATGATCAGAAATGTGGCTTAAATGCTCTGTTTCTGCCTCGATTCGGGTAAAATCCTCAGATTTTTTAATCTTATTCGCAATATTTTTAAGTTTGTCTGTAAAATCAAGTAATATTTTATGCTCTTCCATAAGTGTATTAATTGGATGACCTGACGGTGCCAAAGGCTTTTCTTTTTCCAGAGATTCTTTGAACAGAGCAAGATGGATTTCACACAGTCTCTGAATCTCTTCTCTTTGCATGCCTTCCTTTATGAGTTCCTCCTCTATCTCAGCTATATCTGTTGAATTCACTCCCTTCAATACTTCTCCAAATTGGGCTTTAAGATCATCTGGTTTCGCTCCTAAATGTAATTTTTTTATCATCTCTTTTAAAATCTTTTTTTTCTTCTCTTTTTGTGAAAAAAGCTCACTCATAATTTTTCCTCCTTTTATAAAAATATTTTTTCTTTTTCTCATTTAATTGTCTTACCATTGGAGTATCCCTCTTGGAATTTACAAGTTTGTGATAAACGCAATCGATATTCAGTTCGATATCAGAGATGGCTATCCCCGTTAATTCACAGAAGTGAGGTTTCCTCCGGTCTGGGAAAAAATCCCTTTTAAAATGAGAACAGGAAATACACATTCTTGCCACTTTTACCACCCCTTGTTTTCTAAGAGAATCTATTAGTTTTATGAAAAAAGAAAAAATGCGTTCCTTCTCCTCCATGGTGAAAGAGCTCAGAATCTTTTTTATAGGTCTATCCCAGATTTCAATACTTTCAGCGAGTCTTTTACCCTTTTCTGTCAGATTAATTATGTAAATTCTCTTATCCTTTTTATCTTTTATTTTGTTTATAAGTTTCCTCATTTTCAGAGATTTTATGGCATCGCTAACAGTTGCTTTTGTAAGAGCAAATTCCAGGGCGATAGTTGATACTTTCCTCATTTTTTTCGGATATTTGTGAAGATAAAGAATGAATTGGAGCTGGATAGGGCTCAAATTCATATCTTTCACTTTGTTCCATATAAGAAACCTGTAAGCAGTAAAAATCTTTTCGAGGGCAAAAGAAATTTTAGAATCAATGCTTTTATCGATCTGCATTTTTTCTCCAATTAGTTAGATTTCCTAACCATATTTTAGTATATAGAAATTTATTTTCCATGTCAAGTTTTAATTCTACTTTCTTGTTTTCCTGGGAAATTTTTTGAATAAAATAAAAAAGTAGTATTCTTTTGTCTTACGGAAAAAATCTCGAAATTATAAGAATTCTAACCTGGAAAATCGCAAGTGATTTGAATCTTTCTGGAGTTCTCCTCTAAAATATCTATCTTTACATGAATACCCTTTAATTTTTCCTTAAGCTTATCAGCCCACTCGATTATTAAAGCCCCTTCCCCTAAAAAATCTGTTAATTCAAGTTCAATGTCATCTTCAGCCCTGTATAAATCGAAATGGAAAATAGGAAATCTTCCCCTGTAAATATTTAGAAATGTAAAAGAGGGAGAATTAACCTCATCTGCATCTGTCACGCCCATCCCCTCCGCAAGACCCTTTGCAAATAGAGTTTTTCCTGCTCCTAATTCTCCTTCCAGCAAAATGATCTCTTTTCCCTCGAGCTTCTTTCCTAAATTTCTTGCTATGAGGAATGTCTCTCTATCAGAGTGGGTTATATAGGTTTTATTGCAGAAATCTTCCAAAGGCATCGGGTAAATACTCAAGGATGTCGCCAGCAGTTAAAGAAATTTCTCCTTTCTTCTCTGCGCCAATATCACCGCTCAATCCATGGAGATAAACTCCTATTAAAAGAGATTCGAGAATTTCTCCTGTCTGGGCTAAAATTCCTCCTATCACACCTGACAATACATCTCCAGAACCTCCTGTGGCCATTCCAGGATTTCCAGTGGGATTGACGAAAACCCTTCCTTTAGGATCTCCAGTAATGGTTCTCCACCCCTTAAGAACAAGATAACAGTTGTTTTCCATACAGTAGTTCCTGACAATCTCTATCCTGTTAATTAGAATATCTCTTGTGGATATTTTTAAAACTCTGCTAAGCTCGCCGGGATGAGGAGTTAATGCAATGTGGAATTTGCCTTTAATTTTGGACGGAAAGGAACTGAGAGCATTTATTCCATCAGCATCTATAATAAGAGGGATTTTTGCTCTATCGATCAAGCCTAATATAAACTCTACAGTGGAAGGATGGGTTGTGATTCCCGGTCCTACAACTACAACATTCTTCCCTTCCATAAAGGTCAAAAGTGCAGAAAGAGCACTTTCTGAAATTGTCCCCTCTTCAGTCTCCTCAAGAGGGAATGTCATAAGTTCAGGCGCAGAAGATGCCACTATGGGAAGACATGATCTTGGAGTAGCCACAGTGACCAGAGCTGAGCCTGATCTTAAAACTGCAAGTCCAGCCAGAACAGCTGCTCCGGTCTTTCCAATGGAGCCCCCTACAATAACCACATGCCCGTAATCTCCCTTGTGAGAATCTCTCTTTCTTTTTTTGAATATTCTGGAGCTGGAAATCAATTTTTCAGTAACAAGTTCCAAAAAATAAGAAGGGTTTTCGAAAAGAAAATCTGGAATGCCTATATCAGCAACTACTAATTCTCCAACTTTTTCTGAGGCAGGGGGAAAAATATGAGGGATTTTGGGAGCTCCCATAGTTATTGTCAAATCAGCCTTGAAAGAGGGATCTTTTACCATAAAGGAGTCAGAGGAAAGCCCTGAGGGGATATCAATAGCTATTTTGTATCCAGGAAAAGACTCAAGTTCTGTGAAAACTTTTTCCCAGAAACCTTCAAGATGGCCCTGGAATCCAGTTCCAAATATAGAATCCACAATTATTTCTGAATTCTTAATCTCTTCTTTGTATTTTTCAAAATCCTCCTCGCCCATTATGGTTTTTATTTTTACTTTCATTTTTAGAAGAATTAAAAAGTTTGTTCTCGCATCTCCCTTGACATCGGAATCGGCGCCGAAGAGATAGATGTTAGGTGTAGCGCCATGATTTATCAAATGGCGGGCAATTACGAAGCCGTCACCTCCATTATTTCCTTTTCCACATAGTATGGAGATTCTCTTTTTCCTGAAATCAGGAAATCTTTTAGTAATCTCTTCGAAGGCTGATCTACCCGCATTCTCCATGAGCACCACTCCTGGGATACCGAGCTCATTTATGGCTTTAGCATCCACTTCTCTCATCTGATTAGCATTTAAAATTTTCATTTTGTAACCTTCTTTAAAAATAATTTTAACTGAATTCTACTCGCAAATCAAAAGTATTTATAGGGAAAGAGGGCATTCGAATTAGGCAAAGAAGGTCCATGGAATTTTTCATTGAAGAAATGGAAAGTTTTATATAAACGCTGTTTTCCTTGCAATAATTTCAAATAATGTAAGATATTTAAATAAATTTACGAAAATTCAAAGATGGAACTCGTTTAATAATTGTGTTATATAATTAAAGGATTGAAATAAGGGTTGAGGATTTGAGAAAGCATCGCAATGCAAGTAATAGTTTCTATATAAAAGATATTGGACATAAATGTTTCACAAAGGACTAAAGAAGAGAATACGAAGTTCATTTAACTTCCACTGATATTTTTAAAAAATTTATTTGTCAGAAATAAAAGATGAACTATATAATTATAGTTGCTTGATTTATTTGCAGGTAAAGGCAATTTAACACTCCATTATTAGAAGTTATACCTCTCTAAATAAGAAGCGTATTTTTTAAAGAGCACATTCTTCTTTTCGATTTGAAAGAAGATATGGTGGAGAAATGCATAGGAAATGCCATTAGATACGGGATGCCAGAGTCTTTAATCTAAAGAGAACATTTGTGTGAGAGATACCTTACATGAATACCCTAAATTTCTGAGACACCTGAAATACCTTGCAATACCATATAACTAACCCTCCTTATTTTTATATAGGCTATATTGTAAAAAACTCGGAAAGGAATCTGATGTATTTTATAGAGGCAAAATGAGGGATATCAAGATTTATATCAAATTGCTTTCATTAATAATTTATATATTAAGAAATAAGGGAATTTAATGGATTGGCAATTAGCGCTCTGCTTCTTAAAGTGTATTTCTAAATCCTCATTAAAAACTTTTAAGATTTAAATGTGGAAACTCTCTAAACATATTTACCCAAAAGAGCTTTAAAGAAATAAGAAAACTCCTAAACTTTCTCTCATATTCCATGAGAACAGACTTCTATAGAAAAATTGAAACATGAGTTCGATAAGTTGTGGGATAACGGATGATTAGCTTTGAAAATCCAAAGACATGAATGATCAGAAGTCATACATCAGATTCCTGGCTATTTTCCATTCTTGCAATTTCCTATATTAGAAAAGATTCAATTATTTCGGTAATTTTTATAAAATATCCTTTAATGAGTTTAAAGAAATCTTTATTAATTTTTACCATTCTAATTTCTCATTATTTTGCAGTGTTCTATTTCAAAAATTGCAAAAAAGGATGAGAAAGTCCATCAGAGGGTTGAGAATTTTTATAGTGGTATATTGTTACAAAGTTCCTTAAAAAGCAAAGACATTAAAAATTTCCTCAGATATATCCATTCAAGAAGGAGAACCTGAAAATATTGTTCTGCTATTGCCATGCAAATCTATGAAGGAAGATCTAAAAAAAAATTCTCTTGTCCAAGTTTTTGAGGAACATAGATTTAAAAGTGTATTGGGAAGTGATTTTTCTATTTTAGAAATAAAGGGAATTCAAGATTTCTTTTGTAGTGGGGCCTCTGGGAAAAGCTTAATAGTTTTATCCTTTTTAAAGGCGTATTTTCCAAATTCTAAGGTTCTTCCTGTTTTAGTTCCGTCAGTGATTTCGGAAAAACATATTATCTCCCTAATTAAGATAATAAATCTAAGCTTCCCAACAAATACAATAGTCATTGCTATTTCAGAATTTTTTAAAACCTCTTCTAGAAAATCTTTCTTTTTTTTACAACTTGAAGAGCACAAGAGCTTTGCTTGACTTCGAGGAGGAAAATTTGAAAAAGCTTAAAGTGGATTGCTGACAATGCATCTATGGAGCAAGATTTTTTTTGCTAAATTGAAGAGAAAGGACAAACCTGAATTTATTAATTATCGAGGTTATAAGAAAGAGAATCTAAGGTTAAGACTGATCTTCGAAAAAGAAGTGGTGAAAAAATCAGAAAAGCTTGTAAAGAGGAGAGTCAAAACTCCTTTGTTTGTAGGAGATATTATGCTGGATAGGGGTGTAGAAAATAATTGAAAGGAACTCGTTCGTTCTCTTTTGAAAAGATCAAGGATTTTTTAAATGGAGTGGACATGGTTATAGGAAATCTGGAGGGTCCGATAGGGTAAAACCATCCCAATTTTGGTAAATCTTTAAGATTCGCTTTCTTACCAGAAGTTATCTCAGGATTAGTTTCATCAAATTTTAATTTGCTCTCCCTCGCAAATAACCACTGTTTCGATACGGGTAAAAATGGTCTTGAGAAAACAAGAGAATTTCTGAGGCAAGGAAAAATTGATTTTCTTGGCCATCCATTAAAATGCAAGGAGGATTCTTTTTCGAGAAGGAAGATATGATTTTTCTTGCTTTTAATAAAGACTTATTCCTTAATTGTTCTGATGAGGAGATTGTTGAAACTGTCAAAAAGACAAGTGATTTATACCCTGAAAAATTTCTCACAGTAATTATCCACCGGGAAAAGGAGTATAAGATCAAAAGCTCGATTCAACAGAGAAGTCTGGGAAAAAAATTATTGATGCAGGTCAGATCTTTATAATTGGAGTTCATCCTCGGGTAGTTCAGGAAACAGAGGATTACGAAGGCAGAATTATTTTTTACTCTCTCGGTAACTTTGTTTTTGATCAGTTTTTTTCTGAAAATCTCGGGAATCTCTGGCAGTGGGTCTGGAAAAATATCCAAGAAGAGTTATTTACTGGCTATTTCCTATAAAGAGTATAAAGAGTCACCCATTTTTGATGGAAAGGGAAGAAGCAGATAAATTTCTTGAAAAACTCGCTTTCAGGAGTTCGGCAAGGTTATACAATAACATTAAAATTGGTATTATAAAAAAGGATGGTGGGCGGTAGAGGATTTGAACCTCTGACCCCCGGCGTGTAAGACCAGTGCTCTACCGCTGAGCTAACCGCCCACACAAATAATTAAAATAAGACAATGCAAAAGAAATGTCAACAGTTGTTGGCTTGGAATAGGAATAACTTTTTAGAGGTTAACTTTATTTTAAATTATTTCGTAAAATTGAATGAAGCTTTAAAAAATTGTATATTATCTCATAAAATAAGTGAACGGAGGTGAAAATGAAAGAAAAAAAATTTAAATTGGTTAAATTCGAATTATTCTTTTTTTCAATTTTATTGCTCCTTATACCTCTTTTTGCTCAGGAAAGCTACAAAATACCACCAAAATTAATCTGCGATATTCTTGATGCTCCGCCCCTTCCAGAGGTGGTAATTAGCCCTGATAGAAACTGGCTCCTTTTAGTTGAGAGGGAAAGCATGCCAAAAATTTCCGAGCTTGCCCAGCCAACTTTGGGTCTTGCAGGGGTAAGAATAAATTCCAAGAACAATGCCTTATTCACAGGTGCTCCGAGAAGAAAAGGGCTTAAACTAAAAAATGTTCTTTCAGGCAAAGAGGTAAAAATCCCTATACCCCCTTCATTTAATGTCTTTTCTCCCCTTTGGTCACCTAATAGCAGATATATAGCGTTTTTGAATATTCAGAAAGATAGAATTGAACTTTGGCTCTCTGACATAAACGGAAAAACAAAGGTTATTCTTAGCTCTGGAGTTAGCGGGCTCTCCTTCAATCCTCTTGAGTGGTTTCCTGACAGCGGATCTATCCTCTGCCTGACCCTTCCTAAAAATAGAGGAAATCCTCCTGAACCTCCTTCTTTTCTAGTGGGTCCCACCATACAGATTTCGGATGGGAAACCCTCACCAGTAAGAACATATCAGAATCTATTGAGTAAACCTTTTGACGAGAAACTTTTTGAATATTATTTTACTTCTCAGCTTACCATTGTGGATATAAGTTCTGGAAATAAAAATTTTATAGGTTCTCCTGCGATTTACGAGAATTTTGATATTTCTCCTGATGGCAAATACATTCTTACAACAAAGATAGTCAAACCCTATTCCTATATTGTCCGCATGAACAATTTTGCAAAAAAGGTGGAAATATGGAACAAAGAAGGAAAACTTGTTAAACACCTTGCAGATTTGGATCTCGCTGAAAATGTTCCTATAAATGGAGTTCCTGTAGGTCCGAGGTCGCACACATGGGCTGGATATAAATCTATGGTTATCTGGGCAGAAGCTTTGGACGGAGGTAATCCTAAGACAAAAGCGGAATTTAGAGACAGAATTATGGCTTTAGAAGAGCCTTTCACGCAAGAAGCAAAAGAGATATTCAGGACAAACCTCAGATACGCCTCTACAATTTTTGGTGAGAACAAGGCAATTATAAGAGAATTTGATAGACCATCTATGAAAGCGAGATTGTGGCTACTTGACTTGAAAGATATTTCATCTAAAAGACTAATCTTTGAAATAAACATGGAGGACAGATACAACAATCCTGGTATGCCTGTAACATGGACAAACAGGTTCGGAAAGCGGGTGCTGGTGGAATCCTCTGACAAAAAATATATTTATTTCTCAGGAGAGGGAGCTTCTCCGGAAGGAGATAGACCATTTCTTGATAGGTTAGAAATTGAGACTTTAAAAAAGGAAAGAATTTTCCATTCTGAAAAAAATTATTATGAGACAATTATTGCTTTAATAGATGAAAGAGCGGAGAAATTTATTACAAGAAGGGAATCCAAAAACAATCCACCAAATTATTTTCTAAGAAAGATCGGCGCAGAACCGATGGCACTAACGGATTTTAAGAATCCTGCGCCTCAGCTTGTCAATGTGAAAAAAGAAACTTTGATTTATTACAGGGAAGACGGAGTCAAGCTTTCCGGGACCCTTTATCTTCCTCCAGATTGGAAAGGAGAAAAACTGCCTCTGATAATGTGGATCTACCCTTATGAATTTCAGACCGCTGATACAGCTTCTCAGGTAAGGGTCACCGAAAATAGATTTACATTTTACAGTGGTGCTTCCCATCTTTTCCTATTAACTCAAGGTTATGCAATACTTGATAATCCAAGCCTCCCTGTTATAGGAAAATATGGGAATGATACATATGTTCTCCAGGTTGTGGCTGGAGCAAGAGCAGCTGTTAAAAAAGTAGTGGAAATGGGAGTAGCTGATCCCAACAAATTGGGAGTAGGGGGACATAGCTATGGAGCTTTCACTACTGCTAATCTTCTTGCTCACTCTGACTTTTTCAGAGCAGGAGTCGCAAGGTCAGGGGCTTACAATAGAACTCTTACTCCTTTCGGTTTTCAGAACGAGAATAGAACCTTGTGGGAAGCTCCTGATACATATCTCAGAATGTCGCCATTTATGTTCGCTCATAAAATAAATGAGCCAATACTCATAATTCATGGGGAGGAGGACGATAATCCAGGGACATTTCCTATTCAATCGGAAAGACTTTTTTCAGCTATAAAAGGAAATGGTGGAATTGCAAAATTTGTGAAATATCCCTACGAATCCCACGGTTATAGAGCAAGAGAAACTGTTTTGGACTGTATCTATCAAATGATAGAGTGGTTTGACAAATATGTAAAAAGAGCAAATACTGAAAAGTAAATTTTTCATCGCGATATAAACCTCAAAGGAGGTGAAAAATGAGTTATTTTCTTTACATTATTCTTGTTTATCTTCTGGTTCTCTTCGGATTGAATATTTATCGTTCGAGAAAAGTGAAGAGCGGGGAAGATTTTATGGTGGCAGGAAGGAGTCTCGACTGGAAAGTCATGGTCTTTACCCTCGTCTGCACATGGATCGGTTCCGGAACATTTATTGCGGGCGCAGAGTTTGCTTACAAAGCGGGCCTCTCTTCCCTCTGGCTTCCCGCAGGTGCATGGTTTGGGATTTTAATTATTTATTTTCTTTCCGGCAAAATCAGAAAATTTGGACAGTTCACAATTGGGGACATACTTGAAACAAGATATTCAAAATGGGCGAGGCTTGTCGGTGCTATAGCTCTTATAATTTCTTTCGTAAGCATAGTTAGTTACCAGTTCCGAGCGGGTGGACTTATATTGAACATTCTGACTCAAGGGAAGGAAAAAGCCTCAATTCTCCAGTTAACAGATGGAAGCTCCATAAAAGTCTTTGACCTTGAAAGATACGGTGAAAAATACTCCTTCATAGATGAGAATAGAGAAAAGAGAGAAATTTCAATTTCGCAGGTAAAAAGAATATATGCGGTAGGAAAAATCTCCGTGGAAAAGGGACAACTCATAACAGCAATATTCGTGATAGTATTCACCGCTCTTGCTGGGATGATTTCTGTGGCATATACGGATCTTTCGAATGGAATAATAATTGTTCTGGCTTGTATCCTATCCTTACCCTTTATGCTTCACACTGCGGGTGGATGGCAAGGCATGAAAGCTAATCTTCCCCCAGAGTTTTTTGCCATAATTAATGAAGAGTTCGGACAAAATCCTTTTCTCACAGCCCTTGGATACTTTTTCTCCACATTTTTACTTCTATTAGGTGTTCAGAGCATGTATCAGAAATTCTACTCTGCAAAAGATCCTAAAACAGCGAGGAAATCCGTGGTGTTCTGGATACTCGGGACAATAATTGTTGAGACAGTAGTGGTTTTACTTGCTGTGGCTGGCGCATCTGTATTTAAAAATTTAGGGAGACCTGAAACAGTTGTTCTTGAAGTTGCTGCAAGAGGAATTCCCCCAGTTATTGGGGTCTTTCTCCTGGCAGCTGCCACAGTGGTAGTAATTTCCACAGCAAATAACTACTTGTTAAGTCCTTCAACAAATGTTATAAGGGATATATATCAGAGGTTTATAAACCCAAAGGCAGATCCAAAGAGCCTCGTCCTTCTTTCAAGATTAACAGTTATTGCTCTCGGGATAATTTCCTATCTCCTATCCACCCGTCTTCAATCAGTTCTTGCTATGGCATATTTTGCCTACACCATATATGGTGTAGCAATAACGCCAGCGCTTATAGTAGCCCTATCATGGAAAAGAGTTACAGAACTTGCTGGACTTCTCTCAATACTGGGAGGAACTTTTACTTGTGTGGGTTTGAAAATTTATAGTTCCATCTCAGGTCATGAGCTTTTCGGGGTTCCGCTGATTTTTCCCTCCTTTCTGATTTCAATTCTTATTCTTTTTGGAGTCAGTTTTATCACACCTCCATCCTCACCCGAAAAGTGGCGTCCCTTCTTTGATTAAAATATTTTGATGTAAAGAGAGAGAAAAATATGGAAGCCATTGGTTATCATTACATAGTAGAGGCATCAGGATGTGATCCTGAAATTTTGAAAGACTCTGACAGAATAAAAGAAATTATGTTTAATGCAGCGAAGCTTGGCAAAATGGATGTGAAAACTGTTTATTTTTATAAATTCTCACCCACTGGAGTGAGTGGCATTCTTGTTGTTTCAGAATCCCATCTTTCCATTCATACCTGGCCTGAGAACAGATACGCTGCCATCGATGTTTTTATCTGCGGAAAGGAGTCTGAACCTGAAAAGGCACTTGATTTTATTTTGAATTCCTTAAATTCTTCTTATGCACATGTGACAGAGGTGGAAAGAGGTGTAAAAGATGAAGACATCTATACCCACAGTGTTATAAGTTGGGATGAGACTTTTAAGAATAAAAATAACCAATAAAAATTTTATATTTCTATGTCAATTTCATTTTTATTTATATCAAGAAGAGAGATTCTCAAATCAGCTGAACACTCTTCAACAAGAATTTCTGCCATTTCATCTCTTGCCTGAATAATCAATGATTCAGGAACTACTCCAGCTCCATCCACATTTATTATAATTTTTTTACTTGTTTCTTTAATTTTTGAAAAATCTCCGTTCCTCCAGTTCCATCTTCTACACATAACTTTCTTGCTTATATCATCGTAATAAATAACCTCACCAGGATAAGGATTCTCAGTATCTTCTCCTCCCAGAGGGAGGAAAATTTCGTCTCCTTTAGCAAAACCTAACCTCAAATTTCCTTCTATCTCTTCAATATCGTCTCCTCCACAGGGGATTAGGAATTTCATGGATATAAAATTGAAGAGAGCGACAACGCAGTTGATAAAAGGTATTTTCTCTCCTTTACTCACCCTTTTGAGAAGAGACTTTATAGATGGAGGAAATTTGTTGGGATTCGAGCCGAAATTTTTATGGATTTCATCCCAGACTTTTATGAATTCATTCTCATTTAGATCAATTCCTTTTCTCAACCTTATCTGTTCTTCCAGCAACTTGTTTATTCTTTTATTAAAAGTCGAGTTTCTAATATCTTTTATTATGAGAATTCCTCTTTTGAAATCAGGGAACTTTAAAAATATTTCCTTCTCAATAATTATCTTTCTCATTCTTAAATTTTAAATTTTTTTAGAGCATGATACAAATTTTCTCAAAGTTTGACCTACTTCCATACAGAAAGTTAGGACTATCTCCTTGATATTTTTCAATAGGACTTGAGCCTTTTTCTTTGGACCAGAACCAGAGCTCCTTCACAAGATCGAAATGTAGCAAAGCTTTGCCTCTTAAGTTCAAAGGCGGAATATATATTTCCATAATTTTTTCTTCCCCTGGCATCGTATCTCTGCCAAGAGGATAATGTGGTAATTCTAAGCTTTTATTTTTAATCAAAATCATAATCCCAAGCCTAACCATATGACTTTGTCCACTATCCCAGAACCATGGGACATCACCGATATTTTTTATTTTCAAAAAGATTCTGAATCCTCCCCCTACTTTCACTATTTCAGGGCAATGTATCAGTTCAATTAAACCTCTGTACTCATAAGGAATGGAAGAAACGTCCTTTTCATCACCTATGAGGGCATCGCCTGAGGAAGCGCCTGGTTTCAGAAGGAAAGGGAAAAGGATGTGTAAATTGTATCAAAATTTCTCAAAATAATGTGAGAGGGTTCTTTTAAATTCCATGGGAAGAGCTAAAGGTAGGGTGGGAAATTCTTTCTCAATAGCAGTGTCAAGACTATCCATGATTTCAAATCCTGCGCTCTTAGACATTTCAATGAGTTTGTTTAATTTAAAATACTCAGGCCCAAACCCTATTTGTTTAAAATTATTTCTGTAGTCAGAGCAGGAACACCGTTAGGTTTTAAAACTCTATAAATTTCACTTAAAGCTTTAAGTTTGTCTCTCCTTATCAATAGGTTTAAAAAATAAACTATAGAGACAGTTGCCTCATCTAGATCTCACAAAGAGATTTTTAATTTTCCTATTCAAACTTCTTTCCAAAATTTCCCTTAAAATCTGTATTTTTTTTTATTATCTCCTTCGATTCCTTGACATTATAATCTTTTTTTGTAGAGCCTTTTCTTGGAAATTCCGCTAAATTTTCTGATTTAGCACACATTTTTGGAATATTTTTTATAAATTTTAAAATAGCAAATTTTCAATTTAAAATAATGTTCTTTATTGCTATCTCCTATTAGATTAAATCTGCTCTCATCCACTTTTCCTTTCACTCTCTCCTCTTTGAATCTTCATTATTCTACTCTTCTTCCATATAAAAGTCTCCAGTTTGTGTTAAAATAAATAAAGTGATAGAAATCATATATAAATTTTTCGGAGGTAAGGAAATGAGAAATTATCATTCATTGGTAATTTTAATAGTATTTTTTCTTTTTCTCTCTTACTTTTCCTTTTCCCAGGAGCTTAAGGTAATAAAACTTAACGAGCCAAACAAGAAATGTGGGCTTCCCTTAATGGAAACGTTCTCTGCAAGAGCTTCTGCCACTGATTGGGCTGAAACTGATCTAAGCTTGCAGGAACTCTCGGATCTTTTATGGGCTGCAAATGGAATTAATCGTCCTGAGATCGGTAAAAGAACTGCTCCATCGGCACAAAATGCTCAGGATATCGACATTTATGTGTTCATGAAAGATGGTGTATATCTTTACGATGCTAAGTCGCATTCCTTAAATCCCATGATGGCAGGGGATTATCGCCTTCGCATTCGGTTGATGCCACCTCAGAGTAGCCCTCAGGTAAAACAAGGAGAAAAAAAAGAAACTCCTCCACCACCTCCACAATTAAGAGGAGCCTCTGCTCCCATTGTGCTTTTGTTAGTGTCAGATACTTCTCGTTTTAGAGTGGGAACTCCAGAGATGAAAAAAGAATTGGGAGCCATTGACGCTGGGATTGTTTCCCAGAACATATCTCTTTTCTGCTCTGGCATGGGTTTAGCTACAAGACCGATGGCTTCCATGAATCGAGAGGCTGTAAAAAACCTTCTGAAACTTTCTGATGCTCAGTATCCCTTCCTAATTCATCCTGTGGGACATCCAAAAAAGTAATAAAGAGGTCAAATAAAGCTCTGAAAATTGAATTTAGATCATTTTAAGTAAAAATAAGTGTGGATTTATTATAAGATCACACTTTTGGATTTGCGTAACAGTAAAGACATGCATGGGGACAACTCTGAGAATAACTGCCCATATCAATGGAGTAATTGCATCCGCAATCTTTTCTCTGCCCTGGATCCTTTTTAATTTCCACTTTTTTTCCCTCAGGATGAAGCTCATTCAAAAGCTCTCCATCAATGCAAGAAGCTTTTTTTACTCCAAACCCAAGAGTTTCAGGATTGCAACAATTCAAAAGTTCGAGCCCGTGAAAATCTGCGATTCTGTGTAATTCTCTTACTATTTTCTCTCTTTCTTCCTTTCCCACTTCTACCCACTCTATTCCTGCCTTTTTGGCTCTTTTAAGGCACTTGGGATAGATACTCATAAAGCTGAATATAATTCTCCTTATTCCCAATTCTTTTGCATAACGGGCTATTACGGAGAATTTCTTTAAATTGGTTTCAATTTTGCCCTCTTTTTTCCAAAAAATCAGAGGGTCAAATCTCAAAGCCACTCTTTCAGGTCTTCCTGCTATCTCTATTAGAGCAGGAATTTGAGCAATTGCCTCTTTAGGTATTGGAACCAACGGCTCTAGAAATGTTCCTCCTAAACCTGTGATGGTAAAAAGAAAGTAAATTTGAGAGTATTCTAAAAGAAGGGCTTTGAGATCAAACCTATCCCACACTATATTCGAAAAATCCTTGCTCCAAAGAACAATGGTATGAACATTTTCCGGATGGAGATCCACTTTATATTTCCTTTTAAATGGAGCTATCACTTCTGCTTTCCTTTTAAGTAAACACTCTTTTAAATATAAGGGGAAATGAGCAATGAGATCTGTTCTTCGGGAAGCGCTTATTATCCTTGACATAAATGGATACTCCAGTTATGATTTTAACCTTTCTTCAACTAAGATGGCAATTTTAAAAGGAATAGGCATCGCGAAAGTCTTTGATGAAAAAGAGGTGGTTAAGGGAGTAGATATAGAAGTAAATTCAGGAGAAATAGTGGCGCTTCTTGGAAGAAATGGGGCAGGTAAAACCACCACTTTCTTGATAATATCCGGTCTTCTCAGACCGACAAAAGGAAAGATCTTTCTTGATTCTGAAGATATAACTCATTTACCTTCTCACCAGAAATCTCTCAAGGGAATTGTGTATTTACCACAGGAACATTCTGTTTTTTTAAGAGCCACTGTGGAGGATAATATCGCCATGGTTCTCCAGCTTCTTGGATTTCCAAAAAGAAGAATCAAAGAAATTAGTTCCCATATTCTCGAAAACCTTGGTCTATCCTCCCTCTCTCATCAGCCAGCATATACTCTTTCAGGTGGAGAAAAGAGAAGACTTGAGATTGCTAGAGCTCTTTCTTTGAACCCAAAGTTTCTTCTAATGGACGAACCCTTTTCAGGTGTAGATCCCATAACAGTAGCAGAGCTTCAAAGAATCTCGCTGAATTTAAAAGAGATGGGAATAGGAATTGTCATATCTGATCATAATGTGAGAGATGTGTTTGAGATTTCGGATAGAGCCTATATAATCCATGAAGGAGTTGTGCTGGTGGAAGGTAATCCAAGGAAAGTTTCTTCCAACGAGTTAGCTAAGCAGTATTTTCTTGGAAGGGAATTTAAATTTGGAGAGGAAAGGGTTGAAATTTAAGGTTTTTGTTCATCTTCCCTTTCATGTTTTTCAAAAATACTCGGAAAGACTTCGCAATTCCGGCTATGGGCCTGAGATTTATTTTAATTCAAAAACAATATATTCTGAAGATAAAGAAATTGAATGGATATCAGATTTCCTTAAAGAAAATTCTATACCCTGCACAATGCATGCACCCTATCTTGACCTTTCTCCAGGGGCAATAGAGGAGAGTGTAAGAAACATCACCCTGCAAAGGTTTAAAAGATCCGTGCGTGTTGCTAATATTCTGAGAGCTACAACCATTGTCTTTCATCCCAACTGGGATCACTGGAGATACGAAGACGATGCAAATTTATGGTTAGAAAATGCAAAAGAGACATTTACTGAAACCATAGATGAACTCCATCCCGACATTTTCCTTCTTTTTGAAAATGTTTATGATCAGAGCCCTGAAATGTTATTAAAACTAAGAAACAAAATCAATTCTCGGAGAGTTGGTTTTTGTTTTGATACAGGACATTTTCTCAATTTTTCCAAAATCAGTCTAAAAGAATGGCTTGATATCATCAAGCATGACTTAATAGAAATTCACCTTCACGACAATATGGGTGACAGAGATGAACATCTTGCCATAGGAGATGGAAGGTTTCCTTTCTTCGAACTCTTTTCATATCTAAAAGAAAATAATCTTAGCCCTATTTTAACCATTGAAGCTCATTCTCTTGAAAATCTAATCAAAGGAGAAAATAGATTGAAAGAAATATTACTTCGTGTGAACAGAGAGAGACCATAAAATTTCATTGAGAAACCCTATTTAGGAAAAAATGAGGAATTAGTCCCTTGAGACTGCCTCCATTTAATTCAGATAATTTTGGCTCTGGAAAATAATTAAGCGAAATTTTCTTGCCAGCTCTAATTTTTTGTAATTGAAGATGAGGAGGTTCTTGAAATTTTAAAGACTGAGTTCCACAAAAGATATGCTAATTATGATACAAATGTTTACTATAGAAAAGGAAGAACCCAGTAAAATGAGCAATCCTAAATGCAAGGTATATGAAAAAGAGCATTTAATTTCATAGAGTAAATAAAACAGAAGAAAGAGAGATATCAGAAAAATTGGAAATTTTTGAAAATTAACGTATTATTATAGTAGTATTTCTACTGTCTCCGAAACGAGGATTTACTATGTTGCTATAAATTGAACCAAAAGTGTAGCTTAATCCTATATAGGCATGATAATCATATGTAGTTTCGAGCATCCTTCTTCTCAGCAAAACTTCTTCAAGACTTGCTCCACCTTTTGGAAGAGAGAGCTGGTCACGTATTCTTGAGAAACTACCGAATATATTCAAGGAGACTCCCTTGAATATCCTCAAAGATAGGTCTGTGTAAAGCTCCAGCCGATTTCTATTGAAGTTGTGGAAATAATGACTTCCTTCAAGAGTGGTACTTATGCTTCCCCATTTCTCTTTTAACTCAAGTGTAATCGAGAGGGATTCGTTCCATAGTTTCTCAGAAAGCCTATCAAATATTGTCTCTTCTCTATATCTCACTGAAGTATGCCCGATATGGTAGAGGAATCTTAATTGTTTTCTCGTGGATTGGGAGTAAGGGAAAACATTAAATTCAATTGCTGGAGCTGGGTTTATGGAAAATTTTATGTTGTTGTATGTAGAAGATCTTATATAAAGCCACGCTCCCAATGACCAATGTTCGTTGAGACTTTTAACAATTAGGGCATTGAAACTTTGGCTTCTTGAATGACTTTTTATTTCTTCTCCTTCGAAAGAAAACCTATCCATTCTTAGATCCGTAGAGGCTCCGAGTCTTATCTTTAATTCTGGAGTGACTCTATTGGCAGAGATATTCCCCCAAACAGAATATGATTTGCTGAGTCTCTCTCCATTTAAGAAACTGCTTCCACTTATACTGAAAACCCAGTAATTCCATTTATCCTTGACCTGAGTGGTCTTAACTTGCTCCTCCACAGAAATTTTAATAAGCTCCGAAACTGGCGTTTTAGCCACGTATCTGATTAAGCCCATTTTTAAAATTTTTGTTAGCCCTTCTCTTATCTCATCTTCTGTATCGGTTTTTTTAGTAACATATTTTAATACCTCCTCCATCCCATCGAACTCTTTTTGCCCGATAAAAGTAAGGGTAAACTCTTTCCCTCCCGCTCCTGTGGCTTGTGTAGTTATCAATACATGAACTTGAGCCACTTTCCTATCCCTCACATAATTGACAAATGGGATCTCAGTTTTAATATAGTCCAGATCACAATACCAACAGTCAATGAAAACTTTAGGCGACATTTTCATCAGTTCTTCCACATTCGATGTATCCTGAGAGTAAACAGAAGAAAAAAGCAAAAATACCAAACTGAACAAGACTAAAAACTTCATTTTACCTCCCAAAAATGTTTAAATTTGAAAAGCATAAACTTCTTTTCTTGAATCGTATTATTCCTGATCTCATATATTGTTTATACTTTCTTATTATGAGATAAAGTTCCCAAATTATAAATTATTTTTACAAGATGAAAGGCTCCTAAATCAGCGACAAAGGATATTTTTGATCTGAGTTTATAAAGGGATATTTAACAGAGATAAATTAAATTTTTATATAGAATAAATACTTTGCAAAATCCAGAAAATCAAAATTCTACTTTTTAACTTGCAACTTCTTTTATCTTTTTCTGAATGGATTCCAACATAGGAATTTTCACTCCTTTTGCTATGGCAATTTCCACCGCCTCTTCATAACCTGCATCTGCATGGCGAACAATCCCAATTCCTGGGTCCACGGTTAAGACTCTTTTTAAACGCTTTTCCGCTGATTTTGTTCCATCTGCTACTATAACCATCCCTGCATGAATTGAAAGTCCTATCCCCACTCCTCCACCATGATGAACGGATACCCATGATGCCCCGCATACAGCATTTAAAAGAGCGTTAAGAACGGGCCAGTCTGCTATGGCGTCAGAGCCATCTTTCATTCCTTCTGTCTCTCTGTACGGGGAGGCTACTGAGCCAGTGTCCAGATGGTCTCTTCCGATAACAATGGGAGCTGAGATTTTACCTTTTCTTACAAGATAATTGAATCGCAACCCTCCCCTATCCCTTTCTCCATATCCAAGCCAGCATATCCTTGCGGGAAGACCTTGAAATTTTACTTTCTCCTCAGCTTTTGTTATCCATCTTCTAAGAATCTCATCCTCAGAAAATTCTTCAAGTATGGCTTTGTCACTTTCAATTATGTCCTTTGGATCTCCGGAGAGAGCCACCCACCTGAAAGGACCTCTGCCAAGGCAGAAGAGAGGTCTTATATACTCCAGGACAAAACCAGGAATTTCAAAAGCATCTTTAACTCCTTGAGAAAAAGCTTGCCCCCTAATATTGTTTCCATAATCAAAAGTAATAGCACCCATTCTCTTCAGCTTCAACATGCCTTCCATATGTTCAACTATGGATTCAAGAGCTCTTTTTTTGTATTCCTCGGGTTTTTCTCTTCTTAATTTTAAAGCATCCTCATAGCTCATTTTATTAGGAACGTAGCCATTAAGTTCATCATGGGCTGAAGTTTGGTCAGTCAGAACATCAGGAACAATCCCTCTTTTAGCAAATTCAGGAATTACATCAGCAGCATTCCCTAAAAGTCCTATAGATAAAGCTTCTCCCTTCTTTTTTGCTTCCATTGCCATGGAAATTGCATGTTCCAGATTATCTGTCATGGTATCCAGGTATCCAGTTCTCAATCTTCTTTCTATTCTTTCTCTATCAACTTCCACAATAATTCCCACACCTTCATTCATGGTTATAGCAAGAGGCTGGGCGCCTCCCATACCTCCGAGCCCAGCTGTAAGAACCAACTTTCCTTTCAAGGAACTACCAAAATGCCTCTTTGCTACCGCAGCGAGGGTCTCGTAAGTTCCTTGCAAAATGCCCTGAGTTCCGATATAAATCCAGCTTCCTGCGGTCATTTGACCGAACATGGTGAGTCCAAGAGCTTCCAGTCTTCTGAACTCATCCCAAGTTGCCCATTTTGGAACCACCATGGCATTGGAAATAAGAACTCTTGGTGCCTCTTCATGGGTTCTAAAGATTCCCACTGGTTTACCTGATTGAACAAGAAGGGTCTCGTCATTTTCCAAGGATTTAAGAGATTCAATTATTGCTGTGAAACACTCCCAGTTTCTTGCTGCTTTTCCTGTGCCACCATAAACGATAAGCTCCGAAGGTTTCTCAGCAACTTCTGGATCGAGATTATTCATTAACATCCTTAGAGCTGCTTCTTGCTGCCATCCTTTACAGGAAAGTGTAGAACCTCTTGGAGCTTTAATCTCTTTATAATAAACACCCATATTATGCCTCCTTAAACAGTATTACACTATAATTCATTTATTTCAATAAGTATTGAAGTCGAGCTTCTGAAAAAGGTTTATAATCATTATAGAGAATTTATGAATTCAAAAGTTTTTTTAGCTTAATCGCTACTTGGGGGGATTATTTCTAACTTTCATTTATCTTTTGGACGAGCATGACCAGAAGAATGACTACCTGAGGAAGAAGATGAAGAGGGAGAATGAGAGAAAGAAGATGAGGGAGTGGAGGAAATATTGGGTTTACTTAAAGCACCGTGGTAGGGACTATATGAACCATGATAATTTAAGGGTGAAGTAGCTGAAAACCTGTAATAAGATGTTCCGCTTTGATTACTGGAAGATAATGTTCTTTTATTTCTTATAGAGCTTGACTGAGGTGGATTTCCACCTTTGTAAGTTAAATCTTCTTTTTTTAAAATATTTCTCCAAGAGTCTGCAAGCCCAGGCAAATATAGGGGATAAGCTCTATAATAAAGATAGAAAGGATGAAAAAAAGGATATAAAGTGTAAGCAAAAGGGTAGGGATAATAAAAATGATAGTAATACCAATCCCAGAGCCAGTATGGCTCACAATACCAATAAGGGTAGTAAGGAAAGAATTCCTTTCTCTCTTTTGCGGGAATTCCAAGAAAATTCTCTCTTTTTTTGACAAATCTGTCAAAGGAATTATATGTTGCGGGAAACCCTCTAAAAACTTTGTCATTTTTCATCTCTACCATTTCTCCTGTGTTTAAAGTGGTAAAAGAGCCATCAGCAAAGGTTACCTCGGCAAAACCTCTAATAACAGAGATACTCACCCGCTCTCCACAATCAATAGAGTATTTACCGGGTTGGAAAATTTCCATCTTGTGCCCTTTTAATGTTAGATGGTAGGTTTCTTTTGATACTGTGGTAAGGCAAATTCTTCCCTTCTTTATATCTAAATTGGGGTTATTGTTTTCTAAACCAAAATATACTTCTGAATTCTTATCAACTCGCAAGAAGTCATTGTTCCCAAAGTCAATCTCTACTCTTCCGTCAGTTGTGATCAGAGAATCACCTTTGAAAAAATTAGTTCCAAACTTTACGAATTCACACTTGATCTCACCCTGAATATCTCTACATACCTTTGCAGAACCAATGTAATAGTTGATCTCCCCGATCTTTCTCTCCTGTGCAATTAATAGAAAGCAAAATGCGAAAATTAAAACAATCAAAAATTTTATTTTTCTCATAGCATCCTCCATGACACTCAATATATTATGACATTTTTCATGCCAGTTCAAAATACTCATATGCATTAAAAACGCTCTCCTGATGGGCAGTGAAAAAATAGTTTTTTGAATAAGGAAATTCTTTGTCCTCATAAAAGGACAACTGTCTAATTTATATTACTTTCCCGGAGTTTTCTCTTATAATTTCCTACTGCTCTATTGTGGGAAGTTAGGTCAGAGCTAAAGGTGTGGGTTCCATCTCCATTGGAGACAAAATAGAGATACTCAGTCTTGGCAGGATTTAAGGCTGATTCAATGGAGCTTATCCCCGGACTACAGATGGGACCCGGAGGAAGCCCTCTATGAATATATGTGTTGTAGGGTGAGGGGAACAGAAGATCCTCTCCTTTCAATGGAGGATGGAAAGCATCCTCTTTTTTCATAGCATAAATCACTGTGGGATCGCATTGAAGAGGGATACCCTTTTTAAGCCTATTGTGAAAAACAGAAGAAACAAGAGGTCTTTCATGGGGAACAGCTGTCTCCTTCTCGATCAGAGAAGCAAGAATAATTATTTCATAAAAATTGAAACCCATCTTTTCCGCTTTTTCCTTGTATATACCAACTCTTTCTTTAAATCTATTGAACATTATCTCAATTATTTTCTCAGATGTAATTCCCTTGGGTAGAAAATAGGTGTCAGGGAATAGAAAACCTTCTAAATCCAATGCATCCCTGTTGAACTCGTTCACCAATTTATTGCTTTTACACTTTTCTAAAAATTCATCCTTATTTACCAGCCCACTATCCCCAAGTATCTCAGCTATATCTTTTATGGAACTTCCTTCAGGAATTGTGACAGAACGAAGGTAAATATCGCCGTGTATAATTTTTTCCAGAACCTGGTATAAAGATAAAGGTAATTCAAATTTGTATTCTCCAGCTTTTATAGTTTTATTTTTAAAATAAATATAATGACCCGCAAGGAAAAGTATTTCTTCTCTTATCACGCCCTCCTTTTTAAGAAGTCTCGCTGCTTCTTTTAGTCCCGTCCCAGATTTTATCTCTAAAATTATCTCCCCTTTCTCCCCATAAGGTTTGTGTATTTGATTCTCAAAAATTCCTTTTCCGTAAAAATAAATTAAAAAAGCCGACAGGATTAGGAAAAACAGATAAAACACTTTTTTCATTTTCTTTTGCTATCAAGATAAGATTGAAGAATTATTACCGCAGATATTTTATCTAAATGCTCTTTTCTTCTCCTCCGTCTCATTCCTGAATCTTTAAGCACTCTCTCTGCCTGAACTGTTGTTAGCCTCTCATCCCAAAGGACAGGCTCCAAAGAAAAATTTTTTCTAATCCAATCTGCAAATTCCATGCATTTTTCAGAGCTTTCACTAATCCTTCCATCCATATGCAATGGATTTCCGATAACAATCTCATTAATACTCCATTCTTTAATTAAAGAAGCAAAAAATTCTCTGTCAGCTTCCTCATCTTCCCTCTCATACTTTCCAAGGGGACTGGCAATAATACCCATTTCGTCAGATATAGCAAGACCAATAAATCTAAACCCGAAATCTATCCCTAATGTTCTCATAATTCCTCTACAGAATAGGTTAGCTTTCTTTTCTTGGATGCATGCCTTTCTATAGCTAATTCTATAAGTTTTTCAATCAGTTGAGGATAAGGAATTCCACTTGCTTCCCATAGTTTTGGATACATAGATATGGATGTGAAACCCGGGATAGTATTGATTTCGCTCACATAAATTTTATTTGTCTCCCGCTCCATAAGAAAATCAACTCTTGCCATTCCGTAACATTCAAGGGCTAAAAAAGTTTTAATTGATAAAGTCTGAAATTTTTTTATTTCTTCTTCACTCAAATTCGCAGGAATCTCAAATTTTGTCTTTCCTTCAATATATTTATCTCTGTAGTCATAAAATTCTCTATACGGGATTACTTCACCAGGGACTGAGACTATTGGATTGTCATTTCCAAGAACGCTACATTCAATTTCCCTTGCATTTATACCCCTCTCTACAAGAATAGTCCTATCCCATTTAAAGGCATTCTCCATTGCTTGGAAAAGACTAGAATAATTTTTAACTTTTGTAATACCAATGCTTGAGCCAAGATTTGATGGTTTAACGAATAAGGGCAATCCAAGATTTTTGCACTTTTCTAAGATCCCTTCTTTTCCATCCCGCCACTCGAAATCCCTGAAAGCCATCCACTCCACCACTGGAATCCCATGGTATGAAAGAACTTCCTTTGTTTTCACTTTGTTCATTCCAAGAGAAGAACCCATTATTCCAGCTCCTACATAAGGAACATCCGCCATCTCAAAAATTCCCTGAATTGAGCCGTCTTCACCGTAAGGACCATGAAGAAGGGGGAAAAAAACATCCGCCTCAAAAATTTCAGTTTCACAGAACCATGGAAGAAAAGAATATCCTTTTTTCTTGAAATCTTCCTCTGCAAAGGGTGAAGATACCATCCTCCACAGACCATTTTTGTCAATGTAAACAGAAATAATTTCGTATTTTTCTTTGTTTATTGCATCAAAAACAGATCTTGCTGATATTATTGATATTTCATGCTCTGCAGAACGTCCACCAAAAATTATAGATATTCTCTTTTTCATATTTAATCTTTAAAGAAATTCAAGATTTTTAGCTTTTATATCCTTTTAGAAGATTGTGGTTACCTTCGCACAAAGTTTTAATCATCTCCTCATAAAGATAATCCACTTTTTCCAGAATCTGAGGTTTTACCCTTTCTCTAAATGTTTCTTTACTTTTCTCGATTACATCTTTCAATTTATTGTATATATTTCCTTCCCTTCTTCCCAATTCGATCTCTTCGGCATGATATAGCATTATATCTGAAACAAGGACTTTTGCCAGTCTTTTAGCACTCTTGTGCCATTCCTCTTCTTCCTTGCTTATCATTGGCACCACAGGAGTTTGAGGCACAATTTTCTCTATCTCTGGAGGTGGTGGAGGTGTGGGAACTTCTGTTATTTCTTTGGTTCTTTCTTTCGCGATTAATTTTTCCTTGATGGGAAGAAGGTCTATCAAAACGGTAGCAAATTTTGTTAAAATTTCCAGTTCTTCTTTACAATCTATTTTTGCGTTTGAGGGAACCTGATCTCCATAAAATACTGCCATTATTTTATTCTTTATATGCATGGGTATAGCTATTATTTCTAAAGGTCTTTTCCCTCCAAATCTATTTATAAGAAGCCAGTTCTCCGGGTGATCAACAGGAGTACCAATAAAAGTTAATCCACTTTCTGCAACATCTTTCAGAACAGTATTAGCTGAGAGGGGAACTATTACAAGACGAATGCTAGTGTCCGTAATTTCTGAGGAGCCTGTAAAACCTCTCGAGTACCAACCAACAAAATTATTGTCCTTTATCACAAAAACACAAACCCGTGAAAGAAATTTATTTGCACCCTCAATGAAAGAGGAGATTATTTCTGTTTGAGATTTTCCTTGCTCCATCTTATTTATGGTGGAGTAAATTAAACGAATCTTTTCACTCGCTGGTCTGGCTAACTCTACTTCTTTTTTAAATTCTTCCCAAATTGTTTCGATGTTTTTTATGTCCACTGAATCCACCTCAAGCTTAATGGACTGCATCAACTCGTTTAGGGCTTCTACCATTTTGTTCTCAAAGGCTTCAAATTTCTTCTCTAATAATTTACCTTTGCTTAAAAGAACAGATTCCAAGAATGAAGTCATGGCTTTTATGAATGTCTCTTTTCTCTCCATAATAACCTCTCTATTCCTTATCCATCTCTTTAAAAAAATTATATATCATTTAAAAAAAAACAGCAATTTATAATCTAACAAAGCAGATGTCCTTTGCAGATGAGAAATCGCATGCGCTTACACTTTTATTTTAAGACGAACGAAGTTAAAATTAAAATAATGGTGAGACCTTACAATACCTTTAGCCAGAGTTTAAGAAAAAAATTTGGGGAAAGAGTCCAAAAAGTTGCTGTGGATGCGGGCTTTGGATGTCCCAATAAAGATGGAACCCTCTCCTCAAAAGGATGCATATTCTGCGATAGATATGGTTCAGGGCCTGTAAAATTTTCGGGTTTGCCTCTGGAAGAACAGATTGTAAGAGGAATTGAGTATGCAAAAATTAGGTACGGAGCCAATCTATATATTATATACTTTCAAGCTCATACAAATACATATTGTAGCTGGCAAAAATTAAAAGATTACGTAGATATAGCCCTTTCACACAAGGGAGTGGTGGGAATCTCGATAGGAACAAGACCTGATACTCTTCCAGATGAGATCCTAAGAGGGCTGGCGGATATATCAAAAATTACTTATTTGTGGCTTGAACTCGGGCTTCAATCCATCCATGAAAAAAGTCTTAAATTATTAAACAGAAATCACAGCTTTGAAGACTTTGAAATAGCTTATAGAAAGGCAAAAAATCAAAAAATTCAGGTATGTGCTCACATAATTCTCGGTATCCCAGGAGAATCCTGGGAGGATATGATGGAAACTGCTAAATACCTCGCAAGAATTGAAATTGATGGGGTCAAGATCCATCCTTTACATGTACTTTCCGGAACCGAATTGCAAAGAATGTATGAGATGAAAGGATTACAACTGCTAGAAAAAGAAAAATATGTTCAGCTTGTGGTGGATTTTATTGAACATCTTCATCCTTCAACAATAATTCATAGAATAACAGGTGAGCGGGAGGCATCATTACTTGTGGCGCCCCTTTGGGTTTTACAGAAACCAGAGGTCATTATGGAGATCGAGAAGGAATTTCAGAGGAGGAGGAGTTATCAGGGAATTCGTTTCCAAAAATTATAAAAATTTAAAATGGAAGAAGAATTCTATATCCCGTCTTCTCTTGAAGAAGCCCGCAAAATACAAGAGGAACTGAGCGCACAGATAAAGATAAAAAAGACCATCGATAGAATAAAACTAATAGGAGGGTTAGATTCAGGATATTCAAAAAATAAGATTAAGACTGCCCTGGTAACCCTCTCTTTTCCAGATCTTAAGTTAATTGATTTCTCCATCTCTCAAGAAGATGTTAAATTCCCATACATCCCTTCCTATCTTGCTTTTAGAGAAATCCCTTCTATGCTCATGGCTTGGAAGAATTTAAAAATAAAGCCTGAATTGATAGTGGTGGATGGAAATGGCATTGCCCATCCAAGAAAAATCGGGATAGCTTCTCACCTGGGTTTGCTTTTAAATATCCCCACAATTGGCTGTGCAAAGACTCCTTTTTATTCCACACCTCTTCCTGGCTTGAAAAAAGGTGATTTCTCATACATGAAGAACGAGAAGAATGAGATTGTTGGTGTATCTTTGAGAACAAAAGAAAATACTGTTCCAGTCTATATTTCCCCAGGGCATCTCGTTGATGTTGAATTTTCTATAAAAACCATATTGTCCATATCCAATTTCAGAATACCTGAGCCAATTAGAATAGCTCATATTATGTCCAAATATTGAAAATAATAGGTTTAAGAAAATTGAGCAATTTTATTTCTTTGTAAATAAGGACTTTTGGGAATATAGAGATCAGCTTTTATTTTCAATGGTTTTCTTCCGGTTGTTAAACTTCATTGAATTTCAGGCATAAACCACTTGACATGGGGGTTTTTTAGTAGGAAAATAAAGGAAGAGGAGGTTAGGCATGACTAAAAATGATTTAGTAGCAAAGATTGCTAAGGATTCTGGGATTACAAAAGCTCAAGCAGCAAAAGCAGCCAATTCTTTTATCAATGCGATCGAGAAATCTCTGAAGTCGGGTCAGAAAGTGACATTTGTAGGTTTTGGAACTTTCAAAGTAGTGGAGAGAAAGGCAAGAAATGGAAGAAACCCCAAGACTGGCGAAGTAATTAGAATTCCCAAGAAAAAGATCCCCAAGTTCGTTCCTGGTAAGAAACTGAGAGAGATGATCAAATAAGTAGTTAAGTCTAATATCTAAATCCCGGAAAGGAAAGCCCCCAAGGGATGGGGGCTTTTCGTTTAATGAAAGTTTTATTAGGAACAAGTGGATGGAACTATAAACATTGGTCCGGACTCTTTTACCCTTCTAAAATTCCCCAAAAAGATTGGCTTAAATATTATGCGGGATTCTTTAACTCTGTGGAAATTAACATGACCTTTTACAGATTTCCTCAGGAAAAAGTTATAGAGGCATGGAAAAAGCAAGTTCCATCGGGTTTCATTTTCTCCATCAAAGGGAATAGAATCATCACTCATGTGAAAAAACTTAAGGATGTGGAGTCGCTCCTGAATAAGTTTTTATTAATCATATCTAACTTTAATGAAAAACTGGGTCCAGTTCTTTTCCAATTACCGCCCTCCTTTTCCTACAATAAGAAAAGATTAGAAAGTTTTTGCGAATTACTATTTTCTCAGAAAATAATAAAAGATGCTAAGTTTTCTATTGAACTAAGGGATAAATCCTGGGTAAATGAGGAAACATTCTCTATTCTTAGAAAATACAAAATCTGCCTCTGTTTTAGTGATTATCCAGGGATAGAGATCCATTCACCTTCCACAGCTTCCTTTATTTACATGAGAAGACATGGTCCCACTTCTTTGTATTCCTCCTATTACAGCCTTAAGGAAATAGAAGAAGATTCCTCTTTTATAGCTAAATTTGTAAAAAATAGCTATAATGCTTATGTATATTACAATAATGACGCTAATGCTTGGGCTGTTCAAAATGCAATTCAATTGAAAGAGTATATGGAAAAATGCCTTTAAAAACTGCAAAAGAGGTATCTGCAGGAGGTGTGGTCTTCAAGAAGGAGGACGATAGATTTCAATTTGTTTTAATCTCTCCCAAAGAGGGCAGATGGTGCTTGCCAAAAGGATTGATCGGAGAAAAAGAAAAAGAGGAGGAAACAGCTCTGAGAGAGGTAAAAGAAGAAACTGGTTTGAATTGTAGGATAAAAAGTAAAATAGATACTATTGAATACTGGTATTTTGACAAAGGGAGGAATTTAAGACTTCACAAATTTGTCCATTTCTATCTTATGGAATATTTAGAAGGCTCTCTTGATGATCATGACCGGGAAGTGCTCGAAGCCAGATGGTTCAATGCTGAAGAAGCCATTGAAATAGCGAGTTTTGAAAGTGAAAAAGAGGTTCTTCTAAGAGCTCTGGAAATTTTGAAAAGCTCAAAAAATAATTCACCAGCTAAAATATAAATTGATGATTTGCTAAATTTCCCTTCTTGCTTTGTTAAAAGTATTTTCTTTCTGCATTAAATAAGATATTCCCATAAAGGCAATTTTTGGGGCAAACAGAAGTAGGAAGGTGAAGAGTATGATAATTTTAATTCTTTATTTGATTTTCGTTTTAGTTTACGGATGTTCCTCACCTCTTTCTCCTACTGATAACACATAGGATGTAGTATATGTGGACATAGAGAACAGGAGAGAGAAGGAAGATGGTTCAGCTTCTCATCCATTTACCTTCATAACGAGGGCGGTGAGGAAGGCTAAGGAGGGTGCGAGGATAATAGAGAGGCGGGGTCATGATTTGATGATACTACAGAGTGGATGTGAGGTATCAGGGTTTTTCATAAAGTCGGAGTGGTCAGGAACCATTCTTGGTCCAGCCATTCAAGAAGAGGGAGTGGAGAATGTAAAGATGTTCAATAATAAATTTTATTACGCTGATTCCTCCTCGATTCGTTTAGAAAAGACATCAGGAAAGATATTCAATACCATCATGGAAGATCCTCGAAAGGCGAATGCAGCTATTACTCTCGATTATTCAAGTGATATTGACATATCCAATAACGATATAAGAAATTTTAGCGGAAGAATTGGTTTATTAGGTTCGTCACTGAAGATTATGAACTCCCATATTACGAACTGTAAGGTAGATGTAAACATCATCCATGGCAGAAGGCAATGTTATATCATCTCCTCCAATATTTGAGAATAGAATTGAAAACAACGATGAATATGGGATAAGGATAAGAGCGTAGCCCACAGAGACAGACTTATGAGGAGGGAAGAGGGGAAGCTTCGGGAAAAACATTATAAGAAACAAAAAAATGGGATTTACTCAATGAATCTCCCTCCGAAATCCACGCACAGAATAACACCTGGACTCACACCACAAAGGAGGAGATAGATAAGTATGACATCTGCGATGATGAAGGGGAAGGAGGCAAAGTGATATTTATTCCTTTTAAAGGAGGGGCGAATTCTAAAAAGCAGAGATAAGGTAAAAAGAAAGTAGAGAATCGAACGATAGGAAAGAAAGTAAAATTATGGAGCATGAGTTTTAAAGGATGGTCTTGATGAGATGTTTTTAGAATATTAAAGGGAAGTGATATATAAAGCTCTTAAAGAGAGTGGAGAGACTGGGTCGAAATAAAAAATTTACCAGGGAGTTTTTTTAATATCCATTCTGTTAAATATAGCCAACTATTGAGTCGAGATTTCTTGCCCTCAACCCTTAGCTCACCGGAAATATTGAAATAATCGGTAAGCTCTAAAAATAAGGGATTAGAAATAACAATTTTTTGGCAAAAAACCAAAAAGGCAACTCCTTCTATTTGCTCAGTAGAATTTTCAAATTTCATAGATGAGTTTCTACGAAAGCTTGCTTTTCAGCCAAAAACGCAGGACCTGAAAAAGTTAATCTTGACAATGCTTTCTCTTTTTTATACCCTTTATTGATGAGAAAATGGAATTTGCAAAATTGACTCCTTCTCTTGTTAACGAGTTTAAAAAAATTGTGGGAGAAAAAGGCCTTATTTACGAAGACAGAGAAGCTCTTGAAATCTATTCAAGAGATGAGTCAGGCAAATATTATTTCCATCTGCCCGATATTGTTCTCAAGCCCAACACAGCTCATCAAATTTCAGAAATTCTAAAATTAGCAAACAAAGAAAGAATTCCAGTAACTCCTCGAGGTGCTGGGAGCGGACTTTCAGGGGGATGCATACCTATTTATGGAGGAGTTGTGCTTTCGCTGGAGAGGATGAACAGGATGATAGAAATAGACAAAGCTAATATGGTAGCTGTGGTGGAGCCAGGGATGATAACGAATGACCTTTGCAAAATAGTGGAAAAAGAAGGACTCTTTTATGCAGGCTATCCAATGAGTGTGGAGATATCTTTTATAGGAGGAAATGTTGCCACCAATGCAGGAGGTGGTAAAGTAATTAAATACGGCAACACGGGCAAACATGTTCTTGGTATAGAAGCTGTTCTTTCTAATGGAGAAATATTTCAATTCGGTGGAAAAAGGAGAAAAGATTCAAGTGGATACGATTTTGTAAGATTCCTTGTGGGTTCTGAAGGAACTCTTGCAGTTTTCACAAAAATATTTCTCAATTTAGTGCCTTTGCCAGGGAAAACAATGGATTTCTTCATCTCCTTTGAAAACCCCGAAGCAGCAATAGAAAATATAGGAAGAATTATAGAAGGAACAAAAAGCATTCCTTCTTCCTTAGAATTTATAGATAGAATCTCCATAGAAATAGGAAGAGAGTTTAACAAAATTTTCCTCCCAATAGATGAAAAATCTGAGGCATTTCTTTTAATTCAATTTGAGGAGAAGAGCGAAAACGAGCTTTATGAAATAAGCGATAGACTCTCAGAAATTCTCCATGAAGGTGACGCTGTTGATATTCTTGCTTCCACTGATAGGGCAAGTTCCGAAAGAATATGGAAGATCAGGAGAAACTGGATTGAATCTTTGAAAAGTATAGATCCATATGTTCTTTCAGGAGATGTAGTTGTCCCTCCCTCTGAGATTCCCAAGATTATGAAATTTATAAAAGAGATCTCAAAGGAATTTCATGTTAGAATACCCGTAGCTGGACATGCGGGAGATGGCAATCTTCATCCTGCGCCCATGAAACCACCAGAAATACCGCCTGAGGAGTGGGGAAAAATAGGAGAGGAGATCCTCAAAAGAATAGCGCTGAAAGCATCTGAACTTGGAGGAGCAGTGAGTGGAGAACATGGGATTGGATTTCTAAAAAAGGAACTTTTAAAGTTAACAAAAAGAAAGGAATGGGAATTGATGAAAAAAATTAAAGAGGATTTTGACCCTAACCACATTTTAAATCCTGGCAAGCTTTTTTAAATGCATTTATCAATTTTTCCAGGTGCTCTCTTAGGAATCTTACCCATCCTTGTGGTTTTGATACTTATGATTCGCTTTTCCCTGTCTGCCTCGAAAGCTATGCCATCAGGTTGGATTGTGGCTGTGATCCTATCTATTTTTATATGGAAGACCCCCTTTCCCTGGGTGATCAGTGCTACTATTAAAGGATTTATAATTTCATTTGATATTCTTCTTATTGTATTTGGTGCGGTTCTTCTTTACTTTACCATGTTAGAGGGCGGAGCAATAGATACCATATCCAGAACTGTTTTGGGAATGAGTGAAGATAGAAGAATTCAGGCTAACCTTGCATGGCTCATAGGCGCATTTTTTGAAGGAGTAGCGGGTTTTGGCACACCAGGAGCAATTGTTGGACCATTACTTTTCGGAATGGGTTTTCCAGCTATTACCTCTGCCTCTTTGATTTTAATTTTCAATTCTACCCCTGTATCTTTTGGCTGTATAGGCATCCCAGTTTGGGGAGGGGTAGGAAGTTCCCTCAGAACAGAGCAGATCAAGCAATTGCTTTCTTCTTCTGGGCTTGATTATAACTATTGGGTAAATGTGATTCTTACTCGGCATGTAGCGCTGATTCACGGAATAATAGGAAGTTTTCTTCCTCTCCTCACCCTTTATCTATTGATAAAATGGACGGGAGGGAAGAGAGAGGATTTCGTGGAAGGAATTTTTCCTGCTTTGCTCGCTGGGTTTTCTTTTACTATTCCATACACTCTCCTCGCCTTCCTTTTAGGTCCTGAATTTCCCTCCCTTTTTGGTGCAACTTTAGGAATAATAATTTATTCTCTTTTAATTAAATCAAGAATGGTAAGAGTGAAAAGGATATACAATTTCAATTATGAGAGATTTGAGGAAAAAGAGGCAAAAAAAGAAATTTCCAGATTTAAAGCCTTCCTTCCCTATATTATTATCTCTGTCTTTCTTGTCATGACAAGAGCTGTTCCAGAAATTAAGAAATTCGTAGAGAGCTCTCTTGTAATTAGCTGGGATAGAATCTTCGGAACAGATATATCCCAATCCTTGAGAATTTTAAATAATCCGGGAATTTATTTTATTCTTGTTGTCATAATATCACAATTCCTCTTAAAAATGGAAAAGAGGAAAATAAAGATAGCATGGCTGAAAACACTCAAAAGGCTCTTCCCTGCTTCCATTGCTCTCTTTTTTGCCCTCGCCCTTTCCCAAACAATGATTTACACCTCTCGGAATCCTTTTAAAATGGAATCCATGATAATAATGATCGCAAAGAGTATCTCTGTTATAACAGGAAAACTCTACTCAATTTTCGCTCCTTTTGTAGGAATACTCGGGGCATACGTAGCGGGAAGTAACACAGTCTCAAATATAATGTTTTCTGGTTTCCAATTTGCCACAGCCCAGCTTCTCGGACTTTCAAAAACGATAATCCTTTCACTTCAAGTTGTAGGAGGGGCTATTGGAAACATGATTTGCGTCCACAATGTTGTTGCTGTATGTGCCACTATAGGAATAATAGGCAAGGAAGGAACTATTATAAAAAAGAATCTCCTCCCCTGTTTTCTTTACGGATGGATTGCAGGACTTATAGGGGTATTCCTTTTATTTATTTCTCCTCATCTCTTTTAAAAGCTCAGAAAATTTGTTTAAAAATAAAGGGCGATTATATGAGAATAAATTTCTAATGGTTAATTAGAATTAACTTATGTTTTCCAACTGCCTCCTAAAATCCTCTTTAATAAACCATCCTGAAATTCATTTGGTCATTACACTTCTTCATGTTCATAAAAAGAACTCTTTTTGTATCTCTGAATTATTTATTCATCCAGGAACACTTCCAATCCCCTCGCTAGCTTTATCCCAAATGTCTTGAACATCTCGCTTCCCATTTCCAGACTGCAAGCAAGATATTTCAAGCCTAAAGTCCTCCTGCTATAATCTCCGCTCGCTTTTTTCGCTTACCTCGCCTCCATGAAATATGGATTTGTTGACACGGCAAAGCTGTTTTATCTTAGAACAATTGCGAAAAAGATTTAATAAAAAGAAAATTTTCTTTGGTTTTAAATTTGAGAATCCAAGGATATCCACAATAAAGCTTAATCTGATAGAGTTAGAAGGAGGAGTTTACCATGTATTTTCAAGAACCCTCGAGAGGAGGCATCTCTTTAAAGAGAGAAAAGATTTCCTGAAATTCCGTTCGATCTTGAAGAGACAAAGGAAGAATTTAGTTAAATTATCCCTATGCCTTGATAAGAGATTCTCATTGCCAAGCTCTTGAAAAATCCCTTGGCAATTTTTAAGGGCGATTCGCTTTCGCACCTCTGCTTTTACTATTTTTCACAACAAAAAAATATAGAAGACAGAATCTTTATTCAGAAGAAGGAACACCTCTTATTTCGACGATCTTATGATTGTTCTCGATTATTTTTCTAAGATGAAGGGTGAAGCACAGAAAAAAGAAATTAATTGAGGAGAAAATTTTGTTCCACAGGTTCATTAAAAAAGAGAAGGTTTTACTGAGCATAAAAAAAGGGAAAGAGGATTTCAAAAAGCAAGCCTTAATGTATCTATTGAATAGCAAATCTAATTTTGAAATCTCAGGGAATCGGTGAAAATTAGAAGTTGGATATTCAGCTGTCAGTCGGAATATAAAATTTAGAGAAGAGGTTGAAATGAGAGGGAACTTGCAAAGAATTTCAAATTTCACGAAGAGAAATTATCAAGAATTGGATGAATAAGTTTTTTTATCTTTTTACGATACATTTATCCTTTACTACAGTATTATATATCAGTCTAAGCTTAAAAGCTCCTTTTTCAATTACTGCTTTTTTATCCAGTATTTTAACGCATAATCATTTAAAGAAACAACCCCGACTTCTTTAAATAACTTGCCTTCTCAAGATATTTAGTAATAGCCCTAAATATCTCGATTTGCTTTTTAAACCCAATTTCCTGCTTTCCTCCTCCGGCCTTTCTCCAAGAACTTTAACAATAGAATGAACAAAGAAATCAAAGACTTCATTATTGATTTCTAATTTTCTGCTTAATTATTCAAGCTTAATTTTGTATATAAATTCTCCAGTTTTTTTGCCGGTGAGATTTTCTCTTAGAGTTAGGGATACAAAAATTTCTTTTCCGCTTGCACTCCATGCGCTTCTTGTGACAAGATAATGGTTAGTTCCCCAATTATTCTTTGAGAAATCAGTAAGACGGGAAACCATCTCACCTTTTCTATCCATCAGATAAAGATCGGTAGTTAAATTTGTTGTTATAAAATTGTTTGGTTTATTTTTATATCTTTTCCATGCATTCAAAAGTCGTTCTTCATATTTTGAATCGAAAAGATTCCCCATAAAAGTAATAAATTTCTGGTCTAAAGAATAAGAAGCTTGCTCCTCATAAAAATTATTTGTTCTTGTAAGATTTGTTTTACTTGTTACATTACCATTTTCGTCAATTTGAGCTTCCCATAAATCTATACGGTATCCAGGGTATGGGAGATTGGAATAACCAATATCAGCGGCAAAAAGAAGACGGTTCTCAGACGACCATTCTTGAGGTTCAAATATAGCACCATCTTCCATGGAGAGAGTCTTAACATTTTTAAGTTGGGGAATTTCACTATCCCAATTTATAATTCCTATTTTCATTACCCATTTTGCTAAGGGAAATTTATCATATGGTTTTGCTCCACCGATTCTTTCTGCCCAAGCAATCATCCTTCCATCTTTTGAGAATTTTGGATATAGAACGCCTGAATTCAAGTCAGAAGCTTTAAAATCTGTAAGTTTTATCCATATCGAACCGTCCTTTTTGACAAGAAATAGATTATTCCACCATCCTGCTCCTGGCTCGGCAAGAAGGCGAGTTCCTGGCAATTTTTTAAGGTATTTCCAGCTTATATTAAAAGGAATTTCCATTTCAGTAATGAACCATTCCCCAGAAGGGTGCCAATCAGAAGCTCCTTTATGAAGAAGAGGTATTAGAGACGATGCAACACCGATTGCTTTCCTGGGTGAGCAGCTCAAACAGACCATTTCTTTTTCAGGATTGGTAGAATTACCATCGACAATATATAGCTGTAAAATTCCGTTACCATCTCTTTTCATTATCAAAACTTTGTTAGTATTTGGACACAATGCATCGAAGGATGCGTTTTCAAGAAATTTCTCGATCTTTTTTGTCTCAAATGACCAGAGGTTTGTTAGAAGAGATAAAATTAAAAACAAGGTTCTCATCTTTTCCTCCCATTATATATTATTGCTATATTTCTAACCTTATTTACCTCTATTAGAAACAAGGACAGTCTCCCATGGTCAAACAGATTTTTCAGCACAGTATTTATCTATATCAACAAGCTGAACAATTAATTTTTCGGGTTTAACAGGCTGGAAGAGCTGAGCAATTTTGTCCAAAAGAGGAACATTTTTTATAAGCCAGGAAGGGGACAAGACAAAGAGACATGCAAGCACAGCGCAAATCAAGACAAAGATTATAAAAAATGACCATTTTACATTCACTTTCTCTTCACTTTCAGATTATTTTGGTAAGTTTCTCTTAACATTTCCAATTTTTATTATCAAATAAGGGTGAGCTAAAATCAAGCGGAAATGTTACTGGAGTTTCCCAAGAGTAACTTAATTTTAGTAGCCTGATTTAGTTACATGAAGCATTGATTTTGGAGGTGGGACAAAATGAAAAACTATATCAAAAACGGAATCCTAACCCACTTTTGGCAAACATGAGTTTAATTTATAATTATTTGAGCTCCTCCTTTTTGGTTTCGGTATCCCTGCTCTCAGATAGCCTTAAAGAAACATTGAATCTCTTTAATATTGAGCCATTTTAGCCTATGAGTTCTCTCCTTCAGCCTTAAGACCCTTTACCCTTGACAAATCTATGTCATGATAAGATATTAATCTTTGATGAAAGATTTGGAATTTTATGTCAGAGATAAGAAGCTCAAAAATTCCTATGTAGTTCTCTCCTTTTTAGCTCCGGAAAATTTTACAGATGTAAGACCAGGGCAATTTCTGATGGTCAAAGTTCCCTCTCCTGATTTAATTTTGAGAAGACCTATTTCTATCTTTAATTTTGAGGACAATAAATTTGAAATCCTCTTTCAAATCTGCGGAAAAGGGACAGAATTGCTTTCAAGAGTTAAGAAAGGAGATACTTTAAAGGTTCTCGGTCCTCTCGGAAATGGATTTACCTATGAAAATTATGGAACGTATCTCATTGTGGGAGGAGGCAGGGGAATTGCTCCTTTATTTTTCCTTTCAAAAGTATTTCTAAAAAACGGGCTGAATTTTAAAGTCTTATATGGTGGTAAAACCAGTTCAGATTTACCCGCATTGGAGTATTTTGATTCATTGGATATAAAGCCTGTGGTTACCACGGAGGATGGTTCTGCTGGATTCAAAGGGCTTGTAACAGAGGCGCTAGAAAAAATTTTAAATTCAGAATTCTTTTCTAAAATTTACGCATGCGGTCCAAAAGCAATGATGGAAAAAGTTTACTCTATCGCTACGAATTTAAGAATTCCTTGCCAATTTTCTCTGGAAGAGAGGATGGCATGTGGCTTTGGAGTTTGCTGGAGCTGTGTGGCACGGATTAGAAAGGGGGAAAAGGAAGAATGGGTGAAGATCTGCAAGGAAGGTCCTGTGTTTAATGGAGAAGATATAGCATGGTAGAACTTAATGTAGATCTTGGTTTTCTTAAATTGAAAAACCCGATTTTAACTGCAAGTGGAACTTTCGGATACGGGCTTGAGTTCATAAATTTCTTTGACATTTCCATTCTTGGAGGAATAATCACAAAAGGAATATTTATGGATACTGTAGAAGGGAACCCTCCTCCCAGAATATGGGAAACAGCTTCAGGAATGATCAACTCCATTGGTCTTCAAGGAATAGGTGCTAAAAATTTTGCAAAGGAGATCTTGCCTGAGCTTAGAAAATACAATACTCTCATTGTAGTGAATGTTTGTGGTAGAAGTGATGAAGAGTATGGAGAAGTGGTGGCTTATTTAAGCAAGGAGAAAGGTATATCAGCTTTTGAGCTCAACATATCCTGTCCCAACATCCACAGAAATGGGCTTTGTCCTGCTATGGATCCTGACTGGACTTACAGGATAGTAAAGAAAGTGAAGGAAAGAACAGATTTACCAATAATTGTAAAACTCTCCCCTAATGTCTCAGATATTGTTTCCATTGCTCTCTCAGCAGAAGAGGGAGGAGCGGACGCCATTTCTCTTATAAACACCATCCTTGCCATGGCTGTGGATTGGAGAAACAGAAAACCAAGACTTGGAAATATAATGGGTGGTTTATCAGGTCCTGCGATAAAGCCTGTTGCTCTTAGAATGGTTTTTCAGGTGGTAAAAAAGGTTAGAATTCCAGTGATTGGGATAGGAGGAATCATGACAGGAGAGGATGTTATGGAATTTCTCGTTACTGGAGCGAAAGCTGTGGAAGTGGGAACTGCAAATCTTTTTGAACCCAACGCTTGTGTAAAAATTATAAACGAATTGGAGGAAATCTGCAAAAAGGAAGGGATAAAGAGGATAGAGGATATAATCGGAACTCTTGATATTTGAAGGAGGGTGTAATGGGAGTCTTAGAAAAAGTTATAGTTGCCCTTGATGTAGATGGAATTGAGGAGGCTGAAAATTTTTTAAAGATACTTTCAGGAATAGATATATTCAAGATAGGTCCAAGGCTATTTATAAAATACGGAACAAAGATTGTTGATCTCATCCATAAAAACAGCAAAAAGGTATTCCTTGATCTCAAATTTCACGATATCCCTAACACAGTTTATCATTCTGTAAGGGAGGCAACAAAGCTGGGTATTTATATGTTTACCATTCACACTCTTGGGGGAAAGGAGATGATAAAATGGGCTGTTCAAGGAGCTGGAGAAGAGAGTGAGAAACTTGGGATTGAAAGACCAAAGGTTATGGGAGTTACCATTCTCACAAGTATGGATGAAAAAAATATAGAAGAGGTAGGGTTCGGATATGGAGTAGAAGATCTGGTAAAGAGGCTTTCTATTCTGGCTTATGAGAACGGAGCTGATGGCGTGATTGCTTCACCAAGAGAAATTAAAGTTATCAGAGAAATAACGGGAAGAAATTTTTTGATTGCCGCACCAGGAATTAGATTTGAGGAAGGGAAGGACGATCAGAAAAGAACCCTTTCTCCTGCTGAAGCTATTAGCCTTGGTGCAAATTATCTGGTAATTGGGCGCCCCATTTTGAGGGAACCTGAAAGAATAATGAAAACTCTGATGGAATTAGAATAAATTACAATCCTATGCTTATCCTTGAGGCGACAAAAATTGAACTTGCAATTGCACCCACAACAAAGTAAACCACTATATTTACAACAATAACCACAATAGTGTAGCCAACTGCTTTATCGCTGGGAGTCTCCATAAGCATGGGAAGACCTATAAAGAATAAGTATAGACCGTAAAGACCTGCAAGAATAACGAGAATACCGAGCCATGGAATGATATAAAGAACACCAGCAACCCACATAGGGGTCATTGAGTAGACAACCGCTTTTAAAGCATTGACATAATTCTTCTGAGATCCAAAGCTTGGTGCGAGGGCATCTGCTATAAATGCTACAAGTGCAAGTCCTACGAGAGATAGAATATATAAGAATATACAGTATCCTAAAGCTCTACCTATAGACCACCTAAAAGAAACTCCCATGAATGAAGTTCCAATCAAAGAGTAGCCTATGAACTGTGCAATGGCAGGTATTGCTGCAAGAATCATGGCATAAGAAGTATAAATTCCCTGAACAGTAGCTGGTTCTGCCTTAATTTCAGCCCATGCCTCCTTAGGGCTTGTGATTATTTTTTTCACTCTTTCTGCAATGTTCATGTGGCCTCCTTATAATCGTAAGTCTTAATCAGTCTAAAATAATTATTTCGATTTGTCAAATAAATCCCTCTCAAACTCTGAACAAGTTTTGAATGTGGTTTATTTAGATTGGCAGTCCTCTACAATTTAGATTTTTCTGGAATTTTTCCCTCTTGCCCTTCTCTTTCGTTTATATCCTCTAATGTCATTTTGTTCATTCTTTTAAAATAGATTTTCAAGGGGCAAAAGGAGAACTTGACATATATTTTTTTTTGTATAATAATTTTTTTCTTATGATAGAATTGCTTAAGGAAATCGACATTATAAAGACCCATTACTTTTGGTACTGGTTTACCAAGAGGGTGGGTCTCTGAGGTTTCCTTAAGCCCAAACACCCTCCGATAAAGGAAATCCCAAAGACCCACTAAGAAACTGAGTGGGTCTTTTTTTATTTTTAGGAGGTTGTATGGAGATTAAAAGATTAAAAGATTTACTGGTGGGTTGGGAAGATATTCCATTGGACCTTTACACCCCTGTCTCTGCTTTTTTGAAGCTCAGGAATAAGGGTGCAACATATCTCCTTGAGAGTGTGGAAAAAGGCGAGAAAGTGGGAAGATATTCGTTTATCGGATTCGAGCCAGAAATGAGACTTTCGTTTTTTGGTAAGGATTTAAGAATAAATGGCAAGAAAACCACAATTAATAAAAGTGAGGCTCGATTTATTTTTGATGAAATTTTTGAGGCAAAATATTTAGATGAATTTGAAGAGACTGTTTTCTGGGGAGGATGGGTGGGTTATATCGGATATGAGTTTGTTCAATTTTTAGAAGAAATAGAATTAAGAGAGAAGTTAAAGTCTCCATTTCCTGATGTCATTCTTTTCAAGTCCAGAGGTCTTATTGTTTTTGATCATGTTAAGAATACAGCTAAAATAATTGTAAGCGGGAAGAATAACTCTGAGAATGAGTCTGAAAGGATTGCTTCTTATATTAAGAATTTACTTTTTTCCAACTCCAGAATCCATGAAAGGAAGAGAGAAAGATTTTCTCGCTTTTCCTATTTAAAACAGAGCATCGATGAAAAGGAATTTTTGGAGAGAGTCAGGAAGACAAAAGAATACATTAAGAACGGAGATATTTTTCAGGCGGTTATTTCTATAAGATTTGAAAGCGAAACCTCCGCTGATCCTTTCGATATTTACAGAGCCTTGAGAATCTTAAATCCATCACCTTATATGTTTTATATTGATTTCGGTGATTTTCAGCTTATAGGTTCATCCCCAGAATCTCATGTCAAGGTTACAAAGGACTTTGTTTCCATAAGACCGATAGCTGGCACAAGGAGAAGAGGAAGGAATAAAGAGGAAGATCTGGAACTTGAAAAACAACTTGTCAACAATGAGAAAGAAAGAGCAGAACACGTAATGTTGATAGATCTTGCGAGGAACGATCTTGGAAAGATATGTATTCCAGGAAGTGTTAGGATCTCAGAAAAAATGACCATCGAGAGATATTCCCATGTTATGCATATTGTTTCTCAGGTGGATGGAAATTTAGAGAAAAACATATCTTTCTTTGATATACTCCGGGCAACATTTCCTGCAGGAACTGTTACTGGCGCACCAAAATTGAGAGCTATGGAAATAATAGATGAAATGGAACCTGCGGAGAGAGGTCCTTATGGAGGGGTTGTAGGTTATTTAGGATTTAATGGAAACATGGACCTTTGCATTGGAATAAGAATGATTGTTTATTACAAGGGCAAATATTTCCTTCAAGCAGGCGCAGGAATTGTGGATGGCTCTATACCAGAGAATGAATATAAAGAGATTAAGAACAAGATAAAAGGTATGCAAGAAGCAGTAATTATAGCAGAGGAAGGGAGGTTGCTTTGATTTTAATTATAGATAACTTTGATTCTTTTGTTTACAACCTTTTTCAGCAATTCAGGGTTCTGATGGAGGATGTAATTGTAAAAAGAAGAAATGCCATTTCTTTGAAGAAAGCGATAGAGATAAATCCAGCTTATATCGTGATCTCGCCAGGACCTGGAAGACCTGAAGAAGCAAGTTTGTGCAATGAAATCATAAAATATTTCACGGGTAAAATACCGATTCTCGGAGTATGTCTTGGGCATCAGTGTATCGCTTACTCTTTTGGAGGGAGAGTATCCGTGGCTAACAGAATTATGCATGGAATCACATCTGAAATTTATCATGATGGAAAAACCATATTTTATGACCTTTCGAATCCTTTTCAGGCAACCAGATACCATTCTCTTATTGTTTCTGAAGAGGATTTACCAGATATATTGGAAGTTTCTGCTTACACCGCAGAAGGAGAAATAATGGGGATAAGGGTTAGAGGAACATACACAGAAGGAGTTCAGTTTCATCCTGAATCTTTTCTAACCTATGAGGGAACAAAAATAATAAAAAATTTTCTTGAAATGGGAGGGAAAAGATGATCTTAGAAGCTATAAGGAGATTGTGTGAGGGTGCGAATCTCTCCGACTCAATTTTAAATCCCGCAGTTCAGGAAATCATTGATGGGAGAGCTACTTCTGCTCAGATATCAGCTTTTCTCGTCGCTCTAAAAATGAAAGGAGAAACTACAGATGAAATATTCTCTTTTGTTAAGAATTTGAAAGAAAGAGCGGAAAGAATACCTACTAAAAGAGAAGATATTATGGATTTGTGCGGAACAGGAGGGGATGGAAAATCTACTTTTAATATTTCAACAATTTCTTCCTTCGTGGTAGCAGGTGCTGGTGTTGGGGTGGCAAAACATGGGAACCGAGCTATATCGAGTAAATGTGGCAGTGCGGATCTTATCGAGGGTTTAGGGATAAATCTTTCCAGTTCTCCAGAAAAGATCGCAAAATCTATTGAAGAGATAGGCATAGGATTTATCTTCGCTCCTTTTTTCCATCCCTCCATGAAAAATGTTCAACCCGTAAGGAAAGAGATTGGGGTGAGAACAATTTTCAACATTATTGGCCCTCTCATAAATCCTGCTGGTGTTAAAAGACAACTCATCGGAATATTCAGTGATAATTTGATGAAGAAAATTGCGGAGGTATTGAAAAAAATGAAAGGTGAGAGATACCTTCTTGTGCATTCTAAAGATGGGCTGGATGAAATATCCATCTCCTCTCCTACGAGAGCTTTATTAATTGAAAAAGAAAAAATTGAAGAAGAGGAGATCATTCCAGATGATTATGGAATTAAAATGAGGAGGGCAAACATCAAAACCTTTTCATTAAATGAGAATTTAAAAATTCTTTTCAGTGTTTTAAGAGGCGAGAACTCGGACTTTAAAGATATGGTGGTTATAAATGCTGGTGCAGGGATTTTTGTATCTGGGAAAGCATCGAATTTAAGGGAAGGTATAGAGATGGCAGAAGAATCCATACTCTCGGGAAAAGCAATGAAAAAACTTGAAGAATTTATCAGTTTTAATATGGAGGAATAAATGAATTTTCTAGATATTATAAAAGAGAATTTTGAAGTAGAAGAAAAGGAGATAGTTCTTCTCAGAAGTGATGAACCCCTATCCCTTTCGCATTTTATTCTGAATCGAAGTGGAATAATAGGCGAATTTAAAAGATCCACACCTAAGAAAAAGTTTAAATTAAAGTTTTTGCCTGAGGAAATAGCTCTATCTTATGAAAAACATGGTTGCTCTGCGGTTTCTGTTGTGGTGGAAAATAAATTTTTTCTTACACCAGAACAAGATTTCCAGAGAATTAAGAATGCGGTGTCGATTCCCGTGATCCAGAAAGGCTTTATTTTCAATGAATTTCAGATAGTGAAAGCAAGGAATAACGGAGCTGATAGTGTCCTTCTTATAGCTTCTCTTCTTGATAAAAGGAAACTCGAAAATCTAATTATTAAAAGCGAAGAACTCCGAATGGAGACAATTGTGGAGGTTCACTCTGTGGAGGATGTAGAGAAAATTTCTGATCTTCCGGTAAAAATTGTGGGGATTAACAATAGAGATTTATCCACATTGAAAGTGGACCTTGATCATGGTGAACGGATACTAAACCTGGTTGCGAAAAAGGACATAGGGACTATAAGAATAATAGAAAGCGGGTTAAAGAACGCTAAAGATGTAAAAAGATTCAAGGAGTCTGGAGCTCATGGTTTTCTCATCGGAAGCGCTTTCCTTGAAAGTTTAGAACTGGAGGAAAAGATAAAGGAAATAGTAGGAGCAATAAAAGAATGACAAAGATTAAAGTCTGTGGGGTAACAAATTTATATGATGCTCTTTTTGCAGTAGAGACTGGAGTGGATGCCTTAGGGTTTATATTTTCTGAAAGTCCGAGAAAGATAACTATAGAAGATGCAAAAGAAATTGTTAAATTTTTACCACCATTTGTTTTGAGGGTGGGAGTTTTTGTGGATGAGCCCATGGATTTTGTGAGAAAAGTAGAGGGAATCCTACATCTGGATTTACTGCAATTTCATGGAAATGAACCCCCTGAATATGTAAATTCTTTCAAGGGTAAAGGTGTAAAGGTTTTCAAAGTAAAGGATGAATCAGCGCTAAAGGTTATAAAAAGCTATGATTGTAAATTCTTTATACTTGATTCAGAAAAGAAGGGGGAGCCCTTTGATTGGGATGTGGCAGTCCAGGCTAAGAAGCTCGGCTCATTCTTATTAGGAGGAGGGTTAAATCCCGAAAATGTAGAGTTAGCCCTTTCCAGAGTCTCTCCCTTTGGAGTGGATGTTTGCTCAGGAATAGAGTCTTATCCTGGCAAGAAAGATCCTGAGAAATTAAGAGATTTTGTCAGGAGGATTAAAAGATGGGACAATCGTTAGGAAAATTCGGAATATTTGGGGGTAGATTTGTGCCCGAAACATTAATGGAACCCCTCATCGAACTCGAGAAAAATTATTCGAAACTCAGAAAAGAGCCAGCCTTCAAAGAGGAATTTCTTTTCTATCTAAAAAATTATTGTGGAAGACCAACACCTCTATTCTTTGCAAAGAATTTGAGCAACGAATATGGAGTAAAGATTTATTTGAAAAGAGAGGATTTGAATCCGACAGGATCCCATAAAATAACGAATTGCATAGGTCAGGCAATTATTGCAAAAAGACTTGGGAAAAAAAGACTTATAGCTGAGACAGGCGCTGGACAGCATGGGGTGGCTGTGGCTACCACAGCCTCCCTATTCGGTTTCCAATGCACAATTTACATGGGAGAGGTGGATATGGAAAGGCAGGCTACAAACCTTTTAAAAATGAGACTTCTCGGAGCAGAAGTAATCAAGGTTACCTCAGGCTCAAAAACTCTTAAAGATGCTACAAATGAAGCCATGAGGGATTGGGTGCGTAATGTAAGAGATAGCCATTATCTGCTTGGTTCTGTGGTGGGACCCCATCCATATCCTATGATGGTTAGAGATTTTCAATCCATCATAGGAAAAGAGACAAAAAAACAGATCAAAGGGCTTGAAAATAGATTACCCAATTTTCTTGTTGCCTGTATTGGAGGAGGCTCAAATTCTATGGGTCTTTTTTATCCATTTTTAAGGGAAAGAGAAGTGAATTTAATAGGTGTGGAAGCAGAAGGGAAGGGAAAGGAGACGCCTTTTAATGCTCTATCTATTCTCAGAGGGAAATTAGGGATATTCCATGGAGCCATGACTTACGTTCTTCAAGACGAGGATGGGCAGATTCTAAATTCTCACTCCATTGCAGCGGGTCTTGATTATCCTGGAGTTGGACCAGAGATATCATTCCTTGCTGAGAAAAAAAGGATAATGGTGGACTGTGTGAATGATGAAGTTGCTTTGGAAGCGTTTAGGGATCTTTCAAGGCTTGAGGGAATATTTCCTGCCACGGAATCCTCTCATGCCATAGGGTGGATAAAAAAATTCAAAAAGTTCCGCGGAGATGAGATTGTTATTGTTAATTTATCAGGTAGAGGGGATAAGGATATAAGTTTGGGAGGATTTTAAAATGTCGAGACTTGCTCTTCTCACAGAGGAGCTCAAGAGAAAGGGGAAGAAAGCATTTATTCCCTTTTTCACTGCTTTTTATCCATCTGAGAATAAATTTGCGGAACTACTCCTTATTGCAGAGGATTCAGGAGCAGACATAGTGGAGATAGGGATTCCATTTTCTGATCCGATCGCAGATGGAAGGCTAATCCAACATTCTTCAGAATGGAGTCTTAAAAATGGATTCAGAATCTCTCGATTTGTTTCCTTAATGAAAGAGTTGAGGAAAGAATTAAAAATTCCAGTGGTGATAATGAGTTATCTCAACCCTATATTCAGATTCGGTATAGAAAAATTTGCTTCCTTCATGTGGGAACAGGGAATTGAGGGGATTATATTTCCTGATCTTCCAGTGGAGGAAAGAAAAATACTCGACTCTTCCTTTAAGTCGAGAGGAATTGGGGTTGTTAACATGGTGGCGCCATCTACCGGAGAGGATAGAATGAGAATTATTTGTAAAGAATCTGACGGATTTGTTTATTTGATAACAGTTTATGGTGTGACAGGTATGAGAGGGGAGGTGGATGCCCATCTTGAGAAAACTGCTTCAAAATTGAGAAGTATAACTGATAAACCTGTGTATGCTGGCTTTGGAATATCGAACCCTGCACAGGCTTCCATGATCAAAGAATATGTGGATGGAATTATAGTGGGTAGTGCAATTGTGAAAATAATGATGGGGAGAGAGAAGGATTTTAGCACTAAAGAGATAGAGATTTTCTTAAAAGAAATGAGAGGTGCTATATGAAAGAGAAAATAAGAGGTATAAGAGGAGCGATTCAGATAGGTGAAAATAGCAAAGGGGAGATAATGGAGAAAACAAAGGAGCTTATAAGAGAAATAATGAGAAAAAACAAAGTGACAGAAGAGGACATTGTCTCTGTTTTCTTTACTGTTACCAAAGATATTAACAGCGAGTTTCCTGCCTACGCCCTGAGAGAAATGGGGCTAAGGTTTGTGCCCGCTCTTTGCGCTACAGAAATAGATGTCCCGGGAGCTATGAAGAGAGTTATTCGTGTATTGATACATGTGTATACTGAGCTTTCTCAGCAAGAAATAAAACATCCATATATTGGGAACACAAAAATTTTAAGACCCGATCTTTCAGGAGGTGAAAATGGTAATAGTAATGAAACCTGATTCCTCTGTGAAAGATATATCTGAAGTTCTAAAAAGAGTTAAACACCTCGGATTAAAGCCACATTTATCCAAAGGGAAAGAGAGGACCATAATTGGAGTGATAGGAAGAAGTGAGGTTTCTCCTGAATATTTCGAAGCTCTCAAAGGAGTTGAGAAAGTGGTAAGAATATTAAGCCCTTATAAACTTGCAAGCAGAGAGTTTAAAATTGAGGACACAATAATAAGAATAAACGGTATTGAGATTGGGGGCAAAGAAATAGTAATCATGGCTGGGCCATGTGCTGTGGAAAGCAGAGAGCAGATAATGGAGATTGCGGTGGCTTTGAAGGAGATGGGAATTAAGATTTTGAGAGGCGGCGCATACAAACCGAGAACATCTCCTTATTCCTTCCAGGGATTAAAGGAGAAAGGTCTTGCGTATCTTGAAGAGGTGAGAAATTCAACAGGGCTTTCCGTGGTCTCGGAAGTCATGTCTCCTGAAGATGTGGACAGAGTGAGTAAGGTGGCAGATATACTTCAGATAGGTGCAAGGAACATGCAGAACTTTCCTCTTCTTGAAGCTGTGGGAAGGACGGACAAAGTGGTGCTTCTTAAAAGGGGAATGATGGCAACTATTGAAGAGCTTCTTATGGCTGCTGAGTATATACTCTCAAATGGTAATCCAAGGATAATTTTGTGTGAGAGGGGAATAAGAACATTTGAAAAATACACAAGAAATACCTTTGATATTTCCGCTATCCCTTTGCTAAAGAAACTTTCCCATCTTCCTGTTATAGCTGATCCCAGTCATGGAACAGGGGTTAGGGATCTGGTGATACCAGTGGGAAAATCAGCCATAGCAGGAGGAGCGGATGGACTTCTGGTGGAGGTTCACTCAGATCCATCCCGTGCTTTAAGCGATGGCATGCAGTCCCTTGATTTTCCTATGTTTTCAAAATTCTTGGCAGAACTGAAAGTTCTATGCCCAGCTTGCGGGAGGAGGTTATGAATTTCGATTTTTTTATTATTGGATTGGGGCAGATTGGATGTTCTCTGGCTCTGGCATTAAAAAAATTTAATATCGCAAACAAAGTTTACGGAATGGATAAGATTTTCAAAGCTTTTTATACAGAAATACTGGATCAATATGTCAATGACTTAAGGAAAGGGATTGAGAAATCCGAGATTATAGTAATAGCCACTCCTATTAGGGAAATTGTCCAGCTTATCAGACAGATAGCCCCTCTTTTAGATAGTGATAAAATCCTTATTGATACAGGAAGCACAAAAAGAGAGATATTAGAAGAAATGAAAAAATTCCCTGAAAGAATAATAATTGGGTGCCACCCTATGGTGGGAACTGTGCGAAAAGGAAGGGAAGCAATTAACGGAGAACTATTCGTAGGGAAAAAATTTTTTCTTTCTTTTCCCCACGAATATTCCAGAAAAGGTGAGGAAGTGATCAATTCCATCATAAAAAGTATTGGGGCTGTGCCTGTGGAAATTGACGAAGCCAACCATGATTTTTATGTTTCCATTGTTAGTCATCTCCCATATGTTCTTTCTATGGCTCTATTTTCGGTTTATTTAAAGACATATAAAAAAAATAAAGAAATTGAAAATTTTATTTCCAGTGGTTTTTTAGGAGCTACGAGACTCGCTTTAACTGACATGTTTGTGGGAGGGGACATGATATTGACCAATAGGGATAATATTATAAAGAATTTAGATCGGGTAATTTTTGAACTGAAAAGAGTAAAAAAGAAAATAAAAAATGGTAAGTTCTATGATTATATTGGATTAATTACTCAAGAAGCTGAGAAGAGGAGAAAAATCTATGAGAATTTCATGGGCTAACTGTAAAAAACTTAAGGGCACTGTAATTGCTCCTCCAGATAAATCCATCACGCACAGAGCCTTAATCTTAGGTTCCATTACAAAGAGGGGGCTTGTCATAAAGAATCCTCTTTTTTGCGGGGATACATTTTCTACTTTGAGATGTCTTCTAAGACTTGGGAAAAAAATAAAAATTAAGGATCAGGAAGTGGTGATAGAGAAGGGTGAGCTCTTGGAGTCAAGAAATGTTCTTTACTGTGGGAATTCAGGAACAACTGCTCGGCTTCTTTCAGGGCTTCTTTGTGCTCAGAATTTTTTTTCCGTTCTTGATGGGGATAGATCATTAAAGAGAAGGCCAATGAGAAGAATTGTTGAACCTTTAAGAAAAATGGGAGCAATAATCCACGGAAGAGAGGAAGACACTCTTCTGCCTCTTGCTATAAAAGGTGGAGAGCTTAAAGGGATAAATTTTGAAATGGATATTCCCAGTGCCCAAGTGAAATCTGCAATACTAATTTCCTCTCTTTTTGCTGAAGGGGAGACAGTAATAAAAGAAAAGATCAGAACAAGAGACCATACAGAAAGAATGGTCAAATGGCTGGATGGTGATATTGAGGTAAAAAATGGAATAATAATAGTAAATGGTTTTTCGAAGCTTCAAGGTAAAGAGATATTAGTCCCTGGAGATTTTTCCTCTGCTTCCTTCTTTATAACTGGAGCAATAATTGTGAAAGATTCACATATTTTTGTTAGGAATGTAGGTCTTAATCCAACAAGAACAGGTTTTTTAAGAGTTCTTGAAAGAATGGGAGCAGAGGTAAAAATTCTTGATTTAAAAACTCAATGCAATGAAGAAGTTGGAGATCTGGAAGTAAAATATTCTCCATTGAAAGGAGTTGAAGTATCTAAAGATGAGATCCCATCCTTAATTGATGAGATCCCTCTTATAGCACTTCTTGCCACTCAGGCTGAAGGTATAACAAGAATTACAGGAGCAAAAGAGCTCAGATACAAGGAAAGTGATAGGATTAGGGCAGTGTGTAAATCTTTAAAAAGAATGGGTGCAAAAATAGAAGAGCTGGAAGATGGATTCATTGTAGAGGGCACATCTTCTCTAAAAGGCACTTATTTAACCAGTTGTGGAGATCATAGAATTGCCATGACCCTTTGCATTGCTTCTTTAATAGCCGAGGGAGAAACATTTGTTAAAGGATTAAAATGGGTAGAAATTTCATATCCTAATTTCACGGAAGCTCTTTATTCTCTTTGTTCGGAATAGAATTGGTATGAGTGAAATGCTCGATATTATCGGTAGATTTGGAATAATAGGGAATCCTCTCGGCCATTCTCTTTCTCCCCTTCTTTTTAGAGGGATTTTTAAAATTTTAGGCCTCGATTTTGTCTACATTCCTTTCCAGCTCAGAGAAAGGGAACTTTCTCCATTTTTACAATCCATGAAAATAAAAGGTTTTGATGGGATGAATGTCACCATTCCTTTCAAAGAAAAAATTATAGAACTTCTGGATAGCCTTGACGAACATGCAGAAAAAATAAAAGCAGTAAACACTATAATTTTTAAGAACGGACAATTGATGGGTTTCAACACTGATTTTTATGGATTTTTTCAATCTATTCAGGAATTCCAGGGTAGGATAAAGAGAGTCCTGATACTGGGAGGTGGTGGCGCTGCAAGAGCTGTTCTACATTCTATTTCCTTTATGGACTACGAAAAGATCACTTTGATAGTAAGGAATCATATGAGAAGGGGAAAGCTTTACGAGGATTTCAGCTATATAGAGAAATTTGAGATAAAAGAATGGAAGGGAAGGCTTATTTTCGAAGAGTTGGAAGATGCTGATTTTGTTATCAACGCCACTCCAATTGGATTGGATGGTTCCCAATTTTTCTCGTTCACAAAACTTTCATATTCTCTGGAAGGGAAGATTTTTTATGACCTTCTTTACCATCCACCCTTGACACCGTTTCTTTCTTTTGCTCGTGCCTTTGGAGCGGAAATTAAGAATGGACTTGAAATGCTTTTTCTTCAGGCGATGAAATCTTTTCAAATTTGGACAGGAATAGAAACAAAAAAAGAGGATTGGCAGAGAGTTTATGATTCTTTGAATCAAAGTGTATTTTTTCATGGAAGCTCAGAATAAATTATAGAAATTTAAATGAGGAGGATTCTTATGATCAGATATTTCACAGCTGGAGAATCTCACGGAGATTCTTTAATTGGGATCCTCGAGGGAATGGTGGCTGGTTTAAGGATAGAAGAGAAAAAGATCAGGGAAGAGCTAAGGCTAAGAAGAATTCCCTACGGAAGAAGTAGAAGAATGGCAATGGAGGATGAGAAATTTGAGATATTGAGTGGAATAAGAAAGGAAATGACCACAGGAGCTCCCATAGCTATAAGAATATTAAACAGAGATAAAAGGGAACCAGAGGATTTTGTGCCAAGGCCAGGCCATGCGGATCTTGCGGGATGTATAAAATATGGGTTCCAAAATATTCATTTAATCTCAGAGAGAGCAAGCGCGAGGGAGACAAGTATAAGAGTTGCCCTCGGAGCCATATGCAAATCCTTTCTTTCCAATTTTGGTATTGATTTTGTGTCCCACACAGTGAGAATAGGAGATGTGGTATGCGAAAATATTTATGAGTTCGATTTTATAAAAAGGAAAAGATTACTCTCTCCTATATTTTGCGTGGAAAAGGATAAAGAGGAATTAATGATGAAAATTGTTAAAGATGCAGAAGAATCAGGAGATACAGTGGGAGGCGATACGGAGGTTATTGTAAAAGGCGTTCCAGCGGGAATTGGATCTCATGTTCATTTTGACAGAAGATTGGACTTCAGAATTGGTGGCACTTTGCTTTCCATCCCTGCAGTTAAAGGGATTGAAATTGGAAAAACATTAAATTTAGGCTCCCAGAACAATGACATCATTATTTTTGAAGAAGGAGTTTTTAAAAGAAAAAGCAATCATGCAGGCGGAATAGAAGGTGGGATTTCTAATGGAGAAAACATAGTTTTGAGGCTTAAGGTCAAGCCAGTGCCATCTTTGAGAAGAGAGGTGATCTCTGTGGATCTTAGAAATAAAAAAGCTTCTTTTGCACCTGTTTTGAGAGGGGATACCTGCGTTGTTCCCTCAGTAGGAATTGTGGCAGAGAATGTTCTTGCCATTGAAATAGCCAATCTTTTCTTGGAGAAGTTTGGAGGAGATTCTCTTGAAGAAACAAGAAATAACTGGATGAATTACCTGAATAAAATACCTTTTCAGAAAGGTTTGAAAGAAACAAAGTGAACATAATAGTTACCGGTTTTATGGGAACAGGAAAAACCACGTTGGGGAGAGCACTTGCTAAGAGATTAGAGATGGATTTTATTGATACAGATATGCTGATTGAAAATAAACTGAACTTGTCTGTCTCAGAAATATTTGAAAAATTCGGGGAAAAATATTTCAGAGTCCTGGAAAGAGAGGTGGTTAAAGAACTTAAAGAAGAAAATAACACGGTGATTGCTACAGGAGGCAAAACTTTGCTTTATAAGAAAAACCTTAAGACATTGACAAAAAACGGGATTCTGCTCACTCTTCATTCAGATCCAGAGGATTTGTGGGAGAGGGTAAAAAAATACGATAGCAGACCTCTTTTAAAAGGGATAACAAAAGATGAGTTTATAAAACTTTACCTGAAGAGAGCTCCTCTGTATGAAAATTTACCAAATAAAATAAAAATATCAAATTTCTCAGAAACTGAGGCTGAAACTATCCTTGAATTTCTAACAAAAGAACTCATGAGAATAGAAATTAAAATAGGGGATAAAATTTCCGAGGTTATTTTAAAGAGGAGCTTACCAGGCGAAATAGAAAAATATATATTTTCAGAAAAAAAAGGGAAAGTTTTTATGATTTGCGACAGCAAAGTCTTCGGAATTCATGGTGAAACTCTAAAAAAAATCTGCCAAAGCTTTTATATAATTTCAGGTAAGGACAGGAACAAAAATCTCAAGAATGCTGAGAGACTCTGGAAATGGCTGATAAAAGAAAATGTTAAAAGGGATTCAATACTACTGTCGTTTGGAGGAGGAGTTATAGGGGATCTCTGCGGGTTCGTTTCCTCAACAATATTAAGGGGGATTTCCCATTACCATGTTCCCACAACTCTTCTCTCCATGCTTGATTCAAGTATAGGCGGGAAAAATGGAATAAATCTTTTATCTATGAAAAATGCTGTGGGAACTATTAACCCACCCGATAAGGTTTTTGTTGATCCTACATTGCTCTTTTCTTTGCCCAGGAAGGAAATATCTTCTGGTCTTGTGGAGGCTATAAAAGCTGGGTTTATAGGGGATCCTCTGATTTTTGATTTAATAGAAAAAAGACTGCATCTTATTGAAAACATTGATCTGGAAAGTTTAGAGGAGGTTATATCCAGGTCAATAAAAGTTAAAAAGACAATAGTTGAAAAGGATCCCTTTGAAAAGAACATTAGAAAATTTCTTAATCTTGGTCATACTCTGGCTCACGCTCTTGAATCCTTTCACAGATATAGAATCTCCCATGGAGAAGCTGTGGGATTGGGTTTAATTTATTCTCTTGAATTATCTGAGATGCTTGGTTTATGTTCGAAGGATTTAAAAGCTAGATTAAAATTTTTACTTAACGAATTGGGTTTAAAAACCAGAATAAAGGGCAATAAAGAAAATTTGATAGATTTGATGAAAATGGATAAAAAATCCACTGAAGAAGGAATAGATTTTGTTCTTTTAAAAGGATGGGGAGAGCCTGTATTGAAAAGGGGAATCTCTAAAAAAATACTCTTGGAAGCACTTGAGGAGGTTTTGGATGAAAATACTTATAATTAATGGTCCTAATTTGAATCTTCTGGGTAAGGGAAGGGATGTAAAAATATATGGAGAAAAGAGATGGGAGGAGATAGAGAAAATCCTGAGGGAAAGAGCGGAAGAATTGAAAATAGAGCTTTTTGTATTCCAGAGCAATCACGAGGGTGAAATAATTGATAAACTTCAGAGTTCAGAAGGTTTCGATGGAATAATTATCAATCCGGGTGCTCTTACCCATTATTCCTATTCACTGAGGGATGTCATTGAGAGTCTCTCCATACCTGTGATGGAAGTCCACATCTCCAACATTTTCTCAAGAGAGGAATTCAGAACTCGTTCTGTTACAGCTCCTGTCTGTTCAGGGTTTCTCTCGGGATTCGGGTGGAGAGTTTATATTTTTGCTCTGGATATAATAACTCAACTTGCAAGGGAAAAGAGGTGCGGAGTATAATTTAAAATTAAAAAAATTTTGTTTAGTTTTTTATAAAAGGAGTCATGATTATGTCAAGAATTTTTCTGATAATTGTTCTATTTTTAAATATCTTTCTCTATGGAGAGGAGCCTGTAAGAATAAAAGAAGAAAAGATTGTGGTGGTGGCATCTAAATTTCCCATGAAAGAAATGGATATCGGAAAACATGTTATAATAATCACAAAAGAGGAGATAGAGAGATCTCCTTTTAAAACCATCCCAGAGATTTTAAAATATTGCTCCTCCTTAGATTTGCAGGAGAGAGGAAGTTTTGGAGTTCAAGCAGATCTTTCTCTAAGAGGCTCCACATTTCAGCAAGTTCTGATTCTTATAGATGGTGTAAGAGTCAATGACCTTCAGACTGCTCATCACAATATGGACATACCAGTTCCTGCGGAAAATATCGAAAGGATAGAAATACTTCATGGAGGGGGTTCATCACTTTATGGAGCTGATGCATTTGGAGGCGTTATAAATATAATTACAAAAAATCCAGAGAGAAATAATTTTTTTGCAAAATATGGCTACTACGATTTTGGAACTTTCTCCTTCTCCACATCCGCTGAAATTAAAGAAAAAAGATTCTCCAATATATCCTCTTTTGAAAGGAACGCATCAAAAGGATTCATGGAGGACAGGGACTTCAGCACTTTTTCAATTTTTAACAAATTCTCTCTAAACACAAAATCTGGAAAAATCAATTTTATTGCCTCTCATGGAGAAAAGAGATTTGGTGCCCTTGATTTTTACACACCTAAAATGAATTTTCCTTCAAGAGAGTTAACAAAAACGGATCTTATTTCTTTGAATTTTGATGGTGAGCTCAGAGGGAATCCTTTTTCTCATCACATATATTTTAGATACCATTACGATAGATTTGTTCTAAATAAGAACGTCCCTCATTTTTACACCAACGAGACCAGAAACTGGAATTTAGGCTTGGATTTTATCTTGAGACTTAAAAGCATAGCAATGGGTTTTGAGTGGGTAAAAGAGGATTTTAAAAGCATAAAATCAGGAGTTCATTCCAATATTCGTTCAGCAATTTTTACAGAGACAAAAATGACATTAAGTAAGAGAATAATAGCAAATCTGGGTTTTAGGGCCGACTTCCATGAAACTTATGGGTTCACATTTTCTCCTGATCTTAGTCTAACATACATCGTTTCTTCAAATCTTAAATTGAGGGCAAGCGCAGGGCAATCCTTCAGAGCTCCCTCATATACAGAGCTTTATTATAAAGACCCGGTAAATATTGGAAATTCTTCCCTTAAACCTGAGCGGGGAACAAATTTTGAGATAGGAATGGACTCCTGGACTCTGAGAGGAACGGAGGCAAAAATATCCTTTTTTCAAAGGAACGAAAAAAATTTGATAGATTGGATAAGAAGAGAAGATAATAGATGGTATGCGGAGAACATAAGGAAGAGGGTAGTAAGAGGAATGGAAATAAGTGTAAAAAAAGAATACAAATTTTTAAGAATAAATCTGAGTGGTTCTTATTTTGATATAAAGGCGAGAGAAGAAGAAGATATTTACAAATATGGTTTCCGAATCCCTAAGTATCAGAACACTCTATCCTTAAGCCTGGTTAAACCCTCTTATTTTTTTAATCTCCAGATCATTAATAAAAAAAGATTTGATGAGAAACCTTATTATTTAATTAATGGAAAATTTTCAAAAAAATTTGGTTCTATAGAGTTTTTTGTCGAAGGAACGAATCTCACTAATATCAGTTATGAGGAAATAAAAGGTGTTATTATGCCAGGAAGATGGATAGGAGGGGGACTTCAATTTAAAATTTAATTTATAATTCGCGGCTCAAAAACATTGGGTTGACTTATTTAAATTATAATGATAATTTACGGGAAGGAGGAAAAAATGAAGAGATTATTTGTAGTGGCTCTAAGTGTATTGCTGGTGCTCACTTTTTCCTGTAAGAGAGCGGAGAAAGAGACCCAAAAAGCTGAGAAAGTCACAAAAAGTATTGAGCAATTTGGTAAAGCTCTTGAACAAACAGCAAAGCAAATGGAAGAGTCAAAAGGTAAGGTAGAGGCTGTAGATTTTAGAATTTTGAAGGAGTTACTTCCCGAAATTAAAGGATGGGGAAAACAAAATCCGAGAGGAGAAAAAGTTGCGTTTGGGCAGTTCGCCACATCATTGGCAGAGGCCGACTACGCACTGGGAGATGCTGAAGTACACCTAAAAATAACTGATCCCGCTGGATATTACATGTTTGTAGCTCCTTTTGTGACTTTTATTCAAAGCGGTTATGAAGAGGAAGACGAATATCATTATAAAAAGAGCGGAACTTTCAATGGATACCCTGCGATTGAGGAATTTTATTTCCAGGATAAAAGAGGCTCCCTTACAGTTATAGTAAAGAATAGATTTATCGTGGAAGCTAAAGGACGAAATATAGAAAAAATAAACACCCTTTATGACATTTTGAATGAGGTTAATCTCAAAAAACTTGAATCTCTATAAGGATGGTGTTCAAAGAGATAATTTATATATTAAAAAAGGCAAAATTCATATCAGTTCTAAGTGGCGCAGGTATCTCGGCAGAGAGCGGAATCCCCACATTCCGTGGAGAGGATGGTCTGTGGAAAAAATACAGAGCAGAAGAACTGGCAACACCTCAGGCTTTTGAGAGAGACCCAGTTCTTGTGTGGGAATGGTATAATTGGAGAAGAGAAATAATAGGAAAAGCCCAGCCAAACCAAGGACATATTACTCTTGCAAAATGGGAATCCCTTTACCCCAATTTCTGGGTAATAACCCAGAATATTGACGGGTTGCATAGAAGAGCTGGTTCTAAAAATATCGTGGAGCTTCACGGAAACATATGGAAGGTAAGGTGCACAAGAGAAGGAACGATAAAAGAAAACACTGAAATTCCCTTGAAAGAACTACCTCCAAAATGTGAAAATTGTGGCGGATTTTTAAGACCTCATGTGGTATGGTTTGGAGAATCTCTTGACAGAAATGACATGGAGAAGGCTGAAGAGATAGCGATTTCTTCAGATGTAATGTTTGTTATCGGAACATCTGCGGTTGTCTATCCTGCTGCATCCTTACCTTTCCTTACAAAGAGAAATGGAGGATTAATAGTTGAGATAAATTTAGCTGAAACTCCTCTTACTTCTTACGCGGATTTCTTTTTCAAAGGAAGATCTGGTGAGATTCTTCCTCAACTTGACTCGGAATTGAATGGATAAGATAGATCTAAAGAGAGCGAAAATAAAAGATCTTCCCGAAAGTGAGAGACCCAGGGAAAGACTTGAAAGGGAGGGTGTCTCTTCCTTGTCAGACGCAGAATTATTAGCCATTTTAATAAGAACAGGAACAAAAGAAGCCTCAGCCTTAGATCTCGCTAAATCTCTTCTCAGCAAAGCGAGGAGCTTGGGAAGGCTTTTCTCCTTGGAATTTAAAGAGCTCTCAAGAATAAAAGGGATTGGAAAATCAAAGGCATCCTCCATATTAGCTGCGATGGAAATTGGAAGAAGAGCCCTGAGTTCAAGAGGAGGAAGAAAGCTAAAAATCAAAGGACCTGAGGATGTATTTTTTTATCTTGAACCTAAACTCAAAGGGTCAAAAAATGAAAAATTTGGAATCCTTGTTCTTGATACCAAGAATCATGTGAAATCCGAAAAAATCATCTCAGAAGGAGATTTACAGGGTAGCATTGTCCATCCAAGGGAAATTTTCCATCATGCAATTCTTGAGCTGGCTGCTTCGATAATTCTATTTCATAACCATCCATCAGGAGATCCTGCTCCCTCTGCTCATGACAGAGAGATTACCGCAAGAATTCTCTCCACAGGTAAAATAATAGGAATAGAAGTTTTAGACCACATCATCCTTGGTGATGGAACATATTATTCTTTTAAGGAAAAAGGAGAAATTTAAAGATTAAATTCTGAATTCCTGTAAAGCTCTTTCCTTTTCGCCTCAAGAAGAAGATCCTCTTTACCTAAATACCCAGCCGCAGTCTGAATTTTAACTCCTTTCTTCTCAGCAAATTCAAATACTTCCAACATTAAATCTTTCCATTTAATATCCCTTAAAAGATGATGGTCAAGAATTATCCCCTTTAAAGGAGATATTTCAATTATTCTTTTCAGGTTGTTTATAGAATTTTTTAAATCTTCGATACCGAAAGCTTTTCCAAGAAGATAAGAGAGCGCCCCATCAATGTAAATAAGGCTAGGCTCCTTTGTAAGTATAAAGGAGAGCTGTTCCTCACTGCACGGACCTTGAACATCGGATGTATAAAGGAAGGATTCCCCATCCTCTTCAATACAGACTTCAATCACATATCCTAACTTAGATGAGACTCCATGAGTGACAGAATGGGAGAAACTAAGTTTAACAGGCGATAAGACGAACTCATTGCCATCCGCTGGGATTGGTTCAATAGAATAATTCTTTAGGATTCTCAGAAAATTTACTGCTCTTCCCCACTGACTTCTGTTAATCCGTTTTTCCCATTCCTTCAAAAACAATTTTTTCCCTTTCATAAGCTCAGCTAATTTTGGATTGTAATGGTCATAATGATAATGGGTTATTATCACAATATCGGAAATTTGAAGAAAAGTCTTTATCTTCTCCATTTCTTCGTTCATCTTTTTTATCTCCTCAGGATGGGGTGGAAGACCATCTCTCATGGGGCCAAGAGCTACACCAGGGTCGATCATTATTTTCAGTCCCTCCGTTTCAACAAAGGTTGCCATGCTTCTTGTTCCCATTGAATCTGAAGCAAGAGGTAATATCTTCATCTAAACTCCTTTTCAATGATAACATTTCTAAGAGTTTAAACCAATTGTATATTTTTGACCCTTGTGATTAAATATTACCTAAAATTATATTTACGGAGGTTTTTATGAAAAATTTTAAATTTTCAACTTTCTTTGTCCTTCTATTCTTGTTGACCTTTCTAAATGTGGAAGGCAAGGATGTTGCTAAAAAGGAAAAGGCTTATTACAAACCGAAATACGAAGATCCTGTGATAAAAGAGATGGAAGAAGCCAACAAGAAAAAAGCGGAGGAACAGGAAAAGATCACAGCTGAGATAAGAAAGCAGCAGGAAGAAAATAAGAAAAAGGAGGAGAAGAAAATTCTGAGCTTCGATTTTGTCAATGTCAAAAAACCAGCTTCACCTGGTGTTTTTAAGAAAGCTTTCCATTTTCCTCCTGTAGCGCAGTATCTCACGGGAACATGCTGGAGCTTCTCCACCACATCATTTCTCGAGTCAGAAGTTTATAGAATACATGGAAAGAAAATAAAGCTCTCCGAGATGTTCACAGTTTATTGTGAGTATTTGGAGAAAGCGAGAAGATTTGTTAGGGAAAGGGGGGATTCCTTTTTAGGAGAGGGATCTGAGTCTGATGCAGTAACAAGGATAATGAGGGAATATGGAGCTATGCCAGCTGATGCATATCCTGGAATTTTGAGTCCTGATGGCAGACATGATCATTCCCAGATGTTTGAGAAAATTGAAAAATTTCTGAGATTTGTAAAAGAGAATAATTACTGGGATGAGGAAGAAGTGCTGGAACATATAAAAGTGATTCTCAACAAAAACATGGGTAAACCACCTGAAAAATTTATTTACGAGGCAAAAGAGTTCACTTCTAAAACTTTCCTTTCCGAAGTCTTAAAAATTAATCCGGGTGATTATGTTTCCTTTATGTCAACCCTTTCAATTCCCTTTTATACTAAAGGTGAATTTAAAGTTCCTGACAATTGGTGGCACAGCAAAGATTATCACAATGTTCCTCTTGATGAATTTTACAGAATAATAAAGAATTCAATAATTAATGGTTTCACAGTAGCCATAGGTGGAGATGTTTCTGAACCAGGTTATAATGGATTTGAGGATTCAGCAATAATTCCTACATTTGATATTCCATACGACTACATTGATCAAAACTCCAGAGAATTTAGATTTTACAACAATACTTCCACAGACGACCATGGAGTTCATCTTGTAGGATACGCAAAAATAGATAAATGGGATTGGTTTTTAATAAAAGATTCTGCGAGAAGTTCGAGATGGGGAAAATTTGAAGGCTATTATTTCTACAGGGAGGATTACATAAAACTTAAGATGCTTTCCTTTATGGTTCACAAGGATGCGGTAAAAGATGTCCTTTTGAAATTTAAAAATTGAAAATTTTCTTAATTTTTCTCCAAATGGAAGGCTCTACAAGCTTCATTATCTCCGGGATTGCTCGCCTTGCAGCATCTTCTCCTCTTTTCAAAAGCTCCTCTTTTTGTGAGAAGTCATAAGAGTTCATATCTGTGAGATCTGGGATAATCTCCACATCTCCTTTCGGAGAAGTTTCAGCGATTCTTCTTACAATTAAGTCATGAGTGCTTAAAAGAATTTGAAATATATTGTCCACTCTTCTATTTTTTAAGCCGGGAAGAAGTTTAACAGAAATTACAAAATCACATCCCAAATTTCTACATTCATTTACAGGCACAAAATTTCGCAATCCTCCATCGAGAAGAGTCCTACCTTTCCATTCCACAGGTGTAAAAATTCCAGGAATGGCGCAACTTGCTTGGACTGCTGCTCCAAGATCCCCTTCTTTGAAAACCACTTCTTCTCCATTTTCTATATCCACAGCAATAGCTGAATAAGGCATAGCAAGCTCTGATATATCCTTTTTCCCTAAGTGAGCCTCCACAAATTTTTTTATGTTTTTGCTGTCCAGCAAACCCTTTTTTGGAAAGCCCATCTTCCCCAGAACTCTCCATGAAAGTCCTCTTCCGATCTCCCACATTTTCCTCCAGTCATAACCACTCGCTAAGAAAGCTCCCACGAGAGAGCCCGCACTTGTCCCAGCGACACAGTTAATCTTTATTCCCCTTTCCTCAAGGGCTTTTACAACTCCAAGGTGAGCGAATCCGAGAACAGCTCCTCCACTCAAAGCGAGTCCTATTTTCGGTCTCTTCATAATTATAAAATCTTATTCAATTAAAACTAAAAAATCAAATAACAAGAGCAATTCATTCCGCAAAATATTTATCATTTTTTACAACAATTTCTTCTCAAAAATCCATGGGAAAGGAGCAGATTTTAAATTTTCATCTCAACTTTTACTACTTTTTCAAAGAATTAAATAAATCTGCCACATCAACTCGAAGTGTTCTTATTCGCCTTTCCACTGACCTCACATGTTCCTCATTTATATCATATCCAACATAGTGACGCTCAGTTTTTATTGCCACAATTGCTTTCTGGCAGCTACCTATAAACGGATTTAAAATTGCACCTTCCTCAAAATAAACCGCGGAGTTCTGTTAATTACCCTCTTATCCTGCCTTCCGCCAAAAAAGCTTCTCTTGTGTAGAGTTCCCCATTGTTGGCATTAAACTCGTGTTTGACCTGAATCAGTAATTTATACCAATAAACGGGTATAGAACAGTATCCTCTTGCTTAAGCCCAATAATGTTCAGGAGTGCTCTAATCATTTGTGGATGAAATTTTCCTTTGTGAGGTTAAATCCAGTGTGTAAGATATTGATTGACAGAACTTGTTCTATTCTTCTGGATAATCTGGAAATAGTCGGTGGGTTTACCCTTTACGAACTTGAAGTATGCTAATCTGTTCCTGAGTTTTCATCGTCTTTGGTATCTATAGTTTAAATTCTCTTAGCCCATTAAATACTTCAAAATGTGCTCCAAGAGATTGAAGCTCAAGTTGAGCCAGAGCCAATTCAAAGAAAAACTGAACATTATCAAGAAGAAGCCACTGCTTATCATTGGGCAAATTATCTGTGTTATAAGCCCAAAAAGAATCTAATTCTTCGGCTCTTTGGAACATTTTCTCGCTCTTGGAATTCTGGATGCTGTTTGTCACATTATCTCTCCCATAGTAAACAATAGACTTTCATGTTCTTCTCATTTGCAAAGCCACTTTAGCCGAAGCAGAACCGACTCCAAATGTTTTCATAAGTTATTTCTCTTTTCCTTTTTGAATATCCTATATTCTCTCTCTAACTTTTTTCAAAGTTTTCTTCTCTTTTCATTTTTTCTTCTTTTTAAAATTCAGCTGAGCAGCAATTTTAAGAGAAGCGAGTTTAGCCTTTCTCAAATTGCACTTTTTTATGAGATTTGTTTTTATAATATCAGAAAATTTGAGGATGAACAACCAATAAGTTTTTTCAATTCACAAGGGAATTTTTGTGTGCCTGGGGAATTAAGAGATCTTTCCAAAAATTTTCAGGATTTAAAAACGCTTAAATCAATACCATACGGAGATTCCTAATGAGAGATAAAGTCCACCCACATCGAATTTTTCAAAACCTTGGAAATCTGATGAGAGATCATCCTTGAGAAATACATATTTTGCTTCTCCGAAAAAACCGATTGTTCTGCTTATTCTCCAGGAGAGTCCTCCTTTCAAATTCGCTCCTATGCCTGTGGTGGAGGTCTCAAAACGTCCTGAGAAAACATCCCATGTGGTGAAGTCTACAAAATCACCTTCCTGGATATATTTCCAGATATAAATCCCTATTCCTCCTCCGAAATAAGGAGCGATAGGTCTATGAGCTCCTCCTGGGTATATATTAGCATTTGCTTCTATGGGGACAACATTGAAAGAAAGCCTTTGATTTATGGGCGAGCCATCCTCCCATTCCCAATCCCTGTACGAGGTCCATAGAGACTTGGAGTATGAACCAACTTCTACAGAGAAGGAAATATTCTTTTGGGTGAAAAATTCCCATTGAATAGCTCCATAGCCTCCTTCAAAATCCTTCTTTTCGAGGTAAAGGTTGTCTCTGTTAATCTCCCAGAGGTCGCTGTTTTGGGTGGGATTGAATTGACCCACTTTAATCTTCAATATGTCTGAGAAAGCAGGAAAGCCAATTAAAATAATTGAAAGCATTAATAATATCCTTTTCATGTCTCCTCCTTTCATGTGTTTTTTTAATCAAAACTTGTGCCAGATTAAATAGGCTTAGATAAAGGCTTTTAGTGGAATTTTCTGTCATTTTTATAGGTCAGTTGTCCTTTATTTTTTGAGAAGACGGATAACTAAATTTAAAAAAATGGTAAGAAATATACTCAGAATAATGGATGTGGCAAGAGGAAAGTAAAGGGTGAAATTCTCCCTTTTTATAAGGATGTCACCGGGAAGTCTTCCTATTTTTGTGGTTCCAAGAAGATTCACAAATATCCCGAGAAGAATCAAAATTACTCCGGTTAAAATCAAAAGGAAGGAAAAGGGTTTGAACATACAATAATTTTATCATTTTTTATCTGAAAATCTAAGCTATTTTCCAGAGGATTTCTCCACACTGAGAAGTTCTACCTCAAAAATCAGTAGAGAATTGGGTTCAATTATATCACCTGCGCCCTGCTCGCCATAGGCAAGAGCTGAAGGAATAAAGATTTGCCATTTTGACCCCTCATTCATAAGCTGAAGCGCCTCTATCCACCCTTTTATCATGGTTTTCAGTTGAAAGCTCACAGGTTCTCCTCTTTTGTAGGAGCTGTCAAACTCTTGGCCATTTATAAGAGTTCCTCTGTAATGCACTTTTACTGTATCTTCGAGGGTGGGTTTTGGGCCTTTTCCTTCCTTAAGAATTCTATACTGAAGTCCTGAGGCAGTGGTTACCACTCCTTCTTTCTTTGCATTTTCAGCGAGAAATTTCTCTTGTTCAACTTTATTTTTAATTGCAAGTTCCTTCCTTCTTTCTATCTCTTTTTTCATAAGAGTTTGTTGAAATTCAGTTAGGGTATTTTTTGTTTCCTCATCAGTCAAAAGGGATTTTTGTCCGCTCACTCCATCTTTCATTCCCTGTATTAGCCTTTCAAGATCCACATCCTCAGAAAATCTTTTAAGATTTTTCCCAATGTCAAAACCAATTGCATAGCTTGCTTTCTCCTTTTGTGTTTGAAGAGCTGTTTTTTCCACTTTAACCTTTTTGCACGCCGGAAATAGCAAAAAACCTAACACAAAAGAAAATAAAATGACTCTTTTCATTTTCTTCCTCCTAAATTAGAACAAAAGAAAACTATAACAGAATAGATGAACAATAGCAAAAATATGAGATGGACTTTAATTATTGGCTTTGATACTCTTTTTGTAGATATAAGTCTTGACATCTTTTTTATCGGGATTTACTATTCATTTCTTGGAGGTAATATGAAAGAAGAGATTGTTCAGGACATACTTGTATTGGGAACAGGAATTGCCGGTCTAAGAGCAGCGATAGAAGCAGCAAAAGTCTCCAATAATTCTTTAAAGGTGGCTTTAATATCAAAAATTCAAGTAATGAGATCCCATTCAGTTGGAGCTGAGGGTGGAACAGCGGCAGTTCTAAGGGAGGATGAAGGAGATTCCTTTGAACTCCATGCCTGGGATACAGTGAAAGGCTCTGATTTTCTCTGCGAACAGGATGCAGTGGAAGAATTTGTAAAATTATCTCCCTACGAAATTCTCCAGCTCGAACACTGGGGTCTACCCTGGTCAAGGGAGAAAGATGGAAGGGTTGCTCAGAGACCCTTTGGTGGTCATTCCTTTCCAAGAGCTGTATATGCTGCTGATAAAACTGGCTTTTTCGAGATGCAGACTCTCTATGATACACTCCTAAAATACCCAAACATTTCCATATTTAATGAAGTATTTATAACATCCATAATTGTTGAGGATGGGGTATTCAGAGCTATTACTGGAATAGACATGAAGACCGGCAATTTCATTGTTTTCAGAGGGAAGGCTCTTATAATTGCCTCAGGCGGAGCAGGAAGAATTTTTGGGTTTACTACTTATGCCCATTCAGTAACAGGAGATGGTCTATCGATGGCTTACAAAGCAGGAATACCTCTTAAAGACATGGAATTTCTTCAGTTTCATCCCACGGGTCTTATACCATCAGGAATTCTGATTACAGAGGCAACAAGAGGAGAGGGTGGATACCTTCTGAACAATAAAGGTGAAAGATACATGGAAAAGTATGCTCCTCAAAAAATGGAGCTTGCTCCGAGAGATATTGTTTCCAGATCCTCCATGACAGAGATAGAAGAGGGAAGAGGATTTAAAGGGCCTGGAGGTCTTGATTATGTTCATCTGGATCTTAGACATCTTGGCGCTGAAAAAATTAACAAGAGACTTCCCCTAATAAGGGAACTTTGCATTAAAATGGTGGGAATTGACCCTATTTACGAACCTATACCTGTAAGACCAGTCGCTCACTATTCTATGGGAGGAATTCATTGCGATTCAAAAGGAGAAACTCCTGTAAAGGGAATATGGACTGCGGGTGAGGCTGCTTGCGTCTCCATTCATGGTGCTAATAGACTGGGCGCAAATTCCACTGCTGAATGTCTTGTTTACGGTGCCATTACCGGAAGAGAATCCTCAAAATATGCCATGAACCAGAAATTACTTGATTTCTCTTCCTCCCTGGTTTCAGATGAGGAAAAGAGATTGGAAAACTTGAAGAGAAGAGAAGGAAGAGAGAGTCCATACAAAATTAGACAGGAACTGAGAGAGACCATGGACAACCATTTTGGTGTTTTCAGAAATGGAGATTCCATGAAAAAAGGTGTGGAGAAAATAGAAGAGCTGAAGGAGAGATTCAAAAATGCGGGGGTTGTGGATAGAACAGATGTTTATAACACAGATTTATTGACTGTGCTTGAACTTGGATTTATGCTCGATGTTAGTGAAGTGCTTGCCAAAGGTGCTCTACTCAGAGAAGAGTCAAGGGGTGGACATGCAAGAAGGGATTTCCCGAAGAGAGAGGATGAGATATGGCTAAAACATACATTAGCTTATTTCACAAAAGATGGACCAAAATTTGAATATATCCCTGTAAAGATAACCATGTGGAAACCAGTGGAGAGAAAGTATTAATGAAAAGGGAGGAATAAATGAATCAAAAGACATATAAAAATAGACTTGGTATATTGGGCTGGTTTTATGGAGGAAAATACTGGATAGAAAGGTATGCTTACATCCTTCATAGAATCAGTGGCTTCGCTCTTATTTTTTATCTCTCCCTTCATATTTTTGTGACTGGAGAAAGAGCAAAGGGAAGCGAAGCATGGGAATCAATAATGGGCTTTCTGAAATCTCCTATTTTCCATTTTCTTGAATACCTTCTTTTAGTTGCTTTCCTTTACCATGCAATTAATGGTTTCAGGCTTATATTTCTGGAGTTCGGAATTTTCCTTGGAAAACCTGCTCAACCTAAATACCCATATGTCACTTCCATCCACAAACAGCGACCCTTCCTTATAATTCTCATGATAATGGCAGCTATTTTTATTGTGATTGCCACCATCGAGTATTTTAAAATCGGAGGTTGAAAATGAAGGAGTCAAAACTTTGGTTTTTACAGTTTTTGACAGGGTTTGCCCTTCTTTTCCTGCTAACCATGCACATGGGAATAATGCATCTGGAGGATATTTTTGGGTTCATAAGCAGAGTTGCAGGCGCTGAACCCCTCGACTGGAAAGCAGTTCTTCACAGGAGCAAGCAAGTTGCTTTCCTAGTGGTGAACATTATATTCTTAGGTGCTGCTCTTTTTCACGGACTTTATGGTTTAAGAAATATACTTATTGAGGCTTTCTCATCTAAAAAATTTGGAAAAATAATAGGTATAATCCTTGCAGTTCTCGGCATCATTCTTTTCTTATACGGATCTTATGCTACTATAGGCATCTATGTCAAAAAGTTTTAGGAGGAGGAAATGAAAAAAATAGAGATAGAATCTAAACAGATAACCTTCAGAATTTTGAGATATAACCCTGATGATGGGAAACCATTTATAAAAGAATATCAGGTGGAGATCAAAAAGGGAACCACAGTTCTTGATGCCCTAATTTTTATTAAAGAGAATTTAGATCCTACTCTCAGTTTTCGATATTCTTGTAGAATGGGAGTTTGCGGTTCCTGCGGAATGTTCATAAATGGTCTACCAGCTCTTGCTTGTCAAACCCAGGTCCTTCATCTGGAAACAGATAAAGTTGAGATAAAACCTCTTCCCAACTATGACATAATAAGGGATATTGTTCCTGACATGGATTCCTTCTTCTGCAAACATAAAGAGATAAAGCCTTTCATTATAAGAGAGGATGAGAAGGAACTGGAAAATCCTAAAAGTGAATACTGTATGAGCCCTGAGGAACTGGACGATATTTCTCAGTTCACATATTGCATAAAATGCGGAAGCTGTCTTTCAGCCTGTCCTACATATGCGACAGATACCGAGTTTCTTGGGCCGCAAGCTCTGGCACAGGCATACAGATACATGGCTGATGTTAGAGATGAGGGATTCCATGAGAGACTTTCTGTGGTGGATTCTCCTCACGGATGCTGGAGATGCCATTACGCTTCTGCATGCTCTCAAGCATGTCCAAAAGGAGTGGATCCCGCTCTTGCCATCCAGCTTTTGAAAAGAGAGATCGTTTTGAGAATGTTAGGTATTAAAAAGAGAAGGGAGGGAGCAAAACTTTATACTCCTCCTACTGAGAAAAAACCGAGAGAGGGGATTCCTGCTCCTCCTGAAAGAACAGTAAAATAGAATTTAAACTCTATAAATTAAAATCCGAAAAAGATTATGTAAATTGCATTCAAATACAGGCGTGAGATAAAATAGTAAAATGATGAAGCCAGAAGAACAATTTGAATATTTAAAAAAGGGTTGTGTGGAAATTATCAGAGAGGAAGAACTCCTCGAAAAATTGGAAAGAGCCTATAAAAATAAAAGACCTTTGAAAGTGAAGGCTGGCTTCGATCCCACAGCCCCTGATATTCATCTCGGTCATACTGTAATTTTAAGGAAGATGAAACATTTCCAGGACTTAGGACATACTGTAATCTTTCTTATCGGAGATTTTACAGGATTGATAGGTGACCCATCAGGAAGGTCTTCAACGAGGAAACCCATGACAGAGGAGGAGATTCTTTCAAATGCAGAAACTTACAAGGCTCAGATTTTTAAAATTCTTGACCCGGAAAAAACAGTTATTGATTTTAATTCCAGGTGGTTATCCAAATTTTCTCCCATTGATTTCATAAAACTTCTTTCAAAATATACCGTGGCAAGAATACTTGAAAGAGACGATTTTGAAAAAAGGATGAAAAATGGAATTCCAGTTTTTATGCACGAAATAATTTACCCTCTTTTTCAGGGTTATGATTCCATTGCTCTTGAAGCTGATGTGGAGCTGGGGGGAACGGATCAGAAGTTCAATCTTCTTGTGGGGAGAGAACTCCAGAAGGAGTATGGGCAGGAGCCTCAGGTGATTATGACCTTACCTCTTCTCGAAGGAATCGATGGAAAGGAAAAGATGTCAAAAAGCTTAGGAAATTACATAGGAATTAATGAAAACCCTAATGAAATTTTTGGTAAGATAATGTCAATTTCCGATGAGTTGATGTTCAAATACTATGAGCTTCTAACGGATATCCCCATGAAAGAAATTGAAAAAATGAGAGAATCAGCTTTATCAGGAGCTGTAAATCCAAAAGATTTGAAAGAGGAACTCGGTTATTTAATTGTTAAGGATTTCTGGAGAGAAGAGAAAGCGAAATTAGCAAAGGAAGAGTTTGAAAAGGTGTTTTCAAAAGGTGAGTTGCCCGAAGAAATTGAAGAAGTATTGGTGGAGGGAGATTTAGTAAATATTGTTGAACTTATTTTCCAGAAGGGAATCCTTCCTTCCAAAGGAGAGGTAAAAAGATTGATTAAAGGTGGGGGACTTTATTTAGATGGTGAAAGAATAGACGATATAGGGTATTCAGTGGATTTCAGAAAAAAGGAGGGATATATCTTAAAGATCGGAAAGAGAAAATTTTACAGGTTGATAAAGAAGTCTTAGAGTCAAGCTCTTTTTAAATTTTTAATGATGAAAATCAGATGTTCTGGCAAGAGCTTTACAGATTTTTATCGCTGTGTTATTATGATTGCTTGTACAAATATTAAAGCAGGAGGTGGAAAATGGAAGAGAAAAAGTATTACGAGCTTCCTAAACTTCATTTTGATTACAAGGATCTTGAGCCCTATCTTTCTGAAGAGCAGGTGAGAATACATCATCAGAAGCACCATCAAGCGTATGTTAATGGAGCTAACGCCCTCCTTCAGAAGCTTGAGAAAGCAAGAAAAGAAGGAACAGACCTCGACATGAAAGCTACTCTGAAGGAACTCTCTTTTAATATTGGTGGACACATCCTACATTCCCTTTTCTGGGAGAATCTTTCCCCTCCAGATAAGGGAGGCTCTCCAGAAGGAATCCTTGCCTCTGCCCTTGAAAAAGAATTTGGAGACTTTGAGAGATTCAAAAAAGAGTTCACCCAATCAGCAATGAGTGTGGAAGGTTCAGGATGGGCAGCTTTGAGTTATTGCAGACAAACCCAAAGACCAATAATAATGCAAATTGAAAAACATAATCTCAATGTTTATCCCATGTTCAGAATTTTAATGGTGGTGGATGTTTTTGAGCATGCTTATTACATAGATTACAAAAATGACAGGTCGAAATTTCTTGAATCTTTCTGGAATATTGTGAACTGGAAACAAGTTTTAAAAAGATTGGAACAGATTCAAAAATAGGGCAAAATTACAACTTTTTAAAAGGAAGATAATATGAGAGATGTGAGTGAGAAGGAAAATTCAAAAAGGTCAGCGGTAGCAGAGGCGGTGCTCAAAGTAAAGGAGGATACAATTAAAGCAATAAGGGAAGGGAAGGCTCCGAAGGGAGATCCCTTCGAAATCGCAAAAATAGCAGGGATTTTGTCAGCAAAAAAAACCTCAGAATTGATTCCCTACTGCCATCCTGTTCCAGTGGATTTGGTGAATGTAGAAATTGAGATTAAAGAAAATGAGATTTACATAAGAGCCAGGGTAAAAGCTTTCTGGAAAACGGGGGTGGAAATGGAAGCTCTTATCTCTGTGGCTATTTCAGCTCTAACAGTTTATGATATGCTAAAACCTATTGACGATTCAATGGAGATAATTTCCATAAAATTAATTGAGAAAAGAGGAGGGAAGAGCGAGTTTTCGATTTACAGATGAGAGACGGAAAAGGAGTTCTATTTACTGTTATTTTGATTCTGTTAATAAGTTCTGTTTTTTTCTTCAAAAATTTTATCTTCGCGGTAAGAATAGAGGATGGAAAGGGATTTTTTTTGCTTGATTACATTGGATTTTTACTTTTAATCCTTTCAATTTTCTTTTTTACTGGCTCTATCACTGTTGCGGTATCTGTTTTTTTATCTTTTAATTTATTCGACTCCTTGATGCTTTTTGCAAATCGACTTTACTATCGTTATTTTGGAGACTACATCTCCCTCGATATCTTTTCTCTTGCTTCCAATATTCCATTTACATGGGCAAATGTTATTTCTCTCATAAAATTTAAGGATCTCCTGATTTTTCTGGATATTCCCATTTTATTGGTATTTTTTTCTCTTACACCGAAAAAGTTTAGGATAAAAAGCAACAAAAGGCTCATCCTTGCCACATTTTTATTCTTAGCAAGCTTTGCTTTTCCTTTGTTTAATATGTGGCTTCTTCATAGAACACTACCAAATGTCTTAACTTTTAGATATGGCTCATCCATGCTTTTTAACTCCATGAGCCCTCATAATTTCTATCTGCTAAATCTATATGAGGTGATTATAAGAAGAGAAGCAAGGATTAGCTATTCACCTGTTTTATCTGAAGAAATAAAACTCGGAGAATTGGAACTTGCTCCTGAATTTAAAATAAATCAAAAATTATATAACATAATTATGATTGAGTTCGAGTCTCTGGGAGTCGAGCTTATTCAAAAGAAGATAAAGGGTCAGGAGATAATGCCCACCTTTAATCAAATAGCGAAGATGGGAATATACTTTAAGAATTTTTACTCCCAGGCTCTCACATCCAGCGGCACTCTTGATGTGGAGTTTTCTGCTTTAACTTCATTTTATCCTTCTCCGACTTCACCTTATCCCATCAAATATGCTCACAAAGTTCCTTTTTCTCTACCTCGATTTTTGAGCGAAAATGGTTACCACACAATGTTTTTCCATGCCAATAGGGGAGCTTTTTATAGAAGAAGCGCTGTTATGAGAATTTTGGGATTTAAGGAACTATATTTTTCTGATTATTTTCTATCCCCTGAACGAAAATATCGAGGAATTTCTGATTATCCCTTCTTTATGGAATGTGCAGAAATAATCAAAAGATCCAAAAAGCCCTTCTTTGCTTATTTAGTCACACTTTCCTCCCATACGCCCTTTGATCTTCCAAAAGGAGAAAAACCAGGACTTGAAATAGAAGATACAGAACTGGATCCCATCACTAAAAAGTATTATCAGGTTTTTAATTATGTGGACAGAGCTTTCAAAGCTTTTATGGATTCGTTATCCGAGAAGTCCATTCTTAATGAAACCATACTAATCCTATTCGGAGACCATCCGAGATATACAACCGAGAGAAAAGGGGTGAGGGAAATAGTGGAAGAAAGTATGAATAAGAGGGTTCCCTTTATAATTCTTATTCCTAATGCTAAAAGAAAAGTGATGGATGAGCCTTCAAGTCATGCGGACATTTCTCCCACAATTCTTTCCATTCTTGGCTTGAAATACCATGGGGTTCTTCTTGGAAGGAATCTCCTTTCCTCGGATAACAAAGGATTTGTCATTATTAACAGAAACCCTGTAATATTGATTAAAAAAGAAAACATTTTCTGGGGTTATCTGGAAAAAGGATTTACAAATTCTTTGAATGGTTCTTCTGAAAAGGAACTAATGGAGGCCAATAGATTGCTGGATATTCTAAAATTTTCGGAATATGTTTTGAAAAAATGAATTCTTAAAATTTTAGCTTTGATTTTCGCAAAATTAACTCAAAATATTTCTCTAAAACATTTGATTTCGTTCATTTCTTATTTCACAAAAAATTTTATAAAATTTAGAGTGGATGGAAAAAGAGAAATGGTGATTTTAATTTTCTGTATATACATGTTTTTAATGATTTTAATAGGAGAGCTTTGTGCTCGATATAAAATAAAAGGTCTAAATGATTACCTTCTTGCAGGTGGTAGACAAGGAATCCTGGTCACCTCAGGTTCTATCTCTGCTACTGTTCTTGGAGCAGGTTCTACTATTGGTGCTTCTGGGGTTGCATATTACATAGGAATTTCCGCTATATGGTATATTCTTTCTGCATCTATTGCTCTAATTTTGCTTGCTTTCACTTTTGCTCCTTCCCTAAAAGCTCTCTCTCTTTACACTGTTCCCGAATTTATGGAAATTAGGTATGGAAAATTCTCAAGATTATTCTCGGCAATTTTAGGATTGTTAGGGTTGACTCTATTTCTTTCTGCTCAGTTTTATGCTCTTGGGCTTACCGTGCAAGCCCTTTTAAATCTGCCTTTAAAAACATCTATTCTTGTTTTTGGGGTTGCAGTAATTCTCTATACCTGGAGAGGAGGAAACTGGGGAGTTCAGTTCACTGATAATCTTCAATATATTCTAATACTCATTGGAATTATTTCCCTTGTCTTTTTTCTTCTTCGTTCAATTCCACTCCATGATTTCAATTCTCCTCCATCCGCAAAAGGATTCGAGGAGCTTGGAAATAACTGGTTTAATCCTGTAAATAAAAAAATAGCAAAAGGATGGGATATATTTGCCCTCGGAAATACAGTGTTAGCATGGCTCATTATGTCTATAAGCTGGCATTTCTCCATGCAAAGCACTGCTCAGAGAATCCTTACTTCCAGAGATCCTGCAACTGCAAAAATCTCCTGCATTCTTTCTTCATTCTTCCTGCTTCCCATTGCCATAGGAATTGGAATAATAGGAATGGGCGCAAGAATTCTTGCCCCAGAACTTACTCCTACAGGAGATATATCTCAGAGCAATGCCCTTCCATTTCTTGTAAGAGAGGTCTTGCCGCCTTTACTTTCTGGATTGGCTATATCGGCTATTGTAGCTGTGATAATGTCCACTTGCGACAGTGTTCTTATTGGCGCAAGCACCATAATTGCAAAAGACATTTTTCAAAGATTTATAAAACCCTTCGCTGAGGAAAAGGAGCTGATAAATCTTTCAAAGAACTCTGTTCTTCTCATAGGCTTCGTGGGATTAGCAGGAGGGATTATTTTTTTAAGACTTGTTCAGCTTCTTGAGGTGGTAGCTGGAATTTACTGTGTTTCTCTTTTTGTTCCTATAATCTTTGGTATTTACTGGAAGAAACCCGGTGAAGCAGGAGCAATATCTGCTATGTTAATAAGTTTCATGACAGGTCTTGTCTGGAGGCTTTCTGGATTAGAAAAATTAAGCGGGGTTCACATGTTAAATCTTTCTCTTTCTCTCTCTATTCTTTCCATAATTCTTTTTACTTTGGCAAAGAAAAAAGTTATATGTAAAGATTCCTGTGTCCATTAAAGATAAACCTCAATGAATTATATTATGCCTGTGAAGAAAGGAAACGAATTTTTTGTATTCATTTTCATGAATATGGAATAGATGGCAAAGTTCCCTGTAGGATTTCCCTACTGTTTCCTTAAGACCCTCTAAAACTATCTCCTTCACATCCTCCTTACTAAGCTCCCTGGTGATAAATCTCTCCTTTACCACCCTCCAGAAACTCTCTCCTTTTCTCATCCTTTCCATGCAGTTCATTATCTTTTCTTTTCGATGGGATGCGGAAATATTTTCCTTTTCCGAAAAAAAACCTCTCAAAGACATAGCTCTTTTTGTCTCTTTTTCTTCAATTTCGCAATTTCCTTCACGAGTTTCAACAACCTTTTCTATAATATTTTCAAGTTCTCTAACATTCCCTGGATAATCGTATTCTCTTAAAATCCTTAAAGCAGAATCTTTGAGGGAGAAACCCTTTTTTTCAAAGATACTCCTCGCAATATTTTCTATGTCTTCCTTTCTTTCCCTCAGGGGAGGGATATGTATGGTATAGGTTGAGATCCTAAAATAAAGGTCTTTCCTGAATCTTCCTTTCATCATCTCTTCTTTTAAATCCCTATTTGTAGCGCAGATTATTCCACATTCAGATCTTCTTTCTTTTGTTTCTCCGATTCGCCTGTAAACTTTGCTCTCAGCAAATCTTAAGAACTTTGCCTGTAAAGAGAGGGGAAGTTCTGATATATCATCCAAAAATAGAGTTCCTCCATCCGCCTCTCCTATCAATCCTATACTTTCTGTAAGGGCGGAGGTGAAAGCGCCTTTTTTATGTCCAAAAAGCTCGGATTCAAAAAGGGAATCAGGGATAGAAGGACAGCTCACCACCACAAATTCTCCTTTTCTTTCAGAGGCTTTGTGTATTAACTCTGCCAGAAAAGATTTTCCCACACCAGTTTCTCCTGTAATTAAGACTTTGGAATACCTGGAAAATCTTTTTATATTTTCCCTAATCCATTGGGAAAAAGGAGAGGAGCCCATCCATCCGTCTTTCACAATTTTCTTAAGCTCTAAATCTTTTTCATATCTTTTTAAATAAATGGAAGAAATCTCCCCTAAAAATCTTAAAAGTAAAATCTCCCCATCTGAAAATTTTCTTCTGTCTTTGGCTCTCTCTATATACAGAAAGCCTAAGAGGCTCTCTCTTTGAAAAATAGGGTGGATATATATCGAAGAAATTTCGCATGAAAGGGATTTTTTCTCGCAAAATGGTTTCTTTTCTGTCAGGGCTTTCTCAATAAGATCTTTTTTTAGATTCTTTAATTCAGCCCTTTTACCAAAAAGAACGTGAGTTCTCATGGGATCTCCATAGAAAAGAATTGCTGAGTTTATAATTCCTGCTTCTCCCAGCTCTTTTATTATTATTTTTATAGCTGAGAGGGGATTATTTCCCTCAATTGCTTTTAAAACCTCCTCCATTTCAGTTCTCCCCAAAACTTAAAATTTAAACAGAATGAATAAATATACAAAATTTTTTAGAAATTTTCAAGCTTATATGAAAAATCTTGAAAGATACGCTGGAGTGTATCCTACACTTGATTGTAACCTTGAATGTTTTTACTGCTATCAAGAAAAGAGAATATATGGACAAAAATATAGAAAATGCAATTGTTCGTTTTGTTGAGAATCAAGTGAGTAGGTTTAATTATCGCTCTCTTTACATTACGTGGAACGGTGGAGAGCCCTTACTTCATTTTTCTTTAGTTTGTTCGCTTTCAAAGAAATTGGTCTCGCTTTGCAAAGCTAAAAATATGGGGTATCAAGCAATGTTGGTTACAAATGGAACTATTCTAAACAGATATATTGTTAAGAAATTAAAATCCTTAAAAATGTCGCATCTTCAGGTGACAATTGATGGACCTGAAAAAGTACATAATTTAAAAATACCTTTTAGAAATGAAAAAATGAATTCTTATGAAATTATAATGAAAAATATATCTCACGTGGTAGGAATGTTACCTATTCATATTAGAGTGGGTCATTGGTCAACACGAGTTCTCCACCTTCATCAAGGTCAGGGGTGGGTATTAATAGAGTAAAAAGATTTTTGACATATGCTCGGGACTACCAAAGAAATCTTATAAAATTTATAATTGAGGAAGATAAAAGGGATAAAAGTTCTCCTCATCTTTTATTTTCCTACTTCCTTTCGAAAGAACCTGTAGACCTAAACAGCCTTCCAAAGTTAAATTTTTCAGAAAGAGATTTAAATGAAATTGGTGTTCAATTTATGATGGATATTTTCATTCTATTTTTATTTAATCTTTTCTCATTTATGGGCGGCTTTGTATCGCTTATCAAATATGATGTCAGATAATATAAAAGATATGGAAAGCATCTTTTTAAAAATAGATTGTTTTTATATTGCCAGTAAAGTTTTTAGAATAAAGAATAGCAGGCATTTAGAATATTTTTTATTTTATTATTTTGAAATAATGAAATTATGAAGACCTCAGGCGCATTACCTGATTATATAGTGGATGTATGGGTGAATTTTTTAAACAAGAAGGATTCCTCAATGTCTTTGAAGTAAGTTTTAAGAGCTGAGCTCTGCTGTTACACTGATATAATTGAACTGGAGCTTATAAGAGGAGCAAAATCAAGGAAGGAGATAGAGGTTATTGACAAACTCCTCTTTTCTTCCAGCATTCCCAGACAGAAAAGCTCCTTGCTTTGAAAAAAGCTGAGCTGACTTTAAAGATGGCAAGGGGGGATTATGAGAGGGCATTGAAATTGAAGGAGATGGGGCTAATCTCTGAGGAGGAATTCTCCAAGAAGGAGACAGCCTATCTACGTGCAC
>FWPU01000214.1_pt1 | contig 185470 bp, 175 predicted proteins | sample 2228361 | NCBI WGS metagenome assembly FWPU01 (sample SAMEA103939777, study PRJEB20133) | metagenome | reverse complement strand
AGCGGCAGGTGCTGCACACCACCGAGCGGATCGGGCACCCGAAGGTCGAGTCGGCCAAGCAGACCATCACTGCCCTCAACCCGGATGTGCGCGTGATCGAGCATCGAGAGCGGCTGACCAAGGAGAATGCGCTTTCCATTATCGCGGACTATGATCTGGTCATCGACGGCGCGGATAACTTCCCCACCCGGTACCTGATCAATGACGCGTGCGTCATCCTTGGGAAACCCAACGTGCATGGCGGAGTTGCGCGCTTCGAAGGACAAGTGACGATCTTCGGTGGCGATGGTCCGTGCTACCGCTGCCTGTTCCGTGAGCCGCCCCCACCCGGGTTGGCGCTCAATTGCGCCGAGGCGGGCGTGCTGGGTGTCCTGCCAGGCGTGATCGGCCTGTTGCAAGCAACGGAAGCGATCAAGCTCATCCTGGGTATCGGTGAGCCGCTGATCGGCCGGTTGCTGACGTATGACGCGCTCACCATGACCTTCCGGGAGGTCCGCATCCGGCGCGATCCGGCCTGCCCGATGTGCGGGGCAGACCGCCCGGCATCCCTTGAAGGATTCGACTACGCTGACGTCGCCTGCGAGGTGCCACGCCTAGCCGTCGCCTGATCACGCTGCTCGTTGTCGCCCCCGACCAGCACTCCATTTGACTTGCCTGCATCATCTGGAAAGGCTGACGCCGCGTTGCCCGCGCCTGCGGCGGCAGTGGGCAGCGCCATCCGCCCCTCCAGTTCATACGTAGAACCCGTGAGCACTTGGACTCGACGGTGCCATACGCAACTGGAGGGGGACAGATGAAACGTGTCTTCGTCGTGCTCGTATCCCTGCTAGGTCTCTTTGCGGGCTTGACTGCACGTGCGCAAGAGGGCTCGACCCTGACGCTCCGCGAGGATCCTGTCTACGGCGCGTATCTTGCTGACGCGAACGGCATGACGCTCTACATGTACACGCGCGACCTGCCCAACCAGAGCAACTGCTACGACCGGTGCGCGGAGGCCTGGCCTCCCTTTACCGTGGAGGGCAGCCTGAGCCTGCCGGAGAGTGTCAGCGGAACAATCGGCACCATCACCCGCACCGATGGCACGATGCAGGTGACGTACAACGAGATGCCCTTGTACTACTGGGCCCAGGATACCAAGCCGGGCGACACGACGGGGCAGGGCGTCGGGGGAGTTTGGTTCCTCGTTGCGCCTGGAGCGACCTTCGCCAGCTATGGAGTCACCGCGAGTGCCACTCCCGTCGCCACACCTAGCGCTGCCGCTGGCGAAACGGTGATCCTGATCCGCCGCAGCCAGGATCTGGGCGATTTTCTCATTGACGCGAAAGGGATGACCCTCTACCGCTTCACGCGAGATACCACGCCTGGAGAAAGCGCTTGCTACGACCAATGCGCGGCGAACTGGCCGCCCTTGCTGGCCACGGGTCCGGCTCGGCTGGCGCCTGGCATTCCCGGTGAGCTTGGCACCATCACGCGCACCGACGGAACCCAGCAGGTGACCTACAATGGGATGCCGCTCTATTACTACGCCAAGGATGAAAAGCCTGGCGATACGGCGGGCCAGGGCGCTGGCGACGTTTGGTTTGTGGTCCCAGTGGTGGCTCCGGCCGGCACCCCAGCCGCAGACTACTAGCGCACATCGCTGCACTGTTACGACCGGGCTCGATCTCGTTCCCGGTGCAATGATGCGAATTGGCGCCGGCTCAGCAGCGTGGCCACACTCCGCTCGGGACCGGCAAGCGAGCCCGGAATGCTGATCGCTCGTTCTAGTGGCGCGAGACCAGCGTGGAAGCCTCGTGACTATTACGGGCTAGGCGCCGGCAGGCTGGCTGGCACTATCTCCAGCCCGATGGCGCTCCTGGCGCAGGTCTTCCCGGCTGCGAATCATGAACGCCCGCTCATTGAACCGGCACGTCTCAACACCCTCGGAATCGTGCAGCGTGACGGTCAGGGACAACATGGCCGGTTCTCCGGCATCGGTCGCCAAATGCGTTGAAAAGTGATTGGCCGTGCCATAGGCATTGGTCGCCGTGAATTCCCGGCGTGCGCCAGGCGCGAGCTCAAATGTTTCCTGAATCACCAGCTCGTTGTGATGCTGCGCATGGTCCATGATGACTGTCCTCAGCAGCCCTGAGACCGGCGACGATCCCGGATTGCTGAGGACCAGGGTGTAGGTATCTCCCAGGTGTGTCGCTGGAGAGGTTGCCGACCAGCGGTACACCGGCCGATCTGCGATAGCCATTGCCTGGCGCTGGTGCGATGAGCCGGTCCTTGCCGAGTCACGACTGCCCACGGCGCCAGCGCTCCGTCCAGCGAAACCCGTTGCCCCCGCCGCCAGCGTAGCCGCACCGCCTCGTAGCAAGACCCGGCGTGACAGTCCAGACGGCTTTCCGATCCGTCCCATCCCGATCATGATCGTCTCCTCCTCGGCCGGCACCCACCAATTCCCGGTCAGTCCGGCAACCGGTCAACGATCTCGATCGTATTGGCAGGATGTAACACCGGTGTGACATGCCGTTAGGATGGGCAGGAATCGGGGATAGCGGTTCGAGCGTGCTGATCGCTGCACACTCACGGTCTTTCCCGCTCCGATAGGAGCTTCGTTCCCCAAGGAATCCAGCCAGATTATGGCCCGCAATAGCCTGAGTCCCACGAACACCGGTATGACATATTCATCTTCGGTTGTTCATGTGGTCTATCCGTGAGGTTTCTGCCGCTGGCTTGCGCGAGGCGGAAGTCCCTGCGGGGACGGACAGAACAGCGCTGCGATATCACTCCGCTATCGCAGCCACACGGAGCCTCTCGGCCTCCGGTGATGTGCAACGCGCTTCAGCGCCAGCCTGGCCAGCGAGGGGGAACCACCGCGGCCTGATACGAGCGAGCTTTGAGTTCCTGCGTCCCGCCAGCTTTGGCCGCCAAGCGGCGCAGCGTCGTCTCAGCCAAGGCCGCCGGCTGAGGGCGGGCAAAGTAATGCCCTTGTGCCAGCGTGAAGCCAACCGCGCACGCATGAGCGTATTGATCAGCGGTTTCGATGCCCTCCCCAGCAACCTGCATCCCAAGCACCCGGCCGAGACCAACCATTGATTGGACGATGAGCGCATCTTTCGGGTCGGCGCCAAGTCCTTTGACAAAAGATTTGTCAATCTTGATGACATCCACCGGCAGGCGCTTGAGATGGCTCAGGCTGGAATAGCCCGTGCCGAAGTCATCGAGCGCCAGGCGCACACCGAGACTGCGCAGGCGGTGAAGCGTGCTCAGAGCCCCTTCAACATCGTCAAGCAAAACGGACTCGGTGATTTCGAGCTGCAGCGAGCTAGGATCCAATCCAGAGGCACGGAGGGCCGCGGCTATATCATCAACGAGCTCCGGGTGCTGGAACTGGCGAATGGATAAGTTGACACTCAACGCCAGCGGCGAGCTTAGTCCCCCAGATTCTTGCCATCGCCGCACTTGGCGGCACGCCTCCGTCAGCACCCATTTGCCAATTGGCAGAATCAGGCCGATTTCTTCGGCCAGGGGGACAAACTCCTGGGGAGGGATGATGCCGCGCTCCGGGTGATGCCACCGCACGAGCGCTTCGACCACGGCTGGCGCACCCGACGGCACGATCACAACCGGCTGGTAATAGACGACAAACTCTTCCCGCTCAACCGCGCGTCGCAGATCTTGCTCCAGGCTCAAACGCCGGGAAACCATATCGCTAATCGCCGGATCGAAGACGCGAACGGCCCCTTTGCCAGCGCGCTTGGCCTGGTACATCGCTACATCCGCCTCGCGCAGAAGGTCCGGCGAACGCTTTCGACCACGCTCGCTAATGGCGATGCCGATGCTTGCCGCGGTGTACACCTCCCGGCCGGCAACATCAAATGGCGCAGAAAAGGCGCGCACGATCCGGTGGGCAACCGCGACCGCCTCAGCAGGATCCTGAAGGTCCTCCATCAGCACCGTAAATTCGTCGCCACCGAGCCGGGCAACCGTATCTCCGGCCCGGACAACATGGGTAAGACGGTGCGCGACGGCGACGAGCAAGGCGTCACCAGCATCGTGCCCCAGAGAATCGTTGACGACCTTGAAGTTATCGAGGTCCAGGAACAAGATCGCGACCGAGGAGTCGTGCCGTTGCGTGCGCAGAATCGCATGCTCAAGGCGCTCGGCAAAGAGGGCGCGGTTGGGCAAGCCTGTGAGCGGATCATGAAACGCTTGATGCTCGAGTTGCTCGGCCAGGGCTTTGTGTTCTGACAGGTCGATCACGATCCCCTGCCATCGCTGCGGACCGCCAGTCGCATCGGATAGGAGGACGGCCTCATCACGAACCCACACCCACCGCCCGTCGCTCGTCAAGAGGCGATACTCACAGCGATACGGTTGCGACGCCAAGCTGGCTTGCTGCGCCAGCGCAAGCGCCCGTCCCCGGTCATCGGGATGGATGCGAAGCACCCACTCAGCAACGGTCATCCCGGTGATCTCCTCGGGGCCGATGCCGAGGATCGCTTGAATTTGTGGGCTCATGTAGGTGAATCGTTCTACGCCGTCCTCACACGCGGTCGTGTAGGTCACCGCGGGAATCTGCTCGACAAGCGCCCGGTATTTTGCCTCCGCCTCCTTCTGAAGCGTGAGATCGAACATCACGCCGTGCCAGGTTGGAGGCAGATCCGGATCGGCCACAATCACACCGGCGTCGCTGCGCACCCAAACATACCGTCCATCTTTGGCCCGGTGCCGGTACTCACAGTGATACGCAGTATTGGTGCTGTTTGCCCGCTCTGTCTCAACCAGGAAGCGCTCCCGGTCGTCCGGATGAATGAGATCCAGCCACTTTGGCCCGTTCCAGAGTGCAATAAACTCCTCCGGCTCGAACCCCAAGACCTGCGTAACCTGGGGACTGACGTATGTCACATGATCCCGGCCGTCTATGACCTGGGTTGCAAAGGTGATGGCTGGAATATGCTCCACCAGTGCACGGAACCGCGCCTCGGCTGCCCGTAGGCGCGCCTCAGCTTTCACCTCCTCGGTTACTTCACGGGCCACGCCGACAATGCCGACGATCTCTCCGTTCCGGTTCCGCAGCGGCGATTTGGTCGTCAACACCCAGGCCGGTGAATCCCCGTCGCCTGTCTTGCCCTCTAGCTGGTTCCGAATGGGCTGGCCCGTTGTCATGACCCGCTGCTCGTCGGCACGGAATTTCTCAGCCAGATCCGGTGGGAAGAAATCACGATCGGTCCGGCCGATCAGGTCTGATGGGCTGGCGACGCCAAGGTTCGCCGCGACCGCCGCATTTGCGCGCAGGAAGCGAGACTCCCGGTCCTTCACGTACAGGAGGTCCGGCGCACTCTCCATGACCGCTTGAAAGAGATCACGCTCCATGGCCAGAGCATCTTCGGCTTCCTGCCGGGCGCGCTCCGCGGCAAGATGCGCCTCCCACCGGCTAACACGCGCCTCGGCCAGTGACAAGCGAGCGGCAATGACCCTCTCCGTGCTGCCCCGGCGGATCAGGTCATCGAATCCCGCAGCCGCCGCATCCTCTGCCCGGCCGTCCAGATCCTCAGTGAGTGCGATGAGAACAAAGACGTCCCCATCAGGTCGCGCCCGCACGGCACGGGCAAAAGCCAGCGCATCGAAGCTCGGATCATCCAGCCCGAGGATGATCAGCGGCGGTAGCTCGTCCGCTGCGCCTGGAAGAGCCGAAATGGCCTGGCCGGCACAAACCTCATGACCACGGCGCCTCAGCACAGCCACCAGCGCGTCCCGAACCGTGGCGTCGTGCTCGATAACGAGAGCCCTCATCCTGCTGCCCGCCTGGTTCTCATCTTCGCAAATTCCGGCGCCGACCGAGCAAGCTCCCCCAATTTCCGGCCGGTTGTCATCCCATTGCCGGACAGTATCGGCACGACGTGACAGATTCCCAAGTGGCGGGATTAGCTGGTTGGTCCTTATTCGATGGTATTTCCCGGCAGGTCATGCTCACTGGCGTGAAAAAACGCCTGTGAGCGTTTTCCGTCACAGGCGCCCGATTCAGGGTCGTATCTCCGGGTTGATACGGGATTTGCGCAGGCTGGTTTCACCCGCCAGTGCTGCCGCCTTTGATACCTGGCTCCGTCAATGCCCGCGGATCCAGCAACCGGTCCAAGTCTTCAGGTGACAAATTCGTCATCTCCGCTGCGACGTCCTTGACACGCCGCCCCTCAGCGTAGGCGCGCTTCGCGATGGTCGCCGCCGCGTCGTAGCCGATAATCGGATTCAGCGCGGTGACCATGATGGGATTTTTCTCGACAAGCTCGGCCATCCGCTCGCGATTGACCGTGAATCCGGCCACGGCCTTGTCAGCCAGCACGGTCGAGACATTTGCCAACAAGGCGATGGATTGCAGCAGGTTGTGGGCGATGACCGGCAGCATCACGTTGAGCTCGAAATTCCCATGCTGGGCAGCGACCATCACCGTCACATCATTGCCCATGACCTGCGCGCAAACCATCATCGTCGCCTCGGGAATCACGGGATTGATCTTACCCGGCATGATGGATGAGCCGGGCTGCAATGCCGGCAGCACGATCTCGGCCAGTCCAGCCAGCGGCCCGCTGTTCATCCATCGCAGATCGTTAGCGATCTTCAGCAAGGCAACGGCGTACGCCCGCAAGCCGCCGCTGAGCTCGACCGCGGTGTCCTGCGACGCCTGAGCCGCAAAGTGATTTGCCGTTTCCCTGAACGGAAGACCCGTTCGCTCTGCCAGGACGCGTGCGACCCGTGCACCGAACTCAGGATGGGCATTGAGTCCAGTCCCGACTGCTGTGCCCCCAATCGCAAGCTGGAGCAACCGTGGCTGGACGCTCTCCAGTCGTTCCCGGGCAAGGTGCACTTGGGCGGCCCAGCCGCCGATCTCCTGGCCGAGGCGGATCGGTGTCGCGTCCATCAAATGGGTCCGCCCGGTCTTGACGACATCGTCAAGCTCCGCCGCCCGCCGCTCCAGTGTCGCTTGGAGATGGCTCATGGCGGGGAACAGGCGCTCGTGGATGTCAAGGGCCGCCGCAACATGGATCGCTGACGGAATCACGTCGTTGGAGCTCTGCCCCATGTTGACGTCGTCGTTCGGGTGAACGGGGCGCTCACCTGGCCGGCCAGCGAGCTGCGCGGCCCGGGCGGCAATCACCTCATTGGCGTTCATATTGGTCGAGGTACCCGATCCAGTCTGAAACACGTCGATTGGGAACTCGCTATCCCACCGGCCCTCCGCCACCTCCGCCGCCGCCTGCTTGATCCAGGCCGCCTTTTCGGCGGGCAGCAAGCCAAGTTGCTCGTTCACCTCGGCGGCTGCCAGCTTGATGAGACCGAGCGCCCGGATGAAGGACCGGCCGAACCGCATCCCGCTAATCGGAAAATTCTGGACAGCACGGGCAGTTGTCGCGCCATACAGGGCATCAGCCGGAACCCGCATTTCGCCCATGCTGTCGCGCTCGATCCGGTATGCTTGCTCGCTCATCGCTCCCCCTATCTCCTTCCCGTCATAGCGCATCATCGTCTATGCGCCGATTGTACTGGCATGGAGGCGTTGCCCGCGACAACACGATCTCTCCTCACACCGTTGCCCAATCGCCCGCCTAGTGAGTCGCTGCCGGCGCGGGCCTGAACGGACATCTTGGCTCGTGATCATCTCCTGCGCTACACTCCGCAGCACTCGACGTTGTTGTTTGCCCGCGTGTCACTGGCACCTCCAGAGGCTGTTGTTGCCAACAACCGAGTTAGGCTCAATTGTCATTGGTACTCTGCATTTTGTGTGAAATTAGGCAAATTGCCTAACGAATCATGATGATTGCCGCGAGGCTATTGACGGGTCAAAACCGTGTGCGGTAGAGTTGTCCGCGGACCGGCGATGGGAACGAGCGACGGAACGGTGAGTCGCCTGGGAGCGCCGTTCGGTGAGCGTACCCTGCCAGCTTCGACTGCGCGAGGGGTGGGGCCTCGCGCGGCCACTGTGACACCTGGCCTTTCGCATCAGAGGGGATACCGGCAATGACGACGCTGCTCCATCGTTGCTGCGCCACATGCCGTTTTCATCGGGAAGGGCAATCGGCGTGCACTGGGGTGTGCGGGCACCCATGTCGCCAGCCTCGGGACGGTGTCATTCCGTTTGTGCGAGACCGGGAGCTGCCATGCCGTAGCGACTGGAATCGTGATCTCTGGGAACCACGCCCCGGTCACGCATTCGCCATCGATCTCCTCATTTGGGGCCCATTCACGGACGATGCACTCCTCTGCGACGACCTCCCTGGCGACCTGCTCCGCTTCCTCCTCCGCACCATGGATGACGACACGCCCCGCTTCCTCCCGTAGAGCGCCTAGCTCGTGCGCGATGGGGACGAGGTAAACACAAGCAACGCGCGAACCCGCGCCCCGTTCAAGCGGAGCTTCATTGCGTGAGGCGCCACGGCGGCTGGCATACTCATGATGACTCCAGCCGCCATGGCACGGGTGCCGGGTCTAGCCCATGCTGGTGACGCGCTCCGGCTCCACTACGATCACGACGCGCTCCTCACCCGGTTGCAGCCAGGGGTATTTCTCCACGCCGAGATACTTCTGCGCCATCTTGTGAATGAATGCATACTCAGGATCTGGCTCAATTCGGATGACCTTGCCCCGAACTTCAAGATACCGGTATGGGTTGTCTGGATCAACAATGGACAACGCAATCCGGGGATCACGCTGCACGTTTTTGTACTTCTGCCGGCTGGTTGTCTGGCTGAATCGTAAATACTGGCCATCCCAATCGAACCACACCGGATTGACCTGCGGCTCACCGTGTGGCCCAATCGTGGCGACGTGGGCCAGCGCCTTCGACTCCAGGAGATCCTCGTACTGGCTTGGGATCACCCGCTGACCCGGACGCGCAACACTCATTGACCAACTCCCTCCTACTCTTCCACAGCCGTTCGGTGCAACACCGATGCCAACGAAACATAAGTGTATTACAGGAGATAAGCATTGTGCCGCTCAGGCAGATCTGGAGAGGCAATCACAAACGTCCAAGAGGGGTTGCAAAGGCGTGGCATGTCCGGTACGCTGTAGCAAAGCCTTCGGGGTTTGGGTGAGGCCGCGTGTTATGTCGGCCAAGTCCCGACCGGCGGTATAGCCCGCGAGCGAGTGGCGAGTCCACAAGCACGATCCGGTGAAACTCCGGAGCCGACGGTACAGTCCGGATGGGAGAAGGCGCGCGACCGGCAGGGGAGCCTGCCCGGTCCAGCGATTCCGTTTCCCGAACATGCGTACCGCGCCCGAGGGCCTCGCGTCCCGGGCGTGTTGTTTTCCCCGGTTGCGGCGCATCGTGCTCCGCGCCTTTCCGGTTGACAACTCGCTCACCGCGCGAGCGCCCTCCGGTGCTTTGCGCGTCGTGCCCCGTGGCTGCTTATCCGCCGGAGATCGCAGACACGGAGGTCGCCAACGACGTGCTCCGGGCACTCATCGCTCGCGTCCTGACTGCCATGGCGGTGCTGGTCACGGTCACCAGCCTCGTCTTTGGCCTGCTCTATCTCTCTGGCGATCCCCTGGCAGCGCTCGTGCCTCCTGGCGCATCGCCAGAGCAGATGGCTCGCATGCGCACCCATTTCGGTCTGGACCGGCCACTGGTTGTCCAGTACGGTGCCTTTCTGTGGCACGCCCTGCACGGCGATTTCGGGGATTCCTGGCGCGCCCAGCGCCCAGCAATGACGGTCGTGCTGGAGCGCTTGCCAAAAACGGCAGCCCTAGCCGGGGCAGCAATCCTTCTTGCCTTGCTGGTGGGCATTCCCCTTGGACTTGTGGCCGGGGCACGTCCAGGGACGTCTCTGGATACCCTCGCGACCGGCCTCGCGCTTCTCGGCCAGGCCGTTCCGGGGTTCTGGCTTGGCACCCTGCTGATCCTGTTCTTTGCCGTGCGACTGCACTGGCTTCCGGCATCAGGGGGTGACGGGGTTCGGGCACTCGTTCTGCCGGCAGTCACACTCGCCGCGTACCCGGCCGCAACTATTACCCGCCTCCTCCGTAGCTCTCTCATCGACGCTCTGTCCGCGGATTTCATCCGGACGGCCCGTGGCAAAGGGCTCTCCGCCTGGACGGTGATTCTCCGGCACGCGCTGCCCCACGCATTCCTGCCACTCCTCGCCTTCGTCGGGTTGCAAGCGGGTTTCCTCGCCGGTGGCGCGGTGGTTGTCGAGGGTGTCTTCGCTTACCCAGGCATCGGACAACTGGCCCTCCAAGCCGTGGCAAGCCGCGATCTCCCGGTCGTGCAGGCCGGTGTGGTCGTCGTGGCCACCTGCATCGTCGCCATCTCCGCGGCCGTTGATCTCCTCGCCCGCTGGCTCGACCCACGCCTCCGCGCCAGCGATGGCAGCCTTGCGGGAGGGATCCGATGATCGGCCGAGCCGCGCCGGCGCCCCGCCCATCCGCCACATACCGGCGAGCCCCCACGGCCCAGCTCCGGCTTGCGAGCGGTCGCCTGGCTCCAGCCGGGCGGTTTCGCAGTCGCCTGTCCACCGGCGGCGTGGCAGGGCTCCTCCTCGTCACGCTCCTGGTCGCAACGGCCCTCGTTGGCCCGCTAGCGATCAGCGCCGATCCAGACCAGCAACAGTTGCGCGATCGTCTCCTTCCTCCAGTCTTTGCTGGCGGCACCTGGAGCCATCCACTCGGAACGGATCAGCTTGGCCGCGACTTGCTGGCACGGATTGTGGCCGGCGCGCGGGTCTCTCTCACCGTCGGCCTGACAGCAACGGCCATCGCCACCGTGATCGGCGTTGTCCTTGGCCTTCTTGCCGGTGGCCTCGCCGGTCCTTTTGACCGCCTGGTGGCGTTCGCAGTCGATGTCCAGCAAGCGCTTCCCTTCGTGGTGGTAGCGATCGGCGTCGTCGCGGTCTTGGGACCGAGCCTGGTGAACGTGATCGTTGTCCTGGCAGTCACCGGTTGGGTTGGTCATGCGCGCATCGTACGGCTGCAAACCCGATCCCTGCGCCACGCCGCATTCGTCGAGGCCGCGCGCTCCATGGGCGCTGGACCAGCGCGGCTCCTCCTGCGGCACCTGCTGCCAAATGTCACCGGACCCATCATCGTGATCGCGAGTCAGCAGATCGCCGGGATGATCCTGTACGAAGCTGCGCTGAGCTACTTGGGTCTCGGCGTTCCGATCGAAACCATCACCTGGGGCAGCATGATCGCCAGCGGGCGGGAAACGCTAACGACCGCCTGGTGGGTGTCGGTCCTCCCCGGCGGTGCCATCGCCAGCACCATCTTGGGCTTCAACCTCCTTGGAGACTGGCTGCAATGGCTGTGGCATCCAGCCGGACGAAACGGCCAGTTATCGTCGAGCAAACGCACACGGGAGGTGAAGATGTAGGACGCGGGGTGAGAGGTTCGGGGCTGGAGAAGGAGTCAGGGATTCGTAGGGGAGGGACCGGTGCCCTCCCTGGGACTTGTGCCCTCCCGTAGCTGACGGATGACTACGATGAAAGGAGTGGAACGAGTGGGCTTCGATCACGTTTTCGCGCCACATCGCGTAAGCCGGAGAACCTGCTTGCAAGCGGGTCTCCTGGGTGGGCTGGCGTTCGCGCTTTCGCCGCGATTGTCGCTCGCAGCCAGCGACGAGCTACTGCCAGAGCTCGTGATTGACCTCGCCGCTGAGCCGGCGAATCTGGATCCCGCGACGACCTACGACCGGGATGGATGGTCAATCATCCATTCGGTCTATGATTCGCTGCTTCAGTTCAACGCGGAAGGTCAGCCTGAGCCGCTGGCCGCTGCCTCGCTGACCTGGCTGGATCCTCAAACGTACGAGATCAAGCTCCGGCAAGGGATGGTTTTTCACAACGGCGAGCCAGTGAACGCCGCTGCCCTCGCCTTTTCGGTCGCCCACGTTCGCGACCATCCAGCGTCGCAAATTGCCGGGCTCTTCTCGGTCATCGAGGATGTTGAGACGGTTGACGAGCTGACCGCGCGCTTGAAGCTCGCGCGTCCCGCTCCCTGGCTGCCAGCCCAAATCGCGGCCTGGCTGGTGCTCCTGCCTCCTGGCTACGCCACCAGTGCCGAGGCACTCGCGAAGCCAGCCGGCACCGGCCCCTACCGCTTCGTTGAGTGGAAACCGGGAGAGCGAATCGTGCTGGAGGCGAACCCGTCGCCCATCGCGGATAGCCCCAAGGGGCGAGCCATCGCCCAGCGCGTGATCTACCGGTTCGTTCCCGAAGGCAGCACCCGCGTCGCTGACCTGCTGGCCGGCACAAGCCATCTGATCCGTGACGTACCTGTCGATCAGGTCAAGGCAGTCGAGAGCGCGGGAGCCACCGTCCTCCGCGTGCCGATCTCCGGCTCGGCCTGGATTCGCGTCCCGACCGATGTCGAACCGTTCTCGGATGTCCGGGTGCGCCAGGCGCTCAATTACGCCGTCGATGTGGACGCGATTATCGCCGCGCTACTAGGCGGCAACGGCCAGCGACTACCGAACTTCTTCGCGCCTGGCGGCCTCGGCTTCGATCCTTCCCTTGAGCCCTATCCGTACGATCCGGACAAGGCGAAGGCGCTGCTGGCGGAAGCGGGCTACCCGGACGGATTTGAAACCTCCCTCGACTATGCTGCGAGTGAGCACAAGGACGTGGTGGAAGCCGTTGCCGGCCAGTTAGGTGAAGCCGGCATCCGGGTAACCGTGCAAAAGCAGGAGCTTGCGAACTTCAACGCCACCTGGAAGGACCAGCAGGCGGCCCCCTTGCGCATGGTCACCTGGCGGCCCTTGTTCGATCCCTACACCCTCCTCAATCTCCTCGTCTCGAACCAGGGGTTCCTTTCGCGGCACGACAACCCGCGCATTCAGCCGCTCTTCGATGCCTTTGCCAGCGAGCCTGATCCCGAGAAACGCGCTGAGATTGCGCGGCAGCTTGGCGCTGCTCTCCGTGAGGAGCCAGCGGCGATCTACCTGTACAGCCTGACCGGCCTTTACGGTCTATCCCACGATGTGCCGGCCTGGACACCGAGGCCGGATGAGTACATCATCCCCACGGTTCGGGGATAACGAAGGAGCCGGTCATGGGGCGAGAGGGTAGGGACTAGGCGGGAGTTCCCTAGCCCCTACCTCCTAACCCCCAGTCCCCTGACCGGCTCCTGGCTCCTCTTTGGAGGCATAATCGTGCGCATGACGATGTCACCGCCTGCTCCACGAGCGACGCGCCGGCCGCCAACCGCGGATGAGCTAGCCTTCGTGCGCGCACGCCGGATTGCTCGCCTGGCGACCGTTTCGCGGTCCGGTATGCCGGCGATTGTGCCCATCTGCTACGCCGTCATCGGCGCCAACCATGAGACCGCGCTTGTCTCGGCACTCGATGAGAAGCCGAAATCCGTTCCCTGGCAGCGCCTCGCCCGCGTGCGGCACATCCAGGACAATCCCCACGTGGCCATCGTCATTGATGACTACAGCGAGGATTGGTCCCGGCTGGCTTTCGTTCACCTGCGGGGATTGGCGCGTCTTGTACCCCCTGGCGATGCCCGGCACACTCAAGCCATCGCCGCGCTGCGAGAGAAATATCCGCAATACCAAACCATGACGATCGAGCAGACCCCGGTGATTTGGATCAGCGAGCTTGCAGCGACCTCGTGGCACGCGACTGACGGTGCTCTGCCGTCAGCGTCGTCCGGTTTGCGACGCCTTGGCGATCCGGCGGATCTTGCCGCGATCATCCAGGGGCGGCGATCGGTGCGGGCGTTCCAGGAACGCCCAGTGCCACGCGAGGCCATCGAGCGAGCGCTGGCCGCGGCAGCCTGGGCACCGTCGCCACACGGCCGGCAACCCTGGCGCTTTGCGGTGATTGAGCGGCAGGAGCGTCGCGCTGCCCTGGCCGATGCGATGGCCTCGGCCTGGGAAGTCCAGCTCCGGCTGGATGGCCAGTCGGAGGAGATCGTTCAGTTGAGGCTTCAGAAGAGCCGCGAACGGTTGACGACCGCGCCTGTCCTCGTCCTTGCCTGCTTGTATCTTGAGGACCTCGACGTCTACCCAGATCCAGACCGCCAGGCTGCCGAAACCACGATGGCGATTCAGAGTCTTGGCGCTGCGGTGCAAAACCTGCTTCTGACCGTCTACGCCGAGGGGCTGGATGCTGGCTGGATGTGCGCTCCGCTCTTCTGCCCAGAGATCGTGCGGACCACGCTCGGGCTCGACGAGGCACTCATTCCCCACGCGCTCATCGCCATCGGATACGCCGCGAAGGATCCCGTCCGGCGGCCACGCCGCCCGCTCGACGAGCTCGTTGTGCAATGGCAGTGATGCGCAATCCGCTGGTGGCGGCAGGCGGCGCACCCAATCTGCACCCTCCTGCCCATGCCTGGCGGTCCTGGCACGCGCCGGCCCTTCAGGAACCATCACGAATGTTGACCTCGCGTCACGCCTGCACCAGGACGACGGCTGAAAACCGGTCACGGACGGAACCGGTGATTCCGGAACCGCCCGTGACCGCGCTCAGGCTCACTCCTGATGGACCACGCTGAGGCGCTAATCTCCTGCCGGCTCACGCACGGGCATGGCAATCACTGGTGCACCTTCGACTCGTAGATCTGGTAGCCAGTGCAGCCACCGGGGCAGGTACCAGTTAACCCGGCCAAGGAGCGCCATCGCCGACGGCACCAGCACCGACCGGACAACTGTTGCATCGAGGAACACCGCCACGGCCAAGCCGAACCCGACCTGCTGCAGCATCACCAGGCGACCCGCAGCGAAGCCCGTGAACACCGCGACCATGATCAACGCCGCGCCTGTGATGATCCGCGCCGTCGCCTGCAGTCCAACCGCGACAGACTCCCGGCTCTGCAGCGTCTGGTCATAGTGCTCGCGGATGCGGGACAGAAGGAAGACGTGGTAATCCATCGACAACCCGAAGAGCACGCAGAAGAGGAAGATCGGAATCCAGGCTTCCACGGTCGGCGTCTCTTGGAACCCGAGGAAATCGGCGCCATACCCCTTCTGGAAGACGAGGACCATCAGGCCGTACGCCGCTCCCACGGACAGCAGGTTCATCAGAATCGCCTTCACGGGCACCACGATGGAGCGGAAGACGATCATCAACAGCACGAAGCTCAGTCCGAGTACAAAGGCGAACACCCGCGGCGTCCACGTATCCACGAGATCGAAGAAATCCTTGTTGAACGCGGTATCACCGGTGACGTACACCGCAGCCGGCACACCCTCGAACGCCATGGGGACGATGCGCTCCCGCAGGGCGACGACGATGTCGTACGCGGCGGGGTCGTTCGGCGCCATCGCCAGGGTTGCGCGGATCAAGGCAAGATCGCCGGCAGCGCTCCACTGTGGCGCCTCGACCTGGGCAAATCCCTGCTCAGGAGTGAGCGCAGCCACTAGGCGGTCAATGCCCGGCTGGACCTGCTCCCTGGAGCCGTCAACCACGATCTCCACCGGTGCCAGCCGCCCAGCGGAGAATTTCTCTTGCAGGATCATGAAGCCATCCTTGGCTTCGCTTTCCGGCAGCGATTCGACGCCAGCAAACCCGGTATTGAGGTCGAAATAGGGCACGGCCATCGCGCCGAGCAGGCCAATTGCCAGGACCATCGCCAGCACTGGCCGGCCCATGACGACGCGGGTGACACGTCCCCAGAACCCGGCATGGATCGTCTCCTGGTCGTGGGCGGCCTGGCGAGCGACCGTCGCCGCATCGTAGCGCCGGCGCCGAGGCCAGTCGATCCGGTCGCCGAGGAGCGCAAGCAACGCTGGGATGAGCGTCAGCATGGCGGCCACGGCCACGATCACAACGAGAATCGCCCCAAGTCCCAAGGAGCGGAAAATCGACGTCGGGATGAGGAAGAGGCCGAGCAGCGCAAACACCACCGTCAGGCCAGAGAAGAGGACCGCCTTGCTCGCGGTGCTGCCAGCCGTCTCGATGGCTTCCAGCTTCGGCCGTCCGCGGCGCCGCTCCTCGCGATAGCGCTCAACGATGAAGAGCGCGTAGTCAATGCCCACTGCCAGGCCGATCATCGTGATCATGTTGGTGATGAAGAAGGAGAGATCCCAGAACCGGCCGATCAGCGCCGTCAAGCCGAAGGCGACCGCAATGGAGAACAGCGCAAGCACGATCGGGACACCGGCTGCCACCAGCGCACCGAAGACCACGACCAGGATGATCAATGCCGCTGGGATACCGAGTCCCTCAGCTTTCTGCAGATCCTCTTCGGCAATCGTATTGAATTCCTCGTTGATGCTGATGTCACCAACGGTGAGGGTCCGAATGCCGTTGCCCTCGTGCGCCTTGATCGCCGCGTGAAACTCGTCATACCGCGCGGAGGCATCATCCAGGCTGGCAGTGAAGGTGACGGGGATCAGCGTCGTCTTGCGGTCTGCCGACACGAGCAGCTCTGCCTGGGCGGCAGCGTCCGGCGACGGGGCGGCCTTCGCCTCGAAATAGTTGAACAGTGCCGCCGGAGAGGTGTCAATCAACCCATCCAGCTTCCGCAGCTCGCTGGTCGTTTGCTGGACGACCGCTTGAAACGCGGGGTCATCAACCGTCAGCGTGTCCGAGGTGACCATCACGGTCTCGGTGATGGGATCATCGAATCCAAGACGTTGCTGGAGAAGATCGAGTCCTTTGACTGACTCCGGCGAGTTCAGGAACTCGGCCTCGGTGGTAAGTGCATCATCCAGGCTTGTTACCGTCGAAACAATTGCCAACACGAGTATGGCCAGCCAGACCCCGATGACCATCCACGGCCGGCGAGCGCTCATCCGCGCCAGGCCAGCAGTCGAAATGCGTGACATTGCTATCCCTCACAGCCTCTAAGTACGCAACCTTCCGATCCGTCATCCTGAACGGGAGGCTGCCGGCCGCCTGCCCGAACATCGTTATCCATTCCGAACGACGTTACTCTACCGCCCACGTATTGATCTGTCAACCCCCTGACACCGGCCTCGCACTCGGTTCACAATGCGTTGATGGTGTACGGCCCAGCCGCTCCCACCTCCTTTCTGAGGAGACGCGCCTGCGTCCCGCGTATAAGACAAGACAGTGAAGAGGAGCACAGTGCCATGACTCAGATCACCACCCCGGATTCCCCATCGTCTCCCAAGCAAACCGGCTTGCTCGTCGTACTCAACCGCGATCTCTTCTTCGGCGTCCGCATCGGCAATACGCTGCGGGCACTCGGCTATGACGTCGTCTTCGTCCAAACGACGGACGCCTTCGTCGCTCGCCTGCGCGGCCCGGAGCCCGTGGCCCTGGGCATCATCGATATGAGCGCGGGCGTCGCATGGGATCGCATCCGCTCGGCACGCGACGCTGGCCTCGCCACGCCGCTGCTCGCCTTCGGCTCGCATCTGGATGTTGAAGGACGGCGAGCAGCGAAAGCCGCTGGGGTGACGCGCATCGTCTCAAATGGCGATTTCCACCGCGACATGGTTCACCTCGTCCGCCGCTACGCCGCCCCGCCGGAACCGGCGAGCCAGAGCGATCCCACTGACACAGAGCCTACGAGCGCCAACCGCGCTCCCCAATCCGTCGAACGACGTATTTCCTGAGCATCCCGCCAAACCAGCCCGCTTGACGTACCTGGCTCAGAGCATCTACAGTGTACGTACACTTGGGAGCCCGAACTCCCGCGTTCGGTAGAGTCCGTTGTTGCCCGCGCTCGCAGCGCAAAGGAGGACGGCGGGTGCGAACCGCTGCAACATCAGAGCGGCCAACGCCTGGTACGAGGGAGCGAGCGGCATCACACAGCGATGCATTGGCCAGCTATGAATCGCCAGTGCCGCCTGGGGGCGCTGGGCAGGCGCTGGCCAAGAAGAACAGCATTGCAGACGACCCAAGCACGGGGATCAGCATCGCGGCGGCGGTTGAAATGTTCTTTGGCGATCTCCGGCTCGCACCCCGATCAAAGAAAACCTACCGGCATGGGATCGCCAAATTCCTCCGTCACCTCGCCGAGCATGAGGGCATCGACCCGGAAGTCGCGCCGGTTACCGCTCTGCATCCAGACCATGTCACCTCGTTCGCCGCGCTCCTCGTTCCGCCGGACGTGCGGACGCCCGAGGAGGTGTCGCGGATGCGCACGGCCCAGAACAATCTGGCGGCCGTCCGCAAATTTTGCGCCTACCTGGCAGCGTATGACCTGCACCCCACTCTCGCGACCGACCGCTTGCGGGTGCGCATCGCGGCAATGATGCCGCGCTTTACTCCCCCGCCGCCCGATGTCAAGTTGAGCGACCTGCAGCGCATCGTTGATCACGTCCGCTCTTTGCCGCGGGAGGAGAAACCCCAAGCCGAACTCCGGCGCTTAAAGGTCCGGGCCATGATCCAGTTCCTGTTCCGGACAGGGGTTCGCGTATCGGAATTGTGCGCGTTGCGCCGGCGGGATATTGATCTCACCACCGGCACGGCCAGCATCTATCGTGCCAAGGGGGGCAAGAGCCGGACGGTCCATTTTGATGCCGAAACGGCCGAAGCCCTCACGGTCTACTGGGCGGCCAGGGGCGACGCGGTGCGGGGCGCCGGAGCACTCCCCGCGTTCAGCGGGCGCGATAAACTCGGCGATGCTGGGCGGGCAATCAGCCCGCGCACGGTCGAGCACATCGTCGCTCAGTTATGCGAAGCGTTGGGAATCGAGAGTGAGGTTACGCCGCATTCCTTCCGTCATGGCTTGGCCACAGAGATGGTTCGCCGCCGCGTGCGGGAAACCACGGTACAAACGATCCTCGGTCACGCCTCTCCGCAAACGACGCGCATCTACGTCCATAAGACCGCGCTTGAGGTGGCCGAAGAATATCAGGATGCCTTCGGACCGTACCGGCCACCACGCTCCGGCACGTGCTCCACGTGACGCGGATTCGCGCTCGCCCCGCCACACTGCAAACCGGATCATCATGGCACTGGCCGTGCTCCTTGTCGTTGCGACGACGGCAGGATGCATTTCTGAGCAAGCGAAGGATCAGCGCCTGGCAAGCACCCGCGAAGCGACGCGCGGCGCCATCCTAGCCGAGGTGGAAGCGACGATGATCGCTACCCGGTTCCACCTTCCCACCCCAACACCTGCGCCAACGCTGGTGATCTCTCCGGTCCTGGCAAACCTTGTCCTCGCCCGCTCGGTCGGCGCCGATGGCTCGCCGCTTGCCGAGATCCGGTCCGTCCCCACGGGCGCCTCCGGAACGATCTACGCAGCCGCGGAGATCGCGCATCTCCGGGCCGGTCAACGAGTCATCGCCGTTTGGACGAACGCGAGCGGCGCCGAGCTTGGGCGCTCAGAGCAAACCATCACCGCGGCTGCGCCCCGGCAGTGGGTAGCGCTCCCCTGGACACTCGATGGCACCCTGCCGCCAGGCTGGTATGCCGTGCTCATTTATGTTGATGATACGCGTCTCAACTCACTGGCGTTTCGTATTGGCTGAAATGCTCCAGACCACCATCAGTCCGCTATTGCGCGCGCTCCGGCGTTCCTCCTACACTGCCGGCATTCCCCGGCCGGCCGCAGGCGCTCACCGCACGGAGGCTGGTCGGGGATCGCGCACTGGGATCAGGTCATAGGGAACGTGGAGGAGGGAGGAACAGCGGTGGACAACCGCGAATGGGCAAAACTCGCCATCGTTGAATTTCTGGGACCATTTGCACTGGTCTTCGCCGGCGCTGGCTCGATCATCATGACGCAAGGCCAGAACATCGTCGCGATCGCGCTCGCGCACGGGCTTGCTATTGGGTTAATGGTCGCCGCCGCGGGGCATATCTCCGGCGGTGTCTACAATCCCGCGCTGACGATCGGGTTGTGGGCAGCGCGACGCATCGAGCGAAGCCGGGCGCTTGTCTACATCGTTGCCCAGCTCCTGGGCGGATTAGCCGGTGCAGCCGCGCTGACATTGGTCTACCTTGATGTTGATCGAAACCGGCCAGGAGTCAATCTCGGTGTCCCAGCCGTTGGCAGGGCGCTGACCGTGGATCATGCGTTGAGCGCGGGCAACGCGCTTGTGATGGAGATTATCCTGACCTTCTTTCTGATGTTCGTTGTCTTCGGCGTGGCGATTGATAGCCGGACTGGCGGGCGAGCCATTGCCGGCCTCGCGATCGGCCTGACCATCACGATGGACATCTTTGCCGGAGGCGCCGTCAGCGGGGCAGCGATGAATCCGGCACGCTGGTTCGGCCCTGCTGTCGTGCAAGGTGACTTCAGCGACTTTTGGATCTGGATCGTCGGGCCGATCGTAGGCGCGGTGATCGCGGCTGTTGTCTACAACGATGTGTTGCTCGCCGGCGTGCCGGCAGGAGCGCCACCTGAGCGGGTCGAACCCGAGCGACCGCGTGCTGTCGTCGAGGGTGAAGCGTACGCTGAGCCAGCCGCAGCGAGCCGGTCGCGCCGGTCCCAGCGTCGCCGGCGGTAACGAGCGCCATCGCGGCTTGTGTCTCTGGGGCGCCTGGCATGGGCGCCCCAGCGTGTTGGAGGAGACCGGGTAATGACGAACCACCACTCGCCCGTGCCTGAGCTGACCGACGCTGCGCGCCAAACACGCCGTCTTGTGGCGGAGAAGCACGACCAAGCGCGGCGCTTGATGCAGGAGCGCGGCATCGACTGCTGGCTGACCTTCACGCGGGAAGGGAGCGATCTCCTCCTTCCCTTTCTGACCGGCACGACCTCCCTGGTTGGCGTGTCGGCCCTGATGCTCTTCGCGAACGGGCCTAGTGTGGCTATCGTGGCCGACTACGACGTTGGCAATGTTGAAGGTATCTTTGATCAGGTCATTTCCTATACCCTGGACTGGCGGGAGCCGCTCCAGACGACACTTTCCGAGCGCAATCCCGCATCGATCGCCCTGAACGTTTCCCCGCATGACCACGGCATTGATGGATTGACGCACGGGCTCTACCTGGCGTTATCCGAGGCACTCGCCCCCGTGGCGCTCGCTGATCGCTTCGTGTCAGCCGAGCCGGTCGCTGCCCCACTGCGAGCGATGAAATCTCCCGAAGAACGCGAGCGCATCCGCCGTGCATGCGAAATCACGCAGCGCATCTTCGAGGACCTGACGGCCATGGTCCGGCCCGGTATGACCGAAGCCGATGTCTACGATCTGACCGTGGAGCGTATGCAGACCTATCAGGTCGGTCCGGCTTGGGACGCCGCCTATTGCCCAACCGTGGCGACGTCGCGAACCCGGATGGGCCACAACCCACCGGGCGCAACCCGCATTGAGCCCGGCGACACCCTGCGGGTTGATCTTGGCGTCGTGTATGACGGCTATTGCTCCGACATGCAACGGACCTGGTATTTCCTGAAACCGGGCGAACGCCAGGCGCCAGCCCCGATCCAGCATGCGTTCGAGACGGTGCACTCGGCCATCTTGATGGCAGCGGACCTGATCCAGCCGGGCCGCACCGGCATTGAGGTTGACCGGCCGGTGCGGGAGTTCGTGGCTGAGCGTGGGTATACCTTCACGCATGCGCTTGGCCATCAACTTGGCCGGCTAGCCCATGATGGGGGAATGCTGCTCGGTCCGGATACCCCGCGCTATCGCGATCGCGCCCGCGGCACCATCGAGGCTGGAATGGTCTTTACACTTGAGCCGTGCGTGGCCCCGATAAGCATCGAAGACGACGTCGTGGTCACACAACACGGTTGCGAGTTCTTGGTCCCCACCCAGCCGGCGTTGTACCTCATCTAAGGGGGTTGGGGAAGGAGTAGGGGAGGGACCTGTGCCCTCCCTGGGACCTGTGCCCGCCTGAAGGGGTCAGAGAGTCGCAGGGGAGGCGCTTGTAGCCTCCCGCCCCGGCCATTGCCTGACCCCCTAACCGCCGGCCCCTATGATGGACCCCTGACTCCCGACTCCTGGCTTCCAGGAATCGCCGCCTCTTCCTGCGCCGCAAGCACGCTGTCTTCGGAGCGAGGCGCGCCGGAGCCGCCATCCATCTCTGGCGTGAGCCAGCGATGCGCCCAAGCGGCAACGGCGTCCATCACTTGATCGAGCGCCCGGCCTTTTTCCGTTAGGCGATATTCAACGCGCACGGGAATATCAGGATACACGGTACGCTCGACGAGACCCTCTGCTTCTAGCTCCTTGAGTCGCTCGGACAGCAAGCGGTCGCTGAGGCCAGGCACGGCGTCGGCAATGTCGGAAAAGCGGCAGCGGCCGCTGCGGAGCGCGCGCAGAATTGCGCCGGTCCAGCGGCGTCCGATCAACTCGATCGCCCGGCGATAGAGGGGACAGAACGCGGAGAGAGGTTCCTCATCGCTCATGCCCTCATGCTAACACCGCGTAAGCGGCTTGACAACGGTAAGGTAACGGTAGTATAGTGACTTACTGTTGGTAAGCCCAGGCTATCCCGGGCTGGCGGATAGCCTGGATCGCTGAGGAGGATATGTCCCATGACCCAAGCAACGGCGTCGACGGTGGCCGCGACTACCCCGGCAACAACCACATGGACGATTGATCCGTCCCACACCGAGATCGGCTTTGCCGTCCGGCACATGATGATCTCGACCGTGCGAGGCAGCTTTCAAGGGGTGAATGGCACAATTGTGCTGAACGAGGCCAACCCCGCCCAGTCCCACGCCGAGGTAACGATCGATGTGGCGACCGTCAACACCCGTGATGCCAAGCGGGACGAGCACCTGCGCTCGGCCGATTTCTTTGATGTCGCCAATCACCCAACGATCACCTTCCGCACGACGCGCATTGATCCAGCCGGTCAGAACCGCTTCAAGGTTACCGGGGATCTGACGATCCGGGGCACAACGCGCCCGGTCGTGCTCGCCGTTGAGGTTCATGGGCGCAATCGCACCCCGTGGGGCACAGAGGTCCTGGCGCTGACTGCCGAGACCACGATCAACCGGAAGGACTTCGGTCTGAATTGGAACGTGGCGCTCGAGACCGGCGGCGTGCTCGTCAGCGATGAGGTGAAGTTGATTGCTGAGGTAGAGGCGGTCAAGCAGGCGTAATGGTCTGAGCCATTAAGCTTGGTGGCCAGCGCGTATTCGGCCGCGCTGGCCACTTCTTGCCGTATGGCCTCGCTACGCGGCAACCCGGCCGTTGAGCGACCGCGACCGAGTCACCGGCCGGGAACGCCTCTGCCGCCGCACGGGCTCCCGGCGTAACCGGGAACGCCGCGTCCGGGGATGCATCTCGTACATGCGGGCATCCGCCAGCGCAACGAGCGCTATCGGGCGGGTACCATCGGCGGGCGCAGCGGCCACCCCATAGCGCACGGTAGTCCGCATGCCTGGAACGGGCACCTCGCACTCTAAGAGACGCTTGCGCACGCGGCTCGCGATTGCCGCTGCCTGTGCAGCGCTGGCTTCCGCCAATATCACCGCGAATTCATCTCCGCCGTATCGCGCGACTACGTCATTCGCGCGCACCATCTCGCGGATCGTCTGACCGACACGCCGCAACAGCGCATCGCCGGCCAAATGGCCAGCCGTATCGTTGATTGCTTTCAGACCCTCGACGTCAAACAGCACGATGGCGAATGGCCGGCCCGCCGCGGCCGTCGCCTCCAGCGCTTCGTAAAACGCCCGGTGATTGGCCAGCCCCGTCAGTCCGTCCGTCGCCGCAGCCCGTTTCGTCTGGTCATGCAATTGGGCGACATGGATCGCCACCGCCAGTTGGTCAGCCACGGCGGTCAGCACCATCTCATCTGACGCGGTAAACGCCGCCCGCTGCGACGATTCGGCGCTGATGACACCGATGAACTCATCGTTGACGATCAACGGCACAACGATTTCCGACTCTACCGGCACTGAGGGATCGGGGTCATAGTGGAGCGGTTCGAGTCTGACGTTCGGGACGTTGCGCATCCGGCCAGTACGGAAGACCTCACCACAAATACCAATGCTAAGTGACTGACGGTAGTTGTCGTCAACAACATCGTGGAGAGTACCACTATAGGCGGCAAGCACAAACTCTTGCCGCTCGCGATCAACGAGCAAGAGATAAATCGCCTCATAGCCAAGACGGCACCGGACCATCTCGGTCACGCCGCGCAGAAAGGTTCGCAAATCGGGAATGTGCCTGGTAAGGCCCGCCAGCTCCACAAGCAAGCCCAACGCGCGGGCATCGGCGATCCGGCCCACGGTACCAGCGGGTGGGCCGAACGCCAGGTCGCCCGGCATTGCTAGCGGGAGGTGAGCAGCCTCGTCTGCCATCACCAGGTCGGACTCGACCACACGCACGAACGCTTCCACCACCTCCGGATGGAACTGGATACCGGCCCATTTGCGTAGCTCACTGACGGCCGCTGCTGGACTACACCGGCGGCGGTACGGGCGGTCGGTCGTCATCGTGTCAAAGGCGTCGGCAACGGCGATGGCGGCGCCAAGCGGGATCATCTCCCCGGCGATGCCATCGGGATAGCCGGCGCCGTTGAACCACTCGTGATGATGCCTGACCAGCGGGGCGACTGGCAGGAGGGCAGGCGCACCGATGCCTTCCAAAATCTCGGCGCCAAGCTCGGCATGACGGATCATCACCGCCCGCTCGGCTTCGTCAAGCTCATCGGGTTTGAGCAAGATTGAGTCAGGCACGCCGATCTTGCCGATATCGTGGAGCAGCCCGGCCAGCATGATCGTTTCGATGGCCTGCTCGTCCAACCCCATAAAGGCGGCAATTCGGCCTGCCATGCGCGCGACGCGCTGGGAATGCCCTCGCGTGTAGGGATCCTTCGCATCCACCGCGGATGTCAAAGCTCGCACGCTTGCCAGATACAAATCCCGGTTGTGGGCCACCAGCTCCGCGTTGCGGATCGCAATCGCCGCGTGCTCAGCAAGGATGCGAACGATCGTGAATTCTTGGTCGCTGAAGGGCGGCCCTTGCAACCGGTCGAGCCGGAGGACCCCTGTGACCCTGCCAGAGACGATCAGTGGAGCAAGAGCCGCTGCCGAACGCAGATCGTCGCCGGTGCCAAGGAGTGCCGGTTGGCCGGTGGCTAGCACGCGGGCAATCGGGCCGGTTGGGACGCTCCCATGATCGGCTCGAAGTGGCGGGGCAGTACCTACCTGGATGAGCAATTCAAGATGGTGGTCACTCGCGGAGACGCGATAGACCGCCAGGTGATCATGCGGCACGACGTCAGCAAGCGCTGTTCCCAGCGTGCTCAGGACGGAATGGAGATCGGTCTCTGAGGCAACCGCGCGGGTAATACCCAGGACGGCGCGAAGGTTAGCAGCGTGGTGCTCGGCCGCATCGCGAGCGTCGCGCATGGCCGCAAAGAGCTGGGCGTGAGCCACAGCCGCGGCCGACTGATAAGCAATCGTCTCGATGATGCGCACATCGTCGGCGTCATAGGCGCCATCGTAGCGCTGGACAGACAGGACGCCGATCAATCGGTCATCCCGGATCAGCGGTACGAACAGCGCCGACTCCACCTCGCGATGCATTTGGCCAAAATGCTGTGCACGCCGGTACAGCGGACTCTCTTGTCCGATCAGAAGCGTTTGCCGCGTCCGAACCACGTGCGAGGTCGGTCCGTCGTTGAGCGGCACCGAGCAGGCAGGGAGGCGGACATCACCGTCAACCCGGTATGGAATCCATAGGGCATCACCCCCACCTTCGAGGAGGGCGATAAAAAAGACCTCCGCCGCCACGATGCTACGGACTTCGCGATGGATCGTGGCGCAGACAGCCTCCAAATCGAGCGTTGAGGACAACGCCTGACCGAGCCGGCTAATCAGCGTGATATGGTCGGCGCGGCGCCGCGCTGCTTCCGATTCGCGGACTCGGAGGATGGCAAGACCGGCAAGATGGCCGATGGCTTGCAGGAGCGCAACGTCTTCGCGAGAAAACGTCCGGCACTGGTGCCGCTGCCGGACATAGAGGACGCCCTGCGCAGCGCCGGCGGCAAGGAGCGGCACGACAAGATCCGACTGCCAGTCCTCCGGCGGGCAAGGATCCGGGAACGGAGTAAAGCGATCGCGAAAGAGTGGCTGCCCCGACCGGATGACGTGCACCTCCGCGGGAAGTGCGTGGGGATCGAGAGACGCAAGCAAGGCAAGACGATCCTGGTCAACGCTGGCGCCATAGGCCCCGGCAGCGATGGTCCGCGTGTGCGTCTCATCGTAGGCATAGGCTTGCGCGCAATCGACGCCGACCGATCCTGCGGCGATCTCAGCAATGCGGGCCATGAGCTCGTCCAGGGTTGTTAAGGCGTTGAGCGCCGATGCGAGATGGAGGAGCGCCGTCGAGCGGTGCGCTCCAGGCGCAACTCCGCTCGCAGCATCCGGGCCCGCCAGCGACGGAACCGGAGATGAGCGGTTCGGTGAAGGAGTCACAGCGTTAGCCACCCCATCAGGAGGCGCACCCGGCAGGCGCCCTCGGGCTTGGACTCAAGCCGAGCCGGACGTTGCAGGCGCGCCGGCTCATCGGCCCCAAAGACCTGCAAAGGTCAGCCGCGACCGAGTATCACCTGACGTTGTGGTCGTGAGGAGCCCCTAACGGTCCTGTTTGATGAGGAATCGGGTCATGCGGGGGCTGGGATTGGGGGTTAGGAACGTGGGACGAACGCGCTTCGAGCCGATTGCTGCTGGCGCCAGCGCGGGCGTGAGCGCAGCTCAGCACGCAGCGCTCCCTCTCCCCACCCTATCCATACCTGCTATCGAGCCCGATACAGATGACGGAGATGATCATCACAATCAGGCCGACGATGAGCAGCACGCGTAAGCCCCGGCGGAGGTCGAAGCGCGGCTCAAGCTCCTCAAGATCATCGCCAGTTTCGGGCTGAGGTGGTGACGCTGCGTCGTCACGGTCATCGGACATGGGCGCTCCCCACTATCGTGGTCTAGGCGCAGCGAGCCTGTCGCCGCCGGTGCGGATACACTGCAAGCGCGCTCCTCTGTGACGGGCCACCCGCCGGTCCCTCCCAGGAGCGCTCGCCTCTGGCGGGCCACCTGGCAATCCCTCCCGGGAGCGCTCGCCTCTGGCGGGCCACCCGCCGATCCCTCCCCGTTGTGCAGATACACTACCCGAGTGAACCGGTTTTGGCGAGCCATCTCAGGCGCGCCGCGATGACGCCTCAGCGATCTCGCGCCTCGATCAGAGCAGCCAGCCGCCTCGCCGCCGCATCCCACTCCGCGCTCGATGGCTGACCCTGACCACGGCCAGCTTGTGGCTCGTAGACACGGACCGGAAAGGAGTGCTGCACAAGCTCGCGCCCCTCAGCGACGCTCCCCAGGCAACCGAGCGCGATGAGCTGGGCGATGATGTTGCCAGCCGTCGTCGCCTCGACCGGGCCAGCGCGCACCAACCGGCCGGTGGCATTGGCCGTAAGCTGGCAGAGCAATGTGTTGTTGACGCCACCACCGACCAGGTGAAGCGCCGAGAAGCGACGGCCGAGGATCGCTTCGAGATGCTCCAGGGTCCGCCGGAACGTCAACGCCAGGCTCTCCAGAATGCAACGGAGCAGACCGCCCGGCTCGTCCGGGGGCGTCTGGCCCGTTTGCTGGCACCATTCCCGGATCGCATCTGGCATCGAAGGGGGATTGAGGAATTCCGGCGCCGCCGGATCGATGACCGCGCCCAGCGGAGGCGCCTCAGCGGCGGCGGCCAGCAGCGCCTCATAGGACAGCGTCATGCCAGCCGCTGACCAAGCCCGGCGGCAGGCTTCGACCAGCCACAGACCCGGAATATTCTTGAGCAGGCGATAGGCGCCACCGAGAGCGCGCTCGTTCGTAAAGCCCCAGGTCCGCACTCGCTCATCCAGCACCGGCTCCGGCACCTCCGCGCCCAGCAGCGCCCAAGTCCCGCAACTGAGGAAAGCCACCTCGTCTGACAACGGCATGGCCGCGACCGCCGAGGCGGTGTCGTGCGCGGCGACGATGGCGACGGGAATTGGCGGGATGTCGAGCTCTTCCTGCACAGACCGGCAGAGCGTGCCAGCCAGCCGCGGGGCGTCAACAATTGGCCGGAAGATACCAGCCGGCACCCCAAGAAGCTGGAGCAGATCCCGATCCCAGTCGCCGGTCGCGACCGCCACACATTCGGAGGTGCTAGCGATCGTGCGCTCACTCGTTTGCTCGCCCGTCAGGAAGTACCGAATCAGGTCGGGGATGTGGAGGAGCGCCTGCGCCTGCTGGAGGGGAGAGCCTGGTGATTCGGCCAGCGCGACGAGCCGGTAGAGGCTGTTGATTGGGAGCGGGCCGACGCCCGTGCGCTGGAAGATCGCGGCCGCGGGAATCACCTGCCAAACCCGTTCCATGACTCCAAGGGTTGCCGGATCGCGGTAGTGATACGGGTTCCGCAGAAGCTCGCCAGTGGCATCGAGGAGACCGAAATCGACACCCCACGAATCGACGCCGATAGCCGCTAGCTTGCCCATCCGGTGGTAGGCGGCGAGCATGCCCTGCTTGACCTCATGGTACAGGCGCAAGATGTCCCAATACAGGCGATCCCCGATCCGAACCGGATCGTTCGGAAAGCGGCGCACTTCCTCGATGCGCAGCGCGTCCCCATCGAAGTGACCGGCGGCGGCCCGGCCGCTGGTGCTGCCAAGATCGACAGCCAGGACACGCATCCTTGCTCACCCCGCCCGGTTTTAGACCTCATCCGCGCGGAGACCAGCCGGTCGCTGTGGGAGCCGGCTGGGATCGGGGGCGTACAGCAGCCCAATGATGTGGCCGCGCTCATCGCGCTGCACGTAGAGCCGGGTGCCGGGGTCCTCGACAAGCCGGTCGAATACCTCGCGCGGTGAGCCGTACCCGTCGAAGACGAGATAAACCGCGACATCACTAATGCGGTGGGCAACGCCAAGCTCAGCGCCGGACTCATCACGGACGGTCTGTCCATGGAGATCAGAGATGGCCGGGGCTGGCTCGGTCTCCTCCGCGGCTCGCTCCGTATCGTATGCCACCTTGGCCGGCGCCATCACGCTATCGTAGATCCGTTTGGCGACTTGCTGTGCTGCAATTTTCTGCACGGGGAACTCCTCTTCGCTGACCGTCACGCGGGCACCGTGGCGTGCACACAGACATAGTCCACGATCTGGGCGACCGATGCCAGCCCAGGGCTTGTCCCGTCGTCAAGCGCCCTCGCGCTCCCGGCGGATCTCAAGCAGCCGGGCAAAGACCGATGCTTCATCGAGATAGATGCCCAACGAGCGCTGGAGACCGCCAACAACAAGGCCGTTCAGGTAATACGCCTGATTCTCCACGCCAGCTTTGGCGGGATCGGGTGGAGTGCGCAGCCGGATATCAGTCGCCAGGCCGATCACGCCGTAGTACCGTCGCGGATCGACATGGCGAGACAGGCAGTCCATGTACCCGGTCTCCCAGTTCGTGCCGGAATCCTCGCTCACCTGGCACAGCAACACATTGCAGGACTCCAGCGCCTGAATATCCACGTCGTAGATAAGGCGGGGCGTGATATCGGGGCGTGTCTTGTCGTTGATCGGCTCGCTCTCGTTCGGGCAATACACCTCGAACCCGAGCGCGCGCAGCTTTGCGGCAAGCCGCAGGTTGTACTCCACCTCGGCTTGGGTAAACATCGGACCAGCCATATAGATGCGCATTGCCATCTCCTGAGCGATGCCGCTGGGAGCCTGCCCGATTGTACGATGCGCCGAGGCGAGCCGGCCCGCGCCCAGGTAACGGGTGGTGTAATGTAGTGACGGTAGGTCAGATAGCCGTTGGGATCGGGCCGCACCGGACCAGGAGCACGACGATGACGCGGTACGCATCGCTGCAAGAAAAGCGCGAAGAGATCCTGCGTATCGCCGCCAAGCATGGCGCGCGGAATGTCCGGGTCTTCGGCTCGGTGGCGCGTGGCGAAGCGGATGAGGCGAGCGATATTGATTTGCTGGTCGAGTTCGAGGCAGGGCGCAGCCTGTTGGATCAAACCGAGTTGGTGCTGGAGTTGGAAGAATTGCTCGGGGGACGAGTCGACGTCGTAACGGAAGGGAGTCTCTCTCGGCTCCTTCGCCGGAGAATTCTGCGGGAGGCGCGTCCACTGTGAGCAAGGATCCCCGTGTGAACCTCGCCCAGATCCTCGCCTGTATCGAGAAGATCGCCCACTATACCGTGGCTGGAAAGGAGCGCTTTCTCCAAGATGCGATGGTTCAGGATGCGGTCATACGCAACCTTGAAGTGATAGGCGAGGCTGCAAAGCGAGTGGATCACGCCTACCGCTCGGCGCACCCCGATGTCCCATGGCGAGCATGGGCCGGTCTCCGCGATGTCCTCATCCAAATGATTGGATCACAATCGATGCACAATCCTGAATGAGTGACGGGTGCCGGCAGACACGCAGAGGGACAATCCGAATGACGCCGAATACGCTGCTGTCAGCGAAGAAGGAAGCGATCTTGCGCATCGTTGCTAGGCACGGTCTCCATAACGCGCGAGTCTTCTGCTCGGTGATGCGCGGCAAGGCGGATGGGGCGAGCGATAGGACCTTGGCCGTGGAGCGTGTGCCACGATGCAGGGCGGTCACGCTGTGAGCGATGCCAATCCCGATGAGTCGTAGCGGAAGTACCGGATAACTCTCTGGAACGCTGCTCCTCGCTTTTCCGGACTTTCAGGTGAGGAGATCCGTCCGAACCGGCAGTATAATGAACCGCGATGGTTGCGCTGTTGTTGTGAACCGGCAATCTGAACGCGGATTGCGCCGGGATACGGCTGGTAGTGACCGATGACGTCTCGACATTCTGATACGGTCGGCATCGCTTTTGAGATGCTCCTGGAAGCGATTGACAAAGAGATACGATCTATCGTCACCGAAGGCATGCGTGCCTTCGAGGCTCAGGATTTTGGGAGTGTAACGCGTGCCTCCAATCAAGCAGAGCGATATCAGAGTTTCCGCAAGCGCGTGATGGCGATAAGCGAAGAATGGAAGGCGATCGCCTCCGGGAAGAACACTACAGAGAGACGAAGTGAAGCCTTCTCTCTCCGGCAGAGGCGTAATTGGATATCCCGAAGTCGATTACGGAATTCAGTGAAAGGTTACTACATACCAATTCTGCAGGCCCTTGATGAGTTGGGCGGTAGCGGACAGACGAGAGTTGTTGTGGAGCGAATGTACCGTTTGATGGAAAGAAGACTTGGTCCAGACGATCATGAGCCACTGCCAAGTAAACCTCACATTCAACGATGGCGTTATATGGCGCAGATGGCGCGATCCGCAATGGCGCGTAAGGGTCTCCTGAACCCAGACTCTCCCCGTGGCATTTGGGAAATCACCGAGGAAGGCCGGGCCTACCTGCGGCAGCACGCATCAGAGGATTCGTCAGACAATAATTCCTGAGCGCACGGCGCTGGTCCCGTAATCCTCCTTTGGGCAACCTCGGACGCCTTTGCCTCTGGCACACTCTGAGCAACGATAACTTCCTCCTGACCCTGAAGGGCATCCAGGCGACGTCTTCGCGGAGGAGCAAACCCGGAGGCTGAGCGATGAAGCCAGCAATTGATGACAAGATCAACGAGATCCGGATGATTTGCCAGGAATATGGAGTTTGCCGACTTGAGGTTTTTGGCTCTGCGTGCACAGCCGAGTTCGAGGAAGGGAGAAGCGCCATTGATTTCCTGGTCACTTTTCCCCCGGATTACGACTATGGCCTATGGTTAGGGCGTGTCCAGGACTTGGAGCGGGCGCTCTCCGAGCTGTTAGGGGCGAAGGTCGATCTCGTGATGAGCTTCGCACTCCGCAATCCCTTGTTCCGAATTCAAGCGGACAAGACGCGCCAGGTCATTTACGATGCATCCGATATCGGCAAACTTGCTTAATGATGTTCGGAGATCGTGCAGTTTATCATTGATCAGGCGAGGATGCATACGCTTGCAGATTACGAGCAGAATCTGCTGCTACGGTCTGCAATCGAGCGACATTTTGAGATTATCGGCGAGGCACTCATTCGCCTGACCCGGAGTGACCCCGAAACCGTTCAGCAGATAACGCATTACCAGCGGACCATAGGCTTCCGTCACCGGCTGGCGCATGGGTATGATGATATTGACTACGCGTTGGTTTGGGAGATCATCGAGCAAAACGTGCCAATTCTCAGGGACGAGGTTGAGCAACTGCTGATTTCCCACACGTTGGATGTGAATGAAGACAGATAATGAGCATTTCAGCGTACGCGCTGCTGGGGATGCCGCGCTGCCTACTCGTACCCCTGCCCTGGATCCTCTGGTACACTCCGCATGATCATGGGCATCGCGCGGCGATCGTCGTTGCCCTCACCGGAGAGAGGGAAATGTGGCAATGACTGAAACAACGGCCTGCGGCGCTGGCAATGGGTGCTGCGGGGGAGCATCTACGGTTGTTGGTAAGGCCTGTGCCTATCGCTCACCAGAAGAGGCCGTCGAGCTCTTGAGAGCTGACGCCGGTGACATCCAGGCGACGACGGTGACGCTCGATCGCTCCGGCGCAGAAAAGATCGAGGCGGAGCGCGTGACGATGGATCGGTCCGGGGCGCGGGATATCCTGGCGCGCTCGGCTCAGCTCGATCGCTCCGGCGTGGCACTCCTCAAGAGCGAGCGCACCGTGCTTCAGCAAAGCTCGGCAGTGGCGGTGGTGACGAGCGAAGCGCGGCTGGTCCGGACCAGCGCGGTGGCCGTAGTCTCGGGCAATACGTCGGTCGAGGGCAACCTACGGACGTTGGTGCATGTGGGGCCAGTCAGTGGCGGTGGGACCGTGCGAACGCTCGTCGATCCGGCAGGAGCAATCGGCTTCGGGGCGGCGCTCGGGCTCGTGGTGCTGCTCTTTGGCAGGCTGATCCGCCGGCTGGCTGGCAACTGATCGGCCATGGAGCGGCCGCCGGGCCTGCCGCATCGAAGGGGATGAGAACGATGGGTGCCGCGAAGAGGATGGCGAAGTTTCTCGAAGGTGGAATGATCGGCGCGGCAGCCGGGGCCGTCGCCGGTCTCCTCCTTGCTCCCCAGAGCGGCCGGCAGCTCCGCACGTCGCTCGAAGAGCGCATGCGCCGGGCGCGCCTTGCCGGGATTACCGCCCAAGCTGAGAAAGAAGAGGAGCTGATCCACAAGTTCCGCGCAGAAGTGAACGATCCCGAGGCCTTGCGCTCCGAAGAGGTCCGTATCCGCAGCGAGATGGCCCAAGCCGTCCAGACGCTCGGCTTGGGACTCAACGCGCCGGGTGCGTTCGCGGCTCAGGAAGTTGCCGGTCGCCCGCCCGCGCGCTCCAGCGATACCGACTAGGTCCGGGCGGGCTGCAACCAGGTTCCTCATGCCAGCGTTATTCTGCGGGTGACCTGCTGCAGCGCATCGCACGTTCACTGCAGGCACGCTGATCCGTGGCACATCCGCGTACCCGGCGGGGACCGGGTGGTGGGAGAAAGGAATCGGCCATGACCTCTTGTCGCTCCCGGACGGTCACGGCGTGGGCGGTTTTCGGCATACTGGCACTCCTCACGGGCATCGCCGCGCCCCTGTCACAGCCGGCGCTCGCCCAGGATGACGAGCCCACCTACGGCGCGGTGACCTCTCAGCAGCTTATTGCCACAGAGCTCCAAAGTGGTGAGCTTGACTACGGCGACTCCCTCGTCTATCGCGCGTATGCGCTCTTCGGCGATCCGCGCTTGCCAGAAGCGTTCTCTGGCGCGGGTTCCCTCGGCGAAGACGTGACGCTCTTTCACGAGATCCTGCGTGCATGGGATACGCTGACGCCAGAGGAGCAACATCAGCTCACCCCATTCATTGTGCGCCCGACCGACGAGCGGAGCATTTTTGCGCGCCGGGTGCGCCAGGGCATCCAGCTTGAGGCTGGCGGCGCCACGGAAGCAGCCAAAAAGGGATGCACTGATGGTTGGGCCTCCGCCGGAAGCCAGGTGCATCCAGGAGCCTTCAAGGTCTGGGTCGCTTGTATCGGCAATTACGAGGCGGATCTGAAGCGAGCGGTAAGCATTATTGATGAATTCTGGCAGCCATCTATCGACGTCATGGGTCCGCCGAAGCCGGATTCCGGCAGCGAAGAAGCCGGGGGCGACACCGCGCTCGATTTCTACTTCATCGAAGATGATCCTACCCAGCCACCGCGGGCCGATGCCCCATCCACGCTCGGCGAATCCACTCTAGCCGTCGCCATTCCCGCCGAGCCATTCGAGAGCAGGACCTCCAGCGGCTTCATGGTCGCCCGCCGGGCGCGTCTCAAGAGTGAAGGCGTCAAGCTCGACCTGGCTCACGAGTTCTTTCATATCTTGCAGAACGCGCACAATCAGGAAATCGCGTTTGGCTACCGCAGCGTGCCCTATGGCCGCTTCGACATCCTGGATTATGTTGAGTACTGGTTTGTGGAGGCGACCGCGGTCTGGATGGAGTCCTATCTGTACCGGGGGAAGATCAATCCAGACACGCTCGTCGGCGAAGTCTATGGCCGGTTTATTAACACCTTTCAATCGCACCAGCCGATCTATTACTCGCCCGATCGCGCCAGCGCCGACTTTGGTCATATCTACGCCGCATTCATCTGGTTCTATTTTGTGGAGCAGGAGGCAGGACCAGAGACAATTGCCCAGATGTGGCGCAATCTCGAGCAAGTCGAGCAGGATGACTGGGCCGGAGCGATGGCCGCCCTCGATGCCGCCTTCCCCTTCTCCGAGCATTTCCGCGAGTTCGCCGTGAGAAATCTCAACCTGAAGCTTGAGCCGGGCGATCCGATCTCTCCCAGCTATGCCGATCTCGATCCCGCCTTCCCCGAGGGTATTCGCCCGCCGCTGGTGGTCGGCGAAGGCGCTGACCGCCGGCTGGTGCCGACGGGCGCCGGTGAGCCTGATCGCATCGTTGGCGATACAATCAGATCTCTTTCCGCCCATTACTACTCCTTTGTGCCGGTTGCGGACGTAAGCCAGGTTACCCTGGACTTTCTCGGGATGGCGCCGGCAGAAGCGATGGACATCGATCTGATCGTCAATATCGAGGGGAAAGGATGGGAGCGGCGCATGCTTGATCCCGCACACCCCGTGACGTTATGCCGCACCAACCCCGAGGACAACGTCAAAGCGTTTTACCTGATCGTGAGCAACCACGACATCAACGAAGCCGTCTCGATCACAGGCACCTTCACCGTGCGCGCGACCGCGGAACCCTGTGTTTGAGCGAAGAACTCGCGGCTTGTCACGATCTCATCGCGTATCGAGCGAGGCGATAGGGATTATATGCCACGCAAAGTATGGCAACATACGCACTACGTTGTAAATGCGTTGTGCCAGCGTGGCTCGCTCAAGCCCTATAATGCAGCGGTGGAGGAGCGCATCCTGGACAGTGGACGTTGCCTGGAAATGGAAACGATGAGGCGGCTGGCGCGTCGTCGCTGCTGACCGCTGGGACCAACGTTGCGCACCGGATACTGGCGTACGAGAGAGGGAGGCACGCATGCGCGGCATGCACCATCGCCAGACCCAGTGGAACCGGCGACCGGCAACCGTTATCCGTTGGGTGCTCTTGGTGACCATAGGCATCGGCATGATGATGCCCATGGCAGCGCAGCGGCAGGTCAGTGCCCATGGCGCTCATGGCGACCTCCTGCTCAACGGCGAGGGGCCTCCGTCGGAGATTCTCATCCGGGACGATCTCGCCGCCGGCAACATTGATTACCCTACGAGCCTGGTCATGCGCGCCTATGCCGTCTTCGGCGATCCGCGCTTGCCGGAAGCTTACGTTGGCTCGGGCTCCCTGGATGACGCGGTGCTCTTCGCAGAGGTCAACCGCAATTGGGATGTGCTTCCTGAGGCGACCAAGGACGAGTTGACTCCGTTCCTCGTTCGCCCGACCGATCCGCGCAGCATCTTCCACACGTCCGGCGGACCGGCCGCCCCGGCAGATTTCGATCTCACGGTCGTGCCGGATGCTGGCGTTGATGTTGACGCGCGCGCAAACGCCGGGTGCTCGGATGATTGGGCCTGGAAAAACAGCGCCCGGTTTGACCTCAAGGTCTGGACCCACTGCAATGGCGATTACAAGGGCGACCTGGTCAGGGCACTCGAGCTCTTCGAAACCTTGTGGGAAAAGCAAGTCGCGATTATGGGTCCGCCACTGCCGGATAGCGGCGGGGCGGATGCTGGCGGCGATAGCCGGTTGGATGTCTACTTCGTCGATGTCGGCGAACGGCCACCGCGCGACGAAGCGTCGGAGATTGATGACCGCGCCGCTGCCTACGCAACGATCGACGCCCGCTCCAAGCAAGGGAAGGCGGCGGCAGGGTTCATCGTCTCCCGCAGGGAGCGGCTTTACGATCCGGGGCAAGCGGCGACACTCGCGCATGAGTTCTATCATGTCTTGCAATTCGCCCATAACTGGGACATCGCCTTCGGCTATTCCTGGCAGCCGTACGGCCGCTTCGACATTCTGACCGCCGACGCCGAGTACTGGTTCCTGGAGGCGATGGCGAATTGGGCAATCTCGTATGTCTATCGCGACCGGCTGCCCCCGGTCGTGCTTCAGGCCTCGTTGCACAACCGCTATCTGGAGTATTTCCAGCCAGCGGACGTGCCCCTCTATCACTCGCCAGAGCAATGGGGCGAGCATTTTCTCCACATGTACGGCGCCTATGTCTGGTTCCTCTTTGTCGAGCTCAAGGCAGGTCCGGAGCGGGTGGCCCAAATCTGGGAGGACATGGAGCAGGTCGAGCAGGACGACTGGGACGGCGCGCTGGCGGTGATTAATGCTGCACTGCCGTTTGCAGAAAACTTTCGCGAATTCGCAGTGATGAACCTTAACCTCGACCTGGAGCCAGGCGATCCGATCTCCCCAAGCTTTGCGGACATTGATCCAACGTTCCCCGTCGGCATCCGTCCACCGCTGATCGTGGGCGAGGGCGCTGACCGGCGTCTCCAGCCGGGAGAGACGCGCACCGTTGAGGACTCGATTCCCCAGCTCCGCGCCCATTACGCCTACTTCGTTCCCCAGGAAGACGCGACCGGTGTCACGCTAGACTTCACCGGCCTTGTACCCTCAGAAGCCGTGGACATGGACCTGATTGTCAACATCGATGGGAAAGGATGGGAGCGGCGGCAGCTAGACCCGAGAGCGGTGACGTCGCTCTGCCGTGACAATCCGGCCGACAATGTCAAGGGGTTCTATTTGGTCATCAGTAACCATGATGTCACGGCCAGAGTCGAGGGGAATTTCTCAGTGACCGCACTCGATGCACCGTGCCGCTGATCGCTGCCCTGAATCTCGTCCAGCGAGCGGTCTGGCAATGGTGACACGAGAGAATCCGTCCGCTAGCGAGCGGGCGTGCGGATACTACCGGGGTGCCGCCGGCCGCGAACGATCAGACCATGCAGGAGATAATACCCCGGTGCCTCGGTCGTGACGTTGTGCGAGGAGAAGGAGCGCTTGGATGGGGAAGGCGAACTTGCGCGTGCTCGTGTTGCTCGCGCTCGTGACCGGGGGGCTCCTGCCGGGTGTGGCTGCCGCGCAGGACGAGGATGGGCCACGAGTCAAAGCGAGCCAGCTCATCAAATCAGTCGTGCTGATCTATACCTTTCAATGCGAGCGTCCGCCGGAGCCCGGCGCGCGCAACGATCTCCCCTTTCAAGGCATTGAGTGCGATCGCGGTGTCATTCACGGCTCCGGGGCGGTGATTGACCGGCAGGGCCGAGTGCTCACGAACAATCATGTGGTCAATCCGCACCAGCACGGCTTTGATGTGGACCCGAACAAGCTTGGCTGGTACTTCGTGCTAATCACGGTCGATGCCAAGCAGCTTCCGGTGCCGGTCTATTACGGACGAGTTACCGTCAGCAATGCCGATCTGGACTTAGCGATCCTGGAGCCGGTGCTCGATCCCTCGGGGCAGCCGATCGAGCCGGGTACCAGCCTGGACTTGCCGGTCCTGCCCATGGCGGCTGAACCGGGGACGGTTGAGATCGAAGATACCTTACGGCTCCTCGGCTACCCACGGGATCACCCAACGATCACAGTCAGCACAGTGCAGGTCGTTGGATTCGAGCCGGATCAGTATGTGCCACAGCTTGGCGGCGGCGCCTGGATACGAACCGATGTCGGCTCAGCCGGACCCGGCAACAGTGGCGGGCCAGCCGTCAATGATCGGGGCCAGCAGGTTGGTGTCGTCTCCGCCGGCACGCGCACCCAGCTAAGCTGCGCCGATCTCAACAGCGATGGCTTTGTTGATCCCGGCCAGGAATGCGGGGCCGCGGCGGGTGGATCGGAGTATATCCGGCCTGTGCCCGAGGCCATGGCGCTCTTGCTGGAGACGGAGCCATCGCCCGGGCCAACCGAGGAGCCGGCAGAGACCCCGGAGCCGCCCGAGCCACCCGAGGAACAGACACCAACGCCAACCGAAGAGGGACCTCCAGAGCCACCGGCCGAGCCGACGCCCTCCCCGACGCCCGAGCAGCCCGCTCCGCCATCGGGCGAGACTGCAATCGTCACCGGCACGGTTGTCTCCGCTGACACCGGCGATCCCATCCGCCGCGCGCAGATTGTCGTGCTCAAGCCGGGGTACAAGATCGTGGATTGGCGCCGCGAGCGAGTCGGCAAGGAAGCCATTTTCGCTTATGTCCTAACCGACGAGCGCGGCTTCTTCCAGATCCCCGAGCCTGTCGTGAAAGGTGAGACCTATGGGATCTGGATTCAGGCGCCCGGATATCGCACACTGGCAAAGGATGGATTCGTCTTCGCCAACGAAGGCGATCCAGACGTGGTTGATCTTGGCGTGATCGAGATGCTGAGCGCCAAATAACCAGTGGACCGGGAAGGAAGCGAGTGATTCTGACATTCCTGACCTACAACCTGGCGGATGGGCTGGCGCCGCCAGATCAGGTGGTGCGCTTTCTGCGACACTCTGGCGCAGATGTCATTGGGCTGCAGGAAGTCGCTGAACCGCAGGCGGATGCGATTGCCTGGGGGCTCCGCGCCAGTTATCCCTACCAGGTGCTGCACCCTTTTGGCATTGCTGGCAAAGGATTGCTGAGCCGGTTCCCTGTGCGGCAACCGACGTTGCTGCCGCTCTTCCCGCATCGCCCGGATATCGCCGCGATTGTCGAGGCGCCAGGCGGATCATTCCAGGCTATCGTTGCGCATCCACCTCCACCGCGGTATCGCGGCACGCAACGCCTCAGCCACAATGCGGCCCGCCATGCCCAGATTGATGCCCTGCTCGCGGTGGCGCTGCGCGGCGGCCCGACGGTGCTGCTCGGTGATTTCAACCTCACCGATCGCCACTGGGTTCACCGGCGGTTGCGGGCTGCGGGCTTGATTGACGCATTCAGCGTCGCCGGGCGCGGGCCGGGGGCCACCTTGCCCACGTATGTCGCGCGCTGGGCGCAGGTGAGCAATCCGCTTGGCCGGTTGCCCCTGATTCCCGTCCTGCGCGTGGACTACATCTGGCACACGAGCCATTTCCGAACACTGGCTGCCTGGCGGGGCGAGCACGCCGGCTCGGATCACCTGCCCGTGTTCACCCGGCTTGCGCTCCAGCGCCATGCCGGCCTCGAGCAGGGGGCGATTGGCACGCCATTTCGAGCGCAACGCCGTCCGGACCCAGCGCTCCTAACCGGCTTGCGCTCTGCCCGCTGGTGGAAGCGGCTGGAAGATCACGCCGGACGACGGGGCCAATGGCCAGTCCCTATTTGGGAGCCAGACACAGCCCTAGCGGCTCAGGACGGAAGAGACGAGCGTCCATCAGGCGCAGATCGGGACTGACGCGGAGCGGGAATTCTGCTTGGGCGAGAACATCCCGCTCGAGGTCCACGCCGGGAGCGATCTCCGTCACCGTCAGACCGTCCGGCTCGAGACGGATCACGCAGCGCTCAGTGACGTACACCACCTCCTGCCCGCGCTGGCGGGCCACCCGCCCGCTGAAGGTGACGTGCTCCACGGCCTGCACGAACTTCCGGTTCTTCCCTTCGCGCACAATGCGCACCTGACCGCCGTCCAGCGCCACATCGAGTCCGCCTGCCGTCATCGTGCCACTGAAGACGATCCGGCGGGCACGGGGGGGGAGGTCCAGGAAGCCTCCCACGCCGGCGGTGACGTGCGGCCGGGCTGCCAGGCGGGATACGTTGACACACCCCTCAGCATCAACCTGGAGGAAGGACAGGAAGGTCCGGTCAAATCCACCACCCTGGAAATAGGTAAATTGCTGCGGCGACGGCACAATCGCCTGCGCGTTGGCGGCGCAGCCGAACTGAAAGCCCAGCAATGGCACTCCGCCGACCGCACCCTGCTCGATCACCCAGGTCACGGCGCCGGCCAGCCCCTCCTCCAGCAGGATGCGCGGCACGAGCGCGGAGATGCCAAAACCGAGATTGACCGCCTCGCCCTGGCGCAATTCCATTGCCGCGCGCCGGGCTATCACTTTCTCCACGCCCCATTCCACCGGCGGGAAGGCCGACAGCGGCTGCTTGATCTCGCCGCTGATCGCCGGGTCATACACGGTTTGCGTAGTCTGCCATTGATCCGGCGCGACGACGACGTAATCAACCAGCACGCTCGGCACGCGCACCTGCTGCGTGGGGATCGTGCCACCGGCTGTGACGCGCTTCACCTGCGCGATGACGATGCCCCGGTTGCAGCGGGCGGCAATGGCCTGCTCCAGCGCGCCAAGGTATGCCCCTTCATGCTCCATCGAGATGTTGCCCCACTCGTCGGCGGTTGTGCCGCGGATGATGGCGACATCAATGGGAATCGCGCGCAGGTAGAGCCATTCCTCACCATCAAACTGCACAAGCTGGACGAGGTCCTCGGTCGTGGCCGCGTTCATCTTGCCGCCCTGGCGGCGCGGATCGAGATAGGTATCGAGCCCGACCTTGGTCAGAACGCCGGGACGGCCCGCGGCTGCATCGGCATGAAGCTGAAAGAGGATGCCGCTCGGAATGTTGTAGGCCTCCACCTGATTGTGCTCGATCATCTGCCAAATCTTTGGCGAAGGCAGGGACGATGGACCGCTGGGATACGAGCCGGCGATCACCCGTTTGAGCAAACCTGATTGGGCCAGATGGTCGATGCCCGCAATCCCGTACATGTCGCCCGCGGCAATCGGATGGATGGTCGTGAGGTTGCGCGGCTCACCGGTCGCGGCGAAGCGCTCGCCAATAGCCCGGAGCAGAGCGTCTGGGCAGCCGAGCCCGCTGGACGAGCTGATAGACACCACTGCGCCGCTGGGGATCAACGCGGCCGCTTGCTCAAGGGAGATGATCTTCGTGTCGCTCATTGATAGCCTGTCTGCCTGTTCCGCTAGTTGCCCCATGTGCCGGCCCGATCTTGGCTCATCTGGTGGTAGAGGATGCGCGTTCGGCCATGATTGGTGCGACCGGCACCGTCCGGCCCGTGGCCGCCGATTCCGCCACCGCCAGCGCAACCGCCAGAGAGCGGACCCCATCCTCGCCGGTGGCGGCTGGCTTACCCTCGCCGCGGATCGCCGCGTTGAAGAGGCGCACGGCGCGGGTATAGAGATCCTCGTGAGGTCCGGGATCAATCATCTCCTCCTGATCGCCCCGGCGCAGCACCACCTGCCCGCGCGGCTGCTGGGTCATGACGTCGCGCGCGAGGATTGATCCCTCGGTGCCATGGACCTCGAAGCCGGTCAGGGTGTGGCGAATGGTGAACGCATCGTGAAACTGAGCGAGCAGCCCGCTACGGAACCGCATCACGCCCATCACGGCATCCGGCAGTCCCTTGCTGGCCATCCCCTGCGACGCCGTCAGAGCCGTAACCTCCACCGGCTCGTCGTCGAGATCGAAACGCAACGTGTCGGCATCGTGGACCGTGATGTCGAGGATGACACCACCGCCGGCGTCAGGGTCGTGGATGCGCCAGGTTTGGAGCGGCTCCGGTAGATAGACGGCATGGAAGACGCGAACCGCTAGCGGCTGTCCGATTGCGCCGTCTTTGACGAGGCGGCGAATTGCCCGGTGCGTGACAGCATTGCGCAGGTGATGATTCGTGCCAAGGACGACACCGGCGTCGCGGCAGGTCGCCACCATCGCCTGAGCATCGTCGAGGGTGAGGGCGAGCGGTTTTTCGCACAGGACGTGCTTGCCAGCACGCGCGGCGGCCAGCGTTTGCGGAGCATGCCGCTCGTTGGTGGTGCTGATATAGACCGCATCAACACGCGGATCCGCCAGCAGCGCCTCGACCGAGTCATAGACAGCCGGGATGCCATGCTCGGCGGCAAACGCCCGGCCGCGCTCCAGGTCGCGGCTGACCACTGCCACAACCCGGCTGTCGGGTTGCGTGTTGATGGCCCGGGCCATAAATTGCCGGGCGATGGTGCTTGCGCCGATCAACCCCCACCCAATCATGCGCTTGCTCCCACGTATCGTGCGTTAATGAAAGATCACCACATCAGGTGGTGGATCAAGAGCCACCACTTCAGGGGCCGAAAGAGGTGGCAGGTCCTGATTGTAAAAGATTTTGATGCCTCCAAACTGCACACCTTGATCGCGGATGAAGTGCTCGTAGAGGCTAACCTTGATTCCTGGCTCGCCGAAGCCGTCGAAGTCGATTACGAGTTGGACGCCGGGGATAGGCTCCAACTGCTCGGCGTTGCGGATCATGCCCTCGGTGAACCGGTGAACGATGAGAATCTTTGGAGGCAGGCCGAGCGCATCGACAATCTGGCCGAGGGTATCCTGGGCATAGGTGATGTCTGCCGCATCCAGCCCGCCGATATCCTCACCGGGCACAACACCCGGCGGCATCGCGAATTCGGGGTCGAGCGCAAGGTGCACAAACGGCTTCTCCAGCCAGGGCCGGACGCGCTCAATCTCCTCCCGCACCGTGCTGTGGCCGATCTGCAGGTCGAGAATCAGCAGCAGGCCGTTCTCCTCGCAGAATCGCGCGTAGTCTTCGAGGACCTGGCGGTCGGTGTGCAGGAGATAGGTGTTGTCGTCGGCTGGCCAGTTTTGAGCGACCGAGGCGATGAGCTCAACCGCGAGGATCACCGGACGCGCAGGGTCAGCTGCCTCGTAGGCTGCTTGTTCTTTGCGCAGCGCGGCAAGCAGCGCCTGCTTATCCCCCTCGAAGGTGCCGAGCACGCCCATAGTCGGGTTGAGCGGGTGGCCATAGTAAGCGATGATCCGAGCGTGGGGCAGGAGCGCGCCATCGGGCGACGGTGGGTTGCCCTCGGTCTGCAAACCGGTGGCCGCGACCAGCGTCGGCGTTGGGCTCGCCGGGTTTGGAGGAATGGGAGGAGCTGGCGTCGGCAGGCTGGTTGCCGTCGGGCTCGGCATTTCTGCGGCGGACAGAGCCCCTGGCGGGGTGGCGGCGCTCGGGTGATAGGTCGGATCGTTGCCACCCGTCGATGTGATGAGGACGAGCAGCAAAACAACGAGCCCAACGATGAAGCGCTCCGATGGCGCCCAAGGCGGGAGCGTGGGGATGCGCCGGGCCGGTGGCTGCGGAGGGTTTTGCAGCCACTCCCTGGAAAAGGGTTTCGGCCCGGATTGCTGCTCGACGCGCGCACCTAGGCGGATCGGCACGGCGCCAAGCGTCCTGGTGCGCGCGCTAAGCGCACACCATATGAGAGGCGAGCCTCGCGGGGTCGCATCTCGCCGTATCCTCCGGCCGGCGTCGCGTGGTGTATACGCCATGACGGGCCGAGGCCACGTCAGACGCGCGGAACGCGAGCGCCGGGGATGCCGCACGAGCGTCTGTGATCCCGGGCGACACGCAGACTAAGCCGCCACTGGCGACCATCAGCACGTAGCATACGAACAACGGGGCCATTGTCAAGGCAAGCCTGGCGTGCGACATCCGGCGCCCGCGCTTCCTTGAAGAAGGCGAGGCGCCAAAGGGCGCAGCGCCGGGGCAGAGGAGAAGGCCGCGCCGCTTGACGCACTCAGACAGCGCTCCTACACTGCCTCGCGTGTTTCAAGGAGGTAGACGCGATTTCACGTGAGGGGATTACGCGCATGACTGGCGAGCATCCGTCTCAGATCACGAGGCGTGCATTCCTTGCGGAGTCTGCGAAGCGCTCGGTAGGCACGGCCGCCATTCTCGGCGGCGCGGCCACGGGGGCAACCCTGTCGCGCTCGTTCCGCCCACGGGTGGCGCGGGCCCAGGAAAAGCGGCTCGTCGTCTGGTGGTGGGGCGATCAGGAAGCGCAGGGCGCCAAGGACTGGATGGCAGAGACCGTCCAGCTCTTCGAGCAAGCCCATCCTGGTGTGACTGTGGAAACGGTCTTGCAGACAACGGATGGACTCTACCCGGCTTTTGAGGCCGCGGCGGCCGCCCGTGAAGGGCCAGATGTTCAGTATCTCTGGGGTGGGATCAACACTCTGGCAATGGCCTGGAAAGGCTACCTAGCGCCCATTTCCGACTTCCTGCCGCAAGATGAGTGGCAACACTATCTGAATCACCAGGAAGATTCGTTCGATGGCAAGCTCTGGTCGGCGCCGTGGTACACGCAGCCGTCCTTCCCCTTGCTGTACAACAAGGAGCATTTCCAGAAGGCCAATCTCGATCCGGAGACACCGCCACAAACCTGGGACGAGCTGCTAACAGCCGGTGAGGCGCTCAAGGCCGCGGGCGTCATTCCGCTGGCCGGCGGTATTAAGGACGGTTGGCTCGGCGGCTGGCTGTTCTCCGTCCTCTCCATCCAGACACTCGACACGATCAAGGAGCTCATGGCTGCCGTCACCGACGGCGATCTGCGTGAGCCAAAGTTCTCGGAGTGGATCCATCGCGTCGATGAGACCATTCAGCGGCAGTTTTGGAACGACGATGTCACCTCGCTTGAGCTCTATCAAGGTCAGGCTCTCTGGTCGCAGGGCAAAGCGGCCATGGCCTACGTCGCTGGTTCGGATATCCGAAAATTCGTGACGGAGATGGGGCCGGACAAATGCGGTGTGCTGAAGACGCCGCGCTATGGCAATGGCCAGCTCGCTGGCACCTTCGGCAGCACCTCCCAGACCCTTGCCATCCCCTCGTTCGCGAAAGAAAAGGAGCTGGCCGCGGAGTTCATCAAATTCACGCACGATACCGAGCGGATGCGGCGGTTCTACGAGATCACGGGATCCATCCCCGCCGACGACCGGTTCCCAACCGAGAGCATCACGCTCCCGCAGCAGCAACAGCTCTTTGACTGGATGACGAAGAGCGGTGGGCCGTATCCGGAGAATTTCATTCCGCTCAAGCTAGACTCAGATGGCAATTTCGCGGGGATGCAGCTGCTCTTCTCCCGGTCGAAATCGGCTGACGATATTGTGAATCTCATGCAGCAGGTGGTTGAGCAGTGGCGAGAGGAGAGTCCGGAGGAGGTGGAGAACTTCCGCGCCTGGCAACAGGCGCTGTAGCGCCCCAGGCACTCCGAGCGGTCGGGCGCGGTGGCGCACGCGCGCGCTCCCGCGCCCTCTTCGTGCGGTTTCACATTCTTCTGTTGGTCTGGTTGCTGCCCGGCGTGGCGGCGCTCGGCTTTACCTACGTCTACCCGGTGGCGAACCTCTTCTGGCTGAGTCTCCACCGGATTAGCGGGTACCGCCGGACCTATGTCGGCCTGCGGAATTACGAGTATTTGCTCCGGGATGAGCAGTTTTGGGAGGCGCTTCGCCACAATATCCAGCTTCTGGCTTGCGTGCCGATCCTGACGGTGGCCTCGATTGCGCTTGCCGCGCTGCTCTACGAGCGGCCGTGGGGCGCCCGCGCCTACCAGACCCTCATCTTCCTCCCCTATGTGCTGGCGGTGCCCGCGGTCGGTGTCATCGCGGCTCGTTTCCTTGAGCTGAACGGCACGGTCAATACGGTCCTCCGGGCGATCGGTCTCGACTTCGCCGCGCTCGACTGGCTGGGCAGCCCGCGCTATGCGCTGCTCACGTTGATGGGGGTGATCATCTGGAAAGAGCTCGGCTTTGGCGTCGTGTTGATGTTCACGCGGATGCTCTCGGTCTCCGCCGACCTCTACGAGGCAGCGATGCTCGATGGCGCTGGCTGGTTCGAGCGGCATCGCACCATCTCCGTCCCCCAAATCCGGGATGTGATCCTCTTTTACATCATCATTGAAGGGATCACGATGCTGAGCTGGGTCTTCGGCTACGTCTACATCATCTCCAACGGCACGGGCGGTCCCGGCACGAGCACGATGGTGACGGAGCTCTACATCTATCGCAAGGCGTTCGGCTACGGAACGGGGGCGCTAGGTATCGCGGCAGCGGCCGCGTTTGCGCTCTTTCTAGCCTGTCTGGCGCTTATGGTCGCCAGCGCCGTGCGGGGCGCAAAGGAGGAGTAACCCATGGGAGCGCGCAGGCGGCCGGTGCGCATCAACCCAGTTGTGCATCTGATTCTGGCGCCGCTGGTATTGATCAACCTGGTGCCCCTCTATTTCATGGCGGTCAACAGCCTCAAGACAGGAGATGCCTACCTAAATGCTCCCCTCAATCTCCCGCTGGAGCCGACGCTGGCGAATTTCCGCACCGCCCTCGACGCCGGCTTTGCGCGCTGGTTCCTGAATAGTGTGCTGGTCACCGCCGGCAGCGCGGCGCTCTCCCTCATCGTCGCCGCGCCGCCGGCCTATGCGCTGACGTGGCTGACCAAGCGTCGCGGCACGCTGATCGCGCGCCTGATCGCGAGCCTGATGATACTGCCGCCGATCGTGGTGCTGATCCCGCTCTATCAGACGGTTGCATCGCTCGGCTTACTGAATACGCGGCTCAGCGTTACCCTCGTCTACGCAGGTCTGATGTTCCCCTTCACCACCTTCCTGCTCTACAACTTCTTCCGGAGCATTCCGCGGGAGTTGCTGGAGGCGGCTGCCCTGGACGGCGGTGGACGCACCCGCGCCTTCTGGGAGATCGTGCTGCCCCTCTCGAAGCCGGTCCTCGTGACTGCGGCGGTCGTCAATGCGCTCTGGGCCTGGAATGAGCTGCTGATCGCGCTCGTTTTCCTGCAGCGGGAAGAGCTGCGCACGTTGATGGTCGGCATCGCCACGTTCCAATCGAAGTTCAACCTAAACATTCCGGCGACCATGGCTGGATTGCTGCTGGCCACCTTCCCGGTGGTGTTCGTGTACATCGTTGGACAGCGTTCCTTCGTCGCCGGCCTGATCGCCGGCGCGCTGCGCGAGTGAGGGGAAGCGATGGAGGCGCTCTCACGAAAGGTGGCGTTTATCACAGGCGGAGCGCGCGGCATTGGCGCCGCGATTGCCCGTGCGCTTGGCCGGGCAGGCGCCTCGGTGGCCATCGCCGATGTCCTCGTGGACGAAGGAACGGCCACGGTTGAGCGGCTGCGGGAGCAAGGCGTACCGGCGATGTTCCTGCCGCTGGATGTGACCGATGCCCCGGGAGTTGAGGGAGCAATCGCGGCTGCCGTCGCCGAGCTGGGCGGACTGGATATTCTCGTCAACAACGCCGGTGTCTTTTCCCCGCTCCGCTTTCCACCGCCCGTGGAGGAGATGGAGCGCTGGCACCAGGTGGTGCGGGTGATCCTGCACGGCTCGGTGAACTGCGCGCGGGCGGCCAGCGAGCAGATGATCCGGCAGAACCGGGGCGGGCGGATCGTGAACGTCACGTCGGTGCACCAGTTCCTGGCGGAGGTGGGAGCCAGCCATTACGACGCCGCCAAAGCGGCGGTGGGCGGCCTGACGCGGGCACTGGCTTGCGACCTAGCCCCGCACGGCATCCTGGTGAACGCTGTTGCGCCGGGATTCGTCCGCACGGCGATGTCAATCGTGGACGGTGTGGATGAGCTGGAGAGCGAGCGGTTTCGGCAGTGGTATGTCCAGGAGCGGCGCATCCCGCTTGGGCGGCCAGCCGAGCCCGAGGAGATTGCGGAGGTGGTGCTGTTCCTATGCTCGCCGGGGAACACCTACGTGACCGGGGCGACGATCGTCGTGGACGGCGGCCTGAGCTGCACGTTTTGATGATTGGGATCGCACGGTGGCAAGCGGACACGCCGCCCACGATGCTGGTCACAGCCGTGGGTGGGAAGAGGCGAAAGAGCTTGCCATCACAGATATCCTGGCGCAGTGCGCACACTCCCCAGATCACCTGGGAGAAGGGATGTGCCAGTGGACGAGTGGCTTGCGTGTCGCCGCGCCGGATGGCGAGCGATAGCCGTGGCGATTCACCGTAAAGGGGACGAGGCGCTCGCTTCATACCTCCAGGCTGGACTCGCCTTCACACAGCGGCCGGACATTGACAGCGACGACGTCCTCTGCCTGGGCTTCACGCCCGAGCGAGCGGCAGTCATCCGCGCCGTGGCTGCCGCGATCGGCATCGCGGTCACGGGCCGTGGTGAGGCGCAGGCTGACGCTAGAGCGACGATCGCTGCGATCGAGGCAGCGCTGCGCCAGAACCGGTGAAGCCCCTCGCCGCGCAAGCCCCCACAACCACGGTGGCGCATGGGAGTATCATTGCAGACGAATGAAGATGCCGTCGCCTGAGGTCATCCCCGAGGACCAGCCTGTGACCATGACAAAGAAGCCGCACATTCCGCGAGGACTCTGGACCCCCGCTCACTGGGCAAGCTGGAAGCCCTTTGGCATCGGTGAGCAGCACCCGAATAACTTCAACGAGATCGCCCGCGCCCTGTGGGAAAACCGCGATCAGGCCGGGTTTGCCTGGCGCATCCTCTCCGAGGGCGTCTGCGATGGCTGCGCGCTAGGCGTCGCTGGCTTGCACGACTGGACGATGCCAGGCATTCATCTCTGTAACATCCGGCTCCGGCTGCTCCGCCTCAACACGATGCCCGCCCTCGACATCCGCGTGCTGGAGAACGTCGCCGCCTTGCGTAGCCGCACCAGCGCCGAGCTTCGCGATCTCGGCCGCCTTCCCTACCCAATGGTCCGCCACGCCGGTGAGGCCGGGTTCCACCGTGTCTCCTGGGATGAGGCGCTCACCCTCATCGCTGGGCGCATCCGGCAGGCTGGCCCCGACCGGATCGCCTTCTACCTCACCAGCCGCGGCACGCCCAACGAGACGTACTACGCCGCGCAAAAGGCCGTTCGCGCCATGGGTACCAACTCGATCGATAATGCGGCCCGCATCTGCCACGCGCCGAGCACCGTAGCCCTCAAGGCGGCTTTGGGCGTTGCCGCCACCACCTGCTCCTATAGCGATTGGATCGGCACCGACCTCCTGGTTTTCGTCGGGGCCAATCCAGCCAACAACCAGCCGGTCACGACCAAGTACATGTACTTCGCCAAGAAAGCCGGCACGCGCATCGTCCTCGTCAATGCCTACCGTGAGCCTGGCATGGAGCGGTACTGGATCCCGTCGGTAATCGAGAGCGCGCTCTTTGGCACTCGCCTGGCCGACCGCACCTTCCTCATCAACACCGGGGGCGACATCGCCTTCTTCAACGGCGCGCTCAAGCACATCCTGGAACGCAATCTGATCGATCACGGGTTTGTCCAGGGCTTTACCACCGGCTTCGAGGAAACCAAGGCGGCGGTCGAGGCAATGGACTGGGCGGACCTCGAGCGCCAGTCCGGCGCCACTACTGCTGAGATGCGCGCCTTCGGCGAGCTGGCCGGCAACGCCCGGACGGCCGTCTTCGTCTGGAGCATGGGCTCGACTCAGCACGTCTTTGGGGAGGACAACGTTCGGGCGATTCTCAACCTCGGACTGACGCGCGGCTTTGTCGGCCGCGAGCGCTGTGGTCTGATGCCGATCCGCGGGCATTCCGGCGTCCAGGGTGGCGCGGAGATGGGCGCCTATGCCACCGCCTTCCCCGGCGGGCTCCCCATTACGCCGGAGCACGCCGCCCGGCTGAGCGAGCAATGGGGCTTCCCCGTTCCCGACCGGCCCGGCTTGACGGCCCCGGAGATGATCGATGCCGCGCACCAGGGCGCGCTCGATGTTCTCTACTCCGCCGGTGGGAACTTCCTTGAAACGATGCCGGACCCGGCCTATATCGAGGAAGCCCTGGCCCGCGTGCCGCTCCGGGTGCACCAAGATATCGTCCTCTCCAGCCAGATGCTCGTGGATCCCGCGGACACGGTCGTTCTCTTGCCAGCCGCAACGCGCTACGAGACGCCCGGCGGCGTGACGCAGACCTCAACCGAACGTCGTATTATGTTTAGTCCAGAGATTCCCGGCCGCCGGATCGGCGAGGCGCGACCGGAGTGGGAGATCTTCCTGGATCTGGCCCGCCGCGTCCAGCCCGATCGTGCGGACCGGCTGACGTATCCGAATACTCAGGTTTTGCGGGAGGAGATCGCCCGGGTGGTGCCGATGTACGAGGGCATCCAGCACCTGCGCAAGACCGGGGACCAGGTGCAGTACGGCGGGCCTCACCTCTGCGCGGGCTGGCGCTTCCCCACTCCAGATGGCAAGGCGCACTTCGCCCCCGTGCCGCTGCCCCGAGTGGATGTGCCGGAAGGGATGTTCCGCCTCTCGACCCGGCGCGGCAAGCAATTCAACAGCATGGTGCAGGAGCGGAAGGACGCTCTGACCGGCGCGAGCCGGGACGCGATCTTCATGAACGCCTCCGATGCAGCGGCTCTCGGCTTACGGGAGGGTGATCGCGTCCGCCTCTGCAGCGACCACGGCACCTTTGAGGGGCGAATCAAGCTGGCGCCCGTGGCGCTACGCAACTTGCAGGTCTACTGGCCGGAGGGCAATGTGCTGCTTGACCCGGCGCGGCGCTCGCCGCAATCCCGCGTGCCCGACTACAACGCCGTGGTGCGCATCGAGCCGCTGCCCGCGCCCAGTGTCGCGGCGGATTGAGTGCAATGGACGGACGAGCGGCAAGTCAGACCCGCGCCACGGTGGTGGCCCTTGAAGGGAGCCGGAAGCGCCGGCAGGCGGATTTCCTGGTTACCGAGGAGCCGCTGGAAATCCGGCTCAATACGGGCGATGGCACTGTGCCGCTCGTCATGACCATGCGCACGCCGGGAGCCGACTTCGACTTGGCTGCCGGCTTTCTCTTTGCCGAGGGGATCGTGCGCAGCCGCGAGGAAATCCGGCAGATCCGGTATTGCGTCGAACCCGAGCGCGACGGGCCGCAGCAGTACAACGTCGTCACGGTCGATCTGCGGCTCGATGATCCACATGCCCGTCTCCCTGCCCGGAATTTTCTGATGACCGGCGCCTGCGGCGTCTGCGGCAAGGCAAGCGTGGAGGCGCTGAGCCTCGCTGGCTTGGAGCCGTTGCCTCCAGGCTTTCGCGTGCCCCTTGAGGTTCTTTACGCTCTGCCCGGCGTCTTGCGCGACCGCCAGCGCGTCTTCGCCCGGACGGGCGGCTTGCACGCCGCGGCACTCTTCGACGCTGCTGGCAATCTTGTCGCGCTGCGCGAGGACGTCGGCCGGCACAACGCGCTAGATAAGCTGATCGGCTGGGCGCTGCTGGAAGACCGCTTGCCACTGCGGGAGGGGATCATCCTGGTCAGCGGCCGGGCGAGCTACGAGCTCACGCAAAAAGCGATTGCCGCTGGCGCCCCAGTGCTGTGCGCTGTCTCTGCTCCCAGCAGCCTAGCCGTGGATCTCGCGCGCCGTTTCAATCTCACGCTCGTCGGCTTTCTCCGTGACCAGCGAGCAAACGTGTACCACGGGATGGAGCGGGTACGCCTCCCGAGCTGATCCTTTGGAAGCACAACGAGCAGGTTGTGACAATCGTGTTGCGCACCCAGCGTTGACTGTTGCGCTGCTGCCACGTTCGCTACTGCATCATAACTTCCGAATCGAAAGGAGGTAGCATGATGGAAGCGAGAGAGCAGCAGCCGGAGCGCGGAACACTCGCCGTTGCCCGGTTCATGGCCAGCCCGATTGGTCGCCTCGCCCGTGTGGTGCTCGGTATCGTCCTGATTCTCATCGGGCTGTTCGTCGTTGAGGGAACCTGGGGAACGATCATCGCAATTCTTGGCGTCATTCCGGTGGCTGCCGGAATCGCGAATGTCTGCTTGATCGCCCCCCTGATTGGGGCTCCCTTCCGCGGAAGCGACGTTAGGTAATCGTGCGCCGCTGGATGGTGCTGAAACTGGCGCCGTCAGCGCGGCGTCTTAGGATGGAGCGGCCCTTGTCCGCGTAACCAGTGATTAGAAGAGCAAGATAAGTAAGAGGATGATAAGGATCAGGAGCACTGCTCCACCACCAATATACACGTGAGTCATCCTTTCGCTATCGCGTATCGTGCGCGTTCGGCCAGCACCGTTGCTGGCAATGGCCTCTCCTAGCGCACACTCCGTGCCATCGCCGGTCTGAGCGCACGGGCGACACGAGCACGGCACGCTTCTGGCGTCCCGCTGGCTTCTGCTGCGTTGCCGCTGGATGCTGATGGAGGCTTATTCTTCCCGAGCCAAGAGGACGTTGGCTGAATCCTGCCAGGCGGCGGGCTCCTCCACAGGCTCAAAATGGATCGTGGTCTCCGTGCCAGGCACCGCGGCTGCAATCGCGGCTTCGATTCGCTCAGCTAACCGGTGCGCTTCTCGTACCGGCATGTTGCCCGGCACAAGGAGGTGGAAATCGGCGAAGCGCAGGCCGCCGGATCGCCGCGTTCGCAGTGCGTGGTACGTTGCGCCCGGAGGCAATTCGGCTTCGATCGCCTGGCGGATCGCTGCGCGGGTCTCCTCGGGGAGCGCCCGGTCCATCAGCCCGTCAAAGGATTTCCGCAACAAATCAAACCCGGTCCAGGCGATGTTGGCCGCGACCAGCAGCGCGATGGCCGGGTCGATCCAGGTTTGTCCTGTCAACCCGACGAGCATCACAGCCACGATCACCCCAAGAGAGGTCCAGACGTCCGTCATCAAGTGACGACCATCGGCCTCAAGCACCAGCGAGCGACGCTCGCGCGCCACGTGCAGGAGCACCCGCGCGACACCGAAATTGATGGCTGTTGCCACGAGGGAAACCGCCGTGCCAATGCCGATGGACTCCAGCGGTCGGGGCGTGATCAGACGTTGAATGCCATACCACCCAATTGCCCCGGCGGCAACGAGCACCAGACCGCCTTCCACGCCGCTCGCGAAATACTCGATCTTGCCATGGCCATAGGGATGACTCCGGTCAACCGGCCGCGCCGCGTACCACAGGGCGAACAGCGCCGTCACAGCCGCGACGAGGTTCGCCGACGACTCGACAGCGTCGGACAGCAAGCCGACGGACCCGGTCAGCAGATAGGCGCCGAATTTCAGCGCCATGGTGATCACGGCGGCAGCGATGGACAGGTATGCCAGCCGTGTCAGGGGAGCATGCTGCGCGCGCCCATTCAACGCGCTCAGAGACATCACATCACCACCTCGCCTGCCCGGCCAGCAACGCACCTGGGCGGGACCCGGCATACTCTAGCCGCTGGGTGGCGGTTTAGTCACGGGGAAAATTCGAGATTAGGGCAGGTGAGTTTGCAGGTGACCGGCAGGCTGCGCCTGCACGCCTATTCCATATCCCTTTCGGAAATCATGGAGTTCCGGCTGTTCGTCAGGAGCCTGTCGCGGCGCGCCGGCCTACGCCTGCTTCCGAAGCTGGCGATCCCGCAGGTCATCGTGCGTCCAGACGAGTCCTGAATCCTGGATGCCAGCAACATCCATCCGCTCGGCAGTTTTGAGCATCGTGGATAGCACCGCTCGCTGGGTCAGGGTGTCACCGATATTGCCAAACGTGAGGCCGAAAGGGTGAGCGACGAAGAGCGCCCGTGACGGCTTGATTATCGCCGTGATCTCCACAACTTGCGTGATGGACAGGGTGGATAATCCGGCCTCATCCAGTGCGCGCTGAATCAGTCCCACGGACTGCTGGCAAACGGGTCAGGCCGGCGCAAGCAGTACCAGATCCACGCCGTCGTCGCGGAGGCGCTGGGCCACCTCGGGCGCAGTCACATGCACGAGCGGATCAGTATCTGCGATGTACCCCATGAATGCGTAGATGGTCGGGGCAAGACTACCGATACGGCCTTCCCCAGCAAAGGCGCGCAGGTGGTCCAATGGCAGCACCACGTTCTTGTCGGCTGACGCACGGCGGGTGTCATAACCGCTGTGCGTTAACACAATCTCGGTGAGCGGGGTTGTGCTGGGGAATGCGCGGTACGTTGGATCACCAGCCGGGTCGCGGATATCGAATGGCGGCTGGCCGGCCAGGTGCGCGCCAGCAGTCGTGAGGAAGGCGACGCGCGCTTTCGAGAGTGGAACACGGAGAGGATTAAGTGGCGAGAATGTATCGGCTGCCCGCCAGCGAAACTCGGGAAAGATCCGGCGGCGCACAAAGTCACGCTCGATCTCTGCAAATTGACTCCTTCGCTTGGCACTGCCCACTCCTGCCCTGCTAACACGTCACGATAACTGTTGCACGCATCCCAGACAGCACATGGGGGATGCAGATATACCGGTATTCTCCAGGAACTACGAACGTGTGCTCGAACGATGCTCCGGGTTGCATCAACGGCGATCCCCACGGCTCGGCGCCATCGGGCAACGCGATGTATTCCGGGTGCGAGGCCGCCACCGGGTTTTGTGCCGGATCACCAGTCGCGGTGTGAGGGAGCACACTGTCATTCAGCCAGAGGACTGTATCTCCGGCCCGGATCGTGAGGTGGTCTGGTTCAAACCGTAGCTGGTTCGTCATTCTCACAATCTGAGGCGGTGCCGGGGATGCCGCTGGTGAGGCGCTGGCGAGTGCCGCCGGGGACGCCGCGCAAGGCGTCGCCAGGAGAGCCGGTGTTGCAGTTTCCTGCTGTGCTGAGATGCGTGAGCCGGGTCCCCTGCGTCGGAACGCAAGCATGGCTAAGCCAAGGAACGGCGTTGCCATGCTGAGCCGTAGGATAGTTCGACGGGTAAACTCCGCCTGGCTCTGTTCTGGAATACCGCGGAGTAAGGCCATGTTCGTCTCCTTGTGCCTCTGCTGACAGCCTGGCTGGCACACCCTCGGCCGGCGCGGCATGGTGCTCATGCACCAGCCGAGAGGTCAGCCGCAATGGGACAAGGCTTATTTGACGGTTACGGTGAACTCAACGTGGCCAAACGTTTCGAACTGGGTGTGATCATTTTGGACGGGCTCGATCCAGATCGTATGCTTGCCAGGACCCCACGCGGTGAGATCGAGCTCAAAGGTGTTGCTGCCAGGCATCAAGACCATGCCCGCCATGGCCATCGTGTGCATCGCCCCTTCAGGCGTGCCCCCCATGCCCGCTGGCGTGTCCATAGGCTCTGCCGGTGTCGCGGACATGTCCATCATGCCCATCGCCATATCGGTGTCGACAAACACATGGTAATGACCATACCCGGGAACATTCTGCTTACCCTCCAGGGCCTCCGAGGGGATAAAGTTGATAGGCTTCACCTCGACCGTAAACGTTGAGAGCACCTCAGCGCCATCGGCCGGGCTGACAAGCTCGACACCCGGCTCACCTTGGTCACTGGCCGCTGGGAGAGGCTTCGGGTTGGCTGGCTGGAAATCAAACTCCACCATCCTGGCTGTGTCCACCATGTCCACGTGGGTGTTCGTTGCCAGATCGACGATTAGCGTGTGTTTCCCTGGGGTGATGCCATCGCCCGGGATCGTAAACTGCTCCTGGCAATAGAAATTCGTGAGCGTTGCCATGGTCATGCCATCGAGCATAACGTGAATGTGACCGACTCCCTCCGCGTCGGGCCGCCCGGCCTGAGCGCAATCAACGGTGAAGTTGCTGATCCTCACCTGAACCGCGATATCATCGGTGGTGACAGTGGCTCCTGGCGCCGGGTTGAGAATCTCAATCGCAGGAGCGCCTTGCGCGCGTGCGTAGTGCCTCGCCGGCACGGCGAGCAAAGCGGCCAAGAGAGCCAGTGTTGCCGCCCGGTGCAAGCCGATCGCCGGCCACCTGTACCGCCGCCTATCCATCTCATCCTCCTTCCTCGACCCACCAAGCGGATCTCCCGCTGGCAGCGAAACCTGCGGTGCTCGCCAAATCAGCCCGATCTCGCGGGCACCATGCCGACTGTAGCGCTCCGGTCCGACGGTGGGCTGTAAGCTTCCTTACGGCCACCCAGCAGAGTGGCCCGAGTCACAGATACAGCCAGCTTGTAAGGCGGCTTACTGACAGCGAGGCCGTTACCCCTCATCATCGTGAGCAACCGGCGAGATCCCTCCTGATGAGTGGCGCAGCCGGCGAAGCTCTCACCCTCCCCCCCCAAGACCACCGGACCCGCGTGCCCGAGCGCGGGTCCGGTGCTGTTCCTCGCCCGTCCATGAGAGAAGGACACCGGTGTACTGGCTCCCTCGAAGGATCGCCAGTGTGCGATAGGACGCGATGGAATAACCGGAGAGTGAATACGCAATCAGTCGTTTCGCGAATGGACTGATGTTAGGCCGAGTGCTCTGACCGGAGGGGCAGCCGGACCGTGAAACGGCTGCCTTTGCCTTCGTCGCTTTCCACGGTGATCGTCCCGCCGTGCTGCTCCACGATCTGCCGCGTGCCGGCAAGTCCAACCCCAGTCCCAGGAATCATCCCCACATTCGCCGCCCGGTGAAACGGCGCAAAGATCGCCTCCTGATCCGCCTGGGGAATACCGATGCCTTCATCCTCTACGCTTAGGATTGCAAGCGTGGCCAGATTGCGGTCGCTGCCGTCCGGTGCGCATTGCTGCTCGACCTCTACCCGCACGGTGATCCGGCCACCGGACGGGCTGTACTTCACGGCATTGCTGACGAGATTGTCAATGACGCGCTCGAGCCGCGCGCGATCCCACTCCCCGGTGACTTCCTGAGCCTCGGTCACGATGTCGATCGTGTGCCGCCGTGTCGCCTGCCGGAACAGGGACGCCCGCTCCTTCACCAGCGCGACCAGATCAACCGGAGCCCGGTGCAGCTCAAGGGCTTGCCCCATCTGCAATCGAGTGACATCGAGCAGCTCCGTCAACTGGGAGGCCATCCTCGCCGCAGCGGCATCAATCTTCCCCAACCCGTCAATGAGCTCCGCCGGTTCGACGCCAGGCCGCTTGGCTTTGACCTGAAGCAATTGCGCATGTCCGCGAATCACCGTGAGCGGGCTCTTCAAATCGTGCGAAATCGAGGCCAGCAGCGCCTCGCGCGCCTGCTCGGCCTGCTTGCGCTCCGTGATGTCCTGGATCGTCCCAACAATCCTAAGCTTCTCGCCCTTCGGGCCGAAGACGATTTCCCCCTCCGCGTGGATAAACCGCTCGGCGCCATCTGCCCGAAGAATTCGGTGATCCAGGCTAAACCGCTGGCCGGCATAGAGAGCCTCGTGCACTGCCTGATCCACGGCTGCCCGGTCGTCCGGGTGGACATTGCGCAGGAACGTCTGCCAGGTCGGGAGAAACGCCTTGGGAGGGTAGCCAAAGATCCGGAACGCCTCGTCGGACCACACCTGATCTCCCGTTGCGAGATTCCAGTCCCAGGAGCCCAGATGCGCCACACGCTGCGCTTCGGCGAGTGCCGCCTCGGTATCGCGCAGCGCTTCCTCGGCCCGCTTGCGCGCCTCAATTGCCCGCTTGAGCGAGATGTAGACCGAGGCAGAAGGAATGAGGAGCAGAAAGATCGTCCATGGATAGGTTGCCAGCAGCACGGCGCCGATGATGCCCAGTCCGATCTGGGCAGCTTGGGCGAGCCGCTCCACCACATCAGCCCGGATGACTGCCCGGTTCCACCCCGCCAGGATAGAGATGCCGGATTGCAGCGCGACCATGGTCGCCACCGCGATGTCATTCACGGCAATCGCAGCCAGACCCGCCAGCAGCATCATCCCAATCAGCCGCAGGTCCTCAAAGTGGTGCGTCTCCGGGTTCCATCCTCCGAGCGCGAGGATGCCAGCCCCGGCGGCCGCCTGCAGCATGGCCTGCGCCGTGTTGAAGAGGGTCTGTGCCGTGTCCTCGTTTCGCAGCCGGTGTGCCAGTGCCGCGCCAGCCCCGGCAACGAGGATCGCGTAGCCTGGCTTGAGGGTCAGAATCGCCGTGACGAGGAACGTAGTGTCCAGATACAGATGCGTTTTGAACGAGATTGGGAGCGGAAACAACCAGGCAACCGTGATGAGCGCAGCCAGCGCGATCGCGAGCGTCACCTGCGGCAGCGTGGGTAGCCCCGCCCGAACCAGGCCAAACAGCGCCAGGGCTGCAGCCGCGCCTGCCAAGCCGGCGATGAAGCGCCGCGCGGAGGGAAGGAGCGAATTCATACCCGAGCTCCCACGGGATGGGCAGGTTGTAACTGCTCGCCAGATGATGCTGGCGCGAGGACTGCTCGCAACCCATCCCCCATCAGCATAATGTGCGGCCAACCATTCGGGTATGGCCAAAAGGGCCATCTGGTCCGGTTCTGGCGTAGACGAGGCTGGGCGACCCGGCTACTATGACTCACTGACAAGCCGGTGCGTGCAGGCAGCCCAGACAAAGGAGGCAATGCGTGGGACGGCTGCGGTGCTTGACCTTCCTCGTGACGCTGGTCAGCTCATTCGTTATTCCAAATTACGCGGGGTGGGCAGCCACCGAACAGCCCGTCAGCAGCCTGCTGCCCGATCCAGCAACCTTCGGCGATGGCTGGACAGTCGTGCAATCAAGCGCACTCCAACTGCCAGCCGAGGCCTTCCAGGAGGGGGTCAGCGCGGTATACGCCGGGCCGGCCGGAGCACGGGTGACCGTGCTGGTGATGCGCGAGACGACCGAGCGCGTGGCGGTCCGCAGATCGTGGGAAGAGGCATTGACCCTATTCGATCGGGCCAGCCGGGAAACTGCACGGAATCGCAACCAAGACGAGTACCTGGCGACGCTTTCACCGCCGCAGGGTTGCCTTGAGGCAAAACGGCTGGAAGGAACGGTCAAATCCATTGGTCTGGATACCGGCATTCCTGCCGGCATCACCCTGTGCGCTGCCAGCCCTGGCCTGATCGTGCTGGTTGCCGCCTCGGGCACCGTGCTCGGCGCGACCGGCCACGCGGCCGCTGATGCCATCATCGAGCTGATGCTGAGCGCACAGCCGGCAGCGGTGCTGCCCACGAGGTAACGACACCATGCGCGAGATCACCCCAACCGCTCCATGGGATGAGGAAATCCCTGATCCATCACCCGGCGCCCGCTCGCTGGCTGAGGAGATCAGCCCGGACGATTGGCGCCTGTACCACCTGATGCGCGAGCTTGCCAACGAGGATCGCGCCCGGGTCATTGCCTTTGCCGAGATGCTTGCCACGCTCCGCCAGGCGTCTGCCGCGGCCCAGCAGCGGTCGAGCTAGCAGCACGGCACCGGACAGCACCACGCGTTCGCCGCGATAATGTGCGCGGCGGGAGCGTGGAGCGCGGCGCGCCTCCGCCCTGGCAGATCAGGCCGTCCGCGCAAGGTTGGGGGAAGCGGCGTTGCCGACGACGATTATCGAGGGCGGCACCATCGTCACCGATACCGCCCGCTTTCGGGGCGACATCATTATTACCGGCGAGCGCATCACCGGGATCACGACGGATGCTCGTGGCATGTTTGCTGACGAGCGGATCGACGCCAGCGGGCTGTTGGTACTTCCCGGCGGGATCGATGTCCACACCCATTTCCGCGAGCCAGACGAGTTCACCAAGGAAGGCTTCGCGACCGGGAGTGCTGGCGCCGCGGCTGGTGGGATCACCACGGTGGTCGAGATGCCCCAAGCCGACCCGACGACCGTGACCCCGGAACAGTTTCGCACCAAGCGCGACCGCATCCGTCGCACCGCATTTGTAGACATGGCGCTGTGGGGCGGCATCATCGGGCCACCACGTCAGGATGCCGCGATGGTGCAGGAAATGGCTGCCGATGGCGCGGCGGGCTTCAAATCGTTTATGGCCTCCTCGAGCCCCTCGTTCCCGGCGGTGGACACCGACAAGCTGCTCTGGGCGATGCGGATCGTCGCGGAAACCCAGCTCCCCTATGGACTCCACGCGGAAGATGATGTGCTTCTGAGTGCCGGATTGCGCCGGACCCAGGGTGCCGGCCGCAAAGACCCGATGGCGCACGCGGAATCACGCCCGCCGGTCGTCGAGGCGGTCGCTGTCGCGGTTGCGCTCTATCTGGCCGAGACAACCGGTTGCTGGATTCATATCTGTCACTGCGCCTCGGCCGAGGCATTGCGTCTGATCGCCGAGGCGCGCGCCCGCGGCGTCCGCGTGACCGTGGAAACCTGCCCACACTACCTTGCGCTCAACACGGATGACCTCTGTGCCCTGAAGGGGTTCGCCCGGTGTGCGCCAGCGCTGCGCGATCAGGAGGAGGTCGAGGCGATCTGGCCCTATGTACTGGACGAAACGGTTGATGTGATCTGCTCCGACCACTGCGGATTCACCAAAGAGAGCAAATCCGCCGGGGAAGAGGATATCTTCAAAGCCCCGCTCGGGTTGGCCGGCGTGCAAACGTTGCTGCCCGTGTTCTATGACACGGCAGTGCACCAGCGGGGGATGGACGAGACGCAATTCGTCCGGCAAATCGCGACGAACCCAGCCCGGATCTTTGGCCTCTATCCTCGCAAGGGCACCATTGCTCTGGGCTCGGATGCCGACATCGTGCTCTTCGATCCGCGCCGGTCCTGGGTTGCGCGAGGCGACGATATGCTGCACCGGCAGAAGTGGACGCCATTTGAAGGCAAGACCATCACAGGCCGGGTGATTCGCACGATCCGGCGGGGAGAAACGATCTACGACGATCAGCGTGAAGGGGCAGCACGGCTCCCCGCCGCTCCTGGCTCTGGCCGGTTCCTGCCCCGTGGCTATGGTGAGCGGGAAGACCTCGTCGGCACCCTTGCTGATCTTCGTTTGCTCTAAGGCATCGTGCATGCGCGACGCTCCGGCGTGGCGCGTGGTGGAACGACATTGCACGGCCTTCCTTCCACACCACGAGGCGAGATCCCTCGCTCTGCACACCATCCATCCCACCCGCGCTTCGCGAGCGCGCTCCCGCGAGCGGGCTGATCTCAAGGCGACGGCTCGCGCCGGTGCGTCGCGCATGCGACGCGCGCTCGGCGCTGCAACGTCCGCTACCGACTCGCTGGCACGGACAAGATTGTCCGCAATTCCGGACCAGGGTATGATTGACCAGACGCGCCAGTAGGGGGAAGGCTACCGGCGCTGATCCGGCACAACGGCGCACCATAGATGACGAGGAGTCTTCCATGTTTGGTGGAGCGCGTCTCCTCCTTGCGCTCGCCTGTATTCTGATTCTCGCGTCCTTGTTGGCGGTGATTCTGCTGGCCGCCTCCCTGTGGGCGACCTTCGCTCACGGTTGAGCCGGCCCGAGCAATGTGATGGATCCAGCAACTCCGCTCATCTGGCACAGCCATGGCCGTGCTCCGGGCCGCCCGGGCTCGCAGTCACTCACCGATCGTATGTCGGCTGCTCCAGCAGCGGCACGTTGTCGATCAGCCGCACCGCGCCGAGACGCACGGCCACGATGGCACGGGCGCCAGGCACCAGGCGATCCAGAGGAGTGAGATCTTCCCCATCAACGATCGCCAGGTACTCAACCCTGATATCGGGAGCCACGGCCAGCCGCTCCTGACCGATCCGGAGGAGCCGCTCCACCGAGCCCTCACCGGCGCGAGCGGCATCGGCCATGGCGAAGAGCGCTTGCGGGACCGCTACAGCCTGCTTCCGCTGCTGGGGCGTTAGGCGCGCATTGCGGGAGCTAAGGGCTAGTCCATCCGCGTCTCGCACCGTCGGGCAGCCGACGATTTCCCCAGGGAGGCGGAGATCGCGATGCAATCGCCGCACCACGAGCAACTGCTGGTAATCCTTCTCGCCAAAGTAAGCACGGCGGGGACGAACCGTATTGAGCAGGATGGTGACCACGGTTGCCACTCCCCGGAAGTGCCCTGGGCGCGCCGCCCCCTCCCAGCGCTCGGTCAGGCCGCTGACCTCAACCGCCGTGGCAAACCCCGGTGGGTACACCGTGGCCACATCCGGCGCGTAGACGAGGTCTGCCCCAGCGTCGGTGGCGTAGGCCACATCCCGCTCAAGATCGCGAGGATACCGAGCAAGATCGGCCGGGTCATCAAACTGCGTCGGGTTGACAAAGATGCTGACAACGGTGACCTCGTTCTCGCGCGCCGAGCGCTGGATGAGCGCGGCATGGCCAGCATGGAGTGCCCCCATGGTGGGAACAAACCCAACCACCCGATTGCTGAGGACGAGTTGCAGCGACGCTGGATCCGCAATAACGCGCGTCATCGTGCATCACCTAGCGCCTACCCATCATCCGCCACGCCCAATTCCGCCTCAAGCTCGCTCAGCACGGCTGGCGGGAGCGTGAACTGGTGCTCCTCAGCCGGGAAAACACCAGACCGCACGTCATCAATGTAGGTGGCAAATGCGCGGGTCATGTCCTGTCCAAACGTGGCATAGCGCTTGACAAACCGCGGCGTGAACCGGTCATCCATCCCGAGCAAGTCGGCAGCGACGAGAACCTGGCCATCACACGCTGGCCCAGCGCCAATGCCAATCGTTGGGATTGGGACTCGCTGCGTGATGAGCGCGGCCAGCTCCGCTGGCACGAGCTCTATCACGAGCGCGTAGGCGCCGGCCTCCGCGATCGCCTCGGCATCAGCGATGATCTCACGCGCCGTTTGCAGATCACGCCCGCGCACGCGGAACCCTTCGGCGAGCGCAGCCGACTGCGGCGTCATTCCAATATGTCCCATCACCGGAATGCCAGCGTCAACGATCGCGCGAACGCGTGACGCCATGGTGCGCCCACCTTCGAGCTTCACTGCGTCGGCCGCGCCTTCCTTGATGAGCCGGCCCGCATTGGCGATCGCCTGCGCATCGCTCACGTGATACGTGAGGAACGGGAGATCGGCGACCACATGGGTCGCCGGCGCCCCACGGCGCACCGCGCGGCAGTGATGCAGGATGTCGCTGAGGGTGACCGGCACCGTCGATTCATACCCGAGCACAACCATGCCGAGTGAATCGCCCACCAAGATGAGGTCCATGCCGACTGCTTCAGCGATGCGAGCAGTTTGCGCATCGTACGCCGCGATCATCGCCAGCTTTGGGCCTGCCTTCCGCGCCCGGATGTCCCCAATGCGAAGTTTCTGTCGCTCTGCCGATCCCATCGCGCTTTCGGTCCTGCCTCTACGCGAGCGGTCAGCGCTCAGCCAGCAGCCGCCGGGAATCAGTGCCTACGCCTGGCTGCTGACTGCCTCACCCCTGAACGCTGAGCGCCGCTACCTAACTCCCGGTCCCTGGCTGCCGACTCCTGACAGGGGCTCTGGCTCGGCTTCGGCATGGTGAAAGGCGCCGTTGAGCGGCAACGCCCGCTGTGCGCCTTCTGGCAACGTCTGCAACGCTGCCGCGACGAAATCCCGGAAGAGCGGATGTGGGCGTGTTGGCCGGCTGCGGAATTCGGGGTGGAACTGCACGCCAATAAAGAAGGGATGGTCGCGCAGCTCCATAATTTCGACGAGCTGCCCATCCGGCGACACGCCACTGGCGATCAGCCCTGCTTCAGCCAGGGCCTCCCGGTACGCATTGTTGACTTCAAAGCGATGCCGGTGCCGCTCAAACACCACGGGCTCGCCATAGGCAGCGGCCGCCTTCGTTCCCGGCTCCAGGCGGCAAGGCCACAGGCCAAGGCGCATCGTTCCCCCCATCTCGACGCCACGCTGACCGGGCATCAGGTCGATCACTGGATGCGGCGTCTCAGGGTCGATCTCTGTCGAATTCGCCCCCGCAAACCCGCAGACATTCCGTGCGACCTCGATCACCGCCATGTGCAGCCCGTAGCAGAGTCCGAGGTACGGCAGCTTGTGCTCTCGGGCCCATTGCGCCGCCAGCACTTTCCCTTCAGTGCCCCGGGGACCAAACCCTCCGGGCACCACGACGCCAGACACCCGCCGCAACTGGCGGTCAAGCTCCTCTGCGGTAACGGTCTCTGAGTTGATCCAAACAATCTCAGGAACCGCGTCATGGGCAAGGGCGGCGTGCGTCAACGACTCCATCACGCTCATATATGCATCGTGCAGGTCAACGTACTTGCCGACCAGCCCAATGCGCACCGGCCGGCGCGGCGTCTTGAGCCGGTCAACAAGCTCGCGCCACTCCCGCAAATCCGGCGATGTCCGCTCAAGGCCAAGGTGTTCCGCGATATAGTCGCCCAGCCCAGCTTCTTCGAGCATCAACGGCACCTCGTAGATCGTCTCCGCCGTTGGCAATGGAATGACGGCTTCAGGATCGACATCGCAGAAGAGCGCGATCTTCTCTTTCACCTCGTTGGGGATCGGGCAATCGGCCCGGCAGACGATGACATCCGGCTGGATACCCATCGATCGCAGCTCACGGACGCTCTGCTGAGTCGGCTTCGTCTTCAGCTCGCCCGTGGTGCCGATACGCGGCAATAACGTGACGTGGATATACAGCACATGTTGGCGGCCGACTTCACGGCGCATTTGCCGGATCGCTTCGAGGAATGCCTGTCCCTCAATATCGCCGACCGTTCCGCCAACTTCAACGATGACGATATCTGAAGCATGCTGCCGGGACGCGAGACGAATCCGGCTCTTGATTTCATTCGTAATGTGCGGAATGACCTGGATCGTTCCTCCGAGATAGTCACCCCGCCGCTCTTTGGCGATCACCGCCGAGTAAACCTGTCCAGTCGTTACGTTCGAGGCCCGCGAGAGATTTTCGTCAATGAACCGCTCGTAATGTCCCAGATCGAGGTCGGTCTCCGCCCCATCGTCGGTCACGAAAACCTCGCCATGCTGGTAGGGAGACATCGTTCCCGGGTCGACATTCAGGTACGGATCGAGCTTCATAATCGAGACGCTGGCCCCACGGCTCTTGATCAACCGCCCGATTGACGCCGTCGTGATCCCCTTCCCCACCGAGGACACCACGCCGCCTGTCACAAAGATGTATTTCGGCATCGCTCCCTCTCCCAGCCGTGATCCTTCAGCCAGCCACGCCTACCAGGCTCAACCGGCGAAGGCGAGACGAACCAGCGCCGGGGCGAATGATTTTTGGGAAGCGGCAGCCACGCCCCGCTTTGTTGGCGCCGCTTTTCCCCGCACAAAGACGGGAGGCGACGCCGGTGCGCCGCCTCCCGGGCTCTCCATCTGACACCGTCGCTGTGGACCAGGTTGGGGGTGACGAGCACCACCGGCGGCATTCTGCCGGGCCGTTAGCGTTGTCACCATGGCCCACCACCGGCTCATCGCTTCGCTGCCTCACTCTCTGGGGTCAGGACCACAAGCCGCATCGTCTCCCCCAGGTCTGTTTGCCGCAGGACGAGCTTTTCTTCCGCTTCAGGCATCTGGACGCCGAGATGCTTACAAAACGCCTCAACCGTGCCAAGCTCCCGATCGCCGATCGCGGTGGCAAATTGCATGGGAATGACGACTTTCGGCTCAAGCTGGCTCACGATCTCGGCAGCCGTTGCCGCATCAATAACCGTGCCTCCTCCAGCCGGAATTATCAGAACATCAGGATCACCCAGTGTTTCCGCTTGCTCGGTCGTGAGCGGATGGCCCAGATCACCGAGATGGCAGACCACCATGCCCTCGATCTCGAAGAGGTAGACGGTGTTATGACCGCGCTCTGCTCCCCGGCGCGCATCATGGTAGGTGCGAATCCCGGTGATGAAGACATCGTGCATCTCATACTCGCCAGGTCCACGGATCACCTGGTATTCGGGACGAAGCGCATCGAGATTCGTGTGGCCCGGGTGGTCGTGGGAAATGGTGACGATGTCGGCAGATTGCTTCGGGAAGGAATAGCCTGTGATCTTCCCAACCGGATCGGTGATAATCGTCGCTTCCCGAGCCCGGATCCGAAAGCAATTATGCCCATACCAACGAAACTCAGCCATAAATGCTCATATCCTACCCCTGCCCCGCGAGCAGGGCGGAGCAGCTCCATCATGCCCGCGGAACCCTCAAGAGTGCGCGGCATGTTCGAAATGTCAGTGGGGGCTGCCTAGTTTCAACCGTTCCTTCGCGCGGTAGCGAAGCAAAGCACGCGGAACATCAATGCCACTCACGGTGGCTCTGCATCCGCAGCCTCTCGCAGTGTACCACGCGCGCTCGCGTGCCGTCATCCCCCGTTGCCGCGGAAATGACGGCGTACGTTCGCAGATGAACGTAGCAGGTTCCTGCTACGCCTCGTCGCTCGCCGCGCTCTCTTCCTCACCAGCGAGCACGTCCTGCAGCACCGCCCGGACCGTCTCGTAGCGGAAGCCTTTCCGCATCAGGTAGGCGCCGAGACGCCGCCAGCGCACCTGCGGATCGAGCTGCCGGTAGCGCGGCAGTTTCGCTTCCGCAAGCTGCCGGGCTGCCGCCTGCTCATCGACACCGGCTTCGGCAATCGCCTCCCGGATTACCTCGCGATCGACACCCTTGAGCCGCAGCTCTTGAGCGAGCAACTGCCGTCCTCGCGGGCGGTTCGTCTCCCGCTGCTCGATCCAATACCGGGCAAACGCCTCGTCATCGACGTAGCGCCACGTCACCAGCTTTTCAATCACCGTCTCAATCACCGGAGGTGCAAATCCGTGCCGCTCCAATCGCTGGCGGATTTCCCGCTCCGAGCGTGGCCGGCGTGTCAGCAAGCGAAACGCCGCCTCCAGCGCTTGCTGCTGGCGCTCGAGCTCGCGTAGCGCGGCCACGCGCTCCTCCGAGAGCTCCTCACCGACCGCAAGACCCTGCTCGGCAGCGAGCAGCCGCGTCATGCCAAAGGCAAAGACGCCATCAAGGAAGACGCTCACCCGCTCGGGATCGTGCGCTTGCTGCGTGATGGCGGTGATTACACCGCGGGAAGGCGCTGGGGGCTCTTGGTTCGGAGACGGCGAGGCGCGGCGCTTCATGATCTCACAGTACCGCGCCCTTGTGGTGCAAGGCAAACCCGGATCCGCTGTGGACTCGTTGGGCCTGGCCCTGCTCAGTAAGCAACCTGCTCCGGTGCTGGCGCTCCGGCCGCGCACAAGGGGCATGCGTCCGCCGAATATGCTGGGTAGACATCGTTGAGCAAGGCATAGACCGGAAGATTGGCGATCTTTTCGGGGCCGAGACTCCAAAGCGTGGCGATGCCAACCACCGTCGCACCGTGGGACGAGACGACGCTAGCAAACTGCGTCATAGTTTGCCCACTCACGATCAGGTTATCGACGAGCAGCACGCGGCAGCCCGCGATATACCTGATGAGCTTCTCTGCAATCGTCAGTCCGCCATCCGTCGGTGTGGCATCCACCACCTTCGCTTTAGGTTCCAGAAAGTAGCCCACCCATTGCGCGAGGCCAGCCCCCCAAATCGACGGTGTAGCGACAGTCGTGAGATGGTCCGTAAAAAACCGCTTGGCAATGGCATAGCCCATCCGGCTGGCCAGCCCCGGATCAGCCAGCAGCAGGTCGCGATCCAGGAGACCAGCGCTATGGCGGCCGGAGCGAAACGCAAAGTGACCCTCGCGGAGCATCCCGTCGCGATGCATCACCGCAAGGATCGCCGGATCGACCGTTGCTATCCCATCGGTACTCATGCGATGTTCGATCAGCACCATCTTGCAGTCATCCTGGCTCAGGCGCGGGGGATCGCTGCCAGGAAGCATAGCACGAGAACGGCACTGAACGGCGGCGCGATCATCGTCCAAGCCGGATGCGCGTCGCTATTCCCACCGCCAGCGATGAAGTCCTCCAGTGGGGCGGGTGCTGTTGCCGGTGCGGATCGAGCGCATGCGCGACGGTTGCTCACCGTTGCGATAAGCCGTTCCCCCAACGATGCGTAAATGAGGAGCGCGGCTGTTCTCAACCGGACCGGATGAGCGCGCTCGCGGCCGGAGCACCGCGCGCAGCTTCTGGAGGAGAGCATGCGGGAAGCTCATAGATCCTCCCTCGCACAGTGGGCGAGTGCGCGATCACCGCACCAGCGTAAGCGCCATGCCAAGAATAACCAGCGTCAGGATCAGCGTTGCCAGAACTGGGAACCAATCCATGGCAACCACTCGCAGCGCTTGGGCACGACTCCGAGCGATCTGAGGTTGCGAGTGGTAGTGGTAGACAAGCTCGTATGGGTGAATTCGGCCCATCACTGACCCTCCTTCGTTGACCTTCCGCCCCCCAAGTGGGCTAGCCCTCTCGGCCACCATCCTAGGACGTTTATCCTAACCCGGCTGCGACAATCGTCCATGGCTGGATCGTCCTGTCGTGGCAGGATCAATGTCCCGGTTGTTCGGGAGAAAGGTCCCGCGGTGGGCTGGGAGGTCAGTGATGCCGGCCGGCTAGCGCCTCGACCAAGTCGAGGAGGGCATCGCGGGCAGGATTCGGCTGGGGGCCCGTCGCCGCCAGCAACGCTGCTCGGGCCTGGTCGTGCAGCGCGGCGATCTGCTGCTCCACCGCCGAGCGCACATCATAAGCCGCTAATAAGGCGAGGACGCGCTCAATGCCGTGCGCGGCAATCTCTGGCTGGCTGTAGAGCGTGTCAAGCTCCTCCCGCTCCTGATGGCTGGCTCGCTCGCGCAGGATGAGGATCGGCAAGCTTTGCTTACGCCGGCGAATGTCATCGGCCGCAGCCTTGCCCGTTGCTTCCGCTTCTCCCCAGATCCCCAGGAGATCATCGCGGACTTGAAATCCCAAGCCGAGCGCGAGCCCGAAGGCCGCGAAGCCGTCGGCAACCGGCTCGCTAGCGCCGCCGGCCAGTGCCCCGCCCCAGGCGGCAAAGCGCACGATGGCCGCCGTCTTCCCCGCGATCATCCGGTGGTAATCGGCAGGAGTCACGTCGTCACGCCCCTCAAATTGCAGATCGAGCACCTGCCCTCGCACGATGGCGATCGTGGTACGGTCGAAGGCCTCGGCCAGGCGCAGCGCGAGATCGTCGGGCACGCCCCCTTCGCGCAACCGGTAGAGCGCCAGATGCGCGCTCGCGAACAGTGCATCGCCTGCGTTGATCGCCTGGCTACTCCCCCACAGCGACCAGACTGTCGGCCGGTGGCGCCGGGTTGGGCTCTGGTCCTGAATATCGTCGTGAATCAGCGTAAAGTTATGCAACAACTCAATGGCCGCCGCCAGCGGCGCCGCGCGAGCCGGATCGCCCCCGACCGCCGCACAGCTTAGAAGCGCGACCAGCGGACGGATCCGCTTGCCCCGATCAATCGTCTCTTGGCTCACCGGCTCAAATGATGAGGACACCCACCCCAGGTGATACCGCGCCATCCCAGTCAGGAGCGGCGCCTCCCCATCGACCGCTTGGATCGCCTCCTCCAAATAGGGATCGATCAGCGCATCGACGTCGACCGGGAACGCAGCCACAGCCCCACCCTGCACTCGCTTCCTTGACACGCCCAACCGTTCGCACTCCTCTATCATGCGCTCACAACCGCAGGCGGCCCCAGGGGCATGGTCGCCCGCGCCACCGCACCCACGGGTTGCTCACCATCCATAGGATGCACAATATCGTACACTATGTCTGAGTGGCTCTGAACGAGGCCACAAACGGCGTAGGCGCCTGTCCCGTGGTGACGGCAGGTGTAATTCTGGATTGGGACACCCGTGTGCGCCGGCTAACGAAGGTGGTGTGAAACGATGTTTTATCTCGATCCCATGTGGCTGCTGTTCATGCTGCCTGGGTTTCTGTTCATGATGTGGGCGCAGAGCAAAACCCGCGGCGCCTACCAGAAGTTTAGCCGCGTCCGGAACTCCGTGGGGATCACCGGCGCCGAGGCGGCTCGCCGGGTCCTCCAGAGCAGCGGCATTTACGACGTTGCCATCGAGCCGATCCCGGGCGAGCTTACCGATCATTACGATCCGCGGCATCGCGTGCTGCGGCTGTCTCAAGGTGTCTACGGCGTGCCCTCGATCGCAGCGATCGGCATTGCGGCACACGAGGCGGGGCATGCGATCCAGCACGCGAAGGGGTACGCCCCATTGCAGTTCCGCACAGCGATTGTCCCGGCAGTGAATATCGGCTCGAATCTCGGGTTTATTTTGCTGCTGATCGGCATCGTCATTGGGATTGTTGAGCTAGCATGGGTCGGCGTCGCCCTGTTCGCACTGACGACGGTGTTCGCGCTGGTCACGCTTCCGGTGGAGTTCGACGCGTCCCGGCGAGCGCGCCAGGAGCTTGCACGGCTCGGGCTGATCGACGGTGGCGTTGCCGGCGGCAGCGAGGGCCAGGCCGTGGCCCAGGTCCTCAACGCCGCCGCCTGGACCTACATCGCGGGGTTCGCCATCTCGGTGCTGCAACTCCTCTACTATGTCAGCCTCCTCACGGGGCGCCGGAACGATTAGCCGGCTCGCCGCAGGATGCGAGGTATGCGTCTGCGGCGGCACGGATGCTGAGCCACACGAGCGGGGTCTTGTGGCCCCGCTCGCTGTTCACCCTTTGATCGTCGCTATCGTCGCTGCAATGCAAAGGCCGCACGCATCTCGCCAACAATCCACCCGTTGTGATTCTTGACCTCCGGCGGGTGACAGGCGAGCAGCGCTTCAGAAAACGAGCCATCCACAACGTCGAGTTGCCGCAGCACCGAGGCAATCACGACTGGGTGAGCCCGGAACGAGCCATCGGCAATCCGGATCGCGATGCCAAGGCCCAACTTCGGCAATCCGACACATAACAGCCCTTCCGCGCCGCTTTTGGCGACGATTTCTCCCTTTCCCAGTCGCATCAGATCGGAAACAAGTTCTCCCTGACCTGCTACGTTCTCTGGGTAGTGCATCATCGCATCGCGCAGCCGTGTTAGCGCCTCGGCATGCGCCCCGCCAGCACCGTGAGGAACGCGATCTGGCGCCGCCAGGGTCGCATACGCTCGCGCGAACGACGCGAGCGTCGTGCCAAACGTCGGCACGCTACACCCATCTACAGCCACGGCCAGACCGGCTGGGCTGACGCGGCACACCTCAGCAACAATGCCACGGATCATGCGCTGCAGCGGATGGTCCGGCTGCCGGTAATCATCGAGCGGAAAACCGAGCTGCAAGCAACTCGCTAGCATGCCCGCGTGCTTGCCCGAGCAGTCACAATGCAATGGCGATGGCGGTACGAGGCCAGCCAAGACCTTCCCGGCTTCCTGAGCGTCTGCCGGGAGGGGACACCCGCAGCGCAATGCCGCCACGGGCAAACCAAGCTTCGCCAGCATGGCCGCGACTTGGTCCTGATGGTGCCGTTCAGCGTTGTGAGAAGCGCAGCAGAGCGCGAGTTCCGCGCTCGTCAGCCCGAACCGGTAAGCGGCGCCGCTTTCCACGACAGGGATGGCTTGGAAGGGCTTGGCCGAGGAGCGAAAATACGCAAACTGCTCCGGGTCTCCCGCCCATGCAACAACGTCGCCATTGACATTGCAGACAACCACTGATCCAGCGTGCACGCTCTCGACGTACCCACCGCGGGTCACTTCTGCCAGCACTGTTACCACGTTGCACCCCAAATCATGACGTATCAGGAGTCACGTGCCGGCGTCAGGACACCGTGAGGGACGCACCCCTTCCCCAACCTGAGTGCGACAAATGGCGCCCGGACACGCGTCCAGCCCCACCCCCGGCCTCCTGCCCCCATCACCGGTTTCCGATTCCTTCCTCCAGGAGCGTCGTCTCAGCGAATTCGGGTGTCGGGAAGACAATGATCACGTGCATCTCATCAGCGCCGGTGTTGCGGAAGCCATGCGGCACGCCAGGCGGGATGTAAAGACTTGTACCGGGTTCAATTGGCACCGTCTCACAATCAAGGACAGCCTCCCCCGTTCCCCGGAGAAACATCAGAGCTTCTTCCACAGGATGGGTATGCAGCAGAACACGCTCACCTGGTTGGAGCCACTGCTGACCAAGGAACAGTGACGTTGATCCGACCTGGCGTGTGACGATATGCTGTGACGGCAGTCCGCTCGGGCTCGGCACAATCGGCACGTTTGTGTGAAGAATGCGCGCACCTCGCACAATCGCTCCCCTCTACGCAACGTTTCCTACGCTCAGAAGTCTATCCGAAGCCAGCTCGCCGCCGCTGGCCAGTACACTCTGTAAGGGCGGTGCGAGGCACCGGACAGGCAGTGGCCAGACTCTGGGGATGGTCGGTGTCGAAACCACGTGAGATCGGCATACGTTGCTGAGTCAGAGAACAGGTGCTGCCACGGAGAGAGAGGCATGTCGAACCTTGGTCGCTTTCACCAGAGTCAACACCGGCTGACGCGACGAATGGCTCTCCGCGCTGGAGTCGGCCTGGCGGGCACGATCCTGCTCCCTACGAGCAGGCGGACCGTCCAGGCCCAGGAAGTGGTTGAGGAAAGCGCAATTGACCGGTCGCGGTACTTCGCGGAAACCGGCCATAACCTGAAAAATCCATTTCTGGCGCGCTGGCTCCAGGCTGGCGGTGAGCGCATCCTCGGCGTTCCCCTCTCCGAAGAGCGGTATGATCCTGACCTCGGAATTGTTCAGACATTTGAAACCCTGACGCTCGTTTACGATCCAGCGCTCGAATCCCCGTGGGATGTTCAGGCGGCGCATCTGCCGAAGGAGCTCCATGCCAGCCTGGCTCCCGCCTCCGCCCGGCGCCGCGTAACCGGCTGTCCAACAACAGCGCGCTCGTGCCGCTTCTTCCCCGAAACGGGGCACACCATCAGCGGACGCGTTGCTGAGTTCTGGGAGAGTCACGGCGATCTGCCGATCTTCGGTCTTCCATTGTCAGAGCCATTTGCCGACCCCGAAACCGGCACGACCGCCCAACTCTTCGAGCGCGCTGTTATTGAAGATGCAGCCGGCGGCGTGCGGCTGCGCCCCCTTGGACGATTGCTGGCCGAGGCCAGTGGGCTCCTCAGCGACCCTGCATTCCAGCCCGCGCCACCGACCAAAGGGGAGACGAAACTGGTGAAGTCGCCCGAGGGTCTGCGGCTGCGGGCAGGTCCCAGCCTCGATGCCGAAATTATCGTAGTCTTGCCCGACAATGCCGAGTTCATCAGCGTGCCAAATAGTCGCGGCGAGTGGATCCCGGGCTATGCCGACGGGTACGCTGGTTGGGTCGCTGCCGAGTACTTGAAAGATCCACCACCGCTGCCCAAGATCACCCGTGCCCAATGGAATCCCGAGATCTGGCAGGGAGCGGCGCTTGGAGAGACGAACGTCCGCTCGGAGCCGACAACAAAGGCCGAGATCGTTGACATTCTGGAATACGGCGATCCGGTCACGGTCAGCGCATGGGTGCGAGGCGAGGAAGTGTTCCAAGGGGCGGATCAATGGGCGGAAATCGGCCCGGGGCGGTTTGTCTACTCCCGCAACATTGGGCGGAACGCGCCCGTGCTGCCGCCACCGCTGCCAGCCGATGCTCCAGCCTCCGGCCGGTGGATTGACGTCCACCTGATCCAGCAGTTGATGACCGCGTATGAGGATCGCAACCCGGTTCGCGTCGCGGTGACCACCACCGGCATGGCAGGCTGGGAGACCCCGACGGGACTCTTCTCCATCCTTGTGCGCGTGCCGAACGAAACGATGACCAGCGGCGCTATCGGAGCAGAGCATTATTACAAGCTCGAAGACGTGTTATTCACCCAGTACTTCACGGACTTTGGGCACGCGATTCACTTTGCCTGGTGGCGCACGCCGGAGACCATCGGCCGGCCCGGGAGTCACGGCTGTCTCAACCTCCTGTTGGACGATGCCCGCTTTTTCTGGGATTGGGCAGACATCGGCACGCCGGTGTTTATTCACACCTAGGGCGGCTGGCAGGGTTCCAGCGCAGACCCGGGCCGTAGCGCTCTGGAATCGTCCCGTTCGAGACTGCGCGAGCGTACGCAGCGGGGGATGTTGCATCGCGCTCACGGCGTGGCTGCACGCTGCACGCGACTGCCTTGAAGTGCGGAGATCAGACTCGGGCCGCCTTGTCGGGAGCGGCGGGACTTCTTTGCAGGCGACGCGAAAAGGGGTAGCCAGCAACGCGGCTACCCCTCACCGTGCCTGTGCAAACAGTACGGCCGCTACGACTCCGAGAATCCGTCCAACAATTGGTCGCGGATCGGTACCTGCTGGTCGTACGCGCGCTGTGGGACGTTCTGGCGGAAGATGAGCAGGACATCGTTGGCCAGGGTGCGGCACTCAATGTACAGGGTCAGATCGGCGGTTTGGCCGTCCTGCGATGTGAACGTGTAGTTGAGCGCAACCCATGCTCGCCGGGCATTGCCACCCCGGATCTCCTCGCCATCGTCCCCGATCCGTGGCTCAACGTTGCTGTTCGTCTCACGGGTTGGCAGTTGCCGCTCGAAAAAGTTGACGCAATCGGTCGCGCTGACATCAGCCGCCGTCTGCCCGAGGAACGAGGAATAGCTGAGCCCGTTCCACAGGCCGAGAAAGTCGATCGGCCCCGAATCGCTGGGCTCAGAGGATTCCTCATCCACCTGCCAGACCTTCGGATCATAGGTCACTTTGTAACCGTAGCTCGGGCTGGTATAGGTCGTGCCTTGGGTCGTGGTGCCATCTCCACCCGAATCATCATCTGGGGGCGGCGGCGGCCCATCATCATCGCCACCACTGGTGCCACCACCTCCACTCAGGCCTTGCCCGAGAAAGACACTCACCTGGGTGCCATTGTCCCGCGCCCGCAACCAGGCGATGCCGCTGAATCCGGAGCTGTTTTGCTCCGCCAAGCCGATGTAGATATCTTGCGCGGTCTCGCTGCCTGTCACGTCGCCGCACGCCACGGGGTCTCCAGCGGCGTCAGCAACCACTACTGCGGTACCGTCGGCAACAAGGTCTGGCAATGACACATTAATGGTTCGGAACGCTGTTTCGACGCCACCTTCTTGCGCTTTGAGCGCACGTACCTCACTGAGCACATCGCCAAGATTGTCACAACTGCCGCTGTGGACGGCGGCGGTTCGCCCATCACCCTGCGCGCTCGCGCTTGGTGCGCGTAATCCCAGAACCACAGCCCCGCTGAGCAGCAGAAGCATCACCGAGGCAAGTGATACGACCCGCGCCCTCATCCTTTGCTCCTCTCACGACTCGTGTAGCGACTTCCGTTTGAGCGCTTTGCCGGTGGGTCATGCGGGCCGCTCGACTCTGCCATACCCGGCCCAAAGACCCTGCCACGGCGGAGTGCCGTGGCAAGTCCAGTTCATCCTACTCTCTGAAACCTTTGCGCCATGGTCAGCATGGATGCACACGCCGTACCTTGGATTTAGCCTACGGCAACGCCTCCTCGAGCGTGGCGCGCCCGGCGTCGCGTGCCGTTGCAGCCGCGTCGTCGACCGCCCCTTGCCCCGATACGCTGGCTTCGCGCTCGATGCCAGACGCTCCCTCAGGCTGGATCGAAGAGCCACCCGTCAACCCTTCAAGCGCCTGCGATCCGGCAACGCTGATCGCTGCCTCACGCTCAAGGCTCGAGGTTGTCATGATGGCGCCAGCTTCGAAGTCGAGCCCGGCCGCCTCCCGAGCAGCCTCGCGCTCAAACGGGAGAACCGCATCGGCGAGCGCCGCCGCAGCGACGACGTTTGCCGCCCGGTGGGCAGCCTCGCGCTCTGCGGCGCTGACGGAGCCGGTCAGCGCGTCCAGATCGACGTTCTGGATCGAGACTCTGATGGCTTGTCGCTCCGTTTCGCTGGCCGCATCGGCTTCAGCCGGCACAGGCATCGACTCCTGTCCGGTGAGCTCGAGCGTCACCGATTCATCTGGCCAGCCCAGGCGGAAGGCCACGGTCGCGGACGACGCGGCAGCTTCGCGGCCCAGCCCAGCAGCGTTCACTGTTGATTGGATCGGGTCGCGAACGCTGACGCGATCGATCGCATCACCGCTCTCTCCCCGCGAGCGTGAGACGCTCCCGGTGAATGCGCCACGAGCGGCTGAGCGGTCGGCCATGTCCAGTGAGACACCCCGTTTTGAGACAATCGCTTCCCGCGTGATTCCAAGCGCCTGCCGCCCAGCGCTGTTCAGCCCGAACGGCGTGAGCGCCTCGCTCGTCATCGCCCGGCTGACAGTGCGCGTCCGCCCCGAGAGGGCCGTCATGCCCAGCGGCTCCATGCTGGCAGCATCCTTGACCAGACGCTCATCAGGTAGCCCGAAGGGAACGGCCACTCCCTGCCCGGTCGCCTCTCGGACCAGACGCGCAAGCCCACCCGTGGCTCCGGCATACGCCTGGCCGACAAGCTCTGGTGTCGATGCTTCACGAGTCACGGCTGCAAGGCGGTCATCCGTTTGCAGGGCAACCACGCCCCCTGATGAGCCGGCGCTGATGACGAGCATTCCAGCGATGCCCAATGCGGCAAGTGGCAAGGCTCGAGGCCCAAAGCGTCGAAGATCCATGGCTGACCTCACTCCCCGTCGTGTCCGACGATCATGGCCCGGACATTCTCGTCGCCGCACGCGTTGCCTCGAAACCGCTCCGGCGCAAAGCGTCGTTTTCGCTCGTAAATCTTTGCCTAATCTCTGTAACGTTCTGACCCGCAGTCCGAAGCATCTTTGCACGACGACTGTCCTATGTCAATACTGGTCGCCCAATTGCGACAGCAGCACTTTACAGACGTCGTCTTGCGCAATCCGGTTCCCACGCCTCGAGTCTATGACGGCACCACCGAGCACGTCCTTCGAAACGGCCTCAAGAGATCATCTGGCCGTGCCGCCCCTCTCATCCCGCCGCTCCGAGCGACCGCTCCAGGCAGGCAGCGCCGTGTACCATGCCGCCAGGACATTAGTCCCGCGGCAAGGAGGATTTGAGATGGATGGACCGTTGACGTCCAGGAAACCATTACTAGTAGGTAAAAATCCGGCAGGTTTCTGGGGGGAAACACCTTTTGTAGCCCTTGACAGAGCGCACATCACCTTCTACCGTCTTCATCATCTCGCTGACTCACTGGGGCATCAGTGCTACCGTCAGCAATGGTGTAGCATGAGTCCGCCACGATCAAATACGGTTCCAGTGACATTCGTGCAACAGCCACTCGGGACGGAGTGGACTGCTGAGCAGCGCCGCATGCCGCGCGTCATCTCGGCAAGCAAGCGGACCGATATTCCCGCGTTTCATCTGCCATGGTTGGTTGAGCGCGTCAAAGAAGGCTGGGTGTCTGTCCGTAATCCGTTTTTCTACCGTGCCAGCGACTCTGAGCGCTATGCCATCCGTGTGTCGCTCCACCCGGAGGACGTGGCAGGCATTGTCTGGTGGTCAAAAAACTACGGCGTCTACTTGCGGCCCCGCTTTTATCGCTGCTTCGAGATCTACGAGCGCCAGCACGTTCAATTCACGATTAATCCGCGCGGTGAGCGATACGCCTGGCTCGAGCCGGACGTGCCGGATTTGGACGAGGCACTGCGTCAAGTGCGCGAGCTCGCGCACCGCCGCGGACCATCTTCGATTTCCTGGCGTTACGACCCTCTCGTCTTCTGGAACGACGGCGTGTCCGACCATTCCACCTGGGATCCGGAATTTTTCTTGCGCATGTGTGAGGAACTCGGTGCGATCGGCGTGACGACCTGCATCACCAGCATTGTCGACCCGTACAAGAAATTTCTCCTGCGCCTTGGTCGCCTCTATCCCCACGTCATGTTGCGGGAGCCATCTGGCGGCGAACTCGACACCATCGTCGGGACGATGCTGGACATCGCGCGGCAGCATGGCATCGCTATTCACGCCTGCTCCGAGCCACTCCTCGAACGCTATGCCGGGGTGCAGCCTGCGAAATGCATTGATGGAGCGCTCTTTGGCGCAACAACAGCCGCGGCCACTGACCAGCGCATGAAGGGCCGAGAATCCTGTGGCTGCACGCGGCATACCGATATCGGCGACTACGAGCGTCAGGAATGTGGCTACGCCTGTCAGTACTGGTTGCTGTTCACAATAAGCGCGTTCGGCTCGCCGAAGACATAGCGCACCACGACGGTTGTCCGGCGCTTGCCGCGCGGGGGAGCAGATGGCTCCCACTCGACCGTGATCCGGCTCACGAGCCGCTCGATCCACGGCCGTTTCGCGTCCGGGCCGCCGGCCTCGATGGCGTCAAGCTGGTCGCGCAGGCGAGCGAGCACGACGGAGGCTTCGGCCACCTGGGCTTCGATGGCGGTCGCAAGCTCGGCTTGGGCGCGCAGCGCATCGAGCTCAGCCTGCACCTGAGCGCGCTCAGCCGCTACCGCTTCAAGCTGGTCTTCCGCTTCGGCCAGCGTGACCCGGCCACGGCGCACCAGCTCAAGGACGTTGTCCCGGCCACGGTCCAGGGCGGTGAGGCGCGCAAGGAGCCGCTGCCGCTCGGCATCCAGCTCAGCCGTGCGCGAGAGACGGGCGCGGACATGCGCTTGCGCCTCTGCCAGAGCTGGGCCGGGATTGAGGATGAACGCGCGGATGTCGCGCCAGACCTCCGCTTCGAGCCACTCGGCGGCAATCTGCGGTGCCCGGCACCGGCGTTCGGGGCACGCCTCCGTAGCCGGCAGCGCGCCACTACAGCGGTAGTAGCGATACTCCTTCCCCTTGCTGTGGACCACTTGCCCGCTGAACAGGCGGCCGCAGCCGCCGCAGTGAATGAGTCCCCTGAGCAGGTAGGGCCGCTTGCTGTTGCGTCTTGCCATCGCCCGGTTCACCGAGAGTTGCGCTCGCGCGCGCTGCCAGAGCTCTGGCGGCACAAGGACGGGCGCCGCGATCTCGACGGGGCCGTGCCGGGACTCCACGACAAACCGGCCCGTGCAGTAGCCGTCATTGTGGAGCATCGCCCCGATGCGCGACTGCTGCCACCCGCGCGGGTTCTCGTGCTCCTTCCCGTTCGCATAGCGCATGACGGCAGGCACGCCTGCTTCTGTCAGCCGGCGCGCCTCAGCCACCAGCGACGAGCCGGCTGCGATCCGCTCCGCGACCTGGCGGACCACCTCAGCTTCCGTGCCGAGCGGCGTCGGTCGCGTGCTGGGGACCAGCCGGCGATGCTCGTCAAGGTCGTACCCATAGGGGATGCGCCCAACGATCCACTGCCCGCTGCGGGCCACGCGGTCGCGGCCAAGCGTCATGCGCTCGATAATCGTGCTGCGATCGAGTTCGCTGAGCGAGCCAAGCAACTGAAAGACGAAGCGCCCCACGGGCGTGCTCGTGTCGAGTGGCTCGGTTGCTGACCGGAGCGTAACGCCGATCTGCTCCAGCTCCTCATACGCCGTCAGGAGCACGGTCAGCTTGCGGGCAAGCCGGTCAGCGCGGTAGACCAGGACGCTCGTGAAGCGGCCGTCGCGGGCATCGGCAAGCAACCGGCGCCCTTCGGGGCGCTCACCAAGCGGGATCGTGCCGCTGATGCCCTCGTCGAGATACTCACCGGCAACCGGCAGATGGTAGAGCTGGCAGTAACGCCGCAGAAAGTCCAACTGCGCTTGGATGGTCTGCCGCTCGGCTTGATCCTCGCTGCTGACGCGGGCATACAGCGCGACTGGGCCGGTCTCGGGAGTAAGGACGCTTGCTGTAGCCTTGGTGCGCAGGGCGCGTCCATTGGCGCGTGCCATCGTGGTATCCTCCTCAGTGCTCCCGCGCCGCTGACTCCGGCGCGGTGAGCGCTCCTAGCGCGGCCTAGGTCTCCTCTAGGCCGCGGCTTTTCCCTCCATCCTCTCCAACTCGCGCTGCCAGAACGCTTCCAGCTCCTGCGCTCGCACGCGATATCCCATCTTCCCCCCAAAGTTGTGGCCCCGCAGCCGGCCGGTGCGCAGCCACCGCCGGACAGTCTCGACATGCACCTTCAAGCGCTGGGCGATCTCCGCAACCGTCAGCCATTCGTCGTGCTCCATACCGTACCTCCTTTTGGCGCATGATAGCACAACACGGCATGAATGGCCGTCTACGACGCTCGAAGGTCTCTCTCCTCGTCCTCCGCGAATATCGCCCACGTCTCGCGCAGCTCCGCGATCATCGCCTCCACGTCCAGCCACGGCGCCGCATCCAGATCCCCGTCGCGGGCGATGCCGGTCGCATCGCACCAGCCACACGTGCAGATCCGCCCGTACCTCACCACGAGCCCAAGCCCGGCGCATTGCGAGCAGATCGCCACCCGCCCAGCGAGTGCCCGCAGGTGATGCATCGCCGCGCTCCACCGCACGCCGGCCTGGAAGGCGATACGCACCGCCTCATACGTCTCCGGTGTCACGTCGACGCCAAAATTGGCCCAGCCGCACAGGTTGAGCGCCTCAGCACGTTGCTCATCCATGCCGCACCTCCATACCTCCGGACATCATTCACCACGCCATGGTGCATGCGTATCGTAGAAAGATCGAACGAGAATTTCAATAATGAAAGCAAAGGTCGCGTAAGACCTAACAAAGGTCGTTCTCGACACATCGTCCTGCTCTGCTGGCGGGAGTGATGCGACTTCGCGGTGATGGGACCATGACACATGGTCGCGCCGGCGCGATGACAGAGCGAAACCGTTTCGCCATGTCGCGCGGCCTGCATGCGTTCACGGCTGCGATAGCGCGTCTGCGCCCTCCTGCGCCGGCGCGGTCACTGAGCTACAATCGGCGCGCGTGACCGCTGTGGTAGAACAATGGCTTTCTATCCCCGCGGGGGATGCCGGTCGATGCGTCCGGCCAGCGGTCACGCGCCCTCGCGCATCAGCGTTCGAGCCTCTCGAATCGCCATGTCTGCCCAGCGTTGCAGGTGAACGCGTCTGACTGGATCGCCAAGCCAGTGCCGGCGAAACTCCGCGGTCATGGCGGCGTCCACCTGGTAGCTGACGATCCCGGGGAAGCCAGAGAACCGGCCCGGCGCCGGATCCAGGGGCTCGCCGGTCGGGAGCATTGTCCACAGGTACGCGGGCGGCGCCGGCAGCTCCCACGTGGCGCCAACCCGGACCGCGTGCGCTGGAAAGTGGCGCGTGGACAGGTCGACCAGCTCGCACCGCCCTGGCTCCCACCGCATCATCCAGGCGTGGAACTGGCCGTGCTGCGCGCGAAAGGCGAAGAAGGCGCCAGGGCGCACTTCCACCAGCAAGCTGCCGGCGCACGGCGTGTAGCGCCGGCCAGTGAGCGCCCGGGCCACGGCTGCGCCCACCCAGGCGTACCAGGCGCAGGCACGTTCGGCCTCGGCTCCCAGCCGCGCGCACACCACGCGGTGCGTCGCCTCTGCGACAGCGTCCCGCACCGCGGCCGGAGGCAGCCCGACCTGCAACGCATCGGCCACTTAGCGGTCCTCACGCGCCCGAATCGCCGCGAGCAACTCGGTGATCTCCGCCTCGCTCAGCTCCGGCGCGTACTCCCGTAGCGCGCTAGCCAGCCCGACCTGCGCGGCGCACCGTGCTACGGCCGTGATCTCCGTCCACAGCGTCGCCGGCTCCAGCCCGAGCTCCGCGGCAGCCTCGCGGATATACCGGGCGACATCCGCCTCGGCCCGGGTCTCTTCCACTCGCTCCAGCCGGCGCCGCAAGCGCTCCATCACGACGCCACCCGGACCGGCCGGTCCTGGCCGGTCACGCCCGCGGCCCGCTCCAGCGCCGCGATGCGCTCCTCAAGCTCGCTGGCCGCCGAGAGCGCAACGATCGCCCGCGCCGCCGTCGCGAGCGCCGTCAGCACGCCCGGCTCCAGCTCTCCCGCCTTGGTCTCGCGCATCGCCTCCAGCAGCATCGCCCGCACGCCGGCCAGGTCGCGGAGATCGCCGGCGAGCTTCTTCCGCGCCCGGGCCGCATGCGAGCGCGCCGCTCCACCCTTGGCCGACCACTCCGACCGGCGCCGGGCGAGCTCGGGATCATGCCAGGGGCAGTAGAGCGAGCCCGGCCGCGCTTGCGCATGGCACGGGCTGCCCCCACGGGTTGTCGCCTGGCAATTCCGCTGCATCGCTCAACCACCCGCCGGATTCACGCTCAGCGCCCGCCTGAGGCGTGGGAGCCGGCCGCCCGGCCGCCTCACGGAGCTCCCGGTTGATTGCGGCGCGGTCAGCCTCGCTCGCAACCACCCGCCCGGCGCCCTTGCGCAGCGCCTCATTGATCTCCTGATGCGCTTTCGGGATCGGCGGATCCACCCGGAACCGACCTCGGCCGGCCCGTCGGCGGATTTCCTCGTTCAGCGCGTCCCGCCCGTTCATCATGCCTGCTCCTCCGGGGTCCCCAGCGATCGCAGATCGCTGGGGTTCCCCTCCTCCCCGCGTATCGCCCGCTCGCGCGCCGCGCGGCGCTCCTCATCGGCCTCGGCCCAGAGCTCCCCAGCCCAGCGGTTGAGGATCTCCCGCATCTCCCGGTCGTAGTTCAGCACCGGCTCGACCGGCGCCCGGCTCGTTGACGGCGTGCCGCGCGTCGCCAGCGCGTCGAAATAGTCCGCCTCGACGCCCCAACGGGCGAGCCGCGCGCGCATGAGGGCGGCGAAGGCTTTGCCAAGCGGGGAGTCGAGGACGGCCTTGGCAAAGGCATCCTGCGCGGCCGCCACGGCCTCAGCCGCCGCGGCCCGCCGCTCGGGATAGGCCATCAGCGTGCGTTCGGCCCAAGCCAGCTCCGCGGCGCGGCGCCGCCGCTCGGCTTCCTGCCGGGCTCGCTCGGCCGCCTGCCGGGCCGCGGCGAGCTCCGCTTCCAGCCGCGCCGCTTCCTGCTGCGCGCGCTCGGCATCCCGCTGGATCTCCTCAAGCGATTTCCCATCATCTGGTCGCGTCATGGCGTTGCTCCTTGGTCCCTTTGGGGTCCCCAGCGATCTGCGATCGCTGGGGTTCCCCTCCTTTCCGCCGCGAAGGCTCCGGCGGCTTCGATCCCTTCCCCGTGTGGGGCTTTGCCGGTCGGTCCGGGCCGGTGTAGCGGCACCGGTCGCAGAGCGCCTTGCCAGGCGGCGCGCGCTCGCCGCAGAGCAGGCAGGCGCTCACGGCCGGTTTCCCCAACGGTCCGCGGCGACCGGGCGGGGCCGGTGCGCATCGTCGCCATCCACTGGCGGCAGGCGCGGGTCGGTCAGCCGGCAGCGGGAGCAGAGCACCCGGCCCCACGGCAACGGCGCGCCGCAAACGACGCAGCGGCTCTTCGGCTTGCGCCGGCCCATCTCAGTCCACCCCCTCCGTGACCGCCGCGTACGCGGCCGCAGCGCACGCCCGGCAGCGATAGCGCTGGCCGGCTTCCAATGGCCCGCCGCAATCGACGCAGGTCGCCGCGTCCTCTTCACTTCCCACACTTAAGAGGGGACCGTGTGAAGTGAAGAAGGCGTCCCTTCCTTCACACGGCACCCCCCCGTGTGAAGGAAGGCGGCTCTCCTGCTCGTCCGGCTTCACTTCACACGGTCCCCCCTTATCGGTGTGAAGTGAAGCCACGAGCCGCCAGCGATAGACGGCTCGCCGCCGTGGCTCGGCGGGATCGCGTTCGATGTCCCCGCGCTCGTGAAGCGTCGCCAGCGCCCGCAGGACCTGGTTGTGATGCGGACGCGGCTCTGGCAACCGGTCGCGCACGTCGCCCGTCTTCAGCCACGTCTCCGGCTCCAGGACCTCCATGCACGCCGCCATGACGCGCTCAAGCTCGACCGCGGCCGGATCGCCGAGCGCCACCGGGCACCCGTCGGCATCAAGGCCGAGCAGCAGGTCCGGCGCCCCCATCACCCGGCTGTGCACGCGAATCATCCGGCGCTGGCTGTCGTGCTCGTCATGCCGCAGCTCGAGCACGCGGTCGACCGCGCCAACGAGCATGGTGCCGCCAGCGACGGCGAGGCCATGATCCCCGAGCCCCTTCCGTAGGTGATGGAGATAGAGCCGCGTCTTGCCAGTTGCCGCCCTCTCCCAGACGCCCATGGTCCGCGCGATCTCGGCATTGTCGGTCTCATCAGCAATCCCGAGCAACGAGCGGATGGTGTCCACAACGACCACTGGCTCGCTGCCGCGAAGCACGCGGGCGAGCAACCGGTCGGGCGGCTCACCGAGGGCAAAGACGAGACTCAGTCCCGTCGACAGGCTGGGGTGTTGCCGGACGCGATGCGCCCAGACGAGCTCGCTCTCTTCCGTGAGCCACAGCACGCGCGTGCCGTCGGCCAGCCAGTCGCGCGCGCACGCGAAGACGAGCTCGGTTTTCCCCGCCTTCGGGTAGCCCGCCACGAGGTGGCTCCAGCCTTTGACGACGTAGCCGGCCTGCCCGAGCAATGGGAGGCTCGGCAGGTGGTCCGGGATGTCGAGGGAGAGGAGCTCGGTCGCGTCGCGCTCGCGCAGTGGCACCGCTTCGGTGGCGCTCACCGCGCCGTTGGTATGCAGCCGATGCTCACCGGCCGACGCGGCCGTGGCGGCGCTTAGCTCAGCGCGGGCAAACGCATGGCCGCGCGCGCACCGGCCGCCCTCCGGGCCGATCTCCACAACCGGCGCGCCGCAGCGTGGGCAGGTCGTCATGGCGTCCCTCCCCGCTGCCGCAGCGCCGCAACGAGCCGGCGCTCACGCTCGCGCAGCCAGGTCCGGGCAGCAGGCTCGCGCTCGAAGGCCAGCCGCAGCCGAAGACGCGTCAGCTCACCGCGCAGCTCATCTGCGGCGAGCGCCGGTAGGTCCGTATGCAGCGCGCGGTGAAAGTCGGCGAGCGACCGCATCGGCCGCGGCAGCGGATACGCCCGGTCGGTGAAGGGCGCCGGCCAGCGCGGCCAGGCCGTGCGCTCAGCGACGATGGCGACGCGCGTGGTATCATCGAGGGTGCAGGTCTCACCGTCGTAGGTCTGTTGCGCCGTGCCGCCCGGTCTCCCCGCCGGGCGGCGTGGTGCCGCGCTCATCGCGTCTCCTCCCTCGGATCACGCCAGCCGGGCTCCGCGATCAGCGCGGCCAGCACTGCCGCCCCGGCAGCGGGATCGACGCCGTAGCGCCGTATCAGGCGCACCGGCGCGCAGCGGCTCGTCTCGGCGATCGCCTCGCTCTCTGTGTCGCGCTCAACGTCCGGGTCCGGGACAGCACGCATATCGGGTTGGGGAATCGCCCGGCCGTTCATGCCGCGTCCTCCTCGCCGGCGACCACGGCGGCTTGCCGTCCAACCATGTGGGCGCACGGCCCCTGGAGAGCCCGCCACAACTCCCGCCACGCGGCGAGCTGTGCCTCGTCAAGTCGGCCTGCTGGCTGAATTTGAATCCGGAGCTCAACCCGAGTGTCGCGCTGCTGGCGACGAGCGACCGCTGAGGCAGCCGCTGCCCGGCGCTGCTGCTCACGCAACGCATCGGGCGGCAAGGCAGCCCGCGCCGCCCGAGCCCGAGCAGTGCGTTCGTGTGCTTGCGATTTGGTGGGGATAGACATACAGGACGCACGCCTTTCCAGCCCTCCCCCTGCCGCCCTGATGGCTGCTACAGGGTTGGGACGCAGGCGCGCGTCGCCGTCCGCTCTTCCGTTCACTTACATTGTACGTACGCTGTGGTGATCCGTCAATCGCCCGGCAGCTCGACACGATTGAGCCGCCCGCAGGAGCATTCGATGATGACGGGGCGGCCTTGGCTGAGAACGGGCGTCGCCCCATGCACGCCCCGGGCCCCCGGGCGGGAGGCGAAGGAGGCCAGCGGCCGGGGCAAGGGCCGCCGGCCGATCTGTGCGCCATCCCTGGCGTAGCGTGCCTTGATGAGGTGATACACGCCCTCCGCGTCCCGCCAGTAGCCGCCTCGCCGTTCGAGCGTCACAACGCTGGCAGGGGAGCCATCAGGGCGTGACACCGAGGCGACGAGCGTCGTCCCCAGCTCCACCGGACAGGTCTCGACGCCGCAAATGACGCGGTGCCGGCCGTTGGCCAGCGGCTTCACGCGGGCGGTCAGCACTCTCGACATGGCGTCTCCTCTCCAGACGTGCGCGCCGGCCGCCAGCGGCAGCGATTCGCCAGCACATGATAGGCGACCACGAGACCGGCTGTCATCGCGCCAGAGCGACGATGACGCCGCGGCGCCTTCACACCCCCCTCGTCTCGCCACCTGCGCACGCCACAAGCTCCCGCTCCACCGCCAGCTCGGCGACATGCGATTGCACCCAATACTCCTGCCTCTACTGCTATGCGAACCCCAACCACCGGCGTTTTGCGAACGTGGCTCAACAGCGTGGCACGGGAGCAAAGGAGTGAAAGGAGTAGGGTAACGATGGCCATCCCCGCAGCCAGTGTCGCAGTCAGCCGAGGCAGTGACTGTCCCGACGACGTTATCTCCACGATGTGGCGACTTTTGCTACCCAACAGCCAAGCCAGAATCTCAGCCGAGTTTGAATTCGCCCAGCGCTGTGCGATTGCCTGCCGCGACTCCGCCGGCTCCTCACGAAGAAACGGCCCGGAGCCGCACCCGCCCATCCCGGACTCCCGCTTGCGCGAAATCCTCAATGTTCTGAATCCCTTCGAGTCATCCGGCAGACCGTGGCACTTAAATCCGTATGACGCATGGCCTCATTTCCTTGATGGATACCTGATCTATTATAGCTCCCGCTATGCGCTTGCGCTTGAATTCGTTTTATTGGATCTCTATCGCTCGCGGATCCTGCCATCGAGCTTAACCGTGTTTGACGTTGGCGTAGGTCCCGCCACGGCCACCCTCGCTGTCCTCGAATTTCTCCGGAAACTGGCGAGGGCCTGCCAAGCGGCGGACGTCTCGTTCCCTATTGCCGATATCCAATTGTGGTTCCTCGACCGGAGCCAGAAGGTTTTGGATTACGCATGCAAGACATTGGGCTTCTATTTGGAGGCACTGCGCTCACAACCGAGCGAACCGGCTCTCAAACGAATCGGCGAGGGAGATGGCGCTCAGCCTCGCTGCATTGCACATGACCTTCGTCAGCCGCTTCCGTCCGCACTCGCCTGCTCGCCAAGCCTTCTTGTGTTTGCCAACGTGGTTTCGGATGTCCTGTTCGTCCAGAAGGAGCGCGATGCTACCTTGCTGGACCTGATCGAGACCCTGCAACCTGGTGGAGTCGTGATCATTCTTGAGCATCCCGTCTATGCCGAGCGTTTACGCGAATGGGTCGATCGCTGTCCGGCGCTAACGAAGCTCGATAAGGCCGATCGTCAGATACGGCGGCGAGTCCAGTCATTTGAGCCGCACGACCTGTTCGCACATCTCATTACGAAGACGCCCGCGCTTCAACCTCATGCCTGGCGATATGCCAACCCGCTGAACGATGAACTCAGTTGGATTCAAGCCATCTACGTCAAAAGGTGATGCGGCTGCGGGTAGCATCCTTCTCGCCCCATCCCTCCCACGCGCCCGAACTCTTCGCTATCATGCCGCGATCAGAGTATTCGGTACGTCGCGTGAGGGATACATCAGTGGCAACACACAGTGAATGGATCGTCGAGCGCACCGAGGCTTGCGCCGCCGGCGGCATGGTCGCAGCCAAGACTCCGGAAGCGGCAGCCGAAGGCGCTCGGGTGCTCCAGCGAGGTGGCAACGCGGTTGACGCTGCGGTCACGGCGGCGTTTGTGGCCGGTGTGGCCGAGCCGTGGATGAGCGGCATCGGCGGAGGCGGTTACCTTGTGCGGTATGATCCGCGCACCGGAGAGGCAAACGTCGTCGCCTACCCGATGATCTCGCCGCTTGGCGCCACTCCAGACATGTTCCCCCTGGCTGGCACTGGCACCGACGCTGCGCTCTTCGGCTGGCCGTCGGTGGTGGACAATGCCAACATCGTGGGACATCGCGCGGTGGCGGTGCCGGGCACCGTGGATGGTCTCGCGCTCGCCTTACAGCGCTACGGGACGATCTCCTTCGCTGAGGCGCTTAGCCCGGCAATCACACTCGCACAGGAGGGTGTGCCGGTCACCTGGCATACCACCTTAGAGATCGCCAGAGACCTGCCGGCTCTCACCCGCTTCCCAGCAACCAAAGCCATCTTTTGCGATCCCAGCGGCTTTGCGCCATTCTCAGTCGATGGCTCTGCCCCGGTGTACCTGCGGCAAACGGACCTCGCTCGCACCCTCGAACGGCTCGCCGCCGAAGGTCCACGCTGGTTTTATGAGGGGGAGTTCGCCGAGCGGGCAGTCACCCATTTGCGGCAGGGCGGCGCGCCATTCAGCGCCCAGGATTTTCTGCGGTACCGCGCGACGGTCGAGCCAGCGCTGCGCATCCACTATCACGATTGGCTCGTCGCCACGGTTGGTGGCGGCACTGGCGGAACAACGCTGGCCATGTCACTGCGCCTGCTGGACGGCTTCGATCTTGCCGCGCTCGGCCACAACTCGCCAGACGCACTGCACATCATGGCTCAGGCGTTCAGGCTCGCCTTTGCCGACCGGTACGCCTACCTCGCCGATCCGGAGGCCGTCGAGGTGCCATTGGATACGCTCCTTTCTGACGCCTACTTGGAGGAGCGGCGCGCCCTCATTTCCCACACAACGCTGCCTCGGATCAGCATGGGGGCGCCGGAGCGGCTGGGCGTCCACCATGGTCTGGCCCCCTCTGTGCCCGATTACGCGCGCGGGGGCAGCACCACGCATATCAGCGTCATCGATCGCGATGGCGTCGTGGTTTCCCTCACGCAAACGCTCCTCAGCGTCTGGGGAAGCCGCGTGGTTGTGCCCGGCACAGGTGTGCTGTTGAACAATGGCATGATGTGGTTTGACCCCGAACCTGGCCGCCCGAACTCTGTCGGAGGGGGCAAGCGGCCGCTCAGCAACATGGCCCCGGCAATCCTCGCTGGTCCGAATCACACCGTTGCGGCCATCGGGGCCAGCGGCGGCCGGCGCATCATGAACTGCAATGCCCAAATCGCCAGTAACCTGATTGATCACCACCTGGGGATGCAGGCTGCCGTCTCGGCTCCCCGGATTGATGCGTCCACGCTCGATCTCTTCGTGGATTGCCGCCTTCCGGAAGCAACGCAGGATGCGCTCCGCCAGCGCGGGCATCGCGTGGTCGTGAAAGATGAGCGCCTGTTCCGGGGAGAATTCGCCTCTCCGGCGTGCGTGCTCCGCGCGGAAGGTGTCTTTACCGGCGGCGTCGATCCCTTTTACTACCCGGCGACGGCCACCGGCGTGGGCCGAGTGTGAGCGGGATCACCCCACCACACGCACCTGCGGATCAACCTCCTCTGATCCGCATGCGTAAGGTACAGTGACAGGAGCCGCGCGAGGTGGCTCACTTCCGCGCGGCGCCATCACCTCTCACGGGAGGATCAAACGGTTTGGCCCGGCTCGCACTTCGCCTTGTCCGTCATCGTACCCTCCAGCGCTGGCACGCCGTGCTGTGCATCGCCATGCTCGCGAGTCTCATCCCACTTGCCACCGTCCACGAGGCCAGCGGGCACGCCGAGCTTGAGCGCGCCGCACCGCCTCCTGATGGTCTCCTGGCCGCGCCGCCTCGGCAAATCGAGGTGTGGATGACGGAGCGCGTTGCCGAAGGCGCCGGCTCTCCGTCACTGCGGGTGCTCAACGAGACGGGCGAGACGGTCCCCGTCACAAACGTCCGTATTGACCCAGAGAATCCCCGCCATGTGATCGCTGATATCAGCGGGGTGAGCACCGGGACGTACACCGTCATCTGGACGGTGCGCTCGGCGGATGACGGCCATACGCTCTCTGGGAGCTTCGCCTTCCGGGTCGGCACCGGCCGGGCTCCCGGAGCGGCTACTGTTGAGGGTGAGCGGCCGCAAGCGTGGGCAGTCGCGACCCGATGGCTGACGTTCCTCGGCGCGGCTGTCGCGGCGGCTGGCTTCCTGTTTGGTCCGATCATCGCCAAAACGGAATCCACGCGGCGCCGCCAGCTTGTGCTTGGCGGCACTGCCATTGCCCTGGTGGCGACCGCTCTTGAGCCAGTGTTGCACGCGCAATTCCCGCCATCGGGAGCGGTGCGGCCCTCCCTCGCTGATGCTATTGCCAGCCTGCCCGCATCCTGGTGGCTCCGCCCTGCCGGCCTCATCGTTGCCCTCGCAGTTGGCACTCTAACGCTCTCCCGCTCGCGCTCGGGGCGGGCACCTTTGTGGCTGGATATCATCGGCGCAGGAACGGCCGCGCTCGCCATCGCTGGACTTGCCTTGACCAGCCATGTCGCCGCGCGCGAGAGCTGGCGAGGTGCCGCGCTCCTCTCGATCGTGCTGCATCAGCTTGCCGTCGGCCTGTAGAGTGGTGGACTGGTGCACCTTGGACTGGCGCCGTCCCGCCCGGACACGCCCCGCCAGCCGGGCACCCTCCAGCCCGTCCGGCGGTTTTCGCGCGTCGCCCTGCCACTTGCGGCTATCGGCCTTGGTACCGGCTTGATCAATGCGGGGCTCCTCCTGCCCACCGTGCGCTCCCTCTGGCACAGCGATTACGGCAAGGTCCTGCTGGTCAAGGCCGCGGTGCTGGCGCCAGTGCTCATCCTCGCTTCCTATCACCGCCTGGCGCTGCGGCGGTCAGTTGATCGCGCCCTGAGCGCCTTTCGCGCCACCATCCGCATTGAGGCAGCGCTGGCCCTGGCTGTCATCCTGGGCGGCACCGTCCTCGCGCTCCTGGCTCCACCCACGGCACAAACGGGTCTCTTGCGCGTCGTTGACCTCGCTGCCCCAGTGGCATTGGAAAACGGCGACGAATGGATCGTCCGGCTCCAGGTGCAACCGGCGAAACCGGGCGCCAACGCAATCGCGGTGGTCGTCACCACTGATGACGGCATCCCCGTTCCCTCGTCCGATATCGCGCTGGTGCGCCTAGACTTCATCAGCCTCGACTATGGCAGCGAGCAACGCGATGTCGAGACCGCTCCAACACCCGGCGGGAAATTCGCCGTGACGGGCGTGCAGCTCAGCTTGACGGGTTGGTGGGAGATTGATGTGCTCGTGCGGCAGATTGGTCTCCCAGACATCACCGTGCCGTTCTTCGTGTTGCTCCCCGATCCGAACGTTCACGGGTTCGGCGCCCCGCGCCTGCCCGCGAGCTCCGCCGAGGCGGAGCAGGCGTTCCAGCGCGGCTTAGCGGGCATCACCTCGCTGCACAGCCTGCGCTGGACCCAGCGTCTTGCTGGTGGCACCGGTACCGCTGTCTCGGGCGCGTTCATGGTGCGTGACGGATCGGAGGGCGAGCCACCAGCCATCGCGACCACATCACGCGAGATCGAAACCATCCAGATTGGCGACCGGCGCTGGCAGCGCGAGCCAGGCGGCACATGGATCGAAACGCTGCCCGGCACCATCACGCCACCGTCTGAATGGGGCGCAACGTACCGTGGCGCAACCGGGTTCCATCTGGGCATCACGCAAGAAATCAACGGTGAGCGTGCGCAGGTTGTAACCTTTTACGTCCCGGGCTCGGATCAGTACGTCCCCGCTTGGTATGCCTGGTGGATCGGGCAGTCGAGCGGCCGGGTCCTGCGGGAGGCGATGGTCTCCCGGCTGCATTACATGCTCTACGACTACGCTGGCTTCGATGAGCCCCTACCGGTTTCGGCGCCAGTCAGCTAGATGGCGCGATACCCTGGCGAGCGAAGCTGGTCGCACTCAGCGAACACCGGCCAGCAACAAGCCGAGCATCGTCAACCCGACCAGCAGCCGGTACACGGCAAACACCGAGGTCGTTGACCGTTGAAGATAGCGAAGCAAGATCCAAATGGCTGCGAAACCTGAGAGCGCAGAGGCCAAAATACCCCAGGCAAACACGGTCGCCTCAGCGCCACTGAAACCGGCCTGCAATACATCGAACAGCCCTTTGGCGCCAGCGGCAGCGGTGATGGGCATGCCAAGCAGGAAAGAGAAGCGAGCCGCATCTGCTCGCCGCATGCCGCGCAGCAGTCCTGCCGTCAATGTACTCCCGGAACGAGACACGCCGGGGAGAAGCGCCAGCGATTGAGCCAAGCCAATCAGGAGCGCATCCGTCAACGTAAGATTGGGCGTAGTCCGGCGATGCGCTCCGGCGCGATCGGCGATCCAGAGCAGCACGCCAAAGCCCATGAGCACCACGGCGACCACCGCAATCGACAACGACGGATGTGCATCGCTGTGGAAAAACCTATCAATCGTGGACTCGCCGAGAAGTCCGGCGATGCCGCCGGGGATCGAGCCAATCACGATCAGCAGCGCAAGCCGGGCATCGTCGTCGCGGTCAACGGCTGCCCCGCCCGAGACGGGATAGACGCCGTCCTCGGCCGGAGCCGGGGATGCGCGCAAGAGAGACAGCGGCCGTGACAGGGCCACTGGCACGGCCAGCAGCATGGCAAGGAGTTCCCGCCAGAAATAACAGACCACCGCGAGCAATGTACCGAGGTGCAGCGCGGCGTCAAAGGCTAGGCCAGGCTCCTCCCAACCGAACAACCACGGAACCAAGATCAAGTGCCCCGACGACGAGATTGGCATAAACTCCGTCAGGCCTTGAACAATGCCGAGAATGATCGCCTGGATCGTGCTCATGATCGTGGTCCACTCTCCTGCGCGTGCTACCGGGAGCGCGGAGCCCGCGGTCCGGCGATCGGGCTTACCAACCGCTCCGTGCTTACCTGGGGCGTTTCCGGATCAGGAGCATCGTGATTGAGCTCTCGAATCTGGCTCAACGACAATTGTTGCCGCCACCACTCGATGGCGCCCCAGACCGTGATGGGGAAAAACAACGCGGCATGGACAAGGATCGCGTAGGAGAGCGCTAGCTCGCGCGAGGCAGACAGCGCGCCATTGAGCACAAGGATGACGCCACTCTCAAACGGCCCCACGTAGCCAGGCGACGATGGAATAAGGGTGGCCAGATTGGCGACGCCGGTGGTGAGCAACGCCTGAGGAATGCCGACCACGTCAGCGAGACTGCCACCAAAGGCATGGGCCAGCGTCCAATACATGGACGCCTCGAACAGCCACGCCACAACCGACATCGCTGCAACCGCCGCGAGATCACCTTTGCGCCGCAGAATGCTAAGCCCGGAAAGAAACGACTCCGCCATCCGCTCGACCCGGTCGGCGATCGGCGTCGGCAGGGGTCCGAGCACGATCTGCAGCAGGCGGTCGCGGAAATTCCCACCAAGGGTCAGGAGAAAGAACCCGATGAGGACGCCGGCGAAGAGCACGAAGGCGATGAGGGCGACCTGCCGCAGCTCGTTAGTCAAGCTGACCACGGTTGCGGAGGCCAGAATGAATCCCAGCATCGTCAGGCCATCGAAGAGGCGCTCAATCGCAATCGTGGCAAGCGCCGCGGTCTTGCGGATGCCAAAACGCCGGGAGAGCGCGTAGGAGCGAACCAGCTCACCGGTGCGCAAGGGGAGAACGTTGTTGGCCATGAAGCCGACCGCGACGATGGGAGCCACGTCGGCGTCGTTCCGCTGGAGCAGTGGCCGCAGCAGCACCGTCCAGCGGAACGCGCGCACCCAGACGCCAATCAAGTACAGCGCCACGGCTGGTGCAAGATAAATGTAGTTCGCTTGCGTGAGCGCTTGCTGGATGGCCGCAAAGTCCTGGCCACGGAAGGCGTAATAAAGAAAGCCCGCGCTGATGACCAGCCCGGCAACGACCCGCCACGATTTCATCCGGCGCCATCCCCCGGCACAACATGAACGCCGTGGCGCGGGCTTGATGCCGGCTCGTGCCTGGGACCCTCGATGTGCAGTGTGGAGGAAGCGTCTCGCACGGACAGGTAAGCTCCTTGCCAGCGCCCAGCCAACCAGGTGCGCGTCTCGACGGCGCGCCGCGCTGAGTATAGCCCGCGAGCATGGGTCAAACGATAGTCGTTGAGACGACTTTTGTCCTGTCCGTGGTGGGGGGGTCACTAGCGATGGCGGTAGATGATGCGGCCTCGCGTGAGATCGTAAGGGGAAAGCTCCACCGTCACCCGGTCGCCGGGCAAGACGCGAATGTAGTTCGTGCGCATCTTCCCAGCCAAATGGCTGAGAACGATGTGGCCATTATCAAGCTCGACTCGGAACATCGCATTTGGCAGCGCTTCGACCACACGCCCCTCAACCGTGATGGCTTCATCATCCCGGCGTCGCGGCCGCTCCTCCACCGCCGTCGCGACAGGAGCTGAGCGAGCTGGCTTGCGATATTGCTGAACCTTCTTCGGCAATCGTCATCCTCCTTTCTTTAAAGCAAGATATACGGTCCGCGCCTCTCCCTCGTGCTCTGCGCCTTTTGGGAGAGCGCGCATTGACCTCCAACACGCCGTCTTTTGGTGTTAATTATATCGCGTTCTTGCCCGATCCCAAAATCCTTCGGGCTAACGCACCATCCTCCGCGCATCCCCGTCACCTGCATCAGCGGTTTTGGATGCTCGTATCCACACACGGCTGAGCGCGGCTTCGCCGGTGGCACCCTAGCAAGGTGGCGCGAGGCGGCAACGGATTCCTTCTGCAACGCCCCCTCGTTCAATCGCATCGAGTCCACGGCGTCATGCACCCGGCTTTCCCCTCTTTTCATCCCCCACGAAATCTGGTAAATTGTTTCCATTATCGTGAGATATTGCGGATTCCGGCGCACACCGGTGGCCGGCTTGCTATAGGGTGACGCTCTCGCCGGGGCGGAGGACGCTATGAGGACTGCCAGCGCCACGAATCCTTCCATCCGGTTGCTGCTGGTGTTCGCGATTTGCGTCGCTACCGCTAGCCTGTCGCCCCTCTCCAGCCAGGCTGGGCAGCCGCTCTATCCAGATCTCCGCACCGCCCCTCCCGCCGGACTGCGGATCGACCAGATGCGCTTGTCCGACGGCCTGACCCACTACCTGCTGCGCTTTGACAATTTGATCGGGAATTGGGGCGGCCGCCTTGAAATCGTGGCCAATTTCGCGAGTAGCCGCGATCTCTACCAGAACGTCTACGACAGCTACAATGGCGGGAATCTGGTCATCCACCAGCGCGTCGCATCTGACCTCATCTATCACCCGACGCATAACCACTTTCATTTTCAGAACTTTGCGTTATACCAGTTGCTGAAGAAGGACTCGAAGGGGATCTACCGGCTCACCAGCCGCCGCGGTTCAAAGACCAGCTTTTGCATTCTCGATACCGTCAAAGTAGCCACCATAGGCTCTGGAACGTCGCTCTACACCAACTGTGACAACCGGCGCCAAGGTCTCTCGGCCGGTTGGGGCGACGTCTATATGGCCGGCCTGCCCGAGCAATGGATCGACCTCGGCACGAGCCACCCCACCGATGGCGATTACGCGATCCTCTCGACTGCCGATCCCCACAATCTGCTCCTCGAAGCCAATGACGCAAACAACTCCGCGACGACCTATTTCTCCATTCGCAACGGACAAATCGTGATCGGCCAGCAGTTGCCTTCCTGTGACACCACCCCGCGCTCCGGCCCGGTCGGGACCACGGTCCACCTCTTCTGCACGCGGCTCACCGCCGGGGACACCGTCGATATCCGCTGGGGCGGCCTGTCGACCCCCGTGCTGGCGACGGCAACCGTCGATAGCAATGGGGAGATCTTGATTCCGGTCACGGTGCCACCGGCAACGCTCGGCAACCATTATTACTTCATCACGAGCCGGAGCACGAGCACCTCGACGCTCGCGCTCTTCACAGTCACGCCTCGACTGGTCCTCAGCCAGGCCTCCGGTCCGGTCGGCACATCGGTAGGCCTTGCCCTAACCGGCTTCGCCAGCGGTGAGAGCATCAGCGTCCGTTACGTCATTGAAAGCACGACCACCACGATCATCGCCACGCTCACGGCGGACAACCGTGGAAGTGCCAGTGGCAATGGGGTGGTGCCGCCATCCGTTTTGGGGCCACACAGTATTCAAGCCACGGGCGCGACCAGCGGCGCGCGTGCCCAGGCTGTGTTCAGCGTTATTCCAAGTGTGAGACTGATCCCATCGAGCGGCACAGCGGGTGCGACGGTCTCTCCCTCGCTGCGCGGCTTTCAGCGCTATGAATATGTCACCATCGAGCTTGCCAGCACGGGCCAGGATCTGAAGCTAGTCCGCGTGTCGAGCACTGGCAGCGCAAACGCCACTACGACCAACGCATTTGTCATTCCGCGCACCCTGACGCCCGGCAATTACGCCATCCGCGCAGTCGGCCAGACCAGCGGGGCGATCGCGACGACCACCTTGACCGTCCTCGCGACCACCTCATCGCTCCAAAACCAGAGCGTAGCCACGCCCACCCTTGAGCCTTTACCCACTGAGGCGCCGGCTCCGACGGCATCGGCGTCGGCTGTGCCAAGCGAGCCTCCACAACCCATCCCGGCAATCACTGCCTCCTCCGAGCCGCAAGAGGCTGCCAGCCCAACCAGCACGGCTCCTGCGAAGCCCACTGCTACGCTTACCGCGCCAGAAGGGGGAACACCAGCGCCGGCTGGAGAGCCAGACCAACCCCCAGAGGCGAGCGACGAGTCTGTCACTCCGGAGCCAACGCCAACGACACTACGTACCCGGCGCGAGCAACGGGAACGGTAAAGCCCTGCGAGCGCCGACTACACTTGGGGATCACTCGCGCAAGCGCCGGACGAGATCGTGTAATGCCGCCGGCTCCAGCCGGGTTCGTATGGTCAGCGCGGATCTTGCGCGGGGAGGCCATCGCAACGCAAGGGCAGGCGTTGTCTGACCACGCCAGGCTTGCTCCCTTACAAGCGATTGTTCACGTTAGCTGCAGGCACCGGTGGCAACCGATCGCCTGCTCTGCGATCATGCCGCCGGAAAGCCATGCTCGATGCGCGGAGCGCCCACGTCCGCGCCAGCACTGCCGGGAGGATGATCAATGTCAGCAACGCTTACCGCTCACGACGCCACCATCGCACGATACAAGGAGTATGTCACCACCAGCTTCGTCGCTGCCGTGGAGCCGGTCGTCGTCGACCGCGCCGAAGGCGCCCGGATCTGGGATGTCAATGGGACTGAATACCTGGATTGCTTCGCCGGGATCGCCGTGGTCAATGCTGGGCACCGGCATCCTCGTGTGCTTGCCGCTGTCCGCGAGCAGCTTGACAAGGTGGTGCATGCCGCCTCGTACATCTATCACGTCCCGGTCGTGGCCGAGTGCGCCGCGCGGATCGCGGAGATCGCCCCGGGCTCGCTGCGTGGCCATGCTAAGACGTTCTTTGGCAACTCCGGCGCCGAGGGCATTGAGACGGCCATGCGACTGGCGAAGGCATACACCGGCCGCCGGGAATTCATCACCCTGACCCATTCATTCCATGGCCGGACCAACGGCACCCTCTCGGTCACAGGGAATATGGCACGCAAGACCCGCGGTGGCCCATATCTCCCAGGCGTCGCGTTCGCGCCTGCCCCGTATGTCTACCGGAATCCCTTCGGCACCGACGATCCTGAGGTTGTGGCAGAACGGTGCGCCGACATGGTCGAATGGGCCATTCTGTACCAGTCAAGCGGCGACGTCGCCGCGTTTATCGCCGAGCCAGTCATGGGCGAGGGAGGCATTCTCGTGCCGCCAGCGTCGTATTTCCGGCGGGTCAAGGAAATCCTGGATCGGTACGGCATCTTATTCATCGCCGACGAGGTGCAGTCCGGCTTTGGACGCACGGGCAAGATGTTCGCGATTGAGCATTACGGCGTCGATCCGGATATCGTCGTCATGGCAAAGGGCATCGCGGACGGCTTCCCCTTGAGCGCGACGGTTGCCCGGCCGGAGATTGCGGATTCCCTCCGCCCCGGCGAGCATCTCTCAACATTCGGGGGGAATCCCGTTTCCTGCGCGGCCGCCATCGCCAACATCGAAGTCTTCCGCGATGAGCGGCTCGCCGAGGCAGCAGCGCGCAAAGGCGAGCACGCTCTTGCCCGGCTCAACGAGCTCGCCAGCCGGCATGAGTTGATCGGCGATGTGCGCGGCCTGGGCCTGATGCTCGGTGTCGAGCTTGTGACCGACCGGAAATCCAAGGCGCCGGCCAAGGCGGAAGCGGCCGAGGTGCGCAAGCTTTGCCGTGAAGCTGGTGTGCTGGTTGGGGTTGGCGGACAGAGCGGCAACGTCATCCGCTTCCAGCCGCCACTCGTCATTTCGGAGCCCGACCTGAGCCATGCAATTGATGTGCTCGATCAGGCGTTGAGCCAGGTGGCGGGGCGCTAAGCTGCCGCGCCTCTTGGGCCTAGCGCGCAGCCAGCCGCTCAGAACGGGGTAGACGGCATCGTCTACACTTCCCGCAGGAAAAGATCGGCCAGCACGACGCCTGGCTTTGGCCAGATGGAGCGTCACCCGCCACACTGGCGAGCTTGTCGTGCACCACGATGTAGGGAGCGCAGCGAACAATGGAACCGACTGCTGCTGCAGCAACGAACGATCCGTTTGGCGCGCGTGCCACGCTCACCACGAGCCTCGGCACGACCGTGACCTACTACCGGTTAGGGGCGCTTGAGGAACGCGGCTTGACCACCCTCGATAAGCTCCCCTTTACCGTTCGCATTTTGCTTGAGAATGTGCTTCGCCATGTCGGCAGCGAATTCGTCGACGCGAGCCATGTCGAGGCGCTCGCCCAATGGCAGCCAGCGCCACCCGCAAGCGACGACGAAGCGATCGAAATCCCCTTTCTTCCTGGCCGGGTGGTGATGCAGGACTTCACCGGCGTACCGGCCGTGGTCGACCTTGCCGCCATGCGCTCAGCGGTAGGCCGGCTTGGTGGCGATGTGACGCGCATCAATCCCCTGGTTCCGGCCGATCTCGTCATCGACCACTCGGTGCAAGTCGATCGCTTCGGCACGCTCCTCGCCTTTGCTCGCAACGTGGACCTGGAATATCAGCGCAACCGGGAGCGGTACGCCCTATTGCGCTGGGCGCAGCAATCGTTCCAGAATTTCCGCGTTGTTCCGCCCGGCACCGGCATCGTCCATCAGGTCAACCTCGAATACCTCGCCTCGGTCGTTAGCACCCGCCAGATCGGCAGTGAAACGGTTGCATTTCCCGACACGCTCGTCGGCACCGATTCGCACACAACGATGATCAATGGTCTTGGCGTGCTTGGGTGGGGCGTTGGCGGCATCGAAGCGGAGGCGGCGTTGCTCGGTCAGCCGCTGTACCAGTTAACGCCTGAGGTCATCGGCTTCCGGCTCACGGGCTCTCTGCGCCCGGGCGCGACCGCTACCGACCTGGTCCTGTACGTCACGGAGATGCTGCGTAAGTACGGGGTGGTCGGCCGCTTTGTGGAGTTCTTTGGCAAGGGTTTGAGCAGCCTCTCGCTGGCTGACCGGGCCACGATCGCCAATATGGCGCCCGAGTATGGCGCGACTGCGGCGCTCTTCCCAGTTGACGATGAAACACTGCGCTACCTACGCATGACCGGCCGCTCAGATGAGCAGGTTGAGCTCGTCGAGCGGTATTGCAAGGAACAGCGCCTCTTCCGCACCGATGATACGCCAGATCCCGTCTACAACGACGTGCTCGAGCTGGATCTCGCGACGGTGCGGCCAAGCGTTGCTGGACCGCGCCGCCCGCAGGACCGGGTGCCCATTGGCGAGCTTCGCAAAGTCTTCCGTACCGCTTACAGTGCCAAGTTCGCCGATGCAGCGCCGCTGGTGGACGAAGGCGACCTCGAGCTCGAGATCGAGCGCCTGGAAACGGAAGCGCCCGTTCCTCAAGATGGCGCGGACACGGCCCAGGTTCGGCATCCGGTCAATCCCCGCGTTGGCAACGTGCCGATCGAGATCGGCGGCGTGAGCGCGTCCTTGCACCACGGCTCGGTCGTGATTGCGGCGATCACCTCGTGCACCAACACCTCAAACCCCTCGGTCATGATCGGCGCAGGGCTCCTTGCGAAGAAGGCGGTCGAGCGCGGTCTGGATGTACCGCGGTACGTCAAGACCAGCATGGCGCCAGGATCTCAGGTCGTCACCCGGTACCTTGAGCGTGCCGACTTGCTACCCTACCTCGAAGCCCTCGGCTTCCACCTCGTCGGCTACGGCTGCACGACCTGCATCGGGAACAGCGGGCCGCTACCAGCCCCAGTCGCGGATGCGGTCGATCAACATGAGCTTGTCGTCGCCGCCGTGTTGTCCGGCAACCGTAACTTTGAGGGACGCATCCACCCGCAGGTCCGGGCTGCGTTCCTGGCCTCGCCGCCGCTCGTGGTGGCCTACGCACTGGCCGGCAGCGTGGATATCAACTTGCTGCGCGACCCCGTTGGCTACGATCCAAACGGCGAACCCGTCTACCTCCGCGATATCTGGCCAACGCAAGAAGAGATTCAGCAGACCATCGCCAGCGCGATCGAGCCCTCCATGTTCATGGAGGAGTACAAGACCGTTTTTGCTGGGGACGAGCGCTGGCAGGCCCTCCCTGTGCCAACCGGCGCCCTATATGAGTGGGATCCCAATTCAACCTACGTTCAGGAGCCGCCGTATTTTGTGGACTTGGCTCCACAACCTGGCCCATTGCGGGACATCGAGCGCGCTCGGGTGCTGGTCCTGCTCGGGGATTCGGTCACAACCGATCACATCTCACCGGCAGGAGCCATTCCCAAGGCAAGCCCCGCTGGGCAATATTTGATCAGCAAGGGGGTTCCTCCGCATGAATTCAATTCCTACGGTGCGCGGCGCGGCAACCACGAGGTCATGATCCGCGGCACGTTTGCCAACATCCGGCTCCGCAACCTCCTGACGCCGGGCAAGGAGGGATACTGGACTGTCTATCTCCCAACCGGTGAGGAGATGACCATTTACGACGCCGCGATGCGCTACCAGGCTGAGGGCACGCCGCTGCTCGTCATAGCCGGCAAAGAATACGGAACGGGCTCATCAAGGGACTGGGCGGCCAAGGGGACCTTACTGCTCGGTGTCAAGGCCGTGCTGGCTGAGAGCTACGAGCGCATCCACCGCAGCAACCTGGTGGGCATGGGCGTCCTGCCGCTCCAATTCCTGCCCGGTGAAAGCGCTGCCTCGCTCGGCCTGACCGGGCATGAGATCTTTACGATCAGCGGCATCGCGGAAGGGCTCACGCCGCGGAAGCATGTGCGCGTTGAGGCGGTGGATGCAACAGGTCGCGTGACCACGTTCCACGCGGTCGCCCGCGTCGATAGTCAGGTCGAGATCGAGTACTACCGGAACGGCGGAATTCTCCAGACTGTGCTGCGCCGCTTGCTCGCGAGTTCAGACACACCACCGGCATAGCCATGGGACCGGGAGGTAGGCGTCGGGAGTCGGGGGGCAGGAGTCGGGAGCTAGGGGGGTTAGGGGCTGGGGTGAGAGTCAGGAGCCGGTAGGGGAGGAACCTGTGCCCTTCCGAGCCCCAGACCCCCATCATCGACCCTCCCATTGTGAGGTGCCACATGTCCACAGCGCTCCCCCGGTTTGCTGACACACTCGTGGTTGGTGGTGGCTCAAGTGGCGCAGCCGTCGCCGGCCGGCTCGCCGAACTGACCGGCGAGCACATCGTCCTGCTCGAAGCCGGGCCGGACTATGGTCCGCTCAGCGGCGCCTGGCCCGCCGAACTCCTCGATGCTCGTCACATCCCCGAATCGCACGGTTGGGAATTGACCAGTGGCACATCCTATCCAGGCCGAGTGATCCCGTTTCCGCGCGCTCGGGTGATTGGAGGTTGCTCGGCGCACAATGGTTGTGCGGCTATTTGGGGCAGTCACCGTGACTACGACGGTTGGGCCGCCAGCGGCAATCCTGGCTGGTCTACCGCCGAGCTTCTCCCACTCTTTCATGCCGCGAACGAACGGATGCGCGTGCGCATTCCAACCATGGACGAGGTGCAGCCGTTTCAACGAGCGTTCATCGAGGCCGCGGTTAATGCCGAGATTCCGCTGGTTGAGGATCTGAACGATCTCTACCAGGATACCGGTGTGGCACCGAGCCCAGTAAATATTGCCGGTGGCGTTCGCTGGAACAGCGCATTCGCCTACCTCGACCCAGTTCGTCACGTACCGAGACTCACGGTGATCGGGAACGCGACCGTCGATCGCTTGCTCGTCGAGCGAGGCCGTGCAACCGGCGCCGATGTGCTCGCTGGCGACAAGCGCGAACGGATTCTTGCCGGTCGCATCGTGTTGTGCGCCGGCACCTACGGCTCTCCAGCCATCCTGCTCCGATCCGGCATTGGCAATCCCGCAGAGCTCCAAGCCGCCGGCATACCGGTCTGCCATCCCCTATCCGGCGTTGGGCGCAATCTCCACGATCATCCCGCGGTCGAGCTCCATTTCACCGGCACGTCACGGCTTATCGAGCACATGCGCCAGTTTATGGAGAAGGGGTGGCTGCCAGAGGAGCAAGCGATTGCCAAGGCCCGCTCTTCATCCTGCACCAACAGTTTTGATATCCACATCTATCCAGTGGGTGGGCCGTACAGCGATCCGCAGCGCCAGACCTGGAGGTTTCTCATTCCCGTGGCCTGCATGACGCCGCGCTCACGCGGTGCGCTCCGGATCACCTCCCCTGACTGCACGCGGCCACCTTCGATTGATCACCGTTACCTCTCTGACGATAACGGTCACGACCGGCTCGTGTTGTGCGACGCCGTACAGCTTGCCCGCCAGGTTGCGGCGACGCCACCGCTGGCGGACCTGATCGGCCAGGAACTGGCCCCAGGCCCAGCAGTGCGATCAGCGCAGGATATTGCCGACTGGATTGATCACGCTGTCGTTCATTACTATCACCCGGTAGGCACTTGCAAGATGGGACCGGCAAGCGACGCGGAAGCCGTGGTTGATTCCCGCGGCAAGGTTCACGGGCTGGACAATGTCTTCGTGGCCGACTGCTCCATCATGCCGGTGATCCCGCGGGCCAACACGAATATTCCAGCCATCGTCATTGGCGAGCGGATCGCTCGCTGGCTGGCACAGGTGGAAGGCACGGACGCCCCATCAAGCAGGTAGCGGCATAGCGGCACTCTGCGCGAGCATCAGGACACGGAACGAGTCCGCGCTGCACACAGGGGATGGCCCCGGAGTGTGGTCGTGCAGGCATCCTTGGGGAGCCTTGTCCGTTTGCGGCAGCGCGGGATGTGCGTGCGCGAGGGAGGAGGCCGTAACGCATGCGCGTCTCCGCTCAGGGCCGTCACGGGAGCTTCGTGCATCATCCGGGCTAGATCGCGGCGTGCCGCTCACCCCGGAGCACGTGCCACGCGGCAATCGCCATCCGGTAGGGATACCGATCAACCGAAGGAATAAAGTCAGCTTTACGAACTATTACCGGGCGTGCCACATCCTCCATCGCCCCACGCTGCACCCCCTCTACCGCATCGCACTCACCCGCGAACAGCGCCAGCAGGCCGGCAATCGGTAGACTCACCAGCGCCTCAAGCTCGGCTGGGTTGGGACGAAGAGATTGGAGCGGGCGATCATCAACCAGGAGAAAGATATCCTGAATCTCGCGGTCTCGCAGCGCTGGCTCCTGCTCGGTGACAGCGATGCGCACACCGAGCCACCGCAGGCGTTCGGGCAGGACGGTCAGCCCGATCTCTTCCTCGGTCTCCCGCAACGTGTCCTCCAAGCGCTCGCCCGCACGCACATGGCCGCCCACGGTCGCGTCGAGATAGCCAGGCCAGGTGTCCTTTTGCAGCCCCCGGCGCTGAAACACCAAGCAGGGCTCATCGCCGGCACCACGGCCAGCGAGCCAGACATGGACGGCCCGGTGCCAGTCGCCGTCCCGGTGCACGGCATACCGGGGCTTCAGCCGGCCGGTGGCGATGCCTGCAGCGGTCACGACCTCGAAGAGCTCATGTGGATCCTGGGCTAGCGACGGCTCAGTCATCGGTCTGTGATCCTGCCCCGTCCTCCTCCGCCTGGGTCGGAGGATCGTCCGCCAGCCGGGAGAAGATCAGCACATCGTGAAACTGACCGTCAACGAACGACGCCTGCCGGAGCACCGCTTCTTGCCTGAATCCGCAACGCCGGTAGAGCCGGTGTGCACGCTCGTTGTACGCCTCGCTCCGCAGCCAGACGCGATGGATTCCCCACTGAGCAAAGCAGGTATCGAGGAAAGTCTCAAGCGCATCGGTGCCGAGCCCGTGTCCCCACCGTTCTCGCTCACCGATCAGGAGTGATAGCTCAAGCGAGCGATGTTGCTGGGACTCCCGGCTCGTCAGCAGGAAGCCCAGCGGCTCGCCATCGAGCGATTCGATGATGAACGCGGCAGGCCGGCCAAGCTCAGCCTCTCGCGCGAGCCACTCCTCGATGCGGCGCTGGATTTCCGCAAGCGAGACGGTCGCATCGGCCAATCCCCAATACCGCATGATCTCGGGGTCGTTGAGCCAGCGAAAGAGACGGGCCCCATCGCTGCGCTCAATCGCCCGGAGATTAACGAGTTCCCCGCGAATCACCGCGCTTCCTCGCATCCTTTCTCAGTGGGAAGGACAAGGGGCGACGTGTTGGTCGCCCCTTGCTCCCCCTTCACCCCCCTCCGGCTGCGGAATGTGCTACCCCCCGCCCAATCGGGTTGCGACCGTCAAGGCGCCAGACCACTGGTCAGCAAGGTCAACCAGGCGCCCGGAAAACAATCCCAACACTAGATTGGCGACCACCATCACACCGATACCGGCGTTGAGGAGCCAGGTGGACGTTGTCCGCAATTGCCGCTCGGGCGGGTTGAAGTACATCACGGCCACAACGCGCAGGTAGTAATAGGCGCTTACCGCTGACAGCAACACCACCGCTACGGCGAGCCAGAGGAGATTCGCATCAATCGCCGCAACGATGATGTAGTACTTCGCATAGAAGCCAAGCAGCGGCGGCACACCCATCAGCGACACCATGAAGATGGTCATGGCGACTGCCGCGGCTGGATTTGTGCTTGCTAGCCCGGCAAAGTCATCCAGGGTCATGCCACGCCCGCGGTGCTGTAGCCACGCCACGACGGCGAAGGCGCCGATGTTCATGAAGGTGTACGCCAGGATGTAGTAGAGAAGGCTGGATACGCCCCGGTCGCTGGCGGCGCTGGCAGCCTCCGTCCCGAAGCCGGTGCCTCCACCCGCCTGGTAGGCGGCAAGCCCAACCATCATGTAGCCCGTATGCGCGATCGATGAATATGCGAGCATGCGCTTGATATTCCGCTGCGCGATCGCGACGATGTTGCCGAAGGCCATCGTGATCAAGGCCAGCGCTGCGAGAAGATCAGTCCAATCGTTGCGCATCGGGCCGAGTCCCTGGACCATGATGCGGACCATCGCGGCGAATCCGGCTGCCTTCGGCACAACAGACATGAAGCCAGTGACCGGCGTCGGCGCACCGTCATAGGCATCGGGCGTCCACATATGAAACGGCACGGCCGCGATCTTGAACCCGAGGCCAACCGTGAGGAGCAGCAACGCGAGCAACAGCGACGCTTCGAGACGCTCGCGGCCAGCGACGGTGTCCTGGATAGCCGCGCGAATGTCGTCGAGGTTGGTCGAACCCGTGAGACCATAGGTCCACGCCATGGCATAGATCAGGATCGCGCTGGCAAAGATGCCGAGGAGGAAATACTTCAGCGCCCCTTCGATCGAGGTGATGCGGCGCTTGGCGAAGGCGGTCAATACATAGGTCGCCAGCGACGAAAGCTCGATGCCGACAAAGATCATGACAAGGTCGCCGGCCGCCGCCGTCAGGAGCGCCCCCAAGACTGCAAAGGCCAGGAGCACGTAGAACTCGCCGATCGGCATGCGCCCTTCGAGACGCTCGACGTAGCTAGCCGAGACCATCACCGAGAGGATTGCCGCCGACAGGATGATGACGGACAAGAAGACCGTCAATCCGTCCGCCCTGAAGGCTCCACGGAACGTGGCCGCGTTCTCACCATGCTGCCAGTTGAGCGCCACCATGGCGGCGGCATAGCCGAGCAGTGAGATGGCAGTCAGCCAGGTGTAATGGCGCTCCTTTGGCAGAAACGCATCGAGCAACAGCAGCGCGATTGCGAGCCCAAAGACGATCAACTGCGGGACAACCAATCCCCAATCCGGCCGCTCCAATGTGAGGTTGATCAGGTCCACCTACTGCGCTCCCTTGCCCTGTTGCACCAGCGATTCAGCGTGCCCAGCACCGCAATTCACCACATTCTGTAACTAGCCCCCGAGCGGCCCCCGAAGGAACGGCTGCAGAATACGCTCAAAGCTCGGCTGAACAATCTCAAAGATCGGCTTTGGATAGACGCCTGCGACAATCGTCGCAACGGCCAGCGGGATGAGGGTGATGGCCTCCTTGACCGTGACATCCCGCCAGACGATGCCACCCTCGTGCTCGTCGTGATCGTGCGACGCGCCCGACACTGGCATCGGCGCATGCGCCTGGCCGTGCGCCGCGAGCAGCGCGCGCTCCTCTGGCGTCAATTCAGCATCGTGTGGATCGGGTGGCTGCTCGGGCCGCCGACCAAAAATCACGCGCTGGAACATCCACATCATGTACCAGGCCGCAAAGATCACCACGGCAAAGGTGAAGAACGCGGCCCACTTATTCCACTGCCAGGTTCCAAGCGCGACCAGAAACTCCCCAACGAATCCGGACAGTCCTGGAAGCCCGATGCTCGCCAGCATGAAGAGCATGAAAAATGCGGAGTAGACGGGCATGCGCGATGCCAGCCCGCCAAACGCGGCGATCAAGCGCGTGTGAGCCCGCTCATAAATGACGCCAACGAGGAGGAACAGCGCACCGGTATTGAACCCGTGCGCCAGCATCACCATCATGCTGCCATTCAAGCCGTTGAGATATTGCTCAACATTGGCCACACCCGCGAGACGGTCCCGCTCAGCCGCCAGCACTGCCACGAAGATGCCCAGCGTCACAAAGCCCATGTGGCTGACAGACGAGTACGCCACGAGCTTTTTGAGGTCTGGCTGGACCAGGGCCACAAACGCGCCGTACAGCACAGCGATGACCGAGAGAACGACGATCGGGACGGCCCAATCCTCGGTGCCCTCTGGGAAGAGCGGCAGGTTGAAGCGCAGCATGCCATAGCCACCCATCTTCAGGAGCACCGCCGCCAGGATGACCGAAGCCGCTGTTGGCGCCTCGACGTGGGCATCAGGCAGCCACGTGTGCAGCGGGAACATGGGGACCTTGACGGCGAAGGCGATCAGGAAGGCAGCAAACGCGACCCCTTGGAAGACATCGCTATATGCCCCCTTATCCCAGCCCGTTTGCAGCTCCAGGATGTTCAGCGTGCGCACCCCTGTCGTCTCGAAATACTTCTGATAGGTCGCCACGATGCCAACCAGCATCAGCAGCGAGCCGGCCAGGGTGTACAAGAAGAATTTCACTGCGGCGTAGACCCGGTTGGAGCTTCCCCACACGCCGATGAGAAGCGCCATCGGAATGAGCATGACCTCCCAAAAGATGTAAAAGAGGAAGAGGTCCACCGCCATGAAAACACCGAGCATGCCGGTTTCGAGGAGCAGCATGGCGATGTAATACTCGCGGGTACGGGTGGTCACGGTATCCCACGACCAGATGATGGCGACCACGGACAGCAGCGTCGTCAGGCCAATCAGCAGCACCGCGATCCCGTCGACGCCCATGTGATACGAGACGCCAAGGTCGTTCAGCCACGTGACCCGTTCTTCGAATTGGAAGCTCGCGTCCTTATCGAAGGCCCCGAGCATGATCACCGACAAGACGAAGCTGACCAGCGAGCACACCAGGGCCACGCTCCGCGTCATCTCCAGCGACGCCCGCGGCACGAAGAAGAGGATCAATGCGCCAGCGAGCGGCGCATATGCCATGACGCTCAGGAGTGGGAAACTATCCACCGTTGCCCTCCGACCAGAGCATGAATGCGGCAGGCTGGCGATGCCCGTAGGAACGCCCTCTCTGGAGGCTCCCGGTCAATCGTCCTGCCATGTGCTGCCTCATCTCTGACCCTACCCCGCTACCGGAACAGATCGCTGAATGCTGCCAGGTACACACCAACCATCACGACCATGCCAAGCGCAATCGCAAGCGCATAGTTCGCGACGAGCCCTGTCTGAACGTGCCGCAATCGCTGGCTCAATGCGCCGATCCCAGCCGCAATGCCATTCACCGTGCCATCAATGATGCGGACATCAACAACGCTCCAGAGCTCCATCGCCAGCCACCGGGCCGGCTGCACGAAGACGCGGTTATACAACTCGTCCCACCGCCACTTCTCGTACAGGAAGAGGTACAGTCCTTCGTAGCGCCGCGCCAGCGCGACTGGGTCAATGCGCCCGGCGATGTAGGCGAGGTAGGCGATCAGGACGCCGAGCACGGCAATCGCCGTCGAAATGATGCCGAAGGTGACCGTGGTGCTCGTCGAGACATGATGCTCCTCCGCCGCGGCTGCCGATCCTTCTTCAGCATGGCGCGCCTGGCTCACCGCCTCCCCGGCAACAACATAGAGCGACGCCGCCTCTGCGGGCTCAGTCGCCTCCCCGGCGTGCGAGGCAAAGACCGGCTCGAGGAAGTGATGAATCGGCCCGTCCTCTGGCGGAAATCCCACAAATCCAATCACTGCCGACGGAATCGCAAGCAAGACCAGCGGCACCGTCATGACCGGCGGTGACTCATGGGGGCGTACGTGCGCGGTGTCATAGCGAGGCTTGGTAAAGAACACCAGAAACACGAGCCGGAACATGTAGAGCGAGGTCAGGAACGCCGAGGCGAGACCGACGATGGCGATCACGTTGCCCCATGCCGGGAAGGTCGGGCTTACCCATGAGCCGACAATGATCTCGTCTTTGCTCCAGAACCCAGCGAGCGGCACGATGCCAGCGTTGGCAGCAGCGGCGATCAAGAAGGTCCAAAACGTCACCGGCATCTGCTTGCGCAGCCCGCCCATGTTGCGGATGTCCTGCTCGTGGTGCATGCCGTGAATAACGCTGCCTGCGCCAAGGAAGAGCAACCCCTTGAAAAAAGCGTGGGTCATGAGGTGGAAAATCGAGGCTATCCACGCCCCGGTGCCAAGGGCAAACGCCATGTAACCAAGCTGGCTCAGCGTCGAGTACGCGATCACCCGCTTGATATCGAACTGCGTGATCGCAATCGTGGCGGCCATGAACGCGGTGAACGCCCCGATCGCGGAAACCACCCACATTGCGGTCGTGCTCTCGCGGAAGATCGCGTTCGACCGAGCCACCATGTAGATCCCGGCGGTCACCATCGTGGCGGCATGAATCAGCGCCGACACCGGCGTCGGGCCCTCCATCGCGTCCGGGAGCCAGACGTGCAGCGGGAATTGGGCGCTCTTGCCGACCGCACCGGTGAACAGCAACAGCGCGATGCCGGTGAGGGTTCGCTCGGGAATGGCTCCACTGGCGGCCTGCGCAAACACGCCATGCTCGCCGAAGAATGCGAGAGTGCCGAAGGCGACAAAGGTCCACATCACCCCAAGGCCGAAGCCCAGGTCCCCGATGCGGTTGACGATGAACGCCTTCTTCGCCGCGTTGGCAGCCGACCGGCGCCAGTAGTAGAAGCCGATCAGCAAGTAGGAGCACAGGCCAACAGCCTCCCAGAAGACGAACATCAGGAGATAGTTGTCTGCCAGCACCAGCATGAGCATGGAGAAGACGAAGAGCGGGAGATAGGCGAAGAACAGGGAATACCGCGGGTCTTTCTCCTCCCCGCCATGCGCTCCGTGAGCGCCGTGCTCGCCATGATGATGCGCCGCCTCGTTCGGGTCGTAGACTTTCGTCATATACCCGATCGAAAAGATATGCACGAGCAATCCGACCGTGGTGACGACGAGCAACATCACGGCCGTTAATTGATCAACATAGAGATTGACATCAACGTGAAACGTCCCGGACGGAATCCAGGTAAAGAGATGCTGGCTCATCGGCTGGTCGGTGTCACGGATATCGAGGAACGCCAGCACCGACAGCACCCACGAGACAAACACCGCAGGGACTGCCACCCAATGGGCTTGGTACCGGATAGACCGGCCGAAAAAGAGATTGATTGCGAACGCCAGGAGCGGCACCAGCGGAATGAGGAATAACCAGTCAGCCATCAGCTACTAACCCTCAGCCGTCAGCAGTGCATGCAGACGTAATACCCATCTTCCAATCCCTCTTCCGCGCCGCTCGCCTCACCGCCAGGCTTGCGGCTGGCAAGTGCCGGCTAGTCCCGCAAGGTACGGAACTCATCGACATCAACGGCCGTGCGCGCGCGCCGGCTCAGCGCAATGATGATTGCCAGACCAACAGCAGCCTCGGCTGCCGCCACCGCAATCGTGAACAGCGCGAAACTCTGGCCATTCAGGGAGTTCAGCTCCCACCCGAAGGCGATCAGGGACATGTTGGCAGCCGTGACCATCAATTCGACGCACATGAAGATGATCAGGATGTTCCGGCGGATCAACACGCCCATCATGCCGATGATGAAGAGCGCCGCGCTCAGAAATAGAAAGTGGTTGACGCCGATCTCGCCCATAGTTCGCCTGTCCACCTAACGCCGGCCGATCACCGGCTGCTCGTTCGGATCACGCACAAGAATCAGGCGCCGCCCGTAGCCACCCGGAACAACCTCCACGTTCCCTGCCCCGGCAATCTTCGTCTCTTCCACCGGTCCCACCGGCAGCGCCAGGTCCGTGCCGCGCGGATGCCCAAGCGAGATGGTGCCACGGCGGAAGACCCGCTCCCCAAGGCGCTCTGGCAATGCCAGCACGATGGCGCCGATGACGCCAACGGTCAGGACCAGCGAGATCACCTCAAAAGGCAGCAGATACTGGGTATACAGCGTCCGGCCTAGCGCTTGCGTATTACCCCCAGCAAGGCTCACGAGCTGATTGAACTCCTGCTGGCTCGCCACCGGCATGCGCCCGACCACCGTCCGGTCGAGAATTGCCACGCCGACCTCGAGCAGAAGGATCGCGCCAAGGAGCAGGCCAACATACCGCTGGACCGGACGCGCCGCATGAAACTCCGGCAGGTCGTCCGGGTCCACCAGCATCAGCACAAATAGCACGAGCACCAGAATCGCGCCGGTGTAGACGATGATTTGCGCCACAGCGAGGAATTCTGCGCCGAGCATGACGAAGATCGCAGCGACGTTGAAGAAGCACAGCACCAGAAAGATCGCCGAATGCACCGGATTATTGGCGACGACGACACCAGCCGCCGATAACACGCAGACGGCGCTGATCAGGTAGAAAATGACGACATCCCAGGGCATATCGTTTGCTCCCCGGCGTTATTGCTGCCGTGCCACCGCGGTTGTTGCGGCTGCCTGCTTGCCACTCGTGACGGCTTGAATCCCGAAAATGGCGAGGATTGCCACGCCGCCAGCCCCAATCACCCACCACCAGCTTGCGGGAATTCCCACATTCGAAGCCAGGCGAATAAACGAGGTGATCACGATGTTGAGCAGCACAAGCGGCAACAACACCTTCCACGCAACTCCCATCAATTGGTCGTAGCGGAAACGTGGCAGCGTCGCCCGAAGCCACACATAGAAGAAGAGGAAGAGCCCCGCCTTCGCCAGGAGCCAGAGAATGCCCAGCCCCCAATACCGGTCCGACCCTGGACCATCGGTTCCACCGAGGAAGAGCGTGCTGGCAAACAGCGAGACCACAATCATCGCAATATATTCACCGAGGAAGTAGAAGGAGAATCGGAAGGCTGAGTATTCCGTGTGGAAACCTGAGACAAGCTCCGTCTCCGCCTCGGGAAGATCAAACGGCGCCCGGTTCGTTTCAGCGACCGCCGCAATCAAGAAGATGATGAAGGCGAGCGGCTGCGACAGGATGTACCAATTGCTGATCTCCAGCGGGCCGATCTGGAGTGGCTCCTGTTGCCGGGCAAGGATCTCGCGCAAGCTGAGCGATCCAGAAAGGATGAAAATGCCAACGAGCGATAGCCCGAGGATGATCTCGTACGACACCACTTGCGCCGCGGAGCGCAGGCCGCCGAGCAAGGAGTACCGGTTGGCCGATGACCACGCCCCAAGAATGATTCCGTAGACGCCGATGCCGCTGAAGGCGAAGATGAAGAGCGCCCCGACGTTCAGGTCCGCCACGAAGAGATTGACGTCTCTCCCGAAAATCTCGACGGTGCCGCCAAAGGGGATCACGGCCACACCGACAATGGCGGTGATAAACACAATGAGCGGGGCGAAATAGAAGACGATGCGGTCAGCCGCCCGCGGAATCAGGTCTTCTTTGCCAAGGAGCTTGATCCCGTCCGCGATGGGTTGCAGCAGGCCCGCTGGCCCCGTGCGTGTTGGCCCCAACCGGTCCTGGAACGCGGCGATTACCTTCCGCTCGAACCAGGTCATGTAGGCCATCCCTACCAGCAAAACGTTCATGAGCACAAAGGCCACAATGAACGTGAGCCAGAGCGGCTGGTCGTTCTCCATGCCTCGCATCGCTCCACACGGCTGGCCGCTCGCGCCGCCAGCCGCCAGCCTCCGAAATCACCTCTCCCGCGTCATTGGCCGGGATTCTGCCCGCCGGACGTGCCGAGAGCGGGCAGCCCCGCTCTCGCCCCGCGTATCTTACTGCCTCAATGCCCTCATGGCGACCACATTCTGGCAACGATGCCACCCACGATTCGGAGGCACAATCGCTACCGGTCCACCGATCCAAGCACGATGTCAATCGTTCCGATCAAGGCAACAACGTCGGCAAGCATGGCCCCCTGGGCAATGTGCGGCAACACACTGAGGTTCACGAAATCTGGGGCACGGATGCGGAAGCGATACGGAATCGGCGTGCCGTCACTGACGATGTAGTAGCCGTTCTCGCCCTTAGGATGCTCCACAGCGGCGTATGCCTCGCCGACAGGCGGACTGAACCCCTTGATAACCCAAATGAAATGCCGCTGCATATCTTCCGCCGTCGTCATCGTGCCCTTATGGGGCGGGATCACGTACGGCGATTCATAGGCCATCAGCGGCGTATCCATCTTCTCGCAGTGGTCCAGCGCCTGGAGAATGATCCTGATCGCCTGTCGCATCTCCTCCATGCGGACCAGATACCGGTCGTAGACATCGCCGTGTGTGCCGAGTGGCACCTCGAAGTCGAGCCGGTCATACACGCAATAGGGCTGGGCCTTGCGGACGTCATAGTTGACACCCGAGCCGCGCAAGCAGGCCCCCGTCAGCGAGTAATTGATCGCTGCTTCCGGCGTGATGACTCCGACGCCCTTGGTGCGTGCCAGCCAGATTGGATTGGCATCAAGGATATCCGCGTACTCTTTCTGCCGCTCAGGGAAGATCTTGCAGAAATCGCGGATCATCTGCGGCAAACCCTCGGGAATCGGGCGGGAAAATCCACCGATTTCCATCATGTTCGTCGTGAGGCGGGCGCCGCAGAACGCTTCAAAGATGTCCAAGATCAACTCGCGCTCGCGGAAGCAGTAGAGCGACATGGACAGAGCGCCGATATCGAGCGCATGCGTGCCTAACCAGACAAGGTGCGAGGCAATCCGGCTCAGCTCCGCCATGATCACGCGCCAGTACTGCGCGCGCTCCGGCGCTTCGATGCCACAGAGCTTCTCGATTGCCAGGACGCAGCCGAGATTGTTGGATGGAGCCGCGACGTAGTCGGTCCGGTCGGTCCAGGGAATGATCTGTGCATAGCGGTGCGACTCGCCAAGCTTCTCCACCCCGCGATGGAGATAGCCGATGACCGGGTCGCAATCCGTCACAACCTCACCATCGAGCTTAAGGATGACGCGCAGCACGCCGTGCGTGCTGGGGTGCTGCGGCCCCATATTGAGAACGAGCTGCCGCTCTCCGGACGCCAGAATCTGGTCTTCCGTGACCACAAAGGTGCCGTACTGCGCGCCCTCCTCGCTGACAGCGGCGACGCCGGCGCCGTCGGGTTGGTTGGTGATCGCAGAGAAGCTCATGGGGTCAAACTCCCCTTCCGGTCCAGCGCGTGCGGGTCCGGCCCACCGTGCGCTCTTTGTTATAGGTGGGATATTCCCGCCAGCCACGGAGCGGATAATCCTTGCGCAGCGGGAACCCTTCGTCCCAATCGTCAGGCAACAGGATCCGCCGCAAATTCGGATGCCCGTCAAAGACGATGCCAAACATGTCGTAGGCTTCGCGCTCAAGCCAGTTCGCCCCGTTCCAGAGCGGCACCAGCGACGGGACAGGCTCGCCGTCGTTGCATCCAGCTTTCAAGCGCAGGCGTACGCGATTCTTGAGTGAATAGAGTAAGACCACGACATCAAATCGCGGCTCCGTGCGCAGCCGCAACATATCGACCGCGGTCACATCGGTCAGGAACGTAAAGGCCAAGTTCGGATGGTCGCGCAGAAATGCGCAGACATCCCGGAGCACCTCGCGCCGGACGTGAATTGTCGTCTCGTCGCGGAAGCGCACGACATCAACGACGGCATCGCCGAACTGGCGCCGGAGCTCGCGCAGCGCCGGATGCCGCTCCACATCGGGATCAAAGTAGAGGTCGCGCGCCCAGGGGTCTCCGTCTGGCGCGGTCGTCATCGCTGATCCAGTCGCAGGCGCGAGCCCGCCGGATGGCACTGGTGGGACTGGCGTCGTCCCCTCACTCACGATGATCTCCTCCTCGGGTACTGGGCGAGCGGCAGATGGTGTTAGCCGCGAATGCCAGCCATTGCCGCCTGCCGGTCAGCAACCCGCTGAGCCTCGGCTGCGGCCACACCCTGCTTCTTGGCCATCGTTTCATACTTGATGACCTTATTCTGGAGCTCGAGGATGCCGTAGTAGAGCGCTTCCGGTGTTGGCGGGCAGCCAGGCACATAGACATCAACCGGGATCACCTGATCCACGCCTTGCACCACGGCATACGTATCGAATGGCCCGCCGACATTCGCGCAGCTCCCCATGGACACCACCCACTTCGGCTCGGGCATTTGATCATAGAGGGTGCGGACCACCGGCGCCATCTTTTTCGTCACCGTCCCGGCCACAATCATCAAATCCGCCTGCCGCGGGGATGCCCGGTAGAGCATGCCAAAGCGCTCGGCCAGATCGAACCGGCTCATCGACGCCGAGATCATCTCGATCGCGCAGCACGCCAGCCCGAATTGCAGCCACCACAGCGAGGAGCGCCGCGCCCAATTGAACACAAAATCGAGCGAGGTAATGAAGATATTCTTATCGAACCGGTCATCAATTAGACCCATTCGAGGGCTCCTTTCTTCCAGGCATAGATGTACCCATCGAGCAGCAGGACGATAAAGGCAACCATCGCCAAGAAGCCATACCGGCCCAGAAGATCGAAGTTCACCGCCCACGGATAAATAAAGATCGCCTCGATATCGAAGATGACAAACAGCATCGCGACGACATAGAACCGGGGCGTATATCGGGGCTTGACAGGGGAGACGTCGGGGACACCGCTTTCGTACGGTGCGGCCTTGACCGGGTTGGGCTTTGCCGGCGCCACGATCCAATTGAGGATCAGCAAGGCCATGCCCATGGCAAAGGCCGAAATAGTCATCAGGCCGACAACAAGCCAGTTTTCACCGAAGACCTGCACCGGCTCCCGCTCCTCCGTCACGACCTTGGCCCCGCGTCCTCGGGACCATTGCTGACGCTTCGCCACACCCTGCTGATCGGAGTCTGGCCTGTGAGCACGATGAGGCGGGTTTCCGGCCCTCCGACCTTGTGTATGGTATCACAATCGCTCTGGCTGGCAGCGAACATGACCATTCCGGCGCTGGGGCATAATCACCCGATCTTCCTCATCACAGACGAATGCCGGCAGGCCGGCGTGACATGCGACGGGCAGCACTGCGGCATGATCGCCCCATCCACAGCCTGGTGGGCGACACAGAATCCGCCATACTTTCCGCCCGGCGGCCTCCTTTGCGAGCCGCACGGACATCCTGGCAGTCATGCCACACCTTGAGCGTTTCGGGAGGAACGCCGTGCTTGAACACGACCTTGTGCTTAAGAGCGACGAGCTCTATCTCGTTGGCGACATCCGCTCCGACGGCAGCGGTGAACGCGCGACCGGCCTTTACCTGCGAGACACCAGGCACCTATCTCGCTTTACCGTGACCCTCAATGGCACCCGGCCCCAGCGCCTCTCGGCCCGCGTTCACAGCGCCACAGCAGCCACCGTCACATTGACGAACCCCGTGCTCGTCTTGGAGGATGGCAGCGCCGTCGCTCCACACCGTGTCATGCTGGAGGAGCGCATCTCCCTCGACACCGCCCTGCATGTCACCCTCATCGTGCAGAACTTCGCTCCCCAAGCAATCACCCTCACTCTTGGCCTTGAGTTTTGCGCAGATTTCCGCGATCTCTTCGACATCCGTGGATTTCCCCGGCAGCAGCGTGGCCGCATGCTCCGTCCGCGCGTCGAGGAGATTGGTGGCCGGCGCACGGTGATCCTGGCCTACCGTGGTCTGGACGGGCTGGTGCCAGAAACGGAAATTGCCTTTGACCGGGAACCAGAGATCGAGATCGTGCGCGGGGCAGCCGAGGGGGAAGAGGGTTTTGTGCCGATGCTGCCAGGGTTCGAAGCCGTCTCTCCTGAAGTGCCAACCGATCGCATCCCCGGTGTGCACGCGACCTTCCCAATCACCCTCGCCCGTGGCGAGCGCTGGGAGGTCCATGTCTCCGTCTCCCCAATCCCTGCGAATCGTATTCCCATTTCCGCGGCGCCATCCGTTCTTGGCCAGTTCCTGGCCGAGCGGGCAACCATTTCAACGGACAATCCCTTCTTCAACCGCATCCTCCAGCGGTGCGAGCTCGATCTCGCGGCTCTGCTCACGAGCTTTCCCCAGGGTCCGCTCCCAGCAGCCGGCATCCCGTGGTTCGTCGCACCTTTTGGCCGGGACAGCCTCATCGTCGGTCTGCAGACGTTGCACCTGCTACCGCAGCGCGCGGCCTCCACGCTCCGCGTACTCGCCGCGCTGCAAGGCGAAAAAGTGGATCCGTGGCGCGGCGAGGAGCCAGGCAAAATCCTCCATGAGATGCGCTACGGCGAGATGGCACGCTGCGGAGAGGTTCCCCACACCCCCTACTATGGCTCGGTTGACGCGACGCCGCTCTTCGTCTGGCTCTTTGCCGAGACGATCGCTTGGACCGCGGACGAGCGGCTCTATCACGATCTTCTCCCCAACGTTCGGCGCGCTCTGGCCTGGATGGAAACCTATGGCGATCTCGATGGCGATGGCTTCATCGAGTATGCCACCGATGCACGCGGCCCCGCGCACATCACGCATCAAGTTTGGAAAGATAGCCACGACTCGATGCACCATGCCGATGGTCGTCCGCCAGCCGGGCCGATTGCTGCCATCGAGGTGCAAGGCTATGCCTATGCCGCCTATGACCGCCTGGCTGAGGTGGCTGCCTCCTACGGCGACACGGAATGGGCGCAGGAGCTACGGTCGCGCGCGGCGGCACTGCGCGATCGGGTGGAAGCGGCCTTCTGGCTTGACAATGAGGGGTACTACGCGCAGGGCCTGGACGGTGAAAAGCAGCCCGTCCGCGCCATCACCTCCAATCCCGGGCATCTTCTCGCCTGTGGGCTTCCTTCGCCAGAGCGGGCCGCGCTCGTTGCCAGCCGGCTCAGACAGCCAGACATGGATTCCGGTTGGGGCATCCGGACGCTCTCGTCCGCTGCAATTTCGTACAACCCGATGAGCTATCACAACGGCTCAGTCTGGCCGCATGACAACAGCCTCATTGCCTGGGGGCTGTACCGCTATGGCCACACCGCCGCGGCTCATGCCATCGCTGACGCGCTCTATGCCACCGCGCAAGCCGATCCCCTCGAGCGATTACCGGAGTTGTATTGCGGGTTTGCACGCACGGCAGAGACGGCGGACGCGCCGGTTGCCTACCCGGTGAGCTGCAGCCCGCAAGCCTGGGCAGCCGGCGCCCTCCCGCTAATTGTGCGCGGCATGCTTGGGCTCAACGCCAATCTCGCTGGGCGGATGGTGACCGTGTCACCGGCGCTGCCTGAGTGGCTTGGAGAAGTGCGAATCCACGATCTCCACGTCTTTGGGCGGCGCGGCATGCTCTCCGTGCGCCGCGAAGGCGCGGGTTACGCGGTTCGCGCGGACGGGTTGCCCATTGAAGTGATCTTGCCGCAAGCAGCACAATGACCGAGGATGCACGACGACGGCGGGGCTGCTCATCAACCCTCCCTTCAGAGAGGAGTCATCATGGACGCACCAACCGATGGTTACCGTATTCACCCGGAGACCCGCATCGGCCATGTCCATCTCAAAGTCTCGAACCTTGAGCGCTCCATTGCGTTTTACCGCGACGTGCTCGGGTTCGAGCTGATGCAACGCTATGGCGCCCAGGCAGCGTTCCTGTCAGCCGGCGGCTACCACCACCATATTGGCTTGAACACCTGGGAAAGCCTCAACGGTCCCCGGCCTGCTCCCGGCACGACCGGGCTGTACCACGTTGCCATTCTCTATCCAAATCGCCGTGAGCTCGCCCGCGCGCTCAAGCGCCTGCTTGACTACGGTATCGCCATTGATGGCGCTTCGGATCACGGCGTCAGTGAAGCGATCTACTTTCAGGACCCGGATGGCAACGGCATCGAGATCTATCGTGACCGGCCACGGAACGAGTGGCCAGTGACACCCGATGGACGACTCGCCATGGTGACGCGCCCACTCGACCTCCAAGGACTTCTTGCCGAATTGGCCGCGGTGCCAGGCGATTGATCTCCATGATCCCACGAACGACAGGAGGGCAATGTGGCTGCCACTGAGCGTTTCGGCGATACCACGATCCTCGCACGCATTGAGGACGCATTGCGCGGCTTCCCTGGTGTTCTTGGCCTGTATGCGAAGAACCTCTCGACGGGAGAGGAGGTTGGCCACCGGGCAGACGCCGTGATGCCCACAGCCAGCACCATCAAAGTCGGCATCATGGCCGAGCTCTACCGCCAGGCGGATACCGGCGCCGTCGATCTCGCGCAGCGTGTGCCTATCCAACAGTCTGACTGGTATGGCGGCACCGGGGTCCTCAAGGAATTCACCCCCGGCCTCTCCCCAACTATCGCTGATCTCTGCCGGATGATGATTGTCGTCAGCGACAACGTCGCCACCGGCATCCTGGTTCGCCTCCTTGGCAAGGACCGGATTAACCAATCCTTCCAAGAGTGGGGACTGCCCAACACCCGCCTCGTGTGGAACCTCAAACTGGGCGGGGACATCCGCCAGTACGCCGTCTCGACGCCCCGCGAACTCGGGCATCTCATGGAGATGATCGCTACCGACGGCTTCCTGAGTCCGACCGCGTGTGCCGCGATGCGCGACCATCTGGGACGACAGCAGCACCTTGAGCAGATCCCGAGATATCTCCCGTACAACCAGTACGCTTCCGAGCTCGGGCAGACGCAGCCGGTTCGCGTGATGAACAAGATTGGCAACTACATGGGCATGCGCGCCGATATCGCGATTGTGACCGCACCCGGCGCGAGTTTTGTGATCGCGGCGATGAACGAAGGGCATCCGGACCCGCATTTCCATGTCGATCACCCGGGGAATGTGCTCAACGGGCGAATCGCGCGGATCATCTTCGATGCTTGGGTGCCTGCCGGCGCGGTGCCAGCAGCTTGGGAGAGCAGCGCCCTCGGCGCGAGGGAAGCGCCGGTGACGCCGTTGTAAGCGCTGCACTATGCACATTGTGTGTCCTGTGCCTGCGTCAGCCCGCAGGCGTTGTGGTTCATGGCCAAGAGAACGCTGATCGCTGCGTGAGGAGGCGGTGGTGCTGCTCCATGACCTTGCACCGGATGTGATCCTGTTCAATGCCCGCGTCCACACCATGGCTGCCAGCAACGCCACCGCGACTGCACTGGCAATTAAGGGGCCACGCATTGTCGCGGTCGGATCAGACGACGAGATTCGCTCTCTAGCCGCTCCCCACACCATCGTCGAGGATATGGTTCAAGCCGTGGTCATCCCCGGACTCATCGACGCACATAATCACCTGCTCAGCACCGGACAGACCCTTAACCAGATTCCGTTGTACGATTGCCGGAGCCTTGAGCACATCCTGCAGCGCGTCGCGGATCGCGCGGCTGTCACGCCGCCCGGACAGTGGATTATCGGCCGGGGCTGGGACGAGAGTCTCCTTGCTGAGCGTCGCCATCCGACGCGGCATGATCTGGACCGCGTTGCTCCGCACCATCCGGTCGTGCTCCACCGCGTCTGGAATAAGCTTGTCTGCAACTCAGCCGCACTGCGCATCGCTGGCGTCTCACGCGACACGCTAGATCCCCCGGCCAGCGCTCCCTATGCCGGATCCTTCGAGCGCGACGCGAACGGTGCGCCAACGGGCTTGTTCCGTGACCGCGCCAAATCGTTGATTCTCGATCATGTGCCCGAACCCAATGAGGATCAGCGCCTTGCCGCAATTGCGACGGCATGCCGGGCCTACAATGCAGTAGGGATCACCTGCGTCGCTGAGCCGGGGCTGAACCCGGCGGAAGTCCGGGCATTCCATCGCGCTCTGCGCGAGCAGGCGCTTACCGTCCGGGTTGATCTCCTCTTAGCCGGCTGGGGATTTGTCTCCGCGCACGACGAGGCACGCCTCAAAGATCGCTTCACTGACATTGGTGTCGAAGGTGGCTTTGGCGATGAGATGCTCCGGCTCGCGGGGATCAAGCTGATGCCCGACGGTGGCATTGGCGATCGGACCGCGCGCCTGTTTGAGCCCTACGCGGGCGAGCCGCACAATCGCGGACAGTGGGTGATCGAGCCGGAGCGCCTGGAATCCGCCATCGCCTGGGTGCACGAGCTAGGCTGGTCCATGGACATCCATACCTGTGGGGACGAAGCCCAGGCAGCGGTTGTTCGCGCCTTTGCGCGTGCCCAGCAAACACAGCCGAAGCCATGGCTTCGCCATCGTGTTCACCATGCCTACCTTCCGACACCGGAGGTTTTGCACCTGATGGCCGGGCACGGCATTCCCGCGGTCGTCTCAAATCCCTTTTTGGCATCGCTTGGCGAAAGCTTCGTCTCCTCGTTGGGCGAAGTTCGAGCTTCCCGCGTCATGCCGCTGCGCACCTATCTCGATGCTGGCGTGCCCCTCGCGGGGTCATCAGATTCGCCAGTCGCAGACTACAACCCCTGGATCGGCATGGCGGCTGCCGTTACACGCACAACGGTCACTGGCCGGCTCCTTGGTCCGGAAGAGCGCATCACTGTGCAGGAGGCACTACACTCGTACACGATCGGGGGCGCGCATGCGATTGGCCGGGAGCGTGAGCTTGGCTCGCTGGAGCCTGGGAAACTCGCTGACCTGGTGGTGCTGCCTCGCGATCCCCTCGGGATCGCCGGGGAGGAACTGGCGACACTCCGTCCCCTGGCGACGATGCTCAGCGGACGTTGGGTTTTTGATCGCCGCCAGCCGTGAAGAGCCGGGAGGCAGTGGCCGGTAGAGGCGCGCCGAATCGTGCCGTCTGGGTTAGGGCCTGGGGAATTGCGAGCGTTCCACCTTGTTTGCGAAGCGCATTCGCGCGGCGTGAGATGAATGGAGTGCGGCCCCCCTCGCCCCACCCTCAACTCCTCACTTTTGGGCAAGCACGAGGTAGAACATCCCGGTCCCGGCGATGAGTGGCAGACCACGATCGGCCGCGTGTTGCAACCGCCGGTGCAGGCGAATCGCCAGCGGATCGGGCAACATCGGCCTGCCAAGCAAGGTAAATGGTCCAAAACCAACCGTGGCCTGCCTGAGCCTAGTGAGCCCGTTTGCTTCCAGCAGACGGTCAAACGCCGCCGGGCGGTGGTAGGTCACGCTGGCGGTTGGTTGACGCATTCCCTTCGCTTCCAGGATGCGCCGGACTCGCCGCGCTGCCGGCCGCACCAGCGGATGCCGCGCAGGATCGATCAAGCACGGGAACTGCAGCGCGTTGAAGGCCGTCACCAGCAGGTAGCCCCCAGGACGCACGACACGAGCCATTTCCCGCAGACCGCGCTCCGGCTGCGCGAGCCAGGATATGACGCCGAGTGCGATCACGAGATCGAACGCATTGTCAGGGAATGCCAGCGCGCAGGCATCGCCGACCTGTGCTGTCACCATGGTTTCACAGCCCGCGTCCTGGACATTGCGCCGCGTCAGCTCCACCATCTCGGCACTGGCATCCACGGCGTCGACGCGATATCCCCGTTGCGCCAGGGCGACCGTCATCACCCCCGCTCCACCCCCGATTTCGAGGACCCGGCTCCCTGCTGGAAGCGCAAGTGCGTCAATCCAATCCAGGGCGCGAGCATGGCGCTCACGGATCACTTCCGCCCGCACCTCGACTAGTGTCCCGTGGGGCACGTCCGCTTTGGTGGCATACATCACCTGCCACTCCTCGGCTTCAGCCCCAAAGCGCGCATTGACGAGTTCCTGGTGATTCGCGCGCATCGCTCCCTCCATGGTAGGCGGCCTCTCTAACGAAGATTGCCAGCACGAATGGTGGCTTCGGATAAGCGATCGTGCTTTCGCCACTGCCGGTGCACAACGAACACAAGATAGGCGCATTGAACGACGTAATTGACCACACTCGCCAGGGCGATACCTTGAACGCCGATCCAGCTCTTGAAGAGGTAATCACCAATAACATTGATGACGAAGACGGCGGACGAGCCAATCAGCATGACGTGGCTGAGTTGGAGCGAAACCACAAGCCGCGAATAGAGCACGGCGATCGTATAGAACGGGATCGCCAGGGCGAATGTCGCTTGCACGGCGGCCACGTCGGCCGTATCTGCCGCCGAGAACTCGCCCCGCTGGAATAACACCCGGACGATCGGCTCGGACAGCAGGACAATCGCGATCGTCACAGGGACCGCGAGCGCCACGATGAGCCGGGTATAGACGCGCAGGGCGTGCCGCAGAGCCTGCCAGTCGCCTTCAGCCGCCAACCGTGAAAAATACGGGAGCACCGTGGTGGCGAGCGCGGCGCTGCTGATGCCCAGGACGGGCAGCACGAGCTTGTTCGCGTAGCTCAAGATCGCCACATTGCGATCGCCGAGCGTCGCGGCCATGGCCTGATCAACGAGCACGAGCCCGCCGAACACCACGCCGTTCGCAATCAACGGAAAGAACTGGCGATGGAGCTGGCGCGTCTCGGGCAATCCGCCGAACCAGCCAGGGAGGAAGCGGACGCGGTGGCGCCGCAGCTCGACAACAAGCATCGCAAGCTGGGTAACGTTCCCAAGAAGAAAACCGAACGCCAGTGCGTCTGCCGGTCGGGAGGGCAGTGCAAGCAACATCGCGCCGCTTACGACCGGGACCACTGCCGGGGACGCAGCGGCGAGCCCGAAGCGATCGCCGGCGTTCAGCATTCCGGACCACAGGGTAATGATTCCCGTCAATGCCACGTTCGGGAGCATGACGCGCCACAGCCGCTCGGCCAGCGCGATCTTCTCGGCATCGAACTCGGCTGCCAGCAGGGGGAGAAGGAGACCGGGCGTGAGTGCGAGCACCGCGGTGACCAGGGCCAGAACTACCAGATGAATGAGCGTCGCTTCGGCGAACATCCGGCTGCCTTCCTCCTCACCACGGCGCGCGCGGGCAGTCGCGTGTAAGGGGAGCAAGGAGCCAACGATGGCATTACTGACGATTTGCGCGATGAATCCGGGGAACGCCCAGGCAATGATGTAGGCCTCAACAACATCGCTCGTCCCGAGCCGCGCTGCCACCAGCATCTCGCGGAGGAGGGCCGTGACTTTCACACCAAGGGTGAGAAACCCGACCAAGCCTGCCGCCATGATGACCCGGCGCTGATCAGCCGAGACGATCATCCGCGCGGCCAGGCGGTGGGCCGGGCGGAGCAAACGTAGATGAGCGTTCACCATCCATCCTTACGTAGCCCAACCGAGGAATCAGGTGCCGGGCCGGAATACCGTCGGGGAGGCACCTGTGGCCTCCCCGAGGGGGTAGGAAATCCAAGCGGTGAGCGATCAGCCAATAGCCGAGAGCCGTTCGCGCCAGCGTAGGAGTTTGCTCAACCTCGCCCCGGTGGGCTGCGTTAGCCAGTCACCGGGGTAGACCTCCGCGCCTGTCCGCAATCGCTGGCGCCTGTCTCCTTTGGGAGAACACACGCTCCTGCCCCAGCTCCCTCTCGAACTCCAACCCTGAGCCGCATTGCCGACCCCCGGCTCCTGGCTCCATTCTGACAGCGCGGCATGGACCTGAATACCAGATGGCCTAGGCGTTTGGTCATAGCTCGACCGGGACTATCGGGCCAATCGTACTTCCGGTTTATGACTGCCGGCCTAGGGAGTTTGGGGCATCCGACCGGCATAATCGGATCGAAGGCACGGTTATCGGGTGAAGAGCGCTCGTGCCCAAAGCGCTCATTGAACGCCAGCGCAATGCTTATCGAGCCATTGATCCGGAGAAGGCGCCTGTGGTCTCACTGGTGACATCCCGCGAATACACGACCCCGGTGGCGACACAATCAGCCCCGGCCAGCAACCCGATTGCCGTGACCATCGAGCGAGGGAACGTCGGCCTCATCGAGCAGATCGCACCAGCCTGGCGCACGCTCTGCGACGAGGGCCCCTGTGCCGATCCCTTCTTTCGCCCGGAGTGGGTCGCCGCTTATCTGCGATACATCGAGCCACAGGCCAACGTGGTCCTGGTGACCGCCTGGCGCGATGGGCAGCTTCGCGCCGTGCTACCGCTCATCGAGGAGCGTACGCGCTTCTTCGGCGTGCCACTCCGCCGGTGGCGCGCTCCCACTGATCCCCGATCTCCGGATCGCAGCGATCTGGTGCATGGGCGAGGCGATCGCGAGGCAACCGTTGCGGCCATCTGGCACCGCTTGCAAGCCGCACCTGGCTGGGATCTGATTGATGTCGCAGATGTGCCGGACGATGGCGCCTTTCGTGATCTGCTGCGCGCTGCAGCGGCCAGCGGCTATCCGACCGCCGAGCGCCTCTCCCGGCAAACTCCGTATGTGCCTCTGGCTGGCTTCCCGACGCTTGATGCCGCGCTGGCCCACACCAACGCGAAGTTCCGGGCCAATGTGCGCCGGCGCCGGCGCAATCTGGAGAAGGTGGCGCCGGTCCGGCTCGCTCGCTACGACACCGCCGATCCCGATCTACTCGCTCGCTTCTTTGCGATGGAAGCTGCTGGCTGGAAAGGCCAGGAAGGCACTGCCATCGCCTGCCATCCAGAGCGCCAAGCCTATTACGCGGCGCTTGCGCATGAGGCGTCGCGGTATGGTTACTTCACCCTCTACGCCTTGATGTGCGGCGACGAGCCAGTCGCCATGCATTTTGGTCTCACACACAACGGGCGCTACTCTGTGCCGAAGCTCGCCTACGATGAGCGCTGGCATACCTTCGCGCCCGGCCATTTGCTGGTCGACGCAATCCTGCACGATTGCTTCACGCGCGGCTTGCAGGAATTTGACTTTCTCGGCAGCGCCATGCCGTGGAAGATGGAGTGGGCGCCGGCAACCCGGCCTTTCTATCACTGTTACCTCTTTGCGCCGACGCCAGCAGGGAGGGCTGGTCACAGCGTGCGTTTCCAGCTTCTGCCTGCTGGCCGCAGACTTCGCGACCGGCTGCGGCAGGGTCGCCTTGGCATGCTCGCCTGGCGGCAGCCTCAGCGTTTCGAGGAGAAGATTCATGCCTAACCGGCGCGAGGGCGTTCCGATTTATGTGACCAAGGATCCCAAGCTGGCCCCTAGCATGGCGCTGCCGCGCCGGTCAGCGCGTCTCTCACGGTATCCCTTCAACGACCCGACGATCCGGTATTGCTATCTCGGTCGCAACGCCAGCTATGCCCTCATCAAGGCACTTGGCCTGGAAGGACAGGAGGTTCTCTTTCCCTCGTATTTTGGTGGGCCGGTGCTGGAGGCCCGGCTCGCTGCGGGCGCCAGGATCCGCTTCTATCCCGTGCGCGAGGGCATGCGCGTTGACCCGGAGGAGATTCGTGACCGGATCACACCAGACACGCGCGCGATCTACCTTATTCATTTCGCTGGGTTTCCTGGTCCCATCGTGGAGGTGCAGCAGCTCTGCCGCGAGCATGGCCTTCGGCTGATCGAGGACTGCGCTCACGCTCTGCTGACGTCGTTCGGAGGGCAGCCCCTCGGCACCTTGGGCGATGGGACCATCTTCTCCTTCTACAAGTGGGTGCCGGTGCCCAACGGCGCCGCCTTGACCCTGCGCGATCCCCATTGTGCCGTCCCTCCCATCGGCCAGCAGCACTCGCGGACCTCTGGCGTCGCGCTCTCCGCATTCTCCCTGCTCGATCATCTGGCGTTGCGCTGGGGCGCTCCCGGCCGCGGCCTCCGCACCATCGTCCGCGCCGCTGGCCGGTCGGCCTCCCACGCGACAGGGATGGCGTATGTGCTTCCCGGTGGCATCGAATTTCAGCACGAGCATCTTGATCTGGCGATGAGCGGCATCGCGAGGCACATCCTGGCGAACCAAGACTTCGACACCATCATCGCCCGGCGCCGCCGGAACTATGCCCACCTGGCCGATCTCCTCGCTGATGTCGCCCCACCACTGCAAGGAGACCTGCCACCGGAGGTCACACCGCTGTTTTACGCGACGCGTGTGCTGTACAAGCGCGCCGTGGTTGAGCGGCTCCGCGCGAAAGGTGTGGAGGCGCGCAGCTTCTGGGAATACCACCACCCGCTGTTGCCGCCCGGCGTCATGCCAGAAACGGACGATCTCCGCCAGACCGTGCTCGAGTTGCCGATTCACCAGGACATTACGCCCCAAGCGATCGAGCGGATGGCTCGAGCGGTGCGGGAAACGATTGGCAGCAAGGCAATCCATGCAATCGGCAGCGTGCCCCGGCCGGCATGTTCGTGCGACGCACCGGTGTCGGCAACCATCGAGCCAGTGCCATCGCAGCTTGCATGACGAGGAGGCATCATGGTTCAAGCAATCATCAGGCGCAACCCGAGAACGGCTACCCACCAGGCAACGCTCTCGCCTCCCATGCGCGCCGAAATCCTCCCGGCCCACCACCGGACCACGGTCGCCTCACTTTGGCGCAACCTGGAGCGGGAGTTTCCGGCCGGGCTCACGAATTCTTGGGACTGGACAGAGACGTGGCTCAATCACTATGGCGATCTGATCCCGCACTGGTTTGTCCTCGGCATGAGCGTGGATGGCCCGGCCGGCCTCGCATTGGTGACGCGCGGCGTTGGCAGGAAGCGCGGACCGTTCTCCCTGCGCACACTGCACGTTGGCACTGCCGGGGAGCCGCATACCGACACAGTGCGAGTCGAATACAACCGGCTGCTCGTTGACCCACGCCATCGCGGCGCGTTCGTTGCTGCCCTGCTGCGTGAGACGAAGCGGATCGGACGGTGTTGTGATCTGTTCATGCTCGATGGCTTCGTGCCAGAGGACGCAGACCTGTTTCTGGCCGCGGATCCGTCCTTCGTCGCAGTCGCCGAGCCGTGCCACTACGCTGAGCTTGCTGCCCTCCGGAACCAGGGTGCGACGGTACTCGACGGGCTACGGCGGCACACGGCGTCGAAAATTCGCCGGACGATCCGCCGCCTTGAGGATCAGCACGGCCCGGTGAGGGTCGAATGGGCAACAACACTGCCCCAAGCGGAGGCCATGTTCTCCGAGTTGCGCCAGCTCCATCAGGAGCGCTGGGAACGCGAGGGGCAACCAGGTGTCTTCTCAAGCCGGCGCTTCACCGCGTTCCATGAGGAGCTGATCCAGCGGCTCTTTCCGCAGGGACGCGTGACCCTCGCCCGTGTCATCGCAGGGGATGTGACCGTGGGTTGCGACTACGGGCTGGTCGAGCATGGCCGGATTCTTGGCTACCAGTGGGGCCTGGCAACGTTCGACGATTCCCGCCTGTCTCCTGGTCTCGTCGTCGGCGCGCTGGTGATGCAGGCGGCGCTGGAGCGCGGCTTCGCTGAGTATGACTGGCTAGCCGGAGACGCCCTCTATAAGCGGGAATTATCAACCGCCACGCGCACCCTGGTAACCGCCCGCTCGATCCGTGGCCTTCGCATGCAGGTACTCGATCGCTTGACACGTGCAAAACGTTCTCTCCAACAACGGCGAGCCGCCCTTCCAGCGTTCCCGATGAAGCGGTCACCGGTGTGAGGAGCACGTCATCAACGCCGATGGAAGTCACGACATGGCATCACGGTATTAATCACGCCTTCACGCTCACGACGCTAACGGCGATTGCCTTTACGACCGATCTGGACACCGCGAGTGCCGTCTGGCGCCAGCTTGAGGCGGTTGTGGGCGGCGGGCTTGCCACGTCCTGGGACTGGGTGGCCACGTGGCTGCATTGCTACGGAGCCATCGTGCCCTACCAGTTCGCCATCGGACAAGGACCCGCTGGGCCGTGTGGCATCGCCCTCGTCACGCAGGGCGTGGAGCAGCGTCGCGGACCGTTCCCAGTGCGGACTATGCACCTCGGGACGGCCGGTGAGCCGCCTGGCCATAGTGTCTGCATCGAGTTCAATCGCCTACTGGTTCTCCCAGGCCAGCGCGACGCCTTTGCCACAGCGCTCCTCACCGCGCTGCGCGGCCAGCGCTGGGATGTGCTAGAGCTCAACGGCTTCGCCCTAGACCACGCAGAGCCTCTCCTGCGTGCCGAGCCGCGCCTTGCCGTTACGCGCTTTCCTGCCCATGGAGTGAACTTGCGAGCGATGCGCGAGTCCGGCCAGCCAGTCCTCTCGGCACTCCCGAAGTCCACCACGGCCAAGATCCGCAAGGATTTGCGCCGCTTCCAGGAGCGCTACGGTCCAATCCGAAGCCACTGGGCCGAATCGGTCGATGAAGCGCTGGCAGCGTTCAATGAGATGATCCCCTTGCATCAAGAGCGATGGCAGCGGGCAGGACAACCCGGTGTCTTTGCCAGTCCGACTTTCACCGCGTTCCACCAGGCGCTCATAGCCCGTCTGTTGCCCAGGCGTGGCGTCGTGCTATTCCGGGCCTACGCGGGCGATCAGCTCCTTGGCGTCTTCTATGGGCTGGTGGACGGCCAGATGATCCAGCACTACCAGTGGGGGTTGCCACACTTCGAGGATCGTGCGCTGGCTCCTGGCTACGTTGTCGCCGCGCTCTGCATGGAAGAAGCCCTGAAGCGTGGCTACGACGAAATCAACTGGCTGCGAGGCGAGGTCCGGTACAAGCGCGAGCTCTCCACGATGCGCCGCGAGCTGGTCTGGGCCGAGCTCCACCGTGGTCCGCGGATGGCAGCCATAGAGGCGTTGCGTCGCGCCCGCGCCTGGCAGCGGCGGTGGCGTGAGCGGCGAGGTCAACCAGGCAAGGCGGAGACATCACGGTGAACCGGGTGACGCTGGCCGCTCAGACACTGCGCCGCACGCGAAGCGGATGGCTCCTGCGCCGTTTGCCAACCTGGCGCGGCGTGCTCGTGCTGAACTACCACCGTATCGGTGACGCCAGGCACGCGCCGTACTTCCGCGACGTCTTTAGCGCCACGCCCGACGACTTTGACCGCCAGCTCGCCTTTCTCGCCCGCAACGCCGACGTGATCAGCGGCGATGACCTCGCTCTCACGCTCGCTGGGCGCCGGGGTCGCCACGTCCTGATCACCTTCGACGATGGCTACCGGGATAATTTCGACATCGCCTACCCGTTGCTCCGCCGGCATGGTCTGACCGCGGTCTTCTTGCTGTGCACGGGCTTTCTGGATGAGCAGGGACCCGCGTGGTGGGATGAGATTGCGTGGATGATTCGCTCCAGCCAGCGCCGGGTGATTCCTCCTGGCGATTGGCTCCCCGCACCTCTGCACCTTGGCAGCAGTGACCGGCAGGCCGCGATCACAACGGCGATCAACGCGTACCGGCGTCTTCCGGCCGAGACCGCACCGGCCTTCCTGCACTATCTGGCAGACGCTGCCGGCACCGGGCGGCTCGATCCTTCGGCAACAGCCGGTCTTTGGATGACCTGGGATATGGTCCGGGAGATGCGCGCTCGCGGAATGACCATCGGGGGACACACCGTCACCCATCCCATCCTGGCTCGTTTGCCTGCTCACCAGCAATGCGCGGAGATTATCGGGTGCCGCGACCGCATCGCCATGGAAATTGGTGAGGCCCCACGCGTGTTTGCCTATCCCGTCGGCAAGCCGGGCACGTTTAGCGGTGAAACGCGGGCGGCGCTGCAAGCAGCGGGGTTCACCCATGCCTTCAGCTTCTATGGTGGCCACCAGCCGTTCGAGCCGCTTGATCCCTACGACATCCGGCGGACCTTCGTAGACTGGCGAACGACCCTGCCGCTGTTTGAAGCCAAGGTCACCCTGCCTACGATCTTCGCCCGCTGGTAGCGCGCATGATCACCCGCAACGTCGCGCAACGCTGAAGGATGGTGCGCTGCCTTACCCAATCAGCGAGCCTCGCTGCCAGCAGGAGTAGCCCTAGCCGCGTTCTTTCAGGATGCTTTCAGAAATCCTCCAGGCAAGATTCAGCCTAGGTCTTCATCATACAAGCTGACAGCGCAACGTCGTCTTTCGACCAGAATGCTGGGGCGAGGCTCCAGAAGATCATCGGCAGTGAGAGTGTGAGGGGGCTGGATGATGATCGGAATGCGGCAGTCGGCTCATCGGGCGCAGGGACGTCTGCTCGCAGCGCTCATGCTGCCGGTCGGGATCGTTGCGCTCTCCTGGATGCCCATTTCCGGCGGCGCCGCCGTGGCCCAAGACAGCGCGACACCGACACCAATTGCAGCAGGAGTGCTTGGCGATCCAGCAACGGATACGGGGTGTAGCCTGGAGATCGGCGCAACGCCGGAGGCAGATGTCGCAGCCGCGTTCCAGATCGTGAGCGACCAATCGCTCGCTCGCTACCGCGTCGAAGAAGAGCTTGCTGGCCGCGGAGCCGCCGAGGCAGTCGGAGAAACCAACGCCTTCATTGGCACCATTTTCCTGGATGACCAAGGCATCCCCATCCCCTGCTCCCGGTTCGATGTCGATATCCGGACACTCAAGAGCGACGAGGCGCGACGAGACAATTACCTGTACCGGAATACTCTGGAAAGCGAGCGCTACCCGCTGGCGACCTTTATCGTCACGGGCATTGAGGGCCTCCCTGACCCCCTGCCAGAGGGGCAGGACACGACGCTAACCCTGATTGGCAACCTCACCCTGCATGGCGTCACCAAGCTAGTCGCCTGGGAAGCGACCGTGCGGTTGGATGGGAAGACGCTCAAGGGCACTGCCTGGACTCAGTTCGAAATGCCGGATTTCGCGATTACTCCGCCGAAGGTGGGACCAGTTGTCGGATTGGACGAAACGGTTCGCCTGGAGGTGGAGGTAACGGCGCACCAGATCCAGGAGTAACGATGACTTGCGAGCTCAACCCGCAAGCCAGGCAGACGCAGGGAATGTTATCGAGACAACCTTGAGGGAGGCGCCTCATGCGGCAGCGCCGAGCGAACCGAAAACGCATCGTCTGGCTCACAATCGCCATTCCCGTGGTGTTGATCGTCGGCTTTGGGGTCTATTTGGCGTCAATCGCTGGCGAGCTCCCCTGGCAATCGGACCCGACGCGCGTGCCCATCACCCCGTTTGCCGGAATTCCTGGCTTCACGGTGCCCACCACAGTGCCGTCGCCGGGCCCATCGCCAGTGTCGTGACTGTTGGGAGACGGAAGCAGGAGCGGTACACTGTAAGTCCACACGGGTCTGAGCGTTGCTGGCATACCGTGGCACGTGGGGATTGACATGGAGGACGCTCGGCCACGATGAAACAACCGCCGCGCCGTGAGGAAGCCATTCTCGTTGTCGAAGATGAAGAGCCGATTCGGGAGCTTGTGGCCACGGCTCTCCGTTTCAGCGGCTTCTCGGTAACGACTGCGGTTTCGGGGCGGGAAGCACTGGCTGAAGCACGCAACGGTGGCTACCATCTCGTTGTGCTCGACGTCAATCTGCCCGATTTGGATGGCTTTACCGTATGCCGGAAGCTCCGGGCCGATGGCGACCAAGTTCCGGTGATCTTTCTGACCGCGCGCGATGACCCTGCCGATTTGCGGGCTGGCTTCACTGGCGGCGGCGATGATTACGTGACGAAACCCTTTAGCTTGGAAGAGCTGCTGCTCCGCATTGAGGCAATCCTCCGCCGCAGCCGCGCCCAGCAGCCGGGAACGGCCCGGCTGACCGTTGGCGATCTGGTGCTCGACGAAGATGCATGCCGCGTCTGGCGCGGCCGGACGGAAATCAACCTCTCGCCGACCGAGTTCCGCCTGCTGCGCTACCTGATGCAGAATTGCGACCGCGTTGTGTCTAAGACGCAAATCCTCGATCACGTCTGGGATTATGAGTACATGGGCGATCCTTCGGCAGTGGAAACCTACATTAGCTACCTGCGGCGCAAGCTGGACGACCGTGATGCCCAGTTGATTCGGACGGTGCGCGGATTTGGCTATTCCTTGCGGACCCCGGAAACCGGTCCGGACCGCGACGGACGCTGATTCCACGATGAGGCGGCGCTTGTGAGCATCCGCACTCGCCTTGCTGTCGCTGTTGCCCTCGTCCTGACGGTAACGTTCACCATCGTTGGCGTGGTGCTCGTCCAGCGCACCCGTGCGACCCTGGTGGAGCAGGTCGACGATCAGGTCCTGGCCAACGCCAGCCGCTACCTGAGCTGGTATTCCCCGAAGGAGCTGCCGACCAGTTCGAAGCCAAGTCGGCCAGACTCTCCGCCAAGCACAAGCTATGTGCAAACCGCAGCGAAATATCCGCCCGGGGGCGATCCCTCCGAGCGAGTCGTGGCGCTGTTCGTCTACGGACCGGACGGCGAGCTGCTGGTCAATGAGCCATGCGGGTTTGTTGATGATCCGAAGCCTGCTCCTCGCTTACCACCGATTCCAAGCCAGCAGGCCGAGGAGATGCTTGGCCGCATCGTGACCGCGCCTGCGGTTGATGGCTCATTCTCCTACCGCATGCTGCTGCAGCGCGCTCCGCAGGGCGAATTCCTGGTGACTGCAGTACCACTCGACAGTGTGGATGCGGCGGTTCAGCAATTGGTTGAAATCTTGCTGGCGGTCGGGATCGTGGCGCTGGTGGCAGCCACGGCCGCGAGCTGGTGGCTGATCCGGCGCGGCTTGGAGCCGGTTGACCGCATGATCGACACCGCAGCCGCCATTGCCGCCGGGGATCTCACGCGCCGGGTTCCGGACGCCAATCCGCGTACTGAGCTCGGCCGGCTGAGTGGGGCGCTGAACCACATGCTGGCACGGATCGAGCAAGCAATGCATGTCAAAACCGCGAGCGAGGAGCGGCTGCGCCGTTTCGTGGCCGACGCCGCGCATGAGCTGCGGACGCCGCTCACATCACTTCGGGGCTACGCCGAGTTGTACCGCCAAGGAGCGCTCGCCGATGATGCCGATGTGGCGAACGCGATGCGCCGCATCGAGTCCGAGGGCGAGCGCATGGCCCGCCTGGTTGACGATCTGCTGCTCCTTGCCCGGCTCGACCAGCAACGTGGTCTCGACCAATCGCTCGTCGACCTGACCACAATTGTCCGGGAGGCCGTTGCCGACTTCCGGGCAACACAGCCGGCTCGCCCAACCAGCGAGAACGTGACCGAGCGCGCGTTCGTCTATGGCGATCCGATCCGCCTGCGCCAGGTGATTGACAACCTGCTCGCCAACGTGCGCATGCACACGCCGCCAGGCACAGCCGCCCGCGTAATTGTGCAGCGGTCTGAGACGCATGTGGAGCTCATTGTCAGCGATGAGGGGCCTGGCATCGCTCCGGGCGATCAGGAGCGGGTCTTTGAGCGATTCTGGCGCGCCGATCCCGCGCGCGTCCGCAGCACTGGCGGCGCAGGGTTGGGGCTCGCGATCGTGGCGTCTATTGTCCAGGCTCACGGCGGAACGGTAAGTGTAGCGAGCGAACCAGGTCACGGAGCGACGTTCACGGTCCGGCTTCCCGCAGCGCCCAGCGCGGAACCCGCCACTGCTCGGTCATCACCCGAGGCCACGTAAGACGCTCGCCAACACGGTTGTCCTGCTCCCGATCCTCGCCTATCCTGCTGCAAATGTCGAGAACAGTCGCACCAGGAGGCAAGCATGACAGTGCCATCGCTATCTCCACGGCTGATCCGCGGAGCCTGCCCGCACGACTGCCCAGATACCTGCGCCACTCTGACCGAGGTGCAGGACGGCCGCGCGGTGCGGTTCTTCGCCGATCCAGACCATCCCATCACCCAGGGCTGGCTCTGTGCCAAGGTCCGCCCGTATCTGGACCGGGTCTATCACCCAGATCGTCTCCTGTATCCTCTGCGCCGGTCCGGCCCAAAAGGAAGTGGCCATTGGGAACGAATCAGTTGGGACGAGGCGATTGCCGAGATCGCTGGTCGCTGGAAAGCGATCATCGCCGAGCACGGTGCGGCGGCGATTCTTCCCTATTCCTACAGCGGCACGCTTGGCCTCGTTGAGATGGCAGTCGCCAGCAGCCGGTTGTGGAACCGGATGGGTGCCAGCGGCCTTGCCCGGACCATCTGCGATGCAGCCGCAACAACGGCCGTCAACGCGACACTTGGTGGGAAACTGGCGCCAGACCCGCGTGATGTGCTTCATAGCCGGCTTGTGCTGCTCTGGGGCCATAATCCCGCAAGCACCAATCCGCACTTCATGCCCCTGCTGCGCGAGGCCCAGCGCAATGGCGCGTTTGTGGTTGTCATTGACCCACGGCGGACGCTGACCGCCCGCTCGGCTGACCTCCACATTCAACCCCGTCCCGCTACCGACGCTGCGCTGGCGCTCGGCATGATGCACGTGCTCTTCGCCGAGGGGCTCCACGATGAAGCCTGGTTGCGGGAGCATACGATCGGTTGGGAAGCGTTGCGCGAGCGCGCCGCGCTTTACCCGCCTGAGCGGGTCGAAGCGATCACCGGGGTCGCTGCGGACACGGTCGTGACTCTCGCGCGGCGCTACGGCACGACAAAGCCCGCGTTGCTGAAGTTCGCCGATGGGTTACAGCGCCACGGCAACGGCGGGCAAACGGTGCGCGCGCTCTGCTGCTTGCCTGCTGTTGTGGGGCAATACGGCATCCGCGGCGGCGGATTGTTTTACTCACAGAGCGGTCACATCGTCTGGGACGCTGAGGCTGTGGGGCATGCCTCCGAATGCCCGCCGGTGCCGCGCGTGGTGAACATGAACCGCCTCGGCGCCGCCCTCGCAGGGGAAATCGGTGATCCACCGATCAAGGCGCTGTATGTGTTTGGCGCCAACCCCGTCACCTCAAGCCCCAATGCCGGGCTTATCGTGCGCGGCCTGATGCGGGACGATCTGTTCACTGTTGTGCATGAGCAGTTCCTGACGGACACGGCACGCTATGCGGACATAGTGCTGCCCGCGACGACGCAACTTGAGCAGACCGATCTCCATAAGCCGTATGGCCACCAGCATTTGCAATACAACCAGCAAGCCATCCCTCCGCGAGGCGAGGCCAAGAGTAATTGGACGGTCATGCGTTTGCTTGCAACCGCGCTGGGGTATCAGGAACCCTGGCTACACCAGACAGCCGAGGAGATCATTGCCGAGGTCCTCGACGCGACGCGGGCGAAGAATCCGCTCCTGGCCGGTATCACGCTGGAGCGGCTTCAGCGCGAAGGCACCGTCCCCTATGCCACCACGCCGGAGACGAACGTGCCGTTTGCCGATGGCCACTTCCCCACGCCGTCCGGAAAGGTCGAGGTGTGGTGCCAGGCCATGACGGCCTACGGCCTCGATCCGCTGCCGGAGTACGTTCCGCCCGCTGAGTTCAACGAGGACCGCGCGGCGGGCGACGATGTGCTTGTGTTGCTGTCGGGCGCGGCCCATCACTTTGTCTCCAGCTCGTTCGCCAACCAGGATTCGCTGGCGCGGAAGGAGGGAACCCCGTTCATCGAGCTCAATCCCCGCGATGCCGCAACTCGCGGTATTGGCGATGGCGACACCGTGGCAGTCGAAAACGCTCGCGGCTGCATCAAGCTCCGCGCGGTTGTGACGGACGACGTGCCCCCCGGTGTCGCGGTCGCGCCGAAAGGATACTGGGGCAGCCGCTCGGGCGATGGACGCAACGTGAACTGGCTGACTTCAGATGCGCTTGCCGACTTGGGCGGCCAGTCAACATTTCACAGCAATCTGGTCAGGGTCCGCGTTGCAGGTTAGCGGTCAGCCATCGGGGCTCGGGGTTAAGGAGCGTCGAGCTTCACGCTTTGAGCGTCGAGCGACCAGCCGTTCGCCAAGCGCGTTCGGGAAGCGAGGGAGTTGGGAATCGGAGGGGAGGGACCTGTGCCCTCCCGGTCCTCCCGCACCCGCTTTGGGCGGCCACAGGTGCCGTCCCGACGATGTCCGGCGGGAAGGGCGCCGGTCCCGGGGAGGGCGCCGCTCCCCCCTCCACGGAATCTTCCCGCTCCTGACTCTGGGAGCGGGGGATGGAGCTGAGGGGCGCTCCCAGTCCCATCAATGCGCAGGACTGGAGGCCCGGCGCAGGCCGACAACCGGACCAGCTCCCCTGCCACAATCGCGCTATCCCGAATGGCCATCACTTCACCCCAAACGTGGGGAGATGCATTGTGACCCATGGGCAATAGATGGCCCTTGCAGCCCCGAGAAAATGATGAAACGATGGGAATCTATTGAACGGTGCGCGAAATCGTTGGAGACGTTTGCAATGACGCAGCCTTCCTTCACGCGGCAATGTTGCTGGATTCGCACCGCGATCGCCTGTGTTATCGCCGTGGCCGTCCTCCTAGCCACAGGTGCGCCGGATGCCGGAGCTGGCCGGGGATGGTGTCGCGCAGATCCTCTCCTCCTCATCAATGGCGACGTTGCCGATGTCTGGGTGGGCAGTACGCTTGAGGCATTTATCGAGACGACCGGCCCGATCCGGCTGGTGGTGACCACACCAGAGGGCGTTGAGGCCCAGCACGTCATCTCCGATTTGGGCTTCGGTCGTGGTTACGATATTGCCATCGGCACGTCACCTGCGTTGGAATGGACTCCAGAGGGGATCGAGCTCACGATTGCCGTATGGGTGCCCGCCCGCAGCCAATTGCCGGTCACCGTCGAGTTTGCGCCCCGCGTACTGGGCATCCTCTGGCCCGCTTCCGCCTCCGGAAGCACGAATAGCTGGGTCACCGTCCAAACGGTCTTCTAACACGCGTTACGGACGATCTACCCCGTACGAGCCGGCTCGCCCGCAGTGCTCCTCCGTTCGCGGCAGCGCGTTTGCAAAGCAAGAGATTTCGCCTCATCGCGCTGCGACGACGAGCAAGCACAGACACGGATGCCGAGACGGGTTGATTGATTCCCATCTATTCTGACGGTCATTTGGCTAGTGTCGGCCATATCCTCGCGGTACACGCATGACACACCCCTCCCCGCGAATTACTCCGGCGTGATCCCTTCTGATCTGCCTAACCTGACGGCCAAGACAGTCGCAAGCCAGGCAACGCTGGTATCGAGCGACCCGCGGACGGCACTCCGGTGGTTCTCCCGGTGCCATCACGCGCACTCCTCCATCTCATTGTCGTCCTGTGCCAGGTATAGACTGGAACGTTGGCGGGTTTCTTGCGCTAGAAAGTCTGCGAAAGCCGGCGGGGAGGCCGCGTGGCTTTCCTCCACCCCGAGCGATGCGTTCGGCACACGGCGATGCCACAGGGTGGCAAAAGATTGGCAGGAGGCGATGACGACGGGTCCTCCACAGCGTTCAGTCAGATCGGTGATTGCGCTGAATGACTGCCGGCACGCCTTGCGCGCCGCATCACGCGCGCTGGCGACGGCCTTGGCGCGCGAAGCAATGGCGCGGGAAGCAGCAGAGCGAGCACACGCCGAGCTCATGGGAGCGATGAAAAACAACGAGGAATTTGTTGGCGTCATGGTTCATGACGCCCTGACCGATCTCACGGTCATCAAGGGCTGGGCGCAGATCCTGCAGTGCCGCCTCTGGGGCTACCAATCCACAGAAACGGCATCACTCGTAGACATGGCGCGGAAGATAGATCAGATCGCGACCCGCATGGCAGCCGAGCTCAGCATGCTCGATACGCAGCAGACCGGCGATCCCATCCACGGGGAACAGGAGGATACGCCTTCGACCGAGCGCCCAATCGAGCCGGACCTGCCACAGACGTAGAGCGCCGTGCAGCAACGTTGTCCATGTGCCGGTCTCCGCGACGAGCCAGGATCCTTCGTTGCGCACTCCATCCATCCCTCCCGCGCTGCGCGAACGCGCTTCGCGAACGGGACGACGTGGTAGGGCGGCTTAGACTGGACCATGCTGCCGCACCATGCTCGAGCGCATGGCATTCAGCTACGAGTGGCCCTCGCCCCGCTTGCCGTTCGGCTCTGCCTGCATGGCCACGCCAGCAGCATCTTCCGCGAGGCGCTCCCAGCGTTGGTTGATCTCTGTCAGAAGATCGTCAATGTCAAACGGTTTGAGCACCACGCTGACACCTTTGGCCTTGAGGTGACCCTCCAGCTCCCGGACGAGCCCGGCGGCGGCAGTGCAGACTATCACTGGAATCGTGGCCGTTTCGCGGTCAAGCTTGAGCTTCTGAAGCATCTGCCAGCCTGCTGTCTCCTCATTAATGATGAAGTCGAGAATAATCAGATCTGGATTGATGCGCTTCACTTCATCAAGGTCACGAATGGCATAGGAATAGACGACGACGTCGTAGCCTTCCTCTTCGAGAAGATCGCGCAGGACATCGAGGATCTCCTGGCTGTCGTTGACAATGAGAATGCGCCGTCGCCCCCGCCGTTTCGTCACGGTATTCTCTCCGTCTAACGCGCCATCGCGTGCGCGCTCGCCTGGCATGGCCCAGCACCCCAACGCCGCGCTAGGCGAGCCACCCGCTTACTCAGAGCCGAGTGCGTGGCCGCGAACGCAGATAATACCAGCTTGCACCGCGATGAGGAGTAGGCTTGGTGGACCGTACCATCTCATGATTAGTGAGGGACTGGCGATGAAATGGGGCAAAATCGAGATTGTCATGGGAGACATCACGCAGCAACAGGTTGATGCGATCGTCAACGCGGCCAATCCCACCTTATTGGGTGGCGGCGGCGTCGATGGCGCGATCCACCGGGCGGCCGGTCCTGAGCTGCTTGAAGAATGTCGCACGATCGGTGGCTGCCCGCCGGGGGAAGCGCGGATCACGCGTGGCTACCGCCTGCCCGCGAAGTGGGTCATCCACACGGTTGGACCAATCTGGCGTGGCGGCGGTCACGGGGAAGCCGAGACGCTGGCCCGGTGCTACCGCAACGTGCTGAAACTGGCCGTGCAGCCAGCGTATGGCATCCGCACGATCGCCTTCCCATCGATCAGCACTGGCGCTTACGGGTTCCCGGTCGATCAGGCTGCGCGCATCGCAATCAACGAGGTTGACCGCTTCCTTGCCCAGGGAGCGCCGCTCGATCGGGTGATCTTCGTTTGCTACAACGCGGAAACCTATCGCGCATACCGGGATGCGGCTGAGGAGCTGTTGGAGTAGGGTGCTTAGGAAGCCCGTTCAGCGAGCTGCCGCCGTAGCCGCCGATCCGCAATCGGGCGAACGAATGGCGATGGCAAATAGGTCGTCTGCGGGAACGGCTCAGGCTCCAGCTCCATCATGGTCGCTGCCTGCAACGTGTCGGCATTGACGACGACGATCCTGTCTTTCCCGGCCATCTTTGCGTCGTACATCGCGGCGTCGGCAATCTCGACCAATTGCGCCGCCGTGCGCCGACAGCGATGGGTGACCGCTGCGCCGACCGAAAGTGTCACGCGCAGAGCACCGAAATTCAGCTCATCCGCGAGGCGATGGACCTCACGAACAATCCGATCGCAGACTGCGCCCGCGTGCGCCTCGTCGAGCCCTGGCAACACCAGGAGAAACTCGTCACCCGCATAGCGAGCGGCTACATCCGTGGCGCGGCAAGCGGCTGACAGGATACTGCCCACCGCGACGAGCACGCGGTCGCCAGCCTGGTGGCCAAGGGTATCGTTAACCTTTTTGAAGTTATCCACATCAATCAGGACGATCGCGACCGGATGTTTCAGGGTGCGGCCTTGGGAAAGCTCTTGCTCCATCCGCGCCTCAATCGCCCGCCGGTTGAACAAGCCCGTCAAGGGATCGCGTCCCACCTGCTGGATTAGCCCATCGACCTGATCCGTCAAGTGCCCAATCTGGTTGTGCAGCTTCTGCGCATGCCGAAGCGCAATGCCTTGACGCAGCATCGCGAACACCACTACCGCGACACAGCCGCCAAGAGCCGTTTCAGTGCCATGAGCCTGCAGGTCCCCGATCATGACCTGGCCAAGTGCGAGCGCGAGGAGGAGCAGCAGGCTGATGTGGGGAGCCTGTTGCAACCACTCATTGCTAAAGACCAGCGGAAGTTGCTCACGATCGTCCGGATCGCGCAGGGGAGTAGCGAGCGAGGTGAGCGCGCCTGCGGCCAGCGCGAGAAAGCCGATCAAGAACGCGATCCGAGCAGCGACGCTCGCGTCTGCCCGGTCTGCCAGCCAGGGCTGGAGCCACAGGAGATCGGCCACAGCGAGCGCGACAAGACCAGCGCTGAGATACCGGACCGGCGCCGGATTCGTGAACCGCGATGGAAGAAGCAGGCCCGCCAGCGCCGCGGCCAAAAGCACCAACGCGCCAGCCCCGTGAAGCGCGGCAGCGACCAGGTCTCGCCACGGCGTATCGCTGCCGAGACCCGCCGGACCGACGACGGCGAGCCACACGGCAATAACGAGTGCCAGCATTGTTGGTGCCAAATCGAGCAGCAAGGTGCGCCGCGCATCCTGATCCCGCTGGGGCAGGCCAAGCAGCACGATCGCAGCAGTAAGCCCAGTAACGAGGCCAAGCCAGCCCGCGTGAATCAGAATAAACCGCTGTGTGCTGGCCTGATCGAGCGGACCACGCAGCGCAAGCATGCTCGCGCTCCACGTTGCGCAGCCCGCCGAGGCCGCAAGCCAGGCCGTTCGCAGCGGATTTGGCCGTTGCCAGGCTGCGAGGATGACGATAAACCCGGCGACCGCGGCGATCGTGGCCGCGACTTGGGCAGTCATGCCGCTGGCTGCACTCGGGTCCGACGCTTGCTGCCATGCCAGCATGGCTCCCACGCAGACCATGACCACAACTGGGGCCAGCCTCCACATCGTGAACTGTGGCGCCTGGCGCTGATCGGTCACGCTCGCCTCCGTTCCAGGTCATCCGGCGCGGTGGGCAAAAGCCACCAGATCGTCCGGCTCTGCAGCCCGATCGTACTAGGTTGGGCGGCGAAGCACGAGGACGATTGGGTCCTGTTCAGATTCAGTACCTGAGTCCTACAGCACGTGTGCGGAGACCCGCATCCGCTATGACTGGAGCGGGCCGGTGCCAGAGGCACGGTAGGGATGGCCCATCCGGCGTGGCGTGCGGGGTGTGCGGCCATTTGGCGCCACGGCATCACCCTGCTTCGCGGCCACCACCGGATGCGGCTCATCGTGTGGACTTGTGGGTGCTGCCTGCCCTCGCCGGTCTTCGAGCAGGCTGGAAAGGTGGGTGAGCAGGCGCCGGATCTCATCCATATCCTGACGCATCTGACCAGCAAGCGCTCGGAGTGCATGGCGCTGCGCCGATTCTCGTTGAGCGAGCGCCGCCGAGAGCGAGACCATCTCGGCTCGCATGCTCTGGACGTGCTGCGTGCTCGCGAGGTCGGCCAGGGCGTCGCGCACGGCCTCGATATCCTCCTGGAGCGCCGCCTGCTGGGTAGCCAACGCTTCTAGCGCGCTGGACACAGCAGGGAGCGCTTGCGCACGCTCCGGTGTGCTGGAGCTGGCGATCGGCTGCGAGGTGATGACCGTCACCGGGTAACGCCATTGCAACGCCTGCTCGATTTCCTCCAATGTCGCACCCGTTCTGGCCGCGTCGTCAATCGCGCGGATCATCTCTACGGCCTCGGGAGGATAGCGAAGATGACGGCCGATGCGGACTGTCGGGAGATAGAGGATGAACCGATCGCGGTAGAAGCGAACGGTCGAGACTGGCAGACCCAGGCGTTCGGCGATGTCAACAAGCTCCAGCAATTCCATGCTTCCGATGCTATCAGGGCTGCGGAGGGAAACAAGGGTCAAAGCGGCGGTAAGTACCTTCGTCCCACCGTATGGATGACCTTTAGCGCCCGTTCGTACACCCTGATGGCCTAGACGAAACGGGGGATACCAGATAGGACTACAAGGGGGAGCGTCACATGCTGATGGCCCCCGATTCGAATCCACCGAACTGGATTCTGGTCTGCGACCGGCGACGACGATCGCGCGGGAGGCTCCCAATGACGATGCAAGCGTGTATGACCTGTGCGACAAGGCTAGACCCGCATGATCGTTTCTGCCCTCAATGTGGTGAGCCAGTCATCCCGGCGTCCGCGCGATTGCTGGCTCTCCAACCGGGTCGCCAGCGATGGCCCGGTCCGTCCCTCGCGTTGCGCGCTTTGCGGGCTCCCACGCTTGCGCTGGCTCCGGCGCGTCCTCGCCCCCAGCAGAATGCTGCTGACGCCCGCGGCGCCGCGTCCCGAGTTGCGGCACCGGCTCGAAGTGGACGCGCGTGGCTCCACCGGCCGGTACTGCTCCTTCCCCTTGTGGCGCTGATCATGCTTGCGCTCGGCACAGGCATTCTCGTGGTCGCCGTGCTTCACACGGTGACCGCCGTCAACCAGGTCAGTACCCCGGCGCCGTCACTTTCTGGCGCGGCACTCGGGGGTAACCCAACGGTTACCGTCGATACTGGACCAGCGCGGACGGCGGTCGCCGCCGGGCAGCCATCACCGACTCGGTCGCCGGAGCCGACCGCGGCCACGGCCATGACGCCAACGCCAGACGGGGAAGGCGACGGGGCGTTGCCATCTCCGCCATCCCATGGGGCCGCCTCGGCACAGGCAGCGACCGTAGAGGCACCGGTTGGAGGTACGCCAACCCAGGTCAAAGAGACACCAACTCCCGCCGTGCAGCTTTCTGAAATCGAGCGTGTGGTCAATGGCGGCTTCGAGGCGGATCTGGAAGGATGGTACAGCGAGGGAGCGGTCACGACGCTGGCGGACGAGTCAGTCTCCGGCTCGCGCGCGCTGGTCTTCCCAGCCGATGGCGGCTTCGTTGATCAGCAGATCAAATTCCTCCCCGGAACCACCTACCGCCTCACCGGGTGGGGCAAGGTCGTGGAGCGCGGCGACACGATCGAGCTTGGCATTCACTACCGCAATGACGCAGGTGAACGCCTGCGCGATCTCGAGCCTAAGCCGCTCCGGTTTACCAGCCGCACATTCAGTCAGAAGTCGTTCGATTTCACCGTTCCCAACGGCGTCGCCAGCGTGAGCGTTTACCTCTGGAAGCCATCCGGCACTGGCGAGGCGCTTGCGGACGATGTCTCGCTGCGAAGCCTGATCCCGAAAACCGGTGAGTCAGAGGTCGCCCCAGCGAGCGAGGCCGTCACGATCCTCCTCATGGGCGTGGACGCGCGGCCCGGAGAGGCCATTGACATCGGCGTTCGCCCAGACTCACTGATGGTGCTGCGCTTGAATCCGGAAACCGGCTCGTGCCGGATTCTCTCGATTCCCCGCGACACGCGAACGGAGCTACCGGGCTATGGCCTGACCAAGGTCAATCACGCGCTGGCTGTCGGCGGCATTCCCTACCAGGAGCAGGTGGTAGAGCTGCTGCTTGGCATCCCGATTGATCACTACGTGCTGGTCGATTTCGCTGGCTTCGAGACGCTAGTCGATGCCGTTGGCGGCATTACGATTGACGTGCCCGAAGGGTTCGTCGCTGCGGACGGGACAGTCTTCGCTGCCGGCCGCCAAGCAATGACGGGGAAACAAGCCCTGGCGTATGCCAGGTACCGCGGTGGGCCAGACGGGGATTTTGGGCGCATTCAGCGGCAGCAGGAGGTGCTCCGGGCTCTGATCCGCCGGGCGTCGGGTCTCAACCTCGTGCGCTCGGTCAACGAGCTGCTCCCCGCCGTGCGCCAGCATGTTCGCACCGATCTCTCGGCAGCGGAGATCGCCAGTTTCGCCCTGACGTACCGCGATACGTGCACGGCGGAGCGCCTCGATGTGTTCCGGCTGGAAGGCTACGGCGCAACCTTCGACGATCCGTTACTCAATCTTCCGCTGTGGTATCTCGTGGTGGACGAAGCAGAAATCCACCGCAAGGTGCAGATGCTGCTTGAGCCGTAAAGCGTTTTCCTACACTGCCACACCCTCGTAGACCAGATCGCGCGTCCGCCACTCAACTTCCTGTGGGTCGAGCGGGCGCTGGGCTAGCCCCTCTTCCTGGGCAGCGCGGGCGACGGCGGCAGCGACGCGCGGTGGCACGCGTAAATCCAGGGCATCGGGAATCAGGTGCTCTGGATTCAGCTCTTCCGGGCTCACCAGCTCTGCGATGGCGTAGGCAGCCGCAATCTTCATCCCGTCGCTGATCGCCCTCGCCTTGACATCGAGGGCGCCCCGGAACACGCCCGGGAAGGCCAGCGAGTTGTTCACTTGATTGGGATAGTCGCTCCGGCCAGTCGCCACGGCGAAGGCTCCTGCCTCCTTCGCCAGCTCCGGAGCAATTTCCGGCACCGGGTTCGCCAGGGCAAATACGATCGCATGGGGCGCCATACTGCGGACCATCTCCGGAGTGAGCGCCCCACCGACAGACAACCCGATGAACACATCGGACCCTTTGATGACATCGGCCAAGGGCCCCTTGCGCATCTCGCGGTTGGTGAGGCAAGCGATCTCCCGCTTGGAGAAATCCATGCGCTCCGGGCGTCCTTCGTAAATCGCCCCTGCGGTGTCGCAGATCACAATGTCCCCAGCGCCCAGCGCCAGCAGCAACTTCGCTACCGCGATACCCGCTGCACCTCCGCCATTGATCGTGATCCGGCAGTCGCGCAACGTTCCGCCGCGCAGCTTCATCGCGTTGATGAGGGCGGCGCCAACGATGATCGCCGTGCCATGCTGATCGTCGTGGAACACTGGCATGTCGAGCAGCTCGCGCAGGCGTTGCTCAATCTCAAAGCAGCGGGGGGCGGCGATATCCTCGAGATTGATCCCCCCAAAGCTTGGTGAGATCGCTTTGACGATGCTCACGATCTCGTCCGGATCGCGGGCCGCTAAGCAGATCGGGAACGCCTCGACACCAGCCAGCGACCGGAACAGGACGGCCTTCCCCTCCATCACCGGGAGGGCCGCTTGCGGTCCGATGTCGCCAAGCCCGAGCACCGCCGAGCCATCGGTGACGATCGCCACAAGATTCCCCTTGCTCGTCAGCTCGGTGACTTGCGCCGGGTCATCGCGGATGACATGCGCTGGGAGAAGCGCCGCTGGCGGCACATACATGAGATTCAGAATATGCTGGTCGCGGATCGGCAGCTTCGAGTGGATCTCCAGCACGCCGCCGTGGCGCCGCCGGAGCTCAATCGCCTCTTCCCGGAACGTCTTCTGCTCCCCACGGCTGACCGGTCCGGCTGGCACGAGCCTACCTTCGTAAACATAGCGCCGCGTCCGTTCGGCCACCGCCTGTGGCGAGATCGCTCGCCCTGCCTCGCCGGCTTCCAGCGCCGCGCGGACCACCGCCGCCGCGATGGCGGGCGCCACCCGAAAATCGAAAATGCTCGGCACGATGTGATCCGGATGCAGCTCATCCGGCTTGACCATGTCTGCTAATGCCTGGGCCGCATACAGCAGCGTGCGAAGACGGATGTTCCGTGCCCGGGCATCGAGCAAGCCGCGAAAGACGCCCGGAAATACCAGCGAGATATCCATCTGATTCGCATAATCCGAGCGGCCTGTCGCCACAATCCGCGCTCCCCCTGCTCTGGCCGCGGCTGGATCAATCTCTGGCTCTGGCACAGCCAGCGCGAAGACGATCGGATCGTGTGCCATCGAGCGAATCATGTCATCGGTGACAATGTTGCCAGTGGAGAGCCCGATAAAGACATCGGCGCCCTTGAGCATCGCGGCCAGGGAGCCACGACGACCTTCCGGATTCGTCTCTTTGGCAACGTAGGCTTTCGCCCAGTTCATCCGCTCCGGCCGGTACTTGTAAATCGCGCCGGCCCGGTCGCAGACGACCAGGTTCTTGACACCGGCGCGCGTCAGCAGGCGCGCCACGCCGATGCCGGCAATGCCTGCGCCGCTGATCACGACGCTGATATCGCTCATCTCTTTCTTGACGACTTTCAGCGCGTTGATCAGCGCACCCAGCACCAAAATGGCCGTGCTGTGATGCTGATTGGAAAACACAGGGATATCCGCAGCTTTTTCCAGATGATCAGCAATCGTGAACGCGCGTGGGGTTGAGATGTCGTCGAGGCAAATCGCTCCAAAGGTCGGCGTAACAGCCGTGCCGATCTGGATGATGTCCTGAGGATCGCGCGTGGCTAGGCAAATCGGGAAGGCATCAATACCGGCGAACGTCTTGAAGATCACACTCTTGGCTTCGGCAATGGGAATCACCGCCTCGGGCGGACCTCCCTCTCGCCCAAACAGATCGGATCCATCGGTCAGGATGGCGACGGTGTTGCCCCGGCAGGTGAGATCATACGACGACAGCGGGTCCTGGCTAATCGCAAGGCATGCCTCCGCAACGCCCGGCGTGTAGATGAGCGAAAGGATGGCCCGATCGCGGATCGGCACCTTGCTGTGGACACCAATCAGGCCGCGAAAGCGCCGCCGGTACTCCAGCCCTTCGTCCTGGCCGGCAAACTCATCCCAAATCGACACAATTGCGCTCCCAACGCTCCGCACCTAGCAAGGACGCTTTGTGATGGTGAATGTACCACGGCACGAGACTCGTGCGGCACCCCCCTGACAGCGAGCGCGCTCCGCAAGAAGTCCTGCCTTTCACCGCTACCCGGCCGCACCCGGTCGAGTTCTGCACGGTGACTGGTATGATGGGGATAGCGCACGGAATCTGCCGTCTTCCGCTCGCTTGCCGGATCACTGACGAGGAGACCTACCATGATTCGCTGCCCGGATTGCTCCACAGATAACCCGGACGATGCCCGTTTTTGCATCAATTGTGGGCGAGCGCTGGGCGCTGAGAGCGCCGCGCCCGCAGCTTCACCGCAAACGAGCTCCGAGCAGAGCCGGCCGGTCAGAGAGGTGCTGGCCGACGACGGCTTGCCAGTCGGCGAAGATCTTGACGGCACGCCCGGCGGGGAGCGCATCCTGTGGGAAGGGCGCCCCGGCTGGCCGCTGGCCTGGTGGAGCGCGATCACCAACCGCTACCGCGTCACGACAGAGCGCCTCATCCAGGAGCGGGGGTTTATCCGCAAGAGGACGGAACAGATCGACCTCTACCGGATCGAGGATGTTGACATGCGCCAGGGACTGATCGAGCGCGTCCTCGGCATGGGGGATATTGGCCTGTCCACTGCCGATGCGACAGCACCGAGGATCGAGCTCCACGATGTGCGCGATCCCAACCGCATCAAAGATTTGATTTGGAAGGCTGCCCGCATCGAGCGCCAGCGTCGCCGCGTCCTCATCCGCGAAGAGCTGTAACACACAACAGCAGAGACGTCAGGAGCGACGCGATTGGATCGCGCCGGAGCAAGGCGGTCACAGGGGGAGCACCCTGTGCGCTCCTGACGCCCTCCCGAACCCCATTACGGCTCACTGCCGTAGAGGTAACATGCCACGGCATGGCCGGGCTCGATTTCTTGTAGGCGCGGCCGCGCCCGTTCGCATGTGCCCACGATCCGGCTCGGGCAACGAGAGAAGAAGGGACAACCAGGCGGTACCTTCCCACCCGTTGCTGGCTCACCCGGAACGACGGCGCGATGGCGAAAGCGGTTGCGCGGATCAGGCTCGGGAATCGCGTTGATCAGCGCCTGGGTGTACGGGTGAAGCGGGTTGTCGATCACCCGGCCCGCTGGACCCAATTCGACGATCGTGCCCTGGTACATCACCGCGATGCGATCGGCAAAATGCCGGGCGCTTGCAATGTCATGCGTGATGTAGAGGAACGTCACACCCCGCTGCTCCTGAATCGAGCGGAGCAGATCGAGGATCTCCACCCGGCTCGATGCATCGATCATCGAGACCGGCTCATCGGCGACGATGTAGTCCGGGTCGCGGACCAACGCCCTGGCAATGCCGACACGCTGGCGCTGCCCACCGGAGAGCATCGTCGGATATTTGGCTGCGAATCGCTGCACCGGCACCAACTCGACCGCTTCCAGCGCGCGATACACCCGCGCCAGCCGCTCACTTGCCGGCACGCCATCAATGATGAGCGGCTCCTCCACCAGGTCGCGCACCCGAAAATACGGATTCAAGCTGGAGAAGGGATCTTGAAAGATGATTTGAGCTCGCTTACGTAGCCAGCCAAGCTCCTCTTCAGGAACCTCGGTAATATCTCGCCCATCAAAAATGACGCGCCCGGACGCGGGCTTGATCAGCCGGAGCGAGACACGGCCAAGCGTGGATTTGCCACTGCCGGATTCCCCAACGAGCCCAAGCGTCTCTCCACGCGCCAGATCGAGACTCACACCATTCAGCGCATGCACCGCTCCGGTCCGAAAGATCCCTTTCCGCACCTGATAGACCACAACGATCTCCTGCAGCGAGACCAGTGGTCCTGTCGGGAGCAGAGCCGCGCCGCGCCCCTCGGTGCGCTGCTGCTCCAAGTGCGCTGGCCCTGAGCCCGTCTCAGCCATGGCCCACCCCGGCAGCCTGCGCCATGTGAGCCAGAAAGCGGTCTCCAGCGACCCGTTCGTCATTCAGCCAGCAACGCGCATGCCCGCCATCATCGAGGCGAATTGGTGGAGGAATCTCGTGGTCACAGGGCTCAAACCGGTACGGGCAGCGCGGGTGAAACCGGCACCCAGCGGGCACATTCGTCAGATCGGGCGGCTCGCCAGGCATCGGACGGGGCCGCACGGTGTCATGCAGGCGCGGAAGACTCGCGAGCAACAACTGAGCGTACGGATGCCTGGGAGCCACCAGGACTCGCTCGGCCGGGCCGCATTCGACATGCCAGCCAGCATAGGCCACAGCGATCTGGTCGCACAAGTCGCTGGCCAGACCGATGTCGTGCGTAATGAAGATCATCGAAATCCCCGGATCCTTCTTCAGATCCTTGAGCAAGTTCATGATTTGCGCCTGCACGCTGACATCGAGCGCCGATGTTGGCTCGTCGAGGATCAGCAGATCCGGGTTAAGCACCAGGGCAGTCGCGATCACGACGCGCTGCTTCTGCCCGCCACTCAGCTCATGGGGATACCGCGAAGCGATATCGGCCGGGAGCCCAACGCGCTCCAACAGCTCCGCCACCCGGGCACGGATGGCTTCCTTCGACCAGCGCCCGTCGAGCCGCAGCGGCTCGCTTATTTGATCACCGATCCGCAGTACCGGATTGAGGACGTTCATCGCCCCCTGAAAGACCATGGCGATCCGGCGCCAGCGAATCTCCCGCCGGAACTCGTCGTCCGGCATATCGCGTAGCTCACGGCCATCGAGCCGGATGGAGCCATCGAACCGCACGACGTTCTTTGGCAGCAAGCGCATGAGCGCGATGGCCAGGCTGGTTTTCCCGCTCCCCGATTCGCCGACAACGCCGAGCGCCTCGCCCCGCTGCTCGATCGTGAACGAGACACCGTCTACGGCGCGCACAACCCGGCCGCTCGCTCCATAATGGAGATAGAGATCCTCAACAGCGAGCAGCGGCATCGGTGACCCCAGGCGGCGCGCATATCAACACGGTGATTCCGCGCCAAGCAATGTCAGGACTGCGCTTCCTTACAGCAAAAGATCAAAGAGCCGGAACGATCGCTCCCAGTGCTCGGTTTGCGGATTTTTCAGCTCCGGATCAATGATTTTGAAGGTGTGCGCGAGCGCCACGCTGAGCCCCCCAGCCACGCGCGACAGCTCCGCGTCGGTCTCACTGCTCGTGGCCAGATCGAGCCGAGGACGCGCCGCGATGTCCTCCAGAATCGTGCGCATCTCGATCACTTCGTCCAGGCCGGTAAATTCCTGAATGCGCTGCTGCAACCCCTTCGGAATTGGCAGATCATGCGGCTGGATCACATCCCGGCCGTTGGCTTTTGCGATCGCCTCGGCGCGAACGAGCATGTCGTAAAGCTTCTGGCTCATAAATTCATTGAAACGCTTCAAGTCGTTCTTATCAACATCGAGATTCGCCACACGGCGGAAAAACCGCTCAAACGTTGCCACATTCATCACGCCAAACGGTGTGCTCTCTTGCCACATCGATTCCTCCCAAGCTTCACATCAACGATCACACTATACAAGGTCCGCGCCGCCGCCGGCTCCTTGCTCGTGTCTTCATCTGTCAGCGCAGATCGGGACACGCACCCCGGGACCTTGCGCTCGTCAATCATACGCTCCCGCCCAGCGGCAGCAGCGCGGCCAGGCCCTCAAGGAGCGCCTCCAGGTCCGTCTCATCGTTGTACGCCTGAAACGAGACGCGCACGAAGGTCTGCCCGTTCTTCCGCTGGACAATCGGGACCTCGACCCGGAACTCCTCGTACAGGCGCTCTTTGAGGATAGCAGCGTCGCAAGGAGGGATCGGGCACGACACCATCTGGCTGTACCACTGAGGAGAATCCGGGCTAATGGGAGGCAAGCCGGTCAGGTCACCGATCCGGTTTCGTGCCTCGCGGGCGAGCGCATGGCAGCGTGCCCGCACGGCATCCCAATTGTGCTCGCGCTGAAAGCGGATCGCCGCTGGCACACTGAGAAACGGTGAAATGTCGCGGGTGCCCTGCCATTCGTTTCGCTGGACGAAGGTGGATTCGCTTAATTCGCCGTTTCTCCCCCAACCCCAGCTAATCACGAGCGATTCAACCCAATCCTGCTCCTCGGGTCGCACGTACAAGAAACCGGCGCCCTTGGGCGCGCAGAGCCACTTATGCAAATTGCCGGTATAGATGTCGGCGCCGAGGTCACTCAGATCGAGCGGAATCTGCCCCGGCGCGTGCGCCCCGTCGATCACCGACAAGATCCCGTGCTCCCGCGCGCGCTGGCAAATCTCCTTGACTGGGAAGATGAGCGCCGTGGGCGAGGTGATGTGGCTCAGGTAGACAACTTTGGTTCTTGGCGTGACGCAGCTCCAGAACCGCTCGACCATCTCCTCACACGAGGTGACCGGGAGCGGAATCTCGCAGCGCACCAGGCGCGCCCCCACCTTCCCCAGCAGGTGTTCCCACGTCATCGTGCAGGCGCCGTACTCATGGTCCGTCGTCAACACCTCGTCACCCGGCTCGAGATCGAGTGACCGGGCAATTACGTTCACTCCCCATGTCGCATTCGTCACGTAAACCAGATCATCCGGGCGGACATTGAGATACGCGGCGAGCTCTTCCCGGGCGTGACGCATGAGATCATCAAAGCGGCGCCCCAGGAACTCAACCGGCTGGCGCTCAAGCTCTAGCTGCCACCGCTGGTATTCCGCAAACACGGGCCGGGGACACGCACCGAACGACCCGTGATTCAAAAAATGCACTGTCGGATCGAGCAAAAACGCATCCTTGATCGCCGCAGACACAGACTCGCCCTTTGCGACGGAGCCCGTCGCACCATTGCCGAGAGCTATTGCCCTCCCTCCATCCCGATGGTCAGTTCCCAAGAAAACGGGGCCGGTGGACCGCCGGCCCCGTCCCGGTCATGTTACGCGCGCTCCGATGCGTCGCTGCCGATGTACAGCTCCTCCGGCACCGTGCTCATCGTCGTGTAGCCGGGCCAGTGGAGCGAGGCGTTCCCATTCTCGTCCGGCTCCTTGAACGTGCCCTTCAGCCACGGCTTGATGAGCTGCGGGTACGTCCCATGGTAGACGAAAACGGCCGGCACATCTTCGACCAGAATCCGCTCCGCCTCCTGGAACATCTTGATCCGCTCCTCGGTCGGGCCGAGGAACTCCGCCGCCGCCTTGACTTTCGCATCGTACTCGGGGTTCGACCACGAGTACCGGCCACCCGAAAGCCAGACGCTCAGCATGTTGTACGGATCGAAGAAGTCCATGCCGTAGCGCACCCAGCCAAGGAGGATCTGGGTCGGCTTGGCGGTCAGCGCGGCCATGAACTCCTGCGCCGGCTTCTGTACGAGCTCCACATCGATGTTGAGGTACTCCTTCAGCATCGAGGCACACGCCGCGGGCACCGCCTGGTCGAGTGGTGTCCGGTCGCGAATCCACATCTCCAGCTTCGGGAAGCCCTCGCCATTCGGATAGCCAGCCTCAGCCAGTTGTTGCTTGGCAAGCTCGGGATCGAATCGCTGGATGTCCTTCAGACCTTCCGGATTGGCCGCCGGGAAGCCAGGAGCCAGCCAGGAATACGCCGGAATGCCGCTCGGACCGAGAATCTTTTCCTTGATGGCATCGCGGTCGATCGCGTGACTCCAAGCCTGCCGGACGAGCTTGTTGTCGAACGGCGGCTTGGTGACGTCGAAGAAGATGTGATAGGTCGGGAAGTCGGCGACGCCCGAGAAGACTTCCTGCGCCAGGTTCGGATCCGCCAGCATGATCTCAATCGCGGCCGGCCCCGGGTTCTCCACGAAGTCGATCTCGTTGTTTTGATACATCGTGAAGTAGTTTTCGGGGGTCGACAGCTTGTAGATCACCTGCTGCACTGGAACCTTCATGGTCCCGTTGTACTTCTCGTTGCGCTTCAGGACAATCCGCTGATCGGGAATCCACTCCGCCAGGATAAACGGCCCCGAGGAAACCGCCGTCTCCGGCTTGGTGTTGTACAGCGGACCATGCGTCTCCAGCGCGGCTTTAGAGAGCGGCAGCGAGTACAGCAGCATCGCCGGAAGATATGGCGCCGGGTTCTCCGTCTCGACGACAAGCTCGTACTCGTCCGCGCCCGTCCGGACTCCCATCTGATCGAGCGGGATCTTGCCAGCAATCGCATCGTTCCAGCCGGCAATGACTCCCTGGAAGTACCAGGTGAAGTCCCAGGCATGCTCGGGGTCGGCAGCATAGCGCAGCGTCGCCACATAGTCTTCGGCAGTGACCGGGTTGCCGTCGCTCCAGACCATGCCACGGCGAATCTTGAACGTCCAGGTCTTGCCATCTTCCGTGCTGGACCACGATTCGGCCGCGGCCGGCTGCAATTGGAAGTTGCGGTTCAGCCGCACCAGCGGCTCGCTGAACAGGTCTCCAGCGCCACCACGCTCGTAGACCTTCTCGTAGAAATCGAGCACCTTGACGTTCGCGCCTTCAGCCGGGTACAGGAGGACTTGCTGCTCCAGCGGCGCCGCGTCCGCTGGCAGCTCCTGTCCGCGCGTGATCAGCGGGCGCCCCCGAATGACCGCCGGCGCCGCCGCCACACGTCCCTTCAAGACCCCGGCGCCGAACACGCCGGCTGCCGCCCCGGCAGCGCCACCCAGAACGGTGCGCCGGTCAACGCGCCGCTGCCACACCGCATCGGCCCCAGGCTGATTCTTCCGAGCAGAGTCGTTCGCCATTGAACCGCTCCTTTCCCTACAGTCCCACCCAGCCGCCGGACGCGGGCCGGGTTTGCACTATCTGGACGCGCCTAATTCTGGCGCGGATCCAGCGCATCGCGCAAGCCATCGCCAACGAAAGCAAAGCCTAAGACCGACAAGGCGATGGCGAATGTCGGAAAGACAGCTAAATGCCAGTACAGTTGGAACCATTGCCGGCTATCCGCCACCATCTTCCCTAAGCTCGGCGTCGGCTCATTGATGGCCAAGCCAAGGAAGCTCAGCCCTGCCTCAGCAAAGATCGCCGCCGGCATGAGCAGCGTGATCGCGATGATCAGTGGCGGAATCGCATTCGGCAGCAGGTGCCGCACCGCGATCTGCATCTCCGTCGCGCCCAGGCTGCGCGCCGCCGTCACATACTCGTGCTCGCGCAGCGTCAAAATCTGCGCGCGCGTCAACCGGCATAGCCCGACCCAGCTCGTCACGCCAATCACGAGCGCCACATTCAGCAGGCGATTGCCAAGCAGGCCGCCCAGCACACCGCTATTGATGACCGACAGCAAGAAGATGGCAAAGAGAATCGTCGGCAGCGCCGTCCAGATCTCAACGATCCGCAACACCACAAAATCAGTGAAGCCGCCACGCAGGCCGGCCGCGAGCCCAAGGGGAACGCCAATGCAGCAGGCCACGGTCACCGCCAGAAAGCCGACGAGGAACGACGTCCGAATGCCAAAGATCACCCGGCTCAAATAATCCCGACCGATCGGATCGGTGCCAAAGGGGTGCCGCCAGCTCGGAAACTCCTTGGCGGACATCAGATCGGCGTCGGCATAGCCGGCAGGTGCGATGACGGGTGCGAACAGGGCCACCAGCGCGAGCAGGGTGACGATGACGAAACCAGCCAGCGCCAGCTTTTGACGGGCGAACCGCCGGGCGGCCAGCTCGAGATTCGTCCGTGTTCGCGCCGGCCGCTCAAACGCGATCCCACGTGGCAGGTCAGCTGCTGTCTCCATCGGCGTCGCTCTCACACCTTGCTACCCAGCAACCCGCCCCCCATACAAGCGAATCCGGGGATCCAGGATCGTATAGAGGATATCGGTCAGGAGATAGGTCAGCCCCCAGAGCACGGCGATCAGTAACGTCAGCGCAAGAATCATGGGGTAATCCCGGGCCAGTGCGCTCGTCGAGAAATAACTCCCGATACCAGGAATACGGAAAATCGACTCGATAAAGATTGACCCGGTCAAGATGTTCGGGATTTCCGGCAGCAGCACGGTCACCCAGGGGATCAGCGCATTCCGCGCCACATGCCAGGTCAGCACGCGGCGCTCGGCAAGGCCCTTTGCCCGCGCGGTGCGCACATAGTCAGCGCGCAGCGTCTCCAGCATGCAGACCCGCGTGTACCGCGCCACTAGCGCCATCGGTGCCAGGGCATAGGCAATCACCGGCATAATGTAGTACTTCGGCCCATGCAGTTCACCCGCCGGCAGCAGCTTGAGCTGAATGCTAACCACCAGAATCAGCCAGGTGGCGATCACCCAGTTAGGGATTGTTAGCCCAACCGTGCCAACAGTCGTCACCGCGTAGTCCACCCAGCTATTCTGCTTCACCGCCGCAATAAAGCCTAACAGCGTGCCAGCAGTGTACGCCAGCAACACCGTGGGCACGCCCACCTTGATCGTGGCCGGCCAGCGGCTGGCAATCAGCTCGACCACCGTCTCGGTCGGCCGCTGGAACGAGACACCGAAATCTCCGTGCAGGGCGCGCCAGATGAATTTGACGTATTGCACATAGACCGGTTGATCCAGACCGTACTTCCGTAGCTGGGCCTGCCGGGTCGCCTCTGGCAGCCGGCGCTCTCCCAAATCAAACGGGCCTCCCGGAACGGAATGCATCAGCAAAAACGCGATCAGCGACACCGCGAACAAGACGAAGACGAGGCTGATAAGTCGCCCCAGAATGTACCGGGTCATCGAATCCCCTTGTCAACTGCCCATGTCGCAGAACCCCATCCCCGGCGAGCCGCGCCAGCAGACGGGGAGAAGACGCACCAAGACACTGCCGTGTTCGAGGTCTCGGATTCTACCAGAGCCGGAACCGCTCTGGTAGGGAAAAGCCCGTCCATGCTGCACCGTGTAGCCCGCTGGCCTCTTGACGTCTGCGCAGAGCGATCATAGACTATCGATCATCGATGATCAATGCCTCGCGTCGTCGCACGGTCATCATCGCGATTCGCCCGGTTATCCCGGTAAGCGTGACACGCAGGGAGATGCAGCGTGCCTCGCAGGTTGGTTGATCTCAGCATGCCCGTCCATAACGGCATGCTGACCTTTCCCCGGATCGTCAAGCCTACCCTAGAAATGCACGAATCCTGGCAAGAGTTCGCCGAGCGCATCGGCGCCGCCGAGCACGGCGCTACCTGGCTGACTGCCTCCTACCGCGTCGAGCTCAGCGATCACGTCGGCACGCACATGGATGCTCTGCGCCACCTCGTCGCCGAAGCGCCCGGCCCTGAAGGCATCCCGCTCGACTACTGCTACGGCGATGGCGTGCTGCTCGATTTCCGCTCCCTGCCAAAAGGCGCCGGCATCACCGCTGCTCAGGTGCAAGAGGAACTCCAGCGCATCGGCTACACCCTGAAGCCGCTCGACATCGTGCTGATCTGGACCGGGGCCGGCGCCTATCAAGACCAACCCCGCTACCTGACGGACCACTGCGGTATGACCGCCGAGGCGACACACTGGCTGCTCGACCAGGGTATCAAGGTCATGGGCATCGATGCCGTCACGTTCGATCCTCCGGTTTGGGCCATGTTCGAGCGCAAGCAGTTTTGGGAGGCGCACCGGGTGATGTGTGAGCGAGAGTACTACCATCTCGAAAACCTGACCAACCTGGATCAGATTGGCCGGCCATTCGGCTTCCGGCTCGCGGTCTTTCCGATCAAATGGGTCAATACCACTGCCGCGCCCGTTCGCGCCGTGGCCATCATCGAGGATGAGCCCGAGCCCACAACACCGGAGCATGCCGCATGAAGCTCGCCACCTTTGAGATCCCAACCCCTGCTGGCCCCATCCGCCGCATCGGCGCGCTCGTCGATCACCACCTGATCGACCTCCGTGCCGGCTACCTGGCCCACCTGCAACGCGCCGATCCGGGCTGCGACGCCGCGAGCGTGGCCCGCCGCCTGTTCCCGGACGACATGGTGACGTTCCTCGGTCTCGGCACCCTCGGGGAGAAGGCCGCGCACGCCGCAATCGAGGCCGCACTTCGCCAGGATGACGTGGAGCATGCTCGCACGCGCTACACCCTGTCCGAGGTGCGCCTGCTGGCCCCGCTTCCGCGCCCACGCGTGATCCGCGATTTCCTCACCTTCGAAGGGCATATGCGCCAGGCAAGCCAAGCGCTTGGCCGGGGTGGCGAGATCCCCCAAGCCTGGTACGAGGTGCCAGCCTATTACAAGGGTGATCCGGACACAGTGGTTGGACCAGACGCGGCGGTCGTCTGGCCCGCGTATACGCAGCGGCTCGATTTCGAGCTGGAGCTCGGGATGGTGATCGGCCGCCGTGGCAAAGACATCCCCAAGCACGAGGCCCATCGCTATATCGCCGGCTTCACCATCTTCAACGACTTCAGCGCCCGCGACCAGCAGATGCGCGAGGCCCCAGTTGGGATGGGGCCAAGCAAGGGGAAAGACTTCGATACGGGCAATGCGATCGGTCCGTACCTGGTGACTGCCGACGAGCTCGACCTGGCCAATGCCCGGATGATCGCGCGCGTCAACGGCGAAGTCTGGGCCGAGGGCTGCGCGGGTGACATGTACTGGAGCTTTGCTGATTTGATTGCCCACGTCTCTCAGAGTGAGACGATCTATCCGGGAGAGCTGTGGGGCTCCGGCACCGTCACGAGTGGCTCAGGCCTGGAGCTCGATCGCTGGCTGCAACCGGGTGATGTCGTCGAGCTTGAGGTCGAGGGGATCGGCATCTTGCGCAATCGGATCGTCAAAGACGGCGCGCTGGCGCCGTAAGAGACCGGCATTGGCTCCGGCAAGCATGAATGCCGGGCACAGGGGAGGGAGAGCAGATCATGTTTGTGGTGGTTGCCCAGTACTACACCAAGGAAGGCAAGGAGGAGGAGGTCGCGGCGATCCTCAAGAAGATGATCCCGATCTCGAACGCTGAGCCTGGCTGCGTGCTCTACACCGTCAACCGCTCGATTGATGATCCACGCAAGTTCCTGCTGTATGAGCAATACCGGGACCGGGCCGGCTACGAGGCGCACATGGCCACCGAGGCGTTCAAAGAGAACATCCTGGGCAAGGTCGTGCCGATGCTAGAGAGCCGGGTACGGGAGTTCTACGAGGTCATCGAGCCGGATTGGTAGGCCGGCAAAGGAGGGAGCGGTACCCGTGCGCACACCCTCTTGACAGCGGCTGATCCACTTTCTAAGCTATCGATCATCGATGATCGATCGAAGCAGGTTCCATTCGCAGCTCGGAGACCCTGGAGCGCCACCGCCCCGGCGCCCGCTCCCCGCACAGGTCAGCGATGAGTACACCGACTGAGACGCTGGCTCCAACCTATCGCCAGGCCGGCCGCCCGCTCCGGGAGGACGTCCGGGAATACCTCCGGGACGCGATCCTCCACGGGCAGCTCAAACCCGGCGAGCAGATCGTCGAAACCCGGCTGGCCCGCCAGTTCGGCATTAGCCAGGGGCCTGTCCGCGAGGCCCTGCGCGAGCTTGAGCAGATCGGCCTCGTCGAGCACCGCGCCCGCCGCGGCACCTTCGTCCGCGAAATCACGCGCTCCGGCGCCTGGGAGGTCTACACCCTCCGTGCGCACCTCGAGGTCATGGCTGTCCGGCTGGCGGCAGAGCGCCTCACCGATGACGACCTCACCACCTTGGAGCGCCTCATTGACGAGATGGTTGAAGCGGGCCGGAAGGGCGACCGGCAGCGGCTGACCTGGTGCGATGTCCGCTTTCACGAGCTCCTCTGCGAATGCTCCGGTCACCAGCTTCTCTTGCGAACGTGGCGCGGCGTCAATCCACTGAGCTGGACGCTCTTCACCCTGACAATCCTGCGCGACCGCGACTTGGTCGAGATCGCCGAGCGCCACCGTCCCATTCTGGAAGCGCTGCGTGCCCGCGACCCTGATGCGGCAGAGCGGGCTATCAATGACCACATCTTGCAGCTCGGCAAAGACGTTCGTGAGGGGCTACCTGGCGACTAGCGCCATGAGAGGAGGCACGTTGCCTATGAAGCATGCCGCGGAGCAACAGCCAGCACCGAGCGGGATCCCGCCGGGTCCGCCCGCTAATGCATAAGGCATCGCCAGCGGCGAAGTCTCGTGCAGGATGTGCATCACCAATGTCGTCTGGAGGCAGATCTCGTCATTCACTCGCATCAGCGTCAACGACCCACGTGTCTGCTTTGTCGTTCCGGTGATTCGGTCAGATTCATAAGGAGGAACGAGCGATGGCCACGAAACTCACCCGGCGGCAATTCATGGGCGCAACAGCGGCAGCAACCGCAGCCCTGACACTCCCGGTCTCCCGCCTCGGCTCGTCCGACGCCTTAGCGGCCACCAAGCTGAGCTGGGCAGTGAGCGCCTGGGCGCCGACCGAGACCAGCCTCGTCCAGAAGGTCGTTGATAACTACGTCGCCTTGCACCCAGATGTCGAGGTATCGGTGCTCGGCTACGACCCCAACGCCTACGACACCAAGCTCCTCGCTGATATCGCCGCCGGCACCTTGCCGGATATCTTTGTCAACGCTGACATTTTTACGAAGCCCTTCTTCGATGCTGGCCTAACCGCCGACCTCAAGCCGCTGGCCGACGCCCACGGCTTCGATCTCAGCCTCTTCGATCCGAAATTCATGGATCTGGCTCGCGACGGCGACAAAGTCGGCTTCCTGCCGCGCGCTGCCGACGTCGTGGTGATGTACTTCAATAAAACGAAGTTCGACGCCGCCGGTATCCCCTATCCCACCGAGGACTGGACGATTCAAGACATGCTGGCCGCAGCGGAAAAGCTGACGATCAAGGCGTCGGACGGCACAACCACCCAGTACGGTGTGTCCGCCGCCTATAGCTGGTGGGCCTACTGGGTGCCGCTGGTCGTCGCGGAAGGCGGCCAAATTCTGTCCGAGGATGGCAAGAAGGCGGTCTTCAACTCGCCCGAGGGAGTCCGCGCCTGGGACATCATCTTCACCGGCCTGAAGAATGGCTGGTTCATCCCGCCATCCGTCCAGGATTCGATGGGTGGTCCATGGGCGCCGTTCGCCAACGGCACCGCTGCCATGACCTTCACCATTCGCGGTCTCTGCCCGCAGTTCCGCGAGCAGCTTAAGGATGACTGGGATGTCCAGCTCGTTCCCAAAGGCTCGGTGCACCGGATGTCCGGCATGGGCACCATGGGCTATTCGATCGCGGCCACGTCGAAGAACATCGAGGCGGCCTGGGACCTTCTGCAATACACCTTCACCGAGGGTATGAAGGTCTTCATGGAGACGTATCTCCTCGTACCGCCCATCAAGACCTTCTACGATGATCCGACCTGGCGCAACCTGCCGCCACCGCCGTACAACAACGATGTCTTTGTCAAGGCGCTCGATTATGCGATCCTACCGCCACCGCTGCGGTTCTATGACACCGGCCCGTTCCTGCAAGCGGTGAAAGATGGCATTGACGCCGTCGTCCTCGGCCAGATGACGACACAAGAAGCGGTTGACCGGATGGCAGCGGAGGCATCCAACGCTCTGCAGCGCGCATAAGCGCACGCGCTTCAACGGTTTTGGCTGGCCGTGGGGAAGGATCGCCTTCCTCACGGCCGTCCGTGAGGGTTCCAACGCACCGATGGCAAAACCGATCGCCCTGCCAACAGCACGCGAGCGCATTCGCACCGGTCGCCGGCTCAACCGGGACTGGCTTTGGGCGATCCTGTTTCTTGGGCCGAACTTCGTTCTCTTCTGTGTCTTTATGGCCTATCCCGTGTTCTATGGCCTGTATATCAGTTTCTTCGACTACAAGATTGTCCAGCCGGGTCGTTGGGTTGGTCTCGCAAATTACCGGCAGTTCTTTCACGATCCGCTCATGCAAAAATTGCTCTGGCAGACCACCTATTATGTGGTCGGCAGCTTGGTGCCACTGATCGTCGTCTCGCTCCTCTGCGCCGTGATGCTCAACGCCATCGCGCGCGGCGCCTATCTCTGGCGTGCGATCTATTTCCTCCCGCTTGTGACGTCACCAGTCGCGGCCGCTGCGGTCTGGAAATGGCTCTACGCAAAAGATCAGGGATTGCTCAATTTCTTTCTCACCAAGGCAGGCATCGAGCGAATCGACTGGCTCTATAACACGCGCTGGGCAATGCCCGCAGTGATTCTGATGACGATCTGGCGCCTGCTGCCGTTCAACACCATCCTCTATCTCGCCGGATTGCAGGAAATCCCCAGCCACCTCTACGACGCGGCCGCCGTCGATGGCGCCTCTCGCTGGCGGCAATTCCGGGACATCACCATTCCCCTCGTGACCCCAACAACATTTTTCGTCCTGCTCATCACGATGTTCGGCTTGCTCTTCGGAAGCTTCGATATTCTTCAGGTAATGACCCAAGGCGGACCCGTCCAATCCACAAACACCTTTATTTATTACATCTATCAGAATGGGTTCATGTATTTCCGACTCGGCTATGCCTCGGCCCAGGCATACGTCCTCTTCGTCGTCGTCTTCCTCCTGACGCTCGTCAACTGGCGCTTGCAGCGACGATGGGTGCATTACGGATGACCATGCCACGTCCCCGAACCCTGATCGTTCCCCTCCTGATCGCGGTGCCGCTTCTGGCAGGCGCTGCCATCAACCTGGTGCCGTTTCTCTGGATGATCTCGACCTCGCTCAAGACGGCCCAGGAAGTCTTTGCTTATCCCCCAACCTGGATCCCCGATCCAATCACCAGCGTCAACTACCGTAAAGCACTGGATGTCGTCCATAGTCGGGTTTTCCTCAACTCCCTCATCTTCTCCGGCAGCATCGTGATCCTTCAAGGGTTGGTGACAACGATGGGCGGCTTTGGCTTCGCCCGCCTCCGGTTCCCCTTCCGCGATCAGCTTTTCGTTCTCTACCTTGGCACCATGATGATCCCGCCGCAGGTGACGTTGATCCCTACCTTTATCATCGTGGTCAAGCTCGGATGGATGGACACCTACCAGGGGTTGATTGTTCCGATTCTCGCCCAGGGCGCGTTTGGCACGTTCCTGTTTCGCCAGTTTTTTCTCAAGATCCCCGAAGACCTGTACGACGCAGCGAAACTCGATGGCGCGAGCCCCTGGCAGCTCTACTGGCGATTGACGCTCCCGCTCAGCCGCCCGGTCATGACGGCCTATGGGGTTATCACCTTCCTCACCGCCTGGAACATGTACCTCTGGCCGCTCGTCGTCGTCCGGTCGCCAGAGATGAAGGTGATTCCCATGGCCATCGCCGAGCTAAGCGGCGCGATGTCGCAAGATCGTGCAGTGACGATGGCCGCCGTCTCGCTGTCGATCCTGCCCATCATGGCCCTCTGGATCGTCGGGCAAAAGTGGTTCGTTGAGGGCATCGCCATGAGCGGAATGAAAGGCTAGCACGCGCTCAGGAGGATGTAAGGTTGCTGCGCTTCGCCTATAGCACGATTAACTGGGGGGAAACGCCAGACCTCCCCGAGATGTTTCAAGCGATCGCGGATACCGGCTGGGATGCCGTCGAGCTCTTTGCGCATTCGCTAGACTGGCTTGGCTCGCCTGCCCGCCTGTGCCGCGATCTTGGCGACCTGCAGGTGGCCACGATGTTCGGGGTGATCGAGCTCCCCGCCGACCGGGTCCGCCTCGGCAAGCTCCGCCGTCAGATTGATTACGCCGCTGAAATCGGCGCCGAAGCCTATGGACTCGTCGGCGGCACCCGCCTGCGCTGGCGGCCGCCTTCCCCTGAGGAATATGCTGAGCTCGCTCGCGCCTGCGAGGAGCTTGCCCGCCACGGCGCCGAGCAGGGCGTGGCTGTCGCCTATCACCCACACGTCGCCTGCACGATCGAGACGGAGGAGGAGATCGACCGCCTGCTGGATGCGACCCAAGCGCTCACCCTCTGCCTCGACGCATCCCACATCGCCCTGGTCGGGGAAGACCCGATCGCCCACCTGCGGAAGTACCGCAGCCGCACGAGTTATGTCCACCTGAAAGACTGGGCGAAAGGGAAATTCGTCGAGCTTGGTCAGGGCACGCTTGGCATCGATTTCCCCGCGATCCTGCGCGAGCTGGAAGCGATGGCCTTCCCCGGCTGGGTCGTCATCGAGATGAGCCGTAGCGATCGATCACCCCTCGAAAGCGCGCGCACCAACGCCGCCTACCTGCAATCGCTTGGCTACACGCTGACGGCAAGGAGCCTGGCGCGGTGAGCCTTACTCTTGCCCTTTCTGGCTGCGGCGTGATGGGCCGCCGGCATGTCCGCGGCTTGCACAAGCTCAAAGGCGCCGGCCGCCTGCGGTTCGACCTTGTCGCCGCCTGCGATCCGAACGCAGCGAATGCTCAGCAGCTTGCCAACCTTGCCCACGAGCTCCTTGGCCGGCGGCCTCAGATCTTCTCCAGCTTGGACGATCTCCTCCAGCACGTACAGCTCGATGCCCTAGCCATCACCACCTCACCAGAGTTTCATGCCAGCCTCGGCATCGCCGCTTTGGAAGCTGGCGTGCACGTCCTGGTCGAGAAGCCGATCACCCTGACCATCCGGCAGGGCCGTGATCTGATCGCCGCCGCACGCCGGCACGGCCGGAAACTCGCGGTTGCCGAAAATTACCGCCGCGATCCGATCAACCGCCTCGCCAAAGCCCTGCTCGATGCTGGCACGATCGGACAGCCGGTGCTCGCTATCCAGTCATCCGCCGGTTGGGGCGAGCAGGTCATCATCACCCCCTGGCGCCACCAGAAGCGCGCCTGCGGCATTGCCATCGACATGGGCGTGCATTACACGGATATCTTGGAATATCTTGTGGGACCGGTTGAACAAGTCGGTGGCCTTGGCGCGGTGGTGGACACCGTCCGCCGCGACAACTCCGGGCAAGAGCACCCCGCCGATGCAGAGGATCTCGTCATCGGGGTGATGCGGTTTGCCAGCGGCGCGCTCGGCAATCTCGTGCTGCACTTGGCCGGACGCGGGCAAGAGCACTTCTCCCGCCTGGTCTACGGCACACGCGGCTCCCTGTCCATCCCTGGCGACCGGACGGGCAAGCCGCTCAGCCTCGTGCTGCGGTCCGATGGGACCGATCGCCCCGTTCCGGAGGCCGAGCTGCTCGCACTCGTTCCGTCCTTTGCGCTCGATCCCACCACGGCCGCGCTGTTCGGCGGGGATTGCCTGACCTCATACCACATGGCCTGGGAAGACATTGACGCGAATCTGCTGGCCATCGAGCACGATGACTTCGCCGAAGCGATTCTGGCTGACCGGGAGCCGGAAGTCACTGGCGAGATGGGCTTGCGGTCGCTGGCGCTCATGTACGGATTCCTCGAATCCGACCGGCTCGGCCAGTTCATCACCACGGACGCGCTCTTGTCCCGCGACAATCTCCCCTATCAGACGGAGATCGAGGGAGTTATGGCAGGAGGCCGACCATGATGCCTTGGGCCGCGGAGATGGACTTTGGGGTCGTGCACCCGCTCGTCTGGACCGCCTGCCGTGACGGCGCCGGCCCCATCCTGGAAACGTTCCAGATCATCGTCGAGGACGGCGCCTTCGGAGCCATCGAGATCGCACCGATCCGCGATCCCGCAATCCGGGAGCGCGCCCGCGACCTGCTCGCGGCAGCCGGCTTGCAAGTTGTCTATCTCCCGATTCTCCCGATCATCTTTGAGGATCTCGGCATCGCCAGCGCAGACCCCGACCGGCGGCAGGCTGCCCGGCAGCGGCTCCAGCACCTGCTCGACGAAGCAATCGCGTTCAACGCTCCCCTCGCAATGGTCACCGGCCCGCGCGACCCTGGCCCGGCTGAGCGCGAGGCCACAACCGCCCGCCTGGTTGAGGATCTGCAATGGTTGTGTGACTACGCCGACGCGCGCTCGACGCGCCAGCGCCTGCACCTCACCTTCGAGCATTTTGACCGCGACGTCGAAAAGAAACGCCTGATCGGGCCGACCGCCGAGGCTGTGGCGCTCTGCCAGGCCGTGGACCGGGAGAATTTCGGGCTGACCCTGGATCTGAGCCACTTGCCGCTGCTCGGCGAGACGCCGCAAGCAGCCATCGCGCTCGCCGCCCCGCACATCATCCACGCCCACATCGGCAACTGCGTGGTTGATGATCCGTCCTGCCCCTTCTACGGTGATTTCCACCCGCGCTTCGATCATCCGCAAGGACGCAACGGCTTACCCGAGGTGATCGACTTCCTGGCCCACCTGCGCGCCGCCGGATATTTCCAGCGAGCGCGCCAGCGCCTTGGCACCACCCCCATCCTCTCGATGGAGCTCCGTCCCAATCAGGTGGACTGCGAAGCGCCGGGAACGATTCTGGCGAATGGCAAGCGGTATTTCGCTCGCGCCTGGTTCGCGCTGGCGCACCAGCCAGCCGTCACCGGCGCCTGAGACAGGGAGAGGTCGTTCGTGTCTGATACGCGGGTCAAGATCGTGGTCTGGGACAGCATCGGCAACACGCTCCTCGGCGTGCGGCCTTGGTCAAGCTGGGATCCACACATCGTCGAGCATCTGCTGCGCGAGGATCCCGAAGGTCCCGCACACGCCCCGAGTTTTCAGCAACTTTTCGCTGGCTACGATGTCCAGCTCATCTGGTTCAACAGCGCCGATGCCCCATATGCGGCATTCGGCCAGCTCTACGCGGATTACCAGACTAGCTTGCGCTTTACCAAGTCGGTTGACGAGATCGCCCGCGAGATCAAGGACGCGGATTTCCTGATCCTGCACAAGGAACGCCTGCCGGACGAGGCACTGCGGATCGCTACGCGCCTGAAGCTCATCCAGCACCTTGGCCTCGATTACCGGGGAGTGCCCATCACTGCGGCTCGGGAGATGGGCATCCCCGTCGCCGCCACCCCCTTGATCAACTACCTCACCGTGGCTGAGCACGTCTGGGCGTTCATCCTCAACCGCGCCAAGCGCCTGCCTGCCTTGCGCGAGCACATGCGCCAGCGCGCGTACCGGGACACCTGGGGCCTTTTTCCGGATCTCACATACCTTGGCGATCTGACGCTCGGCATCCTCGGCATGGGCGAGATCGCCCGGCCCATCGCCCGCGTCGCTCAAGCCTTCGACATGCCGCGCGTGTACTGGGACATCGAGCGCTTCCCGGATCTGGAGGAGCGATACGGCCTGCGCTTCGTCGAGTGGGACGAGATCTTCCGCACCTCGGACGTGTTGACCGTGCAGCTCGCGCTCAACCCGAAGACGCAGGGCATCATCGGCGCTCGGGAAATCGGCCTGTTGAAACCAACCGCGCTCTTTATCAACACGGCGCGCGGCAAGCTCGTCGATCAGGCCGCCCTGACTCGCGCTGTCGCCGAGGGCCGCCTCGCGGCGATCGCGCTCGATGTCTATGCCGAGGAGCCGCTGCCGCTCGACGACCCGCTGCTCGACCTGCACGACCGGCTCGGAGACCGGGTCACGCTAACGCCGCATTGCGCCTGGCAAAGTCCCTGGACCTGGATCCGTGATTCGCTAGAACTCTGGCAGAACGTCCTGCGCTCGCTTCGCGGCGAGCCGCTCCATCACCTGGTCACGTAGGGGAGAACCCCATGCAAGGAGCGCGATCATCGTCGGATCAGGACTCGTGCCCTCCCGAAGAAGCGTGATCACCGTGGGGGAGGGACCTGTGCCCTCCCGTGGGACCTGTGCCCTCCCCTGGGACCTGTGCCCTCCCCTGGGACCTGTCCTCCAGAACTGATGGCTGACTCCTGACGGCTGATGGCTTACCTTGCGAGGAGCGGACGATGACAACCATTCAATTCGGTTTTTGCGTTCCCATCTTCGCCAGTCCCGGCCGGAATCTTTTCCGGACCCCTGGCTACGAGACGCTCGATCCCCGCCTGACGATGGAGCTCGCCTGCCAGGCCGAATCCCTCGGTTACGACTCGCTCTGGGTGGCTGACCATCTGATGCTCGGCAAGGACGATGCCATTCTGGAGGGCTGGACCGTCCTATCCGCGCTGGCCGGAGCCACTCGCCGCGCCAAGCTGGGCATGATCCACCAGGCGCTGCTCTTCCGCCATCCATCGCTGGCCGCGAAGATGGCAGCAACGCTCGACCAGATTTCCGGCGGACGTCTGATCCATTTCATGGATTGCGGCTATCTGCGCCGTGAGTACGTCAACTACGGTCTCCCCTGGGAGGGGGATGTTGCCAAGCGCGTCGCCATGCTGACCGAGGCAACCGAGCTGATGCTCGCGCTCTGGCAGACTGATGGTCCGGTCACATTTCAGGGCGTGCATTACCACGTTCACGACGCTGTCTGTGCCCCGAAGCCAGCACAGCAGCCACACCCGCCGGTCTGGTTCGGTGAAGTGACGCCCGGCGTGCCGGAAGCCTGCGCCCGGTTCGGTCAGGGGTGGAACACGACGCCTGTCTCCCTGACGGAGCTGCGGCGGAGGCTGGCAATCGTTCGGGAAGCGTGCGAGCGCGCTGGCCGCTCCCTCGCGGATCTCGAGCTCAGCCTCGAAACGCAGATCCTGATTGCGCCCGATCTCCCCGCGCTCCGGGAGCGCCTGCACGAACTGGTCACTCTGGCACAGGCCGCTGATGCCTCGATGCCGCCGGAAATCCGGCCCTACATTCACGATTATGTCTCCGATCCTGAGCTGGCAGCGTTCCTTTCCGGCGCCACGGATCGTATCTCGTCCCGCATGGCCGAAGACTGGATCGTTGGCACGCCGGATGCCGTCGAACAGCGTCTGCGCGCCTATCTCAACGAAGGCATCCGCCACGTGATGCTCTGGTTCATGGATATTCCCCGGACCGACGGCCTGGAGCTCTTCGCGCGCGAGGTCGCCCCACGGCTGCGAAGTTGGCGATGAGGGGCACGGCTGACCCGCATCGCATTGCCCTAGTAACCGGCGCCAGCCGGCGGCAGGGGATCGGCGCCGCCATCTGCCGGGCGCTCGCCGCGGATGGCGTGGATATCGCCTTCACCCACTGGCAAGCTTACGACCGGGCCATGCCCTGGGGCGCTGATGCGGACGGCCCCGCCGCGCTCGTGTCCGAGCTTCGCGAACAGGGCATCCGCGTGATTGCGATCGAAGCTGATCTCTCACCGCCCGAGACGCCAGCCTGGCTGCTCGACGAGGTAGCCGCTCAGCTCGGCCCGCCAGCGATCCTGGTCAACAACGCCGCCTATTCGACCCTCGACGGCTTCGCGCGGCTCGACGCCGCCACGCTCGACGCCCACTACGCGGTCAATCTCCGCGCCACCGCGCTCCTCTCAGTCGAGTTCGCGCGACGCTGGCCCGGTGGGCCTGGCGGCCGGATCATCAACCTGACGTCCGGTCAATCCCTGGGACCAATGCCGGAAGAGCTTGCCTACGCCGCGACCAAAGGGGCGATCGAGGCGTTTACTGTCTCCCTTGCCGCCGGTGTGGCCCCCCTTGGCATCACCGTCAACGCGGTCAACCCCGGCCCAACCGATACCGGCTGGATGAGCGAGGAGCTGAAAGCGGCGCTCCTGCCCCGCTTCCCCTTCGGCCGGATCGGCCAACCGGAGGACGTTGCCCGGCTGGTCGCATTCCTTGCCAGCGATGCCGCCGGCTGGATCACCGGCCAGATCATCCACTCAGAGGGTGGCTTCCTGCGGAAGTAGAGGGTCGCCACACGCTGCGGCTGGGCTGCGCGACCGAGAGAGTTAGGAGCTGGGAGTCGGCAGTCAGGAAGAACTGACGGCTACCTGCTGATGGCTGACGGCTCTCGGCTCTCGGCTATCGCCGAGCCGGCTTCAGCCAGGTTGGCAGTGCTAGCGCGGGGACTTCAGCCCCGCGCGACGCCTGAATTCCGCTCGCCCCCGCGCTTAGGCAAGCGGCTCGGAAGAACTGACGGCGACCTGCTGATGGATGACGGCTCTCGGCTATCGCCGAGCCGGCTTCAGCCGGGTTGGCAGTGCTAGCGCGGGGACTTCAGCCCCGCGCGACGCCTGAATTCCGCTCGCCCCCGCGCTTAGGCAAGCGGCTCGGAAGGGCACCGGGCCTTCCCCGGCCAATGCCTGACCGGGCGCGATACATCGTGCCTCTTCATGTCCCTAATTCCTGACCCCTGACTCCTACCCTCCTTGCGCTACGGGCGTGGCCGCTGGCGAGGCGATCGGCGAGGCCACCGGCGTCCCCGGCGCGACGGCTGGCACCGGAATCCGCACAATGACTGTGAGACCCCGCAACTCGCCGCGCCCGTATCCCCCGGCCACGAGCGACTCGATCGCCGACCACTCCGGCTGGCCCTGACCAGCGACTGTCTCCGGCACCGGGATAGCCCCTGCCTCGCTCGCGAGCTCGACCAGCCGGGCCACATCTAGGTAAAACGTCCAGTCGCGCTCGGCGGGCAGCGCCTGGATCGCGGCCTGATAGCGCGGATTCTCCGCCAGGGATCCGCCAGTTCCGCTCAAGTAGTCTCGCAGGCCGCTCCCGTACCCGACTACAAATTGCTCCGCAACGACGCCGAACTCGACGTGTACGGCCGTATCGAAATCCGGCAGCGGCACGTCCAGCACCTGAATCAGCCCGCCATCGGCCTCTTTCGTCCGGAGTCCGAGCCCCAAGCCCGAGCTTGCCAGCCCGGCATTGATCAGCACGGCAAGCTTCGCCACCGCATCGGCAACACGCACCGGGTTTTCCACCTGGGAAACAAACACCCCATCAATCCCATTCGGATCGAGACCATCGGCGGTGAGTGCCAGCGCAAACGCTCCGGTAAGCTGGTCGATAAAGTCGGTGGCTGGATTGAACCCCAGCACCTGCGCCGCGCGGTCGTAGATATCCGCTGGCTCGGTCGGGCGCGGCATGAACGGCAACGTCTCGACCTGCTCCACCAGCGCAGTGGCGAACAGGAGTGTCGCGAGCTCCACGAGCGGGTTCCGCCCAAAATCCTGGCCCGTGAGGAACAGCACCGTGTCCGCCGGCATCTGCTGATCCAGGGCCGGCGCTGCTCCAGGCGGCTGCGCCGGCCAGCCGCTCCCTGCACGGCGAGCAATGAGCGCGTCGAGCCGAAACCCGTCGTCCAACGCGGTCAGGGCGATGGCAATCCGCCCATCGAGCAACCGGAGCAGGTCCGCCCCGAACGGCCGCAAGCTCTCGTTCGCGGCAATCTGAGCCCGGGCAGCGCCGAGAAACGCGGTGCCATCGGCGTAGCCCAGCAGGAGCGCCTCGCCAGGCAGCGCCGGCCGCAACGCCGTCCATCCCTCGCTCGTGAGCAGCGACGGGCGGTCACCACGGTAGACATCAATGACCGGTTGCAGATCGTGAGGAGCCTCGGCAAGGACCAGGGTGTCGCCAACGCGGGCCATCGCCTGGGACTCAGACGGAACAGAAAGGATCGTCACGCCGTTGTAGACCGTCCGCGTTACCCTCATGCCTGCGGCGCTCGCTGCCAGCTCCAGCGCCCGCGTGGCGCTGAGCTCCCACGGGCCGATGTCATCTGCGCGCAACAGGACAGCGCCCCCGGAGCCACCGCCACGCGCCGCCCGGCCGCCATCCCTGAGCAAGCGATCCGCATCGGTCACCACGACCGCTGCCTCCATCCCATGAAACAGGGTGCCTGGAGGGCTTCCAGGCGCGATATTCGCCTCGCGCAGCAGCTCATCACGCGCATCCTCGATCGCCGTGCCAAGACCGAGGCGCATCAAGATGGCCTGCATCGCCTGCCATTGCGCGCTGGTGGGATCAAGCGAAGCCACGAGGTACACCGGAGCGTCGGCGGGCACCAGCGCAGCGGTTGCCGGCCAGTCAGGTGCCGCCTGCGCCACCGCTGCGCGCTGCGGCATCGCACCCAGCGCAGGGATGGCCAGTAGGGAGCACACGAGAAGCAGCGACACCAATCGCCACCAGTTCGGGAAACCACGGCTTGTCCCATCACGCTGCGGCGACACCGTGTTGTGTGGCATAGGATCCCTCCTTTGAGACGGTGAGCAGTTTCCCGCGATGCTCCCCACCAGAACGCTGGAGTGAGCTCGATGGCGCGAGACGTGTGCGATGACCGGCAGACCGGCAGGCTACCGAGCGCTCACGTCGCCGGCGTTGCGGGTGGTGTCGCCACCGGTGCCCCAATCGCTTCGAAGATGTACTCCTCGAATCCCGACGGCGAGCGAATCACCACCTCCGGCTGGCCGGCCACCGAGCGGCGCAGCATTACCTGCAGGCCAGCGATTGGTGGATCGGCCGCCAGGAAACCGATACCCCCCGGCGCGCGCTCCTTCATCTGGAGGAGCGCCGTCTGGAACTCGCCGGCATCCAGCACGAGCTTACCCCCGTCGAGACGCAACGTCACCTCGCCAAGCGCCTGATTGACATACTGCCCCAGGAACGGCTGCACCGCCGCCTGATCAATCGCATCCGCTCGCTGGGCACGGAGCTGCTCTTGGCCTTTCGCCGCCTGCTCTTCGACATACTGGATTGTCTTCTCATACTCGGCTGGCTGGTCGTAGACAAGCTCAAGCAAGCGATATCGCAGCCCCTCGGTCAGCAGATTGGCGCCCTGCCCGTTGGCCAGGACCACGATGCCCAATCCTACATACGGCAAGAAGGCAAGGTCAGAGCTAAATCCCAGCGTGTTGCCGCCGTGGAAAATCATCTTCACGCCCTTGTACGATCCTACCAGCCATCCCAGGCCGTAGCTCGTGTCTGCGTCCACCGCTACCTGCGGCTTCCACGTTTCGAGGAGGTTAGTTTCTGAGACGATCCGCTGGCCACCGGGCGCAAGCCCGTGCTGGATCTGGGTTAGAAGGTAACGCGCCATGTCGTTAGCCGTCGACCAGTGAGCGCCAGCCGGCGCCACCGGCAGCAGTGTCGCTTCGAGATCCAGGGAGATCGGCACGTAGGCGAAGTCCAAGTTGGCGCCATGCGGCGTCGCCGCATCCGGATCGGAGCGCACCAGGTCAAAATCTAGCGTTGTGCGCGTCATACCGATCGGTTCCAGCACGCGCTGGCGCAACTGGCTGGCGTACGCTTGCTGCAAATCACTGCTGGCCCTGCTCGCCACGGCAGCCGCGATGTAGCCTGCGGCCGCGACCATCTGGTTGCTGTACTGGAACGTTTCGCCAAACCCTGTGTAGAACGTGAAGTCGCGCAGTGAGGCGATCACGGCTTCGGGCGTCAGCGTTTGGGCGTTGAACAGGAATTCCAGATCCCGGCGGGGCACACCGCTACAGGCGCACACCAGGTGGCGCATGGTGATCTGGCGGGTGAGATCGGGATCGGCGACGGCAAATGAGGGATACAACGAGATGACCGGCGTATCCCAAACAAACAGGCCTTCATCCACTTCCGTCGCCATCATCAATGTAGTCAGCGACTTGCCAGTCGAGCCGATCATCATCAGCGTGTCCGGTGTGACCGGCTGCTGCTCGCCGAGCTTAGTGACGCCGAACCCCTTCGCGTAGACGATCTGCCCACCCTGTACCACCGCAATCGCCATCCCCGGCACGTCGGAGCGCCGTAGCAAATCCTGCGCGTACGTCTCGAACGCCGTCACCAGATCACCGCTAAACTGTCGTGGGATCTTCCCAACCAGGCTCGCCTCGCTCAGGCCCGTGATCGTAAAGCCGCTGGCGATGACGTTGATCTGAGCCGCGCGACGCACAGCCGCCTGCAACGTACCCTCGAAGATCAGCACGTAGACCTGATTGCCGACACGCTGACCAACGGCCTGCCGCACCCGGCCACTGGTCTGACCCAGGTCATAGGTGATGATGACGGTCTCATCCACCCCCGGGTTGGATGGAACCTTTTGCACGCCATCCGGTGGCGGCGCCGCATCGAACTCAGGCTCGACGATTGCCCAGGCAGCCGTGATCCCGCTCGCCGCGTCGGTACCCGGCACCACAACCACTGTGACGCTCAGATCGCCCTCTGGGTCCCGGAGAACCACAAAATCCCGGCGCGGCTCTATGGTCCAGTTTTGGGGCACGGGAATCTGAAACCGCCCCTGCGGATCGTGATAGACCGTCTCACCACTGGTGGGCGTCGCAGGCTGGGCATGCACTGGCGGCGCAATCACCGTAGCGATCAGCACCCCGAGGCACGCTACCACCTGGAGTCCAGACGTTCGACGGCGTTGTGCCATGGCTTACATCCTTTCCATGATCTACCGCTGCTCGCGGCCCAGCCTACCAGATATGCCGCCGGCGCTTCCCTCGACCCACCGTGCCCACTAGGTGCAAGGCGGATCAATCAACCTCCTGGGCAATCACCATCACCACCTCCCCCTGCGTCGTTGCCGCCCGGAACTTGCGGCACATGACGTAACCATCCTGATCGGCCACGATCACCACCGGATCCTCGTCCCACCGCTCAAAATCATGGATGCGGGTCACCGGCGTGCCAGCCCGCACGAACGCGCCAATGGGAACCAGCGGCTCACTGATCCCGCTGCACGGCGCGGTGATCCACCGGTCAATATCGGTCGCAGAGACGACCCGCTGGCGGTCCAATCCTGGCGGTGTCAGATCCACCACCGGTTCATCGAGCAGTCCGTAGTGACGGAGCACATTGAGCGTCCCGTGGTGCGCCCAGCGCACACCCTGCAAGTCGGTTGAGGCTCCATAGCCCAGCTCGCTGCCGATGGTGATTTTCCCCATCTTTTCCGCCTCTTCTGTCAACAGGCCGGTGCCCATCTCGCTGGTGTAGATCATGACGAATGGCGTCCCAAACAGCAGCGCGGTGTCGCGGAAGCGCCGGTACCGATCAGGATCATCCACGTGGTGGAACGACATCGTCCGGAAGATCTCAAATCCTTCCCCGCCGGAATGAATATCAATCACCACGTCGGCGCGGCTCAGCACCTCATCCGTTACCCATCGCGCGATCCTGCTGGTGATCGTCCCACGCGGATTGCCGGGAAAGGCCCGGTTCATGTTGCCCCCATCCAGGGGCGACTCGCGACGCCCGGCACGGAACGCCGGCACGTTGAGCACGGGGATGACGATAAGCCGCCCACGGACGAGCCGCCGCGGATCGAGCTCGCGAATCAAGTTCTTTAAGCCGACCGGCCCTTCGTACTCATCGCCGTGCGTGCCGCCAATGGCCACCACCGTCGGCCCTGGCTGAGCAGCGCAGGCGACATAGAGTGGCACGCGCACCCGTCCCCAGGTGCCATCAAGCGTGAAGGGCACACTATAGCGCCGCGCCCCAGGGCTTTCCCAGTCGATCAACCGCGTTGGAGTAATCTCGGCAATCATCCTGTCCCCCTCTCCGGTGTGGCGCACATCCGCGGGCAAGCGGCGCCAGAGCGGCGCTCCGTCCCGGCTTCGCTCCCTCTATCCCGTCATCCCGTTCGCGGCCGCGCGAAGCGGAAAATTTCCCGCCGGTGATCACGGCCTGTGTGCAACGCCGCTCCATAGCGCGCAAGCGCACTCGGAACGATACTGAACAGCCAGCAATCGTGCTGAGAGTCTCCACCAGACACGCCCTATCCTCCTCCCACATATGGAGATATTCCAGGTATGACTAGATGGGGAAATTTCCCCTCTTGCCAACTCCTCCGGCCCTCTCTATAGTGCGATGCAGAACGCACCTGGCTGCAAAGCGCCATTCACGAGAACGTGCATGAAACGTCGCACCGTCGTGTTTATTGCTGTCCTTGTGATTCTCCTCTTCGGCCATCAGGATGTACGTGCGGCTAGCGACGACGACATCCCCACACCCGCCGATGCCTCGCTGCGTCCGCGCCCGAGCCCGCGGCCATTCGACAACCCGAACGCAAAGCCAGCGAGCTTGCGCGGCAGCCGCCCGCTGGAAACTCCGGACCAAGCCGGACCACCCCGCTTGGATGATCCCGTATTGCAGTGGCTGCCGGAGATCATGGCAGCCTCCGCCGCGACCGGCACGCCTCCGAGCCTGATCGCCGGAGTGATGCGCGTCGAATCTGGCGGCGATCCGAGCATTGTTTCGCCCCAAGGCGCCCGCGGCCTCATGCAGGTCATGCCGGACGAGCTGCTGGCGCTGGGGATCCCCCCGGAGCAGTGGCACGATCCGGCGACAAACATCCTGGCCGGGGCCATCATCCTGGCCCAGCGTTCTGGTGGCGGTTGGGAAGCGGCCGCCGCCTACTACTTCGGCGTTGGCTGCGACTATTACGGCACCTGCACCTACCAGTACGCCGTCGCCGTGCTCAGTTGGGCGCTCGTCTACGGCCCGCTGATCGGTGACTACACCTGGTACGACTTCGGCATGATTCCCGCAGTTCCTTCCGCGCCTCCAGCAGGCAACCCGCCACCGGCTTCGGGCTCTGCCCCCTCTCGCGCCACCTCGCCCCCCGCTGTCTCGCCCACGAGCGTCCCAGCGACGCCGACAGAGACCGCGTCTCCGCCATCCCCGGAGCCGACGAGCACACCGGAGCCGTCACCAACGGACGTCCCCGCGCCTTCTCCCACGGACATTCCGACCGAGCCTCCAGCGGAGACACCGCCTCTAGACGTCACTCCGGCCGAAACGCCCCCGCCCGAAGGCTCACCGGCCGATGGCTCCGTGTGACCGGCGGGTGACACAAGCGTCCGCGGCATCGTAACGAGCCGGTATTGACCGGTGCCGGCGGGATGGATCAATGTCGCTCAGAAGCCGTCCCGCTTGGGTTGATCGCTGTCCCGGTGGAACCGCTTTCAGATCAATCGGACAACGTCGCCCGTTAGATCGAGGAAGAGATAACCGAGCGCGCCAGTGTGGTTCGTCAGCGGCTTCGCCCGAGGCAAATACACGACCGGCTTCTAGTCCCCTCTCTTGATGAGTTCTCGCCCTGTGGAAGCCCAGGAGAATGGCCCGACCCGCCCATCCCCCACGCGCCATCGTGGTCTCGTGGCCGAGCCTCAAGGATCATCTTCAAGCGGCGGCCGAGTGCATCATGGCCGTTGAGTCATGAGGAGCGCAGTTCCCTGCCGCATGCTACACTCGACGTTGCTTACCGGCTACTTGCCTTCCATCCTATAGGGAGTATCAGTGGACCGCGCCATCATCGACCGGAACAACGCCTCCCGGTCCAGGCTGTGCGCCTTCGTCGCGCGCGTGAGTGACGAGGACCTTTCCCGGCCGCTTGCGGACGGCTGGACCATGGCGGCGGTCCTCGCCCATCTTGCGTTCTGGGACCGGCGGGCCGCCCGCCTGCTCGACCGCTGGGCTGTCAGCGGCGTCCACCCCTCACCTGCCGACGCCGGCGCCATCAATGATGCGATGCTCCCGCAATGGCGGCTCATCCCGCCGCGTGCGGCCGCCAAGGAGGCCATCGCTGCCGCCGAAGAAGCCGATGCGAAGGTCGCCGCCCTCTCCGCAGCGATGGCGAGCGCGGTGGTCCAGGCTCGCAGCATCGCCCTCGACCGGTCGGAGCACCGCAACGAGCACCTCGACGACCTGGAGCGCCTGCTCGGATAGTGGACGCCTCGCGATCGAGCCGGGTCACGCGGCCGCTTCTCGCCGATGGCAACGCCGCCGCTTGGAGCGCCACCACGCTCGATCAGCATGCTGCGCCACTGGCCACGCGCCGGATTCGTGCCAGGTTCCACGCTACCCGCTTCCAGACCGCGGCTCGTTCAGGTAAGCTGTCACGAGCGCCGGAACCGAGTGCTCCGGCAGCATCATGAAGAGCAGCACCAACCCACAAGAAGGGAGTCGTACCGTGGCGACGTCGGCCGCCCGCAATCGCAAAGTCATCGTTACCTGCGCCGTCACCGGCTCTGTCCACGTGCCGTCGCAATCGCCCTACCTGCCGCTGACGCCCGACCAGATCGCCGAGTCGGCCATCGGCGCCGCCGAGGCCGGCGCAGCCATCCTCCATCTCCACGCCCGCCGCCCCGAGAATGGCAAGCCGACTCCCGATCCCGACGTCTTCATGCAATTCGTGCCGCGGATTAAGGAGCGGACGAACGCCATCATCAACATCACTACCGGCGGCGGCCAGGGCATGTCGCTCGACGAGCGGATGGCCGCCGCCAAGCGCCTCCAGCCGGAGATGTGCTCCTTCAATATGGGCTCAATGAACTTCGGCCGCTATCCCATCATCAATCGCATCAAGGAGTGGCGCTTCGACTGGGAAAAGGCGGATCTCGAAGCCTCCCGCGACTACATCTTCCGCAACACCTTCGCCGACATGGAGCGACTGCTCAAAGAGCTCGGGGAGGCATACGGCGTGCGCTTCGAGTTCGAGTGCTACGATGTCGGCCACCTCTACAACCTAGCGCATCTGCTCGATCGCGGGCTCGTTCAGCCTCCCCTCTTCGTCCAGACGATCTTTGGCATTCTCGGCGGCATCGGCACCGATCCGGAGGATCTGCTGCACATGAAGCGGACCGCCGACCGCCTCTTCGGCGACGCCTACATCTGGTCCATCCTCGGCGCCGGCCGGCACCAGTTCAATCTGGTAACCATGGGCGCGATCATGGGCGGAAACGTTCGCGTCGGGATGGAGGACAACGTCTATATCGCACGGGGCGAGCTCGCAAAGAGCAACGCCGAAATGGTGGCGAAGATCGTCCGCATCCTCACCGAGCTGTCGCTGGAGATCGCCACTCCAGACGAGGCCCGGGCGATGCTGCACCTCAAAGGTCCAGACAAGGTCGCGTTCTAACGCGAATGATGCGCCACGCTTCTCGCTGGCGCATCGATCCACACGCGAGAGCATCGTGAGCAGGTGTCCATGTGCCTTTTTAGCTCCACGAGGAGAGATCTCTCGCTTCGCTCGGGATGACCACGTGGACGTGAAGGTCTGGGCGGAAACCTGACAACCACCGCGCGCTTTGCGTGAAGGATTCAACACGCTTCCTCACCCCGCAAGACCAGCCGCATGCATTCCCCACGAGCCTAGATCGCGTGAGGATCACCCCGCTCCCTCGCCCCTTCGCCCCTTCGACCCTTCGACCATTCGGCTTCGCTCAAGGCAGGCTTCATTCAGGGCAGGCTCAGCTTGGGACAAGGCTCAGGACAACCAAGCCGAAGGGGACGAGAAACGATGGTGCCGCCACGAATGAGCCGGAGTTGTGGTGTGAGCCTTGTCTCGTTCGCGCCAGCACGTTCGCAAACCGCGTTCGCGCAGCGCGGGATGGATGGAGTGCGCCAGCGAGGGAGCGGGTCTTCAGGCCCGCGCGGAATCCGGCATGCGGGCAGGCTGGATGCTCCTCATAATCCGGGTTAGCACTCCCGCACGAGAGCGCGTTGCGACACTGATGTTCCGGCGCACATCATCCCGCCCGTGGGGTCATCCCGAGCGCAGCGAGAAATCTTGAACGCTGACCCCGATACCAAGCGCGCCTACAAGGTCATCCCGAGCGCAGCGAGGGATCTCACCTCGCCGCTGTGCACGACACTCCAAGCGTTGCCAACGTTCCCAAGGAAGACCGAACACGGCGCTCCGCGTTGTTGAAGCGGAGCCGGGTTTGTTTCATAAGCCTTGTCCCGAACTGAGCCGCGCGGAGCGGAGCCGTGAGAAGGAAGGGAGCGCGTCGTGAGGACCGCGCCCCTATGCTAATCCCACGATTGTGCCGTCTGGCTGCAAATCAATGCGCGCCCCGCCCGGCCGCTTGCCCAGCCCTGGCATCAGCATAATCTCCCCCACCAGGGGCACGAGATAGCCAGCCCCGGCCGCCAGCCGAACGTCCCGGATTGTCAGCGTAAAGCCCTGCGGCCGCCCCTTCAGCGCCGGGTCGCCCGAAAGGGAGAGATGCGTCTTGGCCATGCAGATCGGCAGCGTCCCGTAGCCCAGCGCCTCGTACCGCGCGATCGCCGCCGCGGCTTCGGGCGTGTACTCCACGGCGCCGGCCCCGTACATCTCTGTCGCGATCGTGGCGATCTTTTCCATCACTGGCTGGCTGAGATCATAGAGATAGCGGAAATGCGCTCCGTCCGCGGCCGCGCGCAGCACCGCCCGCGCCAGATCCTCGCCACCCTCGCCGCCCCGCGCGAAGACGTCGCACGGCACCACGTCCGCCGCGCCCGCCTGGCACGCGGCCTCGACGATGCGCTCGTGCTCCCGCGGCGTGTCACTCGGGAACGCGTTGATCGCCACGACCGCCGGGACGCCGTGCCGCCGCACGTTCTCGATATGTTTGAGCAGGTTCGGCATGCCAGCATCGAGCGCATCCAGGTCTTCGGTCAGCAGCCCAGGATCGAGCGGCCGGCCTGGCGCGACGGCGAAGCGCCCGCTGTGCGCCTTCAACGCCCGTACGGTGGCGACAATCACCACCGCATCGGGTTGCAATCCGCTGGTCCGGCACTTGACGTTAAAGAACTTTTCCGCCCCCAGGTCTGTGCCAAATCCTGCCTCGGTGATCACCAAATCGGCCAGGGATAAGCCCAACCGGTCGGCAACGATGGATGAATTCCCGAGCGCGATATTGCCGAATGGGCCGGTGTGCACAAGCGCTGGCGTCCCCTCCCCGGTCTGAGCGAGGTTTGGCTTCAGCGCGTCCCGCACCAGAGCCGCCATCGCGCCCGCAACCTGAAGATCATCTGCCGTCACCGGCTGACCACTCGCGGTGAATCCCATCACGACCCGGCCTAGCCGCACCCGCAGGTCCGCCCAGTCCGAGGCGAGCGAGAGAATCGACATCACCTCCGAGGAGGCAGTAATGTCGAATCCGGTCTCCCGGGCAGGACCGTTGCCCGCGCCCAACCCCACCGTCACCATCCGCAAGGCCCGGTCGTTCAGATCCAGCACCCGCCGCCAGGTGACATTCGCCGGATCGAGCCCGAGGGCGTTGCCGTGATGCAGGTGGTTGTCGAGAAACGCCGCACCCAGGTTGTGCGCCGCCGTCACCGCGTGAAAATCCCCGGTGAAGTGGAGGTTGAGATCGTCCGCGGGAACCAGCACGGCCCGCCCGCCACCCGTCCCACCACCCTTCATGCCAAACACCGGACCGAGCGACGGTTGCCGCAAATTGACCACCGCCCGTGTGCCCAGCCGCCAGCATGCCTGCGCTAGCCCGATGGCGACGGTCGTCTTTCCCTCGCCGAGCGGCGTTGGCGTGATCGCTGAGACGAGCACGTAGCGGCCCCGGGGTCGCGATGGCGCCCGCGGCAGTGCCTCCAACCGGACCTTGGCCTTCAGCCTCCCGTACGGCTCAAGCTCCTCCGGCGCCAGTCCAAGCGCCGCGGCCACATCGGTGATATCCCGCGGCACCATTGACCCCGGTGTCTGCTCGCGCATCGCCTCCGGCTCGCTATGCTCCACGCCGCTGTTCCTCCCGCTCGATAGTCGTGCCCGCTCTGGCAGTACAATCGCTCTCAATGAACCGTGTCATGACGGCCCAGCCCGTCCCATGCCAGTGAGAACCGATGCCGATCCGTGGAGACTATGAGATCGATTTCGACCGCTCGCGCCTGCCGATGGATCGGATTGTCGGCTGGCTGCAACACTCGTACTGGGCCGCCGGCCGCCCAGAACATCTCATCCGCAGGTCGTGGGATCACGCCGGAATCGTCGCCGGCATCTACCACGGCGACAACCTGGTTGGCTGTGCCCGCGTCGTCACAGACTTCGTCGCCATCGCCTACCTGGCCGACGTCTTCGTTGTGCCGGAGCACCGCGGGCGCGGGCTCGGTACCTGGCTCGTTGAGACGCTGGTCAATCATTCGGATCTCGCCACAGTCCGCTGGCTCCTGCACACGCGTGACGCTCATGCGGTCTATGCCCGCGCCGGTTTTCAACCAGCCAGCGACCTGGTGATGGAGCGTCCTCGCCGCTCCGCCGCATCATGACACATCCGGCCTGCCGTCACCGCAGGCGACGCCCGGCGAGCAGTCATCCAGGTAACCAGCGGCCATGGATCAGGCCGGATACCCCAGGCGGCCGCCGAACCGGACAAACCGCACCGCCCCATCCGGCTGCAGGAAGACTTCGAGCACCGCGCCCTCGACATCCCCGCCCTCGGCAATGAACGTGGTCTCGCCGATCGGCGCCAGGGAGAATGGCTCCCGCACCCGCTCCTCGCCGGAGAAGGGATTCCGTGTCACCCGCTCCACCCGGTAGCCGCCTCCTTCGACCGTCAGTGTGAGATCGGCCAGACCATGACGGTAGCGCCCGGCGAACCGCGCAAGCTGCTCCGGCGAAAGCTCCAGCCTCGCCGGTGGATCCGCCCGCAACCCGAGCAGGCGTTCAAGCGCCGCAGCGGCGATGGCGCCGTGTGCCGGGCTGCCATACTCCCCGTTCGTCAGGACCGCGATCGCGAATTGCCGCTCTGGCACCAGCGTCAGCCGGGCCATGAACCCGTTGGTCGCGCCGTTATGCTCCACCACCGTCACACCCGCGATCTGCCGCAGCGACCAGCCGAGCCCCCACCAGCGCCCATAGTCCGCCTGCACCTGGACCGTGCGCATCGCCCGGGCTGCCGCTGGCGACAACATGCGCTTGCCGTCAACCTCGCCGTCGTTGAGGTGGCACGCCGCAAACCGCAGCAATTCTTCGACGCTCGATGAAATCCCGCCCGCCGGATTCGAGCGCCGGGGGATTGGCCAGGGATCCGCAACCTGCGTTGTCCCGCTCGTATCTTGGATGTGCCCAACGGCCACGGCATGGCGGATCGCCTCTTTGGCAAAGTAGGTTGTGCGTTCCAAACCGAGCGGCGCAAAGACCCGCTCGCGCATCGCCCGCTCGAATGGCACGCCGAGCACGCGCTCGACCGCTCGCCCAGCGAGATCGAACCCCGCGTTGCAATAGGTCCACAGCTCGCCGGGCGCCGTCTGCTGCGGCAGATCGGCAAAGGCCGCCACGGCCCGCGCTAGCGCGTCATCGCCATCGCCGTGGTCATCGAACCGGTCGCCGTAGAACCCGGCCATGTGCGTCAGCAGGTGCCGCAGCGTGATCGTCCGCCGCGCCGTCTCGTCCACGAGGGGCAGTTCTGGCACGTAACCAACGACCGGTGCATCGAGATCGAGCTTTCCCGCTTCGGCCAGCGTCATCACCAGCGTGGCGGTGAAGACCTTGCTGATCGAGCCAATCTGAAACAGCGTTCCGGGTGTCACCGCGCAGCCAGTTTCGACGTTCGCCACGCCGTGGGCCGCCGTCTCGACGTGTCCGTCTTGATAGAGACCGATCGCCAGCCCTGGCACCTGCCAGCGCTCCATCTGCTGCCGAACGAGTTCGTCAAGCTGCTCGAGAACAGCCACCGCGGTGCTCCTCCTTGCCCGTGCACATGCCAGAACCTGCGCGTTCAGCAGGCTCCAGCGGGATCATATCCCGGCGACGGCCATCACGGGATAGTGCCTTGTTCTTCCCTGGCCTGGCGCCTATGATGGCATGCAGGCATGGACCGTGGTGGCTCGTGCCGTCGCGCCGGGAAGGAGCGCCCCATGTTCTGCCTGCGCTATCCGTCGCTCGGTCCGGGCGCAATCGCCCTCATCCTCGCCCTGATCACGCCCGCCCTGCTTCCCCACCCGGCGGAAACGGCGCCGCTCACGAGCGTCACCCGCCGCACGCTCGCCGCTGCCGTCCGCATCGACTACTACGGCTCGTATGTCCCCGATGGCCGGGAATGGCGGTGTAGCTGGCAGATCGGCAGCGGCACCATCATCTCCCCAGACGGCTACGTCCTGACCAACCAGCACGTCGTGGACGCAATCCGCAAGGCCGGCACACGCCGTCACACCTGCATCCACACTGACGGCAGGCGCGTGCAACCAGAGATCGCAACGGAATATGCCGTCGTCCGCGTCACCGGGGATGGCGGTGGGCAACCGGATGACAACGATGGCTATCTGGCCGAGATCGTCCGGGAATCGAGTAACCCGGATCTCGATGTGGCCCTGCTCCGCATCGTCGCTCGCTACTGGGGCCAGGGAATCGGCAACCGTTCCTTCCCCTACCTGCGCATCGGGGATTCTGATGCGCTGCGCGAGCTTGACGAGCTCTATGTCATCGGCTACCCCGGCATCGGCGAAGGCAGCCGCATCACCGCCCGAGGTATCGTCAGTGGCTTTGTCGTCAACAGCGAGGGCCAGCGTGTCTGGATCTGGACCGACGCGGAGACCTCCTTCGGTAACAGCGGCGGCACAGCCGTCAACCTCGACGGCGAGCTCGTCGGCTTGCCAACCCGCGTCACCTGGACCGGGTGCAAGCCGGATGATGTCAATGGCGACAGCCAGATTGACGAGTGGGAGAAATGCCGGCCCGCGGGCGGCAGTCTCGGCATGGTCACGCCGATCAACCTCGCCCGCTCAATGATCCGCCGTGCGCTCGGCTCAGCCCTACCCGAGATCGCCACCAGCGGACTTGACCCGAATCCGGCCGCCCCTGACCAGCTCGGCCAGCCCAGCATAACCGCCTTCGACGCAACCGGCGCGTGGCTGCCCGGCGGCGCCGGCGCAACCCACCTCGCTGGCTGTGTATCCTATGGCCAGCTCGCGGCATCGCAGACCGACCGCTCCACCTGGTACCGGGATGATCGGGCGTTGATCAGCGAGGCAGTCACGCTGCCGGCCGGTGACCGCGGCACCATCTGCGTCCCGCTAGCGCCCGCCGGCGCCTCCGGGCTCTTGGCGCCCGGCGCCTACCGCTGGGAAATCATTGTCAACGGAGCCAGCCGCGGCGCCCGCATCATCGTGCCCCCGCCGGAGCCATCCAACGCCTGAGCCAGCCGTGCCGGGAGGAGAACCCTGCCTCAGCGACGTTCCTCAGCCGGCGCCAGCAGACCGAGCGATCCCACCCAGTGCGCCGGCAAGCCAAGCATCGCCGCCAGCTCCCGAGCACAGACCGGCGCTACGTCATCCACCGTCAGCGGCTTCCCCGTGAGCCGCGCTAGCGACGTCACGCCGCGATCGGGAATCCCGCAGGGGATGATGCGCGCAAAGTAGGAAAGGTCGGGATCAACATTGAGGGCGAAGCCGTGGTAGGCCACACCGCGCGTCACCCGCACGCCGATCGCCACGATCTTCTCGTTCCCCACCCAGACGCCGGTGTAGCCCGGAACAGCGCTGGCTAGCACGCCAAAGTGGGCAGCAGTCTGGATCAGCGCGCGCTCCAACCCACGCACGTACTCCCGCACTCCCAGCTTCCGCTCTTCCAGGTGGATGATGCCATAGCCGACGAGCTGGCCCGGTCCGTGATAGGTGATATCTCCGCCGCGATCGACCTCTAGATAGAGCGCCCCGATTCGGTGCAGCTCCGCCTCGTCGGCCAGCAGGTGCGCGCGGTCGCCCCGCCGCCCATTCGTAAAGACGTGCGGGTGCTCCAGCAGCAGGAGCAGATCCCCGATCTCCCCGCGGGCCCGCGCCGCCGCCAGCTCGCGCTGCCGCTCCCACATCGGCAGGTAGGGCGTCAATCCCGGCAGGCGGACGACCGTCAGCACCCCAGAGGGCGCGACGTCTGCCAGCATCCGGTCTGCTTGCCAGCCGGGTTGCACGGGTAGCGCCACCATGGCTCCACTTCCGCGTTCCGGCTAGGCTGCCGTATCCCGCCGCCGTAGCTGCGCCAGTTGATCGCCCGCGTGGTACGACGAGCGCACCAGCGGCCCCGACTCAACATGCCGGATGCCCAGCTCCTCGCCCACTCGCTTCAGTTCGGCAAATTCCTCCGGCGTGTAGTAGCGGTCGAGCGGCGCGTGGCGCTGCGTTGGCGGCAGGTACTGCCCGATCGTTACGATATCGACATCCGCCGCCACCAGATCGCGCATCACGGCGATGAGCTCATCCATCCGCTCACCCAACCCGACCATCAGGCCGGATTTCGTAAGGACGTAGGGATCCATTTCCTTGGCGCGGCGCAGCAGCTCCAGGCTCAGCTCGTACGAATCCCACGGCTGGATCTGCCGGAAGAGCCGCGGCACGGTCTCCAGGTTGTGGTTGAGCACATCCGGCCGCGCCTCTAGCACCGTTGCCAGCGCGTCCCAGTTCCCCTCGAAGTCCGGGATCAGCACCTCAACGCCGCAGCCCGGCACCGCTTCCTGAATCGCCCGGATCGTATCGGCGAAGATACTCGCCCCGCCGTCGCTCAAGTCATCGCGGTTGACAGAGGTGATCACGGCATAGCGCAAGCCCATCGCCTTGACCGCCTCCGCGACCCGGCGCGGCTCCTCGCGGTCCACGTGCGTGGGCCGCCCCCATTTGACCGCGCAGAAGCGGCACGCGCGGGTGCAGGTATCGCCGAGGATCATGAAAGTCGCAGTGCGCTGGTTCCAGCACTCATAGATATTCGGGCAGCGCGCCTCCTCGCAGACCGTATGCAGCCCCAGCGTTCCCACCAGGTGCTTCAGCTCCTGGTAATGTGGCCCGTGGTGGAGCCGGACCTTCAGCCATTCCGGCTTCTTTTGCCGTGGCGCGGAGAGCCGCTCGCCCCGCCCGTAGAAATGCAGCACCTGCTCTCCCGGCCGCAGCCCCTGCCGCTCCGCATACGCGATCACCGCCTTTTGTCCTGGATTGCGCATCCTGCGCCTCGCCTTCTGTGCACCTGGTGACACTGAACGTGTCACCTGCTAAACATGCCTGAGAGAGTGTACCCAACGCCACCGCCCCGCGCTCGACCTCGCCGCCCAATCCAGCCCAATCCCGCCGGATCTTGGTGAGCGGCTGCCTCGCGGAGCGCAATCGCCCCACCCCTTGTCCCCGCGTATGGCACATGGTACCCTGCCGGGCTCCGGGAAGACGGTGTATCAGTTACCACTCGCGGACAAACTACAAGCGCCCAAACTCTTCTGGAGAAATGCCGGCCTGACGCAGAATGCTCCGCAGCGTACCAACGCTGACTTCATGGTGCTGAGGAACGATCGCAGTGCGGATGCCACCCTCGGTGATCTTGACGAACTTCACGTGGCTTCCCTTCTGGCTGTGCTCCACGAAGCCCACCGCCTCGAGCTTCCGCTTGACCTCACGGTAGGGAAGGGGCCTAAGCACCGGCGATCTCCACCTCGACCGGCCGGATTTCCGGAGCGGCGGTCGGCGTTGGCGGCTCGAAATACAACTCCAGCGCCTCCCGCAAGTTCGCCAGCGCCTCGTCCTCCGTCTTCCCTTGACTCGCGACATCAACCTCCAAGCATTGGGCAACGAACCACTCGCCCTCTTGAGTGATGCTCGCGGTAAACGTGCGTTTCATCGCCAATCTCCACCCGAATCTGAGGATGCGCCGGCTCCAGTCCGCGCCGCACACAAGCCCGGCAGTGAACCACACCAGTCCATGCTCGAAGTTTACCGAAACGTCCTCCCTCATTATTCCCGGGCCAACACAGCCTCCTCTCGCAGGAGCGGCTCCGGTGCCCACTCCAGGATCTGCATCCACCAATCGCCCATGGCCTGATCGACATTGCACGCCACATGCGGAATGGGCCGAACGCACATGGCCCTGCGGGCCGTGGGAGGCCACAGGCGCCTCCCCTACGTGGGCGACGCGCTCACTGGCCCATCGTGGGCGACGTCTGCATCTGCGTCTTCTACTCAATCGCGCAGCATCCAATACCATTCGCATGGGTAAATCCTGCCTCATTCTGCCACCAACATCCGTTTCCAGCATATTCTCGTAGGGGTGGGACCTGTGCCCGCCCGTCGCCCGCAAGGCGACAACATTCGCCCACCTCGGACCTATGTCCGCCTTGGAACCTGTGTCCACTCACCTGGCTCGCCCCACGCCCGCCCCGCAATCCCCCATACGTCGGGGCGGGGCGACGAAATCCGCTGCCAGCCGGTGCGCCATCACCGCGATCCCACCTTCGTCGGGGAGAGACCCGGTGCCCTCCCAGGACCTGTGATCCAATAGCCGTGGCCACCCGCGCGACACCTGGCCCCCACCATCGTCCACCCGGTAGGGGAGGGACCTGTGCCCTCCCCAGGGACCCGTGCTGATGACGGATGACCGGGGGCAGACACGGCGGTCTGCCCGCACGACTGACGG